>Ga0164290_1000296_pt1 | contig 179882 bp, 157 predicted proteins | sample Micstemetagenome_FD_108782 | JGI IMG/M metagenome (GOLD analysis project Ga0164290, IMG submission 108782) | Contaminated culture microbial community from soil near Moab, Utah, USA - Microcoleus steenstrupii SON62 (Illumina Assembly) | ecosystem: Environmental > Terrestrial > Soil > Soil crust...
CGCCGTCGATCCAGAAGTCGGCGCCAGGGTCCGCTGCACTGCCACTTACGCCAGGACCAATAATGCCCGCGTACGTGTGGAAGGAGTTCAGGTTGCTGCTGGATCCCGGATCCTGGTGGATCCAGCCTTCCGCGTACCACCGTTGATCGCCGCCGCCCCAGTGACCGAAGAGCCAGTTCTGCGACCGCGAACTGACGATCCGTTGATTGTTGCCCCCCGTGTAGCGAGAGACGGCGAAGATCGAGTAGTTAGCACTGAGCGTGTTGAAGTCGTGCGACGTATAAAGCTGATCAGCGCCGTTCGACGCATTGAAGCCAACCATGGGTTGGCTATTGCCAGCCGCACTCGAGGCCACATAGAAAGGCGCGCCCATCACGCCATTGGCATGTCGGTTGTAACCAGATTTGTCTGACCAACTATTTATCGCGGCTCCATCGGCGATCGAGTCTGCCGACCCATCCGCATTGATGTCGCTGCCGTCCAGCCACAGGGCGAGCGTTCCGCTGGCGCCGGTCAGCTCAAAGCCGCCTGGTCCGGTGCCGCCGGTGAGCGTTGCCATCACCGTTCGCGATTCGAGCGACTCAAAGAGCATCCGCCGACGGTGGATCTTTTCCGCAGCTCGACGTCGCGCCCGGTTTGCACTTGCCTCAATGTGCGCGCGCTTCTTCCAACGGCCCGATTCGCCCATCGCCATGGTGATGCTCCAGAGAGGTCGCTTCTTTGCGAGGAAAGCAGGGAGAAGAGCCCTAAGGTTTCCGTTGCGAGTTCGTTTGCCTCTTACTCGCCTCGGCTGCGGGAAGTCGCAACCGGTTCCGTTTGAGGGGCTAGTTTAGAGTGCGATCCGGCATATTACTACCATTTTCATGCAATTTCCTTGGCAAGAGATTCTGCTCATCCGTGAAGGTTGAGAAGGCGCCCTATTGGACGGCCGCGCTCATGTCTTCTATGCTGACGGGCGATCCTGATGGCACCACGGACGAAGCCATGCCCTATCTCATTGGCACCGACGAAGCCGGCTACGGCCCGAACCTGGGGCCCCTCGTAATCGCGGCGACGGTCTGGCAGGTGCCCGACGACGTACCGCCGGTGGAGCTTTACCAGCGGCTAAAGAAATGCGTCGCCGCTCGCGTGGTGAAAGACGAGCGTCGGCTGACGATCGCCGACAGCAAGGCACTCTACACCGCGGGCCAAGGTCTTGCCTCGCTTGAACTTGGGGTGCTTACGGCCCTTTCGCTACTCAGCCGCCAGCCGGCCTGCTGGCGTGAGCTTTGGCCGTCCGTTTTGGCCGACGGACTTGAAACGCTGCACGAACTGGCCCCCTGGCATGTCGACTTCGATCAGCCGCTTCCAGTGGAGGTAGAGCCTGCTGGGCTGGCGAAGTTGCAGGACCGGGTGAGAACCGGCCTGGATTGCGCGGGCATTCGACTGGTGAACGTGTGTGCCACCGCGATGTTGCCCCACACGTTCAATGAGCTGGTCGATAAGTATGGCAGCAAAGGAGAGCTTCTCTCGCTGACCACCCTCAAACTCGCAGCCCACGCAATTGCCAATCTGCCGGCCGACTCGACCGAGCCGATCATTGTCACTTGCGACAAGCACGGCGGTCGCGGGCACTACACCGGGCAATTGCAGCACGTCTTTCCCGACGATCTGGTGCGGGTTGACCTCGAAGGTCGCCAGGAGAGCATCTACCGCTGCGGCCCAGGACACCGTTATGAGTTCCGCTTCATCGCCAAGGGGGAGCGGATGTTGCCGACCGCCCTGGCATCGATGACGGCCAAGTATCTCCGCGAACTGGCCATGATTCCCTTCAACCAGTTCTGGCAGCAGCATGTGCCAGGATTGAAAGCGACGGCTGGCTATCCCGGCGACGCAACACGGTTTTGGGACGAGATCCGCCCGATGCAGCAGCGACTTGGTATTGCAGACAGAGTGCTGTGGCGCTGCCGGTGAATCACCGAATGTGAAATGCGCGCTAAGTTGCTCGTTGCGAGACCGAAAGCGGCTATCCTGCCAGTTCGCGGCTGCTAACGTCGGGCAGCATCCTGACTCGCTTCATCGAGTGCGCAGCAATGAGTCGCTTGATCGTCTTCGCCCTGGGAGTGCTGTGCGGCTGTCTTCCGTCGCTCGTGGTTTTGTCTCGGCCGCAGCCGCAGCCTGTTGACCTTGCCCCAATCAACAAGCGCATCGAACGGCTCGCCATTGAGTCGCGGCTTGAACGCGATCGAGCTGTCGAACAAATGAGCAGCAGCTTGGGCTGGACGAATGGCCAGCTTGCGAAAGTGGCCATGCAGCAGGAGGCACTCGATGCCTACGTACGAACTGAGCTCGGACGACAACCGCGGCTAGAGTCGACGGGCAACTAAGACCGGTGTCTAGGCCGCGTTCTCCGACGACTCACTCTTCGGCGGAGCCGGCGGCGGCTCGAATTTGGGGGCCGAGACCTCTTCGTAGTCGTCGTAGTCATACGTGCGCTTCGGCTTCGACTTGGCGGGGGCCGAGTCGAATGCCTCGGTGAAGTTCACCTGCGACTGAATGTCGTTCAGACTGCGGCGGAACTCGCGATAGTGCTTGCCGAACTTTGCTGCTACCTGCGGCAGGTTCTTGCCGAACAGCAGAATGGCCACGATGCCAACGATCAGCAATTCTGAAGGGCCCAGACCGAACATGGAAAACCTCGCGGGAAGAAATGACGAATGACGAAATCCGAATGACCAATGTGGAGCACAAATGATTGGTCATTCGTGCTTCGACATTCGACATTCAGCGGCGAAGGAAGGTTAGAAACAGCGACGCGACGCGATCGCCACCTGCTTAGGCTTCCTTCTTCTTCGTCTCCGCCGTTGCCACTTCGTCTTCTTCGACTGGGCTGTTCATTCCTCGCTTGAATTCGGTGATGCCGGTGCCCAGCGAGCGCATCACGCTCGGCAGCCGATGGCCGAAGAGGATGAAGATCACGACCAGAATTGCTAGAAGTTCCCAGTGGCCAATACCAAACATCGGATCGCTCTCGCACGAAAGGTGGGAAAGAAAGGGCGCGAGCGGCGAAAGCGGGCAGCTCGCCCGGATGGGCAGCGCCGGAACCAACTCAGCGAGGGAGGGCGGCCAGGCTCGGCCGCCCGCCTCTTATTCTACACAGGGCCCAAAAAAAGTGTCAAACCGAAGGTGGGAAATGGCCCTGTTAGCCGGTCGCGGCCCGACTGCTTGCAGGGCATCGGGCTGCTAAACCGGCCCGGACGGCCCAAGTCTTATAAGCCGACGCCTATTCGGCTGCGTCGACTCCCTCATTCATCCCCACCTTGAACTCCTTCAGCCCCTGGCCGACCGAGCGCATCATGCCCGGCAGCCGGTGACCGAACAGCAGCACTACGACGACCATGATCACCATCAGCTCCCAGTGACCAATGCCCGCAAAAGCCAGCAGACCCAAGCTTTCTAGCCCAAACATAGCAACGCTCCCGCAAAACAGAGAAACATGGGGGAATCGCGAGCGGCGAGAGCGAGCAACCGCCCCTCGGGGGCAGCGCCAGAACCAGCTCGGAAGAAAGTCGCCAATCGCAGACGACGGGGGCATTCTAAGGAGGGGGCCTGAAGTGTGTCAAATCCGATCCCGCGTTGCCGTTGCCAACTTTCTTGCGGTTACCGAGAATGACGAGACCTGCCCTAAACCAGCCTCCCTGCCTTGGGACCAGCCGGCAGCGTCGCCGAGCGATTTCGAAGGACTACCCGACCCGTGCAAATTCAGCGTAACCCGACCCGTGAAGTCCGCATCGGCAGCATCTCGATCGGCGGCGACCATCCGATCGCCGTCCAGAGCATGACGGCCACCCATACCAAAGATATCGACGCCACCGTCGCCCAAGTGAACGACCTGCACGCTGCCGGCGCCGACGTCGTCCGCATCGCCGTCGACAGCAAGAAGGACGCCGAAGCCCTCGCCGAAATCCGCCGCCAAACGGCAGCTAACCTGTCGGTGGATCTGCAGGAAAACTATCGCCTCGCCGAACTCGTAGCGCCTCACGTCGACAAGGTCCGTTACAACCCCGGCCATCTCTATCATCACGAGCCCACGCGACCCTGGCAGGACAAGGTCCGCTACATCGCTCAGGTGGCCGTCGATAACGACTGTGCACTGCGCGTCGGCGTCAACTGCGGCAGCGTCGATCCGGCGAAGAAAGAGAAGTACGCCCACGACGACTCGATCACCCCCATGCTCGAAAGCGCTTGGGAACACTGCGAACTGCTCGATTCGCTCGGCTTCACGCGCTATAACGTATCGCTGAAGGACAGCGACCCGCAGAAGGTGATCGAGGTAAACCGCCGCTTCGCCGAGCGCCGACCCGATGTGCCGCTACATCTGGGCGTCACCGAAGCCGGCTTGCCGCCCGATGGCATCATCAAAACGCGCATCGCTTTCGAGCAGCTCATCAGCCGAGGGCTGGGCGATACGATCCGCGTCTCGCTCACGGTGCCCAACCCGCGCAAGAAAGAAGAGATCGCCGCCGGCCGGCAGATCCTGGCCGACATTGCCGCGGGTCGCGTACGCAGCGTCGTCACCTACGGCCTGCCAACGCTCAACATCATCAGCTGCCCGAGCTGCTCGCGCGTCGAAAACGGCGCCTTCATCGAACTGGCCGAGCAGGTGAAAGAGATGACGCGATACGCTGCCGATCACGCGATCACCATCGCCGTGATGGGCTGCCGCGTGAACGGCCCTGGCGAAACCGACGACGCCGACCTGGGCCTCTGGTGCGGCCCCAATTTCGTCAACCTGAAACGCCGCAGCGAAGAACTCGGGCAGTTCCCCTACGACGCTATCCTGCCGCGGCTCAAAGAAGAACTCGACGCCCTCATCGCCAAGCGGCAGCCTATTACGGCTTAATCCGAGCCGATCCGACCTCCTGCGGCGGGCATGGCGTCGCGGGACGCACCCGCCGGAAAATGAAAGGCAGACTTTTGCTACGCTGGCGGATTGATCGCCGCAATCTCGTGCGAGCCCCGTTCGTAGGGCATTCATCCGACCATTGCGCTCCAAGCCGGAGCCCGCTAACCACTGTTCAACGGAACATAATGTGCCAATATACTGCGGAAAAAGCTTGACATACTAGCCGATGAATGTGAGTATCACGGCGGGAGCGCCAAGACAAAACGCTCCGCCTTTTCCTTTTTCATCGTTACTTCGTCAGGGCTCTGTCCATGAAGCGTTCTCTCCCGCCCCCTTGCAGGGCACGCGCAGGTTTCACTCTAGTCGAACTGCTTGTCGTCATCGCCATCATTGGGGTGTTGGTGGCCCTCTTGTTGCCAGCCGTTCAGGCCGCCCGCGAAGCAGCTCGCCGCAGCCAGTGCAGCAATCAGCACAAGCAACTGGCGATCGCCATTCACAACCATCACGACACCTTCAACTACTTGCCGTTCCGCGAAGGCCGGTTCACTGCCTTCCCCAGCAGCTACCAGGGACGTAAGAGTGGGTTCATCACGCTGCTACCGTTCATGGAACAGCAGCCACTCTACGACCAGATCATGGCTGAGCAAGTCATCGGCGGTACGACTTACGCCGCAGGCGGACCGGAACCGTGGCAGAGCGCTTACACACCCTGGAAAGCTCGTATCAAGACTTTCTTCTGCCCGTCAGATGGCGGCGCGAATAGCACGGGCGTGGAGCACATGAACTACATGTTCTGCAGTGGCGATTCGATCGGCCAGAACAACGCCGACAATCAGAGCCGCGGAATGTTCGGTCGGACAAACACCGACAAAGGCTTCCGCCTGGCGGATGTGGTCGACGGCCTTAGCAACACGATCGCTGTCTCTGAGCGTCGCCGCGGCAATAGTGCCGTGAAGGTCACGCAGACCGGCCAACAAGGTGGCGAGTGGTTCACGACTCCAAATGGTTGCCTCTCCCAGTGGAACAATGGCACCAAGACTTGGGCGATCACAGCCAGCACCTGGGCTGGCGTCCGCTGGCCGGACGGAGGTATGGGCTTCGGCGGCTTGACGACGAATGCTCCGCCAAACTCGGTATCGTGCGCCTGGAATGCACACGACGCACAGAACGGCCTCTATCCCCCCAGCAGCTACCACCCGGCCGGAGTGAACGCGGCGATGGGCGACGGCTCGGTGCGGTTCATCTCGCAGAACATTAACTGCGGCGACCTGAACGCCGACGGCAAGACGATCAGCGGCCCGAGCCCCTATGGCGTGTTCGGCGCCATGGGCAGCCGGGCTGGTGGTGAAAGCCTGCAGGCCGACTAAGCGAACCTTACGCTTAAGCCTGGTGCGGCCTCGTCGCTGATCACGCGACGAGGCCGCTTCTATTGATTCTTCACACTACTTCTGCGGAGCTACTTCGTTGCCAGCCAAAGTGTTGTTTGCATTGGTCGCCAGCCTCCTGTTGGTTTCTCTGGTTGGTTGCGGTGGAGGCGAGCCACCTGGACCCGAGAAGTTGCCACTCGTGCCGGCGGGCGGAACGGTAACCTATCAAGGCAACCCACTCGCGAATGCAGATGTAGCGTTTCAGCATTCTGAAGGGAAGGTAACGCCCAGCGGCAAGACCGATGCTCAGGGTAAATTCACCCTCAAGTCGTACGGCGAAGAGTCAGGGGCTCCGGCCGGCTCGTACACAGTGACTGTCTCGGTCAGCGGTTCGCAGGAGATCGAGCCCGGCGTGCTGGCCCCGGAGCCGCCCGGCGGCTTCAAATCGCCGATCCCCGCCAAGTACGGCAGCTCAACCACAAGCGGCTTGAAAGTAGAAGTCCCAGCCGAAGGCTCCACCGACCTCAAGGTGGAACTGCAGTAGCCAGCGCGCTTAAAACGTGAGCCAAGCGCGGAAGTGGGGCAGACATTCTTGTCTGCCCTTTTTTGTTTCGCCCAGACGCATAGACAGATGGCTGGCACGAACATCTCCCCTTAAGGGGCAAGAGCGACACAGACAAAGCACACTGATATAACGAGTTCTCCGAACGACGTTATTGCTCTCAATCGGATCGGTTGACCATGAGTTGCCGCTGCCTTCTACTTCCCATTCTTACAGCGTGCCTGGCGCTGATTTCTGGTGCTGGTTGCCAGCAGAACCGCACGGCCGAATTCGAGCAACAGAATGCAGACCAGAGCGCGACGACCGAACAGGTCTGCCGCATGACGGCTGTACTGATGAACGTTCCTCCCAAATCCGTGAAGCCGAATACGACCCTTGGCGAACTAGGCGCCGACGAGCTCGACTTCGTGGAACTTGTGATGGAGTTGGAGGAGCACTTCAATGTTACGATTCCCGATGAATCCAGTGATCAGCTTCTCGGTTCCGACGGCGAAGCCGGCTTGAACCAGGTGACAATGTCGAAGCTGGCTACAGTTGTGGATCGGCAAAGGGTCGGCGCAAAATAGTGTGTCATCCGAGCCGCAGTGGTTGCATTGGTCCGCCCATGCGCGATAGCGCGCGCACTATTAAAGTGACCTGGGCGGGTGATCATGGCTTTATTCCGCGAGATGTCGCCCCTCTCGGGCCTCAAGCCTTATAAACCTCGCGTCAGCCGTGGGCTTACGCCCCACGGCTAATGAATCCCGCCGCTGCGCGGCTTTCAGCGGATTGCGAAGAAAAGCGTCCCCGATCCTTCAGTTGCCTCAGCCGTGGGTGCTTTACTCTTCGCCGTTCATGCCCACATACATTGACCATTGCAGGTTTTTGCCTGTACTGCCGGCGGCTAGTTCGGCACTGCGCTCCTTCGCGAGTTGCTTTTCCAACCGTTTGGTCGCTTTTGGATCGCGGTCGTGACCCTCGGGTTCCTTTTCGTCCTGGCCAATCGAGTTTTCGACCTGAGCGATCGGATCCTCGACGTACTCCCACTGCTCCCCTTCGGGCCATGGGCCTTGGCCTTCGTTCCAGGGGCCGCGGGCGTCTTCGCCGTGCGACATGTTGTAGAACGTGTGCGTGAAGCGCAGGTCGCCCTGCATCACGGCGGGCGGGAAGTTCGGCTGGATGGTTTCCAGAGCGGCGAGGAACTGCTGGAAGTGAGCGATCTCGCGCGTCATGAGAAACTTGAGCGTGTCCTGGACGTAGGGATCGTCCGTGAACTTGAGCAGGTTCTCGTAGACGATCTTAGCGCGCGACTCAGCGCCGATGTTGGAGCGCAAATCGACCGTTAAATCGCCGTTGGCATTCACGAATGCTCCGGTCCACGGCACGCCGCGAGAATCGGTGGCCATTGGTCCCCCGCCCGACTCGATGAGAAAGCGCGGGTTGTCCATCGCCTGGGCGATCACGTCGTTCTTCTTTACGGTGCGAGCTCCCATCGCCGCGACCAAATTCCCTTCGGCAGCCCCTTTCAACTCCGGGGCGGTCCCTTCGAGCAGCATGGTGATCGTCGCGCCAACAATCTCCAGGTGACTGAATTCCTCGGTGGCGACATCCATCAGCAGATCGTACTTGTCGGGATAGGCCCGCCGACAGCCGAAGGCCTGAACGAAGTACTGCATGGCCGCCTTCAACTCACCGTTGCCGCCGCCGAACTGGTCGAGAAGCATGTTGGCAAACCGCGGATCCGGGCCAGAAACGCGGGCGTTGAACTGCAAGTCTTTGATGTGCTGAAACATTCGGTGGTTCCTCGACTGAACGGGCTCGACTGACGAAACTGCCATCTCCACCTTTGCAAACTATGCGCCGCGCTGGCCAAAGATAATGACGAACTATTGACAAAAACGCGCAAACTATATAAAGTATGGTATGGTACAAAGTGAGAGATCGAGGCTTGTTTCGAGTGGTTCGAAGATCGCGACGCGTGGCGTAAGTGGTCCGAGGTCGGTTTCTAACTGGAGTGACTTACGGCGACGGACGCATTCGGCAGCGGTCCTCTGGCTGTTCAGAAACTCGAGGGGTTTTTCACCAAGTTGGGGGCCCCTGTGACCCGGCTCCGTGTTGAAAAACCTGGGTGGTTTTTCAACACCCGCTTGGAAACGGTTCGGCTCGGGAGTCGACGTAAGTTCGGTTCGAGATGGAGCGGGCGGCAGGGAGTTACGTCGACGGAGGAGTTGGGTCGGGGCGCGGTGCGTTTTCACTTTGGCATGGTTGCGGTTCGAGCAGACCGGCTGGCCGCAAGCAGCCGGTCTGCGTTTGGGACGCCAGTCGGTACTGAGTACTCAGTACCGTTTGTTCAACGTAAAACAGATGTCGTCGGATTTGATCCTTCGGCCTGAAGCAGCTTCACATCGCGAGTCCACCGTGCAACACACCGCCCTGCTTTTTCTGCTCATGCTCATCTCAACGGCTCCGCTTGTCGGTCAGGAACCGCCGCGGTCTGACATTCCTCGCCCGACGCCCGAACAGCTGAAGGCCGCCGATCCGGCGGTCATGCAGCAGGTGGCTGATCTGGCACTGGTGCCGCCGAAGCTCAACACGTCGCCGCTGCCGCAGTACGACTACGATCAGCTCGATTACGGCATGACGATCGGCATCGAGCGCACACCAGGCGGACGGTTGTGGGCTTGCTGGGTGGCAGGAGGCGATAGCCCGAAGGCCTTCTTTGTGCTCGCAACCAGCGACGACGACGGCGAGACGTGGTCGAAGCCGCGGTTGGTCGTTGATTCGCACTCGAAGGATTTGCCGCTGGATCGCAGCGTGCTGGTGGGCAACCTGTGGACCGATCCGCGTGGTCGTCTGTGGCTGATCTTCGACCAGTCGATGGACATGTTCGACGGCCGAGCGGGCGTGTGGATGGCGAGGTGCGACAATCCCGATGCCGACGAGCCGCAGTGGACCGAGCCGAAGCGCATCTGGCACGGCGTGACGCTGAATAAGCCCATAGTGCTTTCCAGCGGCGAGTGGATGCTGCCGATCTCGCTTGATCAGCGCAAGGGGTTTGGCCCGTTCAAGAATTGCTTTCGCGAGCTCGATCCGCTGCGCGGCGCGAATGTGTTCGTGTCTCGCGATGAGGGGAAGACGTGGGAGCGACGCGGGGCGGCAACGTTTCCGAACCCCGATTGGCACGAACACATGGTCGTAGAGCGGAAAGACGGTTCGCTCTGGATGCTGGCCCGAACGGCGAAGGGCATCATGGAGACGACCTCGACCGACGGCGGCCGCACCTGGGCCGAGCCGACGGAGCCAGCGAACATTCGTCAGCCGAATGCACGATTTCATGTGCGACGATTGAAGACGGGCCGAATCTTGCTCGTGAAGCACGGCGACCAGGTCGATTCGCACCAAGGCCGCGTGCAGCTTTCCGCTTGGATCTCAGAAGATGAAGGCAACACGTGGAAAGGCGGGCTAGTTTTCGATGAGCGGAGAGGAATCTCCTACCCGGATGGTTTTCAGTCGCCGGATGGACGCATTTACATCTCCTACGATCGCAACCGGGCGAAGGATGGCGAGATTCTGCTGGCCAAGTTTACCGAGGATGACGTGCTGGATGGAAAAATTGTGGACGAGAAGTCGAAGCTGAAGCTGCTGATCAGTCGACCTGGAAAGAAGCCGGCCGCGATGAAGTGAACGAAGAATAGATTGGGATAAGAAAACGATGCGGGCCTATGTCCAACAGGTGAGAAAGGAGACGCCGATCTACTTGGCGATGGAACAAGCCAGCCATTGGTTTTGGCAGCGCGGCTATGAAGTCGTCCGTTTCGAGTATGAGGAAATTGCGCTGGGCAAACTCGACGATGACCTGCTTGAGCGACCTGACGAGATGGTTGTCCGAGGCGGCGTGGAAACAATTCGGCAACTGCTGGTTCGCGCCGGAAGACCCGCCCCTCCGAATCTCGATTTACCAGCTTCCTTGCAGCCGTGGATTGGTCGTCGTGCGTGGGAGGCCACTCTGGGAGAAGTGCGCGCAGCGATGGGAACCGAGCGATTCGAGCCGTTGCATATGAAGCCACTACGGCATCACAAACTATTCACAGGGATGGTGGTCCGCAGCTTCCGCGATTTGATTCCAACCGCTGGCTTGCCGGCCACAACACCGGTTCTGGCTCAGCAGTGCATTGAATTCCGTTCGGAGTGGAGGACGACCATTCTGCGAAGGCGAATCTTGAACGTCGGCCACTACAAAGGTGATCCGCTTCTGTTTCCGGACGCGGACCGCATGCGCTCGGCTTTAGCAGCGTTCGAAGAGCGACCGATTTCCTTTGCGATGGATTGGGGCGTTACCAGCGCTGGCGAAACACTGTTGATCGAAGTGAACGACGGATACGCGCTTGGCAACTACGGTGGTTCGGGAGCTGATTACACGGCAATGGTGGAGGCGCGTTGGAGGGAGCTGATGGGATTGCCCGATAACGGTGTTGGCGAACGCGCGGCGTGACGTTTCGTGCGTGCCGACTTGAGCGTGAAGTAGGTTTTCCCTGGACGGAAAACGATACTTTGAGGAGTGACGGTTATGAGAGTGGTAGCGATTGCTGCGCTCGCGGTGTGTGCCGCTGGCCTGGCGACGTCTGGAACTGCGAAGGAGCCCGCGACCGGTGCGACGCCTTCTGTAACGAGCGTTGACCCGCGTCAGCAGCAGGCCGAAGCGTTTCAGAGTTCGCTGGAGACGGCGATCAGCATCGGGCGTGAGGTGGCTCGGACCGAGAAGGAGCGGGGCGATCTGAAGACGCTCGAGTTCCTGCTCGGCGACTACAAGAAGCATGTCGCGGCCGGCGATTGGTCGCGGGCCGATGAGGTTCGCAGCCGAATGCAGGTCGTCATCAAGCGGAACGAATCCCTGGTGGCCGATGCAGCCCGGCGAAAGGCTCAGCAGGAGCGAGCGATCCGGGAGCGTCAGCATCGTGAGCTGATGGCTCAGCGCGAGCGGCAGCACCAGGAACAGCTGAAAAAGCTCGACTGGCAGGTTCAGAACATGCTGATCCAGCTGCAGCTCAATGGCGGGAAGCTTCCGGCGCCTGGAGTGCACGTGGGGAGCAGTCAGTAAGCAGCGCTCACCCACGCCGGCCTTCTCCCGGAGGGAGAGGTGAGAACGAAAAAGCCGCGATCGTGAGACCGCGGCTTTCGGGGAGGTTGATTCAATCGGCGGTGGAGATCAGTCCCACCACCATTGGCCTTCGGCGAGGCCTTCGATCTTGGTCTGAGCGCGGAGGTCGCTCACCTTGCTGGTCTCTTCCTGGATCAGGTTCTTCGGTTCCAGGGCCTGCTTCGGTTCGATGTGCACGCCGCCTCCGACCGGGGTCATCAGCGTGTTGCCTTTCCACACGGCGGTGCAGGCGGTTTCTACGGTCTTCGGAGTTTCGTAGGTTTCGACCGGGAACTTCTCCTCGTCACCGAAGGTGACCATCTTCCAGTCAGCCTTGCCGTAGAAGTCTTCCTGCTGGATGAAGGCGGCTGCGACGGAGAGGTCGATCAGGTTCCGCATCTGGGCATAGACCGGAGTCTTCTGAGCGAGCTGCGGATAGTTCTGCGTGAAGGTGCTGCAGAACATGTCGCTCGCGCGGTTGCCGCCACCGACGCCAACGCGAGTGCCATCGGCTTGAACCATTTCGTTCTCGCCGATCAGCTTCACGCCTTCGCCAACGAGTTCCATGGCGAGCTTGTCTTCGGCCATGCGAACGCAGTCGTAGTTCGGGGTGAAGAACCAGCGCTGAAGAGCGTTGCGGCTGACGTCGCGTGGGCTCGCCCGTTCGACATAGCTGCTAATCTTGACCGGGGCTTTTTCCATGCCGATGCCGATTAGCTTCATCCGGTAGTCGGCTTCGACGAGCACCTGGGCGAAGTGAGTCTTCGGCGAGATGCCTTGGACGCTGACGTTCTGCAGACCGAGCTTTTCACGCAGGCCGGCGACGATCGCGTCGGCATCGCCCGGGCGAACGCGGCCGCTGATGTCGACCAGGAACTGCCGCATGCTCTGCAGGCCTTCCTGGGTCGGATCGATCGAAACGCCGATCACCTGCGTCGCTTCGCCAGTCGGCGGGAACGAACGGAGGGCGACGACCAAGTCTTCGAGTTGCAGCACCGCTCGGCCGCTCTTGGCGCCGATCATGCGGCCCGAGAGATCGGCGACGTACGGTTCGGCGGGCCCGGCGAGGACGATGTCGCCTGTCTCAGGATAGAAGAAGACATACTGCAGGCGGGTGATGCCGGCGAGGTGCTTCATCTCTTCAGTGACTGGGGCGTTCTTGTCGGTCAGGGCAGCCACCGCGGCTTCGAGGCGGTTGAGCGAGACCTTGCGGAGCGGGCTGACGGCGGTTTTGTCCGCCATCTTGGCCTTGGCTTCGGCGATGCGGCGGGCGGTGAGTTGGCCGGTCGGATCGGCGAACTTCTTCACGCGGAGGACGCCTTCGGCATCGACCTGCACACCGGCGGGGAGGATTTGAGCCTGAGCGGTATCAGCCAGAACGGCCAACCCGCAGAGAAGTGCGGCGGCGGTCACGATCGACCGAATCGCCCGGCCCAAGAAGCGGCCCGAGAAGCCCATACGCATGTCTGCTACCTCTTCCAATTGCCCCAAACGAATGAATCGCGATTGCGGTCGGCCACAAGGCCGAAGCTGTCCCAAACTTCGGCGCTCAGGCCTGACGGTGTCCGGTCGCTCCGGCGCTTCGCGGGCGGGTCCGTGAAGGAGTTCCGCGGGCGAGCGCCGGGGCGCTTGTTGGCTGCTTAGGGCCGAAGCCGAGAACCGGCCGGCCAAGGTTCAATCTCGATAGTAATTGGGCAATTTAGGAAAGGCAAGGAAGCCGGTGGAAAAGTCCGCCCGAGGTCCCTGCGAAGCATGAGGCGAGCGGGATGCGCCAGCTTCCCGGTGAACCGTAGGTAGGTGGCGATCCGCGGGCGCGGTTCAACCGGCAGACTCACGTCTGCCGCTCGCCGCCGAAATGCGTAAGAAATCAGGCGGCGGAGGTTCGGCGGGCGTCGGCGAGAAGTCGCTCGCAGGCCTGCCAAACCGTTTCAACCGTCACGGACTGCATGGCGTCGTTGGAGCCCGCCTTCTTCACTCGCTCGTTGGCGGCGGGGCGATAGGTCTGACAGACCTGATGTCCGGTGCCGTAGGGGCCGCATTCCTCGGGACGTGTTGGACCATAGATTCCGACGCACGGGCTGCCAACCGCCGCCGCCAGATGCAAAGGCCCGGTATCCGAGCCGACAAACAGCCGTGCCCGCCGCATCAGGACCGTCAGTTCCAGCAGGCTTGTCGGCGGTGCCAGAACGGCCGATTCCGGAGCAGCAGCAACAATCTGCTCGGCCAACTTTTTCTCTTGCTCGCCTGCCCACACTACGACGCTTGGCAAGCCTCGTTCCCTCCCCAATTGCTCGGCGACCTGACCGAGACGGTCAGCAGGCCAAAGCTTCGTCGGCCAACCTGCGCCAGGATTGATCACGGCATAGCCGCCACTCAACCGGGGTTGCTTCAGGAGCGGCATCATCGCCTGCTCGGCGGTGGCACTGTGCGGAACGTCGAACCGCACCTCGCCCCCTTGTACGCCGAGCGGCTGCAGCAGTTCCAAGTAACGATCGACCACATGCGGCTGCTGGCTGGTGACCAGTTCGGTAGCCAGCCAGGGAGCAAGTTCCCGTCCGACGGGTCCGCGAAAGCTGATTCGCCTCCGAGCGCCGCTCAACCAGGAGATGATGGCGCTCTTGCTCAGTGCCTGCGGATCGAGCGCGATGTCGAATTTCCATGCCCTGAGCTCACGACGAAGCTGCCAAAGCTCGAGCGGTTTCCGGAGCACACGCTTGGGAACACGGATCACCTGATCGACCGACGCATGATGCTCAATCAAAGGGGCGGCAGCTCGTTCCACCGCCCAGGCGATGAAGGCCTTGGGTATCGCTCGCCGCAAGGCAGTGACCATCGGCATCGTGAGGATGCAGTCGCCAATGGCGCTCAGCCTGGTAATCAGAATTCGAGGGGCGTCGGAAGTGTGCTGGCCAGCCATCAATCACTTTCCCGCCACAGGATTCTTCGTCTCGCCACCCGTACCCTGGGGCGATGCATCGGCCGCCACGACGGGAGGCAGGTTCTCAGCCGCACGTTTGAAAACGAGCGGTTGACTGTACGAACGCATCTCCGGCGTGATGTCGTCGTCGACTTCCGAAATCGCGCGGGCCAGAGTGTCAGCATCCATCCGCTTGTAGATGCGACCTTTCTGGAACGGCCCCAGGCCCAGCAGCCACAGGTCGCGAGCTTCGCTAGTGCCAGTGGCGAGGCCCGCTTGCCAGACGGGCTCGCGAGTAATCCGGTCGTAGGCAAAGATGCCGATCTTCGCCGCAGCCAACTGGTGTGTTCGTCGGCCGAGGGACAGATCAGGTATTAGGGATGCGGCCGCACCGGCAGTAGGCACCGCGGAAGCCGCGGTTTTGACGGCAGCATTGTTGCCTGGAATACCGTAAGTCACTTCGTTGCCATCATTGGCCAGGGCGCCGAGGCGAGCTTCGACGATGAACTCTGCCTGCTCCCGCTTCTCGACCAGAAGCAGGTTGTAAGCGGTCATCTGCTGGCGGAGCGAACCGATGACATATTCCACGTTTCCGTTGGGCGTCATCTTGAGGTCTTCGATCAGACTCGTGTCGAGGTAGACCTGCTTTCCCGTGAGCGGGCTGAAGTCGATTTGGGCGACGGCTTCGTCTACGGCATCGGCAACGACGAGTTGCTCCGTCGCCAGCCGGGATTTGGTGATGCCGCAACCAACCATTAGAAAAGCCGAGCAAGCGGCCAGCGCAGCGACGGCCGCACCCTGCCATCGGCAGGTGGGCGTGAGATTCGTCATCCTGACGCAGTTTCGGCGCATCGATAGAGCTTCCATGCAGGTGCGAAGTCTACCAGGACTGGGCCGATGAACAAACGCGGATTTGCTGCTTCGCCCGCTAGCGGATCTGACGCTACCGGGGGACGCCGACGAGGGTAATGTTGCGGCAGCGCTGGTTGATTCATCGAAAGCGGCCAGCCAAAATGGCGATTCGCGATTCATTTCGAATTCCGAACCAACACTTACTATTTTCGTTCAACGGGAGATTTACAGCATGCTCAAGAGAACTTTCCTGGGCCTGGCGCTCGTGGTGGCAGCCGTATCCGCGGCTGCGGCCGCGCCAGGAGAAGCGTTCACCGACCCGAAAGAGGCGGGCAAGGACTTTGAAATTCAGGGGGAATACGTCGGCGGCGAAGGTGACGAGCGCCGCGGCGCCCAGATCATCGCTCTCGGCGACGGCAAGTTCCAGGGCATCGGTTACAGCGGTGGCCTGCCCGGCGACGGGTGGAGCCGCGGCGACGAAGTCTACAAGAGCGAAGGCGAGTGGAAGGACGACGCAGTGGTCTTCAAGACCGACGAGTTCACCGCCTCAGCCAAAGACGGAAAATTGACCATCAAAGACACCGACGGCAATCAGGTCATGGAAATGAAGAAGGTCGAGCGCAAGAGCCCGACCCTCGGCGCCAAGCCGCCGGAAGGCGCGAAGGTGCTGTTCGACGGTACCACGGCCGACAACTTCGAGAACGGCCAGCTCGTTGACGGCAAATACCTTGGCGCCACGAACTGCACGAGCAAGGAGAAGGTCGGGGACCATACGTTGCACATCGAATTCCGCACCCCCTTCATGCCCAAGGCTCGGGGTCAGGGACGCGGTAACAGCGGCGTGTACATGCAGTCGCGCTACGAGCTGCAGGTGCTCGACAGCTTTGGCCTCGAAGGCGAGAACAACGAGTGTGGCGGAATCTACCAGATCGCCAAGCCGAAGGTGAACATGTGCCTGCCGCCGCTCGCGTGGCAGACCTACGACATCGAGTTCACCGCCGCCAAGTACGACAATGGCAAGAAGACCGAGAACGCCCGGGCCACCATCAAGCACAACGGCGTGACGATCCACGACAACCTCGAACTGCCGCACGGCACCCCGGGCCGAGCCCAGGAAGGCCCGGAGGAGTTGGGCATCTTCCTGCAGGATCACGGCAATCCGGTCGTGTTCCAGAACATCTGGGTGGTGGAGAAGAAGTAGGAGTATTTAGTGGGAAGATCGCTTGGCTCCGTTTTGCAAGCGATAACTTCCCTGATTTCACAAGAACGCCAGCTCTGGATTCGCCGGGGCTGGCTTTTTTTGCGCGACGCGGCAGCGGCTATGATGGCGACATGAATGATCCAAGGATTTACTTCGCTGCCGAGCGCACGCTGTTGGCTTGGGTGCGCACCAGTCTGGGCCTAATGGGGATGGGATTCGTTGTCGCGAGGTTTGCTTTGTTCGTGAAGATGATGGTTCAGGAGGGCGCGAATGCTCTGCAGCCGCGGGGCCTATCGGTGGCTCTCGGTATCGGGCTGGTGCTACTCGGAGCGATTACGGTATTAGTCGCCGCCGTACAGCATGGCAGCTATCTGAGAACGCTTGGTCCGGATGATCTGCCGCCCGGATACTCCACAGTTGCAGCACGATTGCTCGCCTATGCAATTGCTTTGGCAGGGATTGGCTTGGCAGTATTACTGGCGACTTGAGCTTTCACCTTGGCGAGAACGCTGCCGATGACTTCGTGGCGACGTGCACTGCTGCTCGGCCTGCTTGTTTGGCTCGTCCCCTTTCTCGTGGCGTTTGCAGCCTTCCCGCTGAAATCGAAGAACTATCCGCTCTTCGAATCGATCATGCCGGTCGCTTTAGCGGCGATCGTGGTTAGGTGCGCGCTTTGGTACTTTCGCAAAGTCGATCGAGTCACGGCTCGCGAAGGGCTGCTGCTCGGCGGGCTGTGGATGCTGATGAGCATTGTGATTGACCTGCCGCTGATGCTCAGCCCGCCGATGAATTACACGGTCGCGCAGTACTTCGTGGATGTTGGACTGACGTATCTGCTGATGCCGCTCATTACGACGGGCATCGCCCAGGCGGCCTCACGTCGTCCTTAGCCGGCGATTAACAACCGCCCGAGAACAGCGAGAAATACAGCTAACCCAGGTTGGCGCTGCATGGTTCGCTCGGAGGAGAAGGCTTCATCGCGTTTCGCGGAGTAGCCGTATCCAGCCGCCGTTCTCCGGACGCTGTTAGCGTCCGGCTAATGGAGTGGCTTTAACTAAACAGCGGCAGGATGGGTTCACCGGCGTAGACGCGGTGCGGGCGGTTCGAGATATCGTGCAGCGTGGCGTCAGCGGGAATGCCGAGGGCATGCAGGATCGTCGCCGCGTAGTCGTGTGGGCTGACCGCGTCCGTTGCCGGATAGGCCGCGTGCTTGTCGCTGCTGCCGTAGACCGCTCCGCCGTGGATTCCTGCGCCCGCGAGCAAACCGCTATAGCAGAATGGCCAATGCTCGCGACCAGTGCCGTTCGAAATCTCAGGGCGCCGACCGAATTCCCCCACCCAGGCGACAATCGTCTCTTCGAGCAGGCCCCGCTCTGTCAGATCGCTAAGTAGTGCAGCCAGCGCTCGGTCGGCGGGTGGGATGAGATCATTCTGCAATCGGTTGAAGTTGTCGCCGTGCGTATCCCAGAAGGCTTTGCCATCGTTGTGCCAGTTCACGTTCACCAGCGGTACGCCATGCTCGATCAGCCGACGGGCCAGCAGCACACACTGTCCGTGGATGTTTCGGCCGTAGCGCTCGCGGACTTCGGCTGGTTCTTGCGACAAATCGAAAGCCTTGCGCACCTCGTTCGACCCCAGTAGATCGAGCGCTCGCGACTGGTGCTGCGACATCGTGCTCGTCGCGGCCAGCGAATCCCAAGTTTGACGCTGCTGGTTGAGCTGCTGCAGTAGCTGATAGCGGCTGGTCAGCACTTCGTTGGTAATGCCGGCAGGCAGATTTAGCGAGTCGACCTTCCAATTGGGATCGTTCGGGTCGCCCGATACGAGAAGCGGGTCGTACTTCGCCCCAAGGAAACCACCGTGCTGTCCAGGTGCTACGCCGCCGGGCGCTGCTGGATGATACGCCTGCCAAGGCATCGTTACGAAAGGCGGCATGCTGGAATTGGGCGGCATCAACTTCGAGATGACCGAACCCATGTGTGGCGTATCGCGAGGGCTGGGCGGCGTGGCATCGCTGCGCACTACGGGAGCCAAATGGCCGGTCAGAGTGGCGTGAGCGGTCGAGAGATGGGCTGGGTCGTCGTGGTGCAGCGAGCGGATGAGCGCCACGCGGTCCATCAGCGGGGCCATCTGCTTGAAATGCTCGGAAATCTGCAGCCCGGGAACCTTGGTCGAGATCGGCTTGAACGGCCCGCGGATATTATCCGGGGCATTGGGCTTCAGGTCGAACGTGTCGAGCTGACTCGGCCCACCCCACATGAACAGGAAAATGCAGCGCTTGGCTTTGCCGAAGCCGGGTAAAGTGCTGCCAACGCCGACTGAGCCGGTGGCTTGGGCTTGGAAGAGGCCGCTGAGCCCCAGGCCGAGCATGCCGGCAGCGCCCGCTTGCAGGATTTGACGGCGACGCGCGGATACCTGGCGAAACTCAGGGCATCCGTGGGCCGAATGGCCCGCCGACCGAGGCGTGGTGCTCATCGGGGCGTCTCCAAGGCGGGGTAGGAAGGCGGGGCCATCAACCGAGGTCGATAGGTAAGGGATTCTACCTTGCCATTGGGCGCGGAGCAACGTGGCCAAGTCCTTCGCTAGCTGCTCTTGCTGAGTGAAATTTCGTCTCGACACGCTGACGGGGTTTTGCCATAAGTACCCGCCCTTTATTCCCTTGACTGCCTTGGTGCGCAGAGCCATGACCGCAAGCGAGATCGTTTACCGAGTTCTACGCACATCGGTTTGTGCGGTTGGGTTCGCGATTATTGCCGCGGGCCTAACTGGTTGTCAGTGGGCACAAACGCACTACCAGTCGCTGCGCGGCGAAGGATTCAAAGACTATCAGGGCGGCTCAAGCCTGCGTGGCGACACGGGCGACGCCAAACCTTCGGGCTTCTTCACCGATAAACGTAGCGATCAAATCGAGCAGAATCTCGGCGGTTTCTAGAACGGCGTCGTGCTTCGTTCTGACTCAGAGACAATCGATCCTCGGCTTCGAGCGCGGACTGCGCTCTATCTGCAGGCCTGATATCGCCCATTGCCGGCTCAAATGGTTGACCCGCGCGGCATCAGAGCCCATGATGGCACCTTGCGCTCCGCCGCCAGCTACTGCCCAGAGCGATACAGTGACGCTTTTAGGAAGCTTCGATAATCCTGAAGCGGCGCAAAACCTCATCGCAGACCGCCACTTCTGCTCAAGACTCTGTTCCCCTGACTCCTGAACGCTGCGCCTGCCAATGACCTCTCCCAAGGCCACCACCGGGCCGAAGCCCGAGATTGCTCCTCCAAAGTCCGAAGCTCCCTGGCCGGGCACGCACTACATGCCCCGCTGGGACCTGGGGCCGCTGACCGACGCGCCCCTTTTCCATTGGCGGAAGGTTCTGGGCATGCTCGGTCCCGGACTGGTGATGGGGGGCGCCGCGATCGGCGGCGGTGAATGGCTGGCCGGTCCCGCTGTGACGGCCAAGTACGGCGGATCGCTCCTGTGGGTCGCGTTTCTGAGCATCCTGATCCAGGTGCTCTACAACATCGAGATCAGCCGCTACACGCTCTACACGGGCGAGCCGATTTTTACGGGCAAATTCCGCCTGCCGCCGCACCCGATGTTTTGGCTGGGCCTGTACCTGGCGTTCGACTGGGGCAGCGTCGCTCCGTACCTCGCCGTGAATGCTGCCGTGCCGCTCGAGACGCTGATGCTGGGCCGGGTGCTCGATTACGAGACGAACACCAACCACTGGTGGATCCACAAGTTCGTCGCTACCGGCATCTACCTGCTCACGCTGGTGCCGCTCATTTTCGGCGGCAAAATCTACAACTCGCTGAAGGCGGTGATGTCGTTCAAGCTGGTCGTCGTCATCGGCTTCTTGCTGGTCCTGAGCATCTTCTTTTCCCATCCGTCCAGCTGGGGAGAGATTCTCAGCGGCTTCTTCAAGTTCGGCACCGTCCCGGTGGTAAAGGGGGAAGATCTCAACGGCAACGGCCAACTCGACTTGGGAGAAGACTTCGACAAGGACGGCGTGCTCGACGTCAATGAATTCCTGCCCGTTACGCTCGACACGAACAACGACGGCATCGCCGACGCTTACGAAAAGGACGCGGACGGGAAGGAGATTAAGTTCAACGATGTCGACGGCGACGGCAAGCCGGACGGTACCAACACGGAGAACGTCTTTGTCGAGCTATTCACTCGTGGCAGGCTGCCAGCGGTCGACTTATCGCTCATCGCCTTCATCACGGGGCTCGCTGCCATCGCCGGCAATGGTGGCTTAACCAACACCCCGATCAGCAACTTCACGCGCGATCAGGGCTGGGGCATGGGCTCGCATGTGGGAGCAATCCCGAGCGTGGTCGGTGGGCACGGCATTACACTCTCGCACGTCGGCTGCGTGTTCGAAGTGACCGAGGAGTCGCTGCCGCGGTGGCGACGTTGGTATCGTCACGTGGTGCGCGATCAGGTCTGCGTCTGGCTCGTTGCTTGCTTGATCGGCGTATCCCTGCCGAGCATTTTGTCGGTCGAATTCCTGCAGCGCGGCACCGAGGCGAGCGACTGGAATGCGGCGGCGCTGACGGCCGGCGGCGTTCGCGACGCGGTGACGTCGCCGCCTGAGGGTGTGCTCGCGACAGAGACCGGTTTGAGTCACTGGTTCTCGGGTCCGACGCTCGGGCAGTGGTTCTGGTTCGGCACGCTGTTCTGCGGCTTCCTCGTGATGTTCACCAGCAACATCACGACGATGGACGGGTTCGTTCGCCGCTGGGTCGATGTCACTTGGACGGCTGCTGGACCGCTGCGCAAGCTCGACGTGAGTGCGATCGGAAAGGTCTATTTCGTCGTGCTCTGCGTCTACGCCATCTGCGGACTATCGATCCTCTGGCTCGTAGAGAAGCCGGGCTTCGTCTTCAAATTGTCGACCACCGGTTACAACCTGGCCTTTGCGTTCAGCGCCTGGCACACGGTCTTCGTCAACTCGACGCTGCTCCCCAAACCGTTGCGGCCGCACTGGCTGATCCGCGTGGGTCTCGCACTGGGCGGGTGCTGCTTCCTCTTCATGTTCGTGATGGCAGCGCTGAAGCTCGCTGGATACATCCAGTAACTAGGGCGGTGGCAGAGTACTCCGCACCTTCCAGGTGCGGACACTTGAACAGCTGAGCGCTGTTTGGCGGTTACGCTCAGAACGCACCGCTAGGGTTACCGTCAGGTCGCAGCGCTATCGGCACACAGAGGAATGCCGACTACTAAGAAGCATCCGCATGCACAACTCGCGGTTGCCAGGCGGCAGGCGAGACTCGCGAGTACTCTCGCGGCAGCTTCGGCCGACGAGCGGGGGCTGCTGCGGTGGTCATACCCAGCGTGTTCCGCAGGTCAGCCACCTGACCGGGTTCCAGCTGGACCGTGCTCTGCGTGAACCAGCCGATCCCTTCGCCAAACGACTGCTGACGAAGTTCCATCCGGGTCGGCGAACCGCCGCCGACGTCGCCTGTTTGAACAAGCACGAGCAGGACGCGTTCTTTGTCGCTGGCGGCTGGCAAAATGCCCAAAACCGTTTCAGGAGCAGCGTGCATAAGCTTTGGCAGAGCGATGCGGCAGAGGTGAGGTGGGCAATTGAGAACTGGTCTCAACTCCTGCTGATTGTAAGCACGACGAAGCGCATGTCAATCTGAATGTGACGACTTTCCCCGCAAGACGGCCTGCCGCCCCTGCCGATACCAGCCGGACGTCCTGCCGCTTCAAATCGCCCGCCTTGACAGTACCGGCAAAAAAGCCCTACTATCAGCGGTTTCCCTTTGCGTCGCCGGCCCCGCTGCTCGGATCCGTGCGAAATATCGTCAGCCTTCCGTTTAGCATTAAGAGCATCGAGCCCTGCCATGGCAGTCCCAAAGCGCCGTCACTCCAACTCCCGCACCCGCAAGCGCCGCACCCACGACGCCAAGAAGCCGCTGCAGCTGAGCTACTGCCCGAAGTGCAGCACCGCCAAGCCGCAGCATGTGATCTGCCCGAACTGTGGCCACTACATGGGCCGCACGATGGTCGAAACCGAAGCCGTCTAACCGGCCTTGCCCACGGTCGCTGTCGGAGCACGACCGACCGCCACTGCGTTGCGGGTCGAGCTGCTTAGTTCCCCGCCTCTTGCCTCGCTGCAGGAACTCCGGTGAGCAAAATCGCCTTTCTCTTTCCGGGTCAGGGTGCACAGACCGTCGGCATGGGCCGGCAACTGGTCGAAACCCTCCCGGCTGCGCGTGAACTATTTGACCGCGCCAAATCGATCCTCGGCTACGACCTCGCCGAGCTTTGTGCCAACGGCCCCGCCGAAAAGCTCGACTCCACGGTCTACAGCCAGCCGGCTTTGTTCGTTTGCAGCCTCGCCGCCCTCGAGTGGCTGAAGGCCAACAAGCCTGAAGTCGTCACGGGCGCTCAAGCCGCCGCCGGTCTGAGCCTCGGCGAGTACACGGCCCTGGTCTTTGCCGACGTAATGACGTTCGAGGACGGCCTGAAGGTCGTTCAACAGCGCGGACAGGCGATGCAAGACGCCGCCGACGCCGTTCCCAGCGGTATGGTCAGCCTGCTCGGCCTGGAACTCGCCAAAGTCGAAGAGGTCTGCAAGGATGCTCGCGGCGACAGTGGCACCCTGCAAGTCGCCAACATGCTGTGTCCGGGCAACATCGTCGTCTCCGGTGATAAAGCGTCCTGCCAGCGCGTCGCGGAAATCGCCACCAACGCTGGAGCGATGAAAACCATTCCGCTCGCCGTCGCTGGTGCCTTCCACACGCCCATCATGCAGCCTGCCGTGCAGCGTCTCGCCGCGGCACTGGATGGCGTGACAATGAAGGCCCCGCGCATTCCGGTCATTTCCAACGTCGACGCCGCCCCTCACGACGATCCTGAAGAAATCCGCCGACTGCTTGTGCAGCAAGTCGTGTCGCCGGTCCGCTGGGAAGACTCGATCCGCCGCCTGCTCGCCGACGGCTGCGGCCCGTTCTGGGAAGTCGGCCCCGGCCGAGTCCTCCGCGGACTGCTCAAACGCATCGACCGCAAAGCCGAAGCCGACGGCGTGGAGTGCTGATCGACAACTTAGCCGGAGCGTAACACGCTCCGGAGAATCGCGAGTGAACGTTCCTTCGCAAAGCAACGTCGAACCGCCATTCTCCGGCGACTGTTAGTCGCCGGCTAAATGGCTTGGCATGAAATTCACTCGCGAGTTCCGCCGAGGCGGAGCCTCGCACTTAGTTTCGCCCCAGGCTCCTGCTTGGGACGGAGCACCATATACATCAAAAGGAAAACCGAAGATGGCTGACGCCTCACCCTACGACAGTCTCAAAGTCGACCTCACTGGCCAAACCGCCGTCGTCACTGGTGCATCCCAAGGCCTCGGCAAGGCGATTGCCATCGCCCTGGGCAAGACCGGCGCTCGAGTCGCCTGCATCGCCCGCAATGCTGCCAAGCTCGCCGAAACGGTCGACGCCATCACGGCCGCCGGAGGCGCTGCCGAAGCCTTCGCCTGCGACGTCAAGGAAAGCGCCCCGGTCGACAAGCTGATGGACGACCTCGCCGAGAAGTGGGGCAAGATCAGCATCCTCGTCAACAACGCCGGCGTCACCCGCGACACGCTCCTCCCCCGCATGACCGATGACGAGTGGGACGATGTCATCAACACCAACCTCCGCGGCGCGTTCCTCTTCGCCCGCGCCGCCTCGCGCCACATGATGCGGGCCCGCTACGGCCGAATCATCAACATCTCGAGCGTCTCGGGCATCATGGGTAACCCGGGCCAGACGAACTACTCGGCCTCGAAGGCGGGCCTGATCGGCTTCACTCGCAGCCTCAGCCGCGAACTGGCCGGCCGCAAGGTCACCATCAACGCCATCTGCCCCGGCTTCATCGAAAGCGACATGACCAAGGCCCTGGGCGACGTCGTACTCGACGAAGTGAAGAAGCGAATCCCAGCCAAGCGCGTCGGACTGCCCGAAGACATCGCCGCCGGCGTGATCTTTCTGGCCAGCCCCGCCGCCTCGTACATCACCGGCCAGGTGCTGACGATCGACGGCGGCATGACCGGCTGATCGTGGGGCCAAGGGGCAAAGGGGCGAAGGGACTCGTAGCTGAATTCGCCAGAATTCAGACAAACCCGTTCTCCATTCGCAGGGCGTCTGAATTCTGGCGAATTCAGCTACGAGACGCCGGACAGCCGCGTCCGCCAGCCTCAACCTTGCGTGACAATCCACAATCCGTACAATCAAGGATTCGCCCAGCGGCGAATCCACTTCCCTCCCGGCAGCAAATGTCTGCAGCCGAGAGGTTTAGGGTGCGATTCCACGCATCCCGTCCTGCAACTGGGTATCCAACCCGGCCGCAGGCGTCCGGTAATCAGAAATTTCTGGAAGTCTTAGAGAGATACGAACATGAGCTTTGGTGGCGGCGGTTTCGGCGGCGGTGGCGGACGGTTCGGCGGCAAGAAGGACATGCGTCCGAAAAAGCGGCCAAAGGCCCGCGTGAAGATCAAGAAGAAGGACCCGCTGTTCATCAACGGCGAGAAGCCGCGTCCGATGTTCGTCGACTACAAGGACGTCGAACTGCTCCGCAAAATGATCAACCGCCACGGCAAGATCGTCAGCCGCCGCAAGACGGGCTGCACCGCCGCCAGCCAGCACGCCGTCTCGCAGGCCATCAAGCGAGCCCGCTACATGGGCCTGCTGCCGTTCGTCGGCGAATAACACCCGCCGATCGACCCAGCCAAACCAACAATCCAAGCGGCGAGTCCCCAAAAGACTCGCCGCTTTTTTGCGCCCCTAGCCGGACCGTAACACGGTCCGGAGAACCACCGCGCGCCGACCATTCACAACAGCCCACAAGACCGCCACTAGATCCCGCGAAGACCTAAATACAACCGCTAGCGCACTTCTCAAAAAGTCGTCAAAGTGCAGCGCACCAACCACTTGCAGCATTTCAGGCTCAGGCCTTCACAATCTCTTTTCAACCCACACAATACGCACCCCACAATACCACCACAGAGGGACTCGCATCGTCGAGCACAACACTTCGGGCCGTTTACAACAGCACCAGATTGTCAAAGAGCAATCCCCACACCCGCGCAGCAAAAACCGCCACACACTGCGAGAGCCAGCGAGCGGTCTTGGGAGGACAGACATTAACAAATCTTAACAAATGAGTCAATAACAAAATCGAGTTTGTGCATCACAGTCGCTCATCGCCTAGAATGTCGCCGATATGAGCACTGAACTCGAACCGGCCGACTACCGATTTTCGACTAGGTCGCTTTCGCGCTTGACCGACTCTGCAGCTACCTCAGCTGGATCGAAGAGCACCTTCTCCCGCATCGAAGCCGCTAGGACTTCCGACCCCTCGATACCCTCGGTAGAACTCATACTGCTGACCGACGCCACGCTTCAGGCGCAACGGCACGCCCAGCAACTCTCGGCATTTCGGCTGAGCGGCCGCACGGTGGATGCCACGAGGCAGCCACCCTCCAATCGGCACCCAACGATCGAACGACTCTGGGCGGATCGTGTATGAGCAACACCTCGCACTCTCAGCCGTCCAGCATGATTGATCCGCTGCGAAACAACCGTACTCGGGACCGCACGTACCACGCGACTCTTCTCCTGGCCGTTTTCGCTGCCGCCTATTTGGGCGTTTCCTTGCCAATGACGCCACATCGGCAGCAGGAATGGATTTCTATTGGCATTGCGCTGCTCGCACTTGCCATAAGCACTGTCATACTCCTGGTTGCCCACCGGCAGGACCTCATTCAAGAGTCGCACTACAAGAAGCACCCGGCCCTGAGTATTCGCGACCTTATGTGGGCGACAGTAGTCGTCGCTTTGCTGCTGGCCCTCTGGCGTTCGCATCGCCAACTCGAGGAGGAGCGGCAAAAGTGCCGCGAGTTGGAGTTTCGTCTCGCGATTCGCACCTCTGGCCTGCAGCGTGTCGAAGGGATGCGCAAGTTCCAAGAGCGACCGCAAGTTTCTAATGAGTGAAGTCACCAAACGAGATGATCAACGCGCACCCACAACTTTGCCTCAAGATTCGTGGCAGTCGAAACGGCCGCGAATCGCCATGTAGCTGCTGCAGCGGGCCAGATGTGTTCGCTTTGGAATCCGCACATCGATAAATACGCCGCCTGACACCGAGCATGCGATACCGCCTTCGAACCCTGCTGATCTTGCTGGCAACTCTCCCGCCAGTTCTGGCGTTCGTAGTTGCGACCGCGATTTCACTGTGGCGCGAGCGGGCACAGGCGGGTGGCGTCTTGCTGATGATTGCGATCCCCACCGCGCCGAGCGTGATCGTCTACTCGCTGCTCGCGATGTGGCCCTATCTCCGGCGCCTATTCGCAAATAGAGCCGGGCCTTAGACACTTAAGCCACGGAGTTGCCGCCTGTGTGGCTGGGCATAGGCGAAGCCGGTGCCCTCGCAGAAGTGTGAGTTGACCCGGCCTCGGTTTATTCATGGGGTGCTCGTCGCCATTTGCTGCCGGCCGTGGCACCGCTGTGCTATTGCGCAGCCACCCGCCTCACCGGAGCAACAGTGGGCTCATTCCTTACGCGGCAAGATCCACGAATTGGGGCGAACTCTCCGATCGATCTGCTCCAGGGGAAAGAAGAACAAAGGTGTAAATGGCTCCCCCGCGCGGTAGCGTGCGTGTGGGCCGAACAGCCCCGGTTTGCCTGGCGGTGTGACTAGCAACAGATAACTGCCCACATACAGGCCGAAGAGCAGCACCAGGCTCGAAACAATGATCGCCGGTGTGATGGGGAACCAACACCGCTGGTTGATATGCTCCGCCCTCATGCCAAAAATCCTCTACCCCCTCCCAGGCGGCGGCACCTCGTCGGGGCGGCGGGTGGCTGGGGCATAGGCGAAGCCGGTGCCACAGCGGAAGCACAGGTTGGCCTTGTCTCGGTTCCGCTAATTTAAGGGGTGCGCGCGTTGTAGTGCGCTGTGGCACCGCTGCGCTATGCCACAGCCACTCTTTCGCATTGCTGAGCCGCCTACCGCTTTGGCGGCGTGATCATTAGCTCCTCCAGATCACGCGCAACTTCGCGTGAATCGACTCCTTCGGCGAGCGCCGAGATATACTGATGCAGCGGGTTGTCAGGCTCCTCGCGCCACTCGTGCCGGCCGTCTTCGAAGATGTGGTTGTGTCCCTCGGTGACCAGCTTCCACGGCTTGCCGGTGCCGCGAACGGCTACCAGCACGGCGATCTGATCGGCGCTGTGGCGGTTCTTGGTTTCGCCGCCGAAGTAAAGCTCGTACACACGGCGGGACGGGTTGTCCTTGGGCGTTTCGCTCAGTCGCTTGCCGCTGGCGAGAAGCTCGGCGAACTTGCCGCCACCGGTGAACGTGACCAGCGTCGGCCAGAGAGCCACTGCTTTCACCGTCGACTTGGGATCCATTTTGAAGTTGCCCCAAGCGTTCGGATCGAGGTCCGCTGGGTAGCGGCTCCCCATGCAGACCCAGTGCTTCACCTTCTTCTGGACGAGCGCTCGGCCCTCGAGCGGACTGTGCTCATCAGGCTTCGATTCCAGCAAGTGACGCAAGTTGGTGACGTCGCCGACCGTGGCGATGACGACGCTTTCATCCGGCTGCTCTGCCAGAATTTGGCGATAAGCGGCAATCGCGTCGGGGACTTGGTCGACGGCTGGCGTGTCGTGCGGAAACTCCTCGCTGATTTGCTTCGCAAAGCGCGATCCCTGCTCCTTCGGCCCGCTCCCCTTAGGCACGCCGATCGGAATATCGGGCCGGCCGTGATAGGTGTTGATCGCATCCACGCACGCAGCCGACCACTTATGCTTCGACGAAACGGTTGTCGCGAGAATCTTCGCTTCCCCCCGATCGGCTAGCGTGTGTAGCAATGCGAGTGCCCCGGCGTCGTCGCAATCGCTGTCCATGTCGGTGTCAAAAATGACCGACACCGGTTCGGCAGCCTGAACGAGTGAGGAGAGCAGAACGAGGAACAGTGTCGCGAGCGTAGCGATTCGCATGAGCGGCCTCAGAACTTGATTCTTAGCCGGAAGGTAACACCTTCCGGAGAACAGCGCGAGGAGCCTCGATTTCCGCAGGACTCTTTCGCCTGGCAGGGTCCGATTGTAGTTCTCCGGAGGCTGGTTAGCCTCCGGCTATGGGGAGCAATTCTTAACCTGCCGCCACCGCGATTCTCGCTCGCTCCTCGATTACAATAGCTCCCACCTGCCGCGATTGTCCCTCACCTTGATGGAGCCTCTCCCATGCGATTGAAGCACCTCGGACTCTCTCTATCGCTCGCTCTGGCCGCCTGCTCACTCTCCACCGTCACGGCTGCGGAGCCGAAGCTGCTCTGGAGTGCCACCGACGGGATGGATCGACCGGAGAGCGCCTACTACGACGCCGAGGCGAAGATCGTCTACGTCTCGAACATCAAGGGTGACGGCGCGACGAAAGACGGCGAGGGCTGGATCAGCAAGCTCAGCCCCAAGGGTGAAGTGCTCGAAGCCAAGTGGGTCACCGGCCTCAATGCTCCGAAGGGAATGCGGCTCCACGGTGACACGCTGTGGGTGAGCGATATCGATGAACTGATCGCCATCAATCGCAAGACGGGTAAGGTCGAGAAGAAGATTGCGGCCGATGGGGCGAAGTTCCTGAATGATGTCGCCGTGACGAAGGACGGCACTGTTTACGTGACCGACACCCGCGCCAGCCGCGTCTATCAATGTGACGGCGAGAAGGTAACGCTCGTCGCCGAAGGCGAGGCGATGGAAAATCCGAACGGCTGCCTGGTGTACGACGGTAAGCTGCACGTTGGCGGTTTCGGCAGCGGCGGCGACAACCCAGTTCTCGGCCATCTGTTCATTCTCGATCCCAAGACGAAGGAAAAAACGCTCGTCACCAAGGACACAGTCGCTCACATCGATGGCCTCGAGTCGGACGGCAACGGCGGTTGGGTGATCAGCGACTGGCTGCTAGGCAAGGTGAGCCACATCAGCAAGGAAGGCAAAGTGACCACACTGCTGGAACTTGGCCAGGGCACCGCCGACATCGCTTACGTGCCGCAGCAGAAACTGCTCATCCTGCCGCGGATGCTCGACAACAAGGTGGAAGCCTACGAGCTGGGATTGTAAGGCGATGCCGAAAATCGTTGCTTCCGCTCCGGTGCTGCTTGTGCGCGACGTTGTCGCGTCGGCCAACTACTTTCGAGACTGCGCTGGCTTCAGGTACGACCAGTTCTACAACGATCCGCCGAGCTTTTGCATTTTGCATCGCGACCGGCACTACCTGATGCTCGCGCAGGCTACCGACCCAACCGACATTAAGCCCTACTGGAAGCTCGTCGACAACCTGTCGAACGCCTACTTTTGGGTCGATGATGCCGATGGGCTGTATAAGGAAATGAAAGCCGCCGGGGCCAAGATGGACTTCGGCCCCTGCACGCAGCCGTACGGCGTGCGCGAGTTCGGCATCCAGGACTTGGACGAGCACGACATCGTATTCGGGCAGATTCTAGAGTGACCAATTAGCCGGAAGGTAACTACCTTCCGGAGAACAGGGCAAAGACGCTCCACTTGGAGACGTTCACGCGCATGGCAATGACGAGTGTGATTCTCTGGAGGCTGGTTAGCCTCCGGCTAAGGGACGATGGATGAAACGCTGGCTTGTTCAACTGGTTGGGTTTGCTTCGTGTATTGCGGTGTCAACTGCAGTGTTCGCTGCCGAGCCGCCTCGTTTGGTGGTCTCAATCAGCGTCGATCAGTACTGCCAGGACTATCTGGTCCGCTTCGCCGATAACTTTGCCGACGATGGTCTGCTCGCTCGGGTGAAGCAAAGCGGAGCCTACTATCCGCATTGTCATCATCGTCACGCGTACACCGTCACTGCCCCCGGTCACGCGGTGCAGATGACGGGCGCGTACCCGAACGTGAACGGCATCATCGGCAACGACTGGTACGACCGCACCACCGGCAAAAGCCGCTACTGCGTCGAGGACAAGAGCGTCGAGGTCGTCGGCATTCCGGAAGGCAAGCCGATGTCGCCGAGCAATTTGCTCGTCGATACGGTCGGTGACATGCTGAAGATGAAGTACGGCGAGCGGAGCAAAGTGATCGGCGTGGCCATCAAGGATCGGGCTGCGATCCTGATGACCGGTCGCCGCGCGGACGCGGCGTATTGGCTGGAGAAGAACAAGTGGGTCACCAGCACCTACTATCGAGACGACCTGCCGGGTTACCTGCGCGTGATGAACGAGCAGGATGCTATCGGTCAGTATCACGGCCAGGTTTGGAAGTTGTCGCTACCTGCTGATCGCTACTACAACAAGCAGGATGACGGCAAGTTCGAGAATCCGCCGGCGAAGTTCGATAACCAGTTTCCGCACGAATTGGCTGAAGCAGGCGATTTGAACGCCGACAAGTACGGCGACCAGGTGTTGTTCTCACCGTTCGGCAACGATTACACGCTGCTCACCGCGCGCGAGATCATTACCGGCGAAGATCTCGGCACGGATCAGTATCCTGACTTGCTCACGATCAATCTTTCGTCCAATGATTACGTCGGCCATGCCTTCGGCCCAAATAGCCTCGAGGTCGAGGACATGACCTACCGCACCGATCGTCAGCTCGGGCAGTTTGCGGCCTGGCTGGACGAGCATGTTGGCGCCGGTCAGTGGACTCTCACGCTGACCGCCGACCACGGTGTTGCTCCCATTCCGGAAGAGGCGGCGACCTGGAAACTGCCGGCGAAGCGCAACCCCCTTGGTCCCCTCGGCGAAGCCGAGAAGCGGCTGGAAGCTCACCTGCGGCAACGCATCCCGGCGGCGCAAGGCGAGGAAACGCTTGTGCAGAAGCTTGACGAACATCAAGTCTTTTTGCGCAAGGACCATCCGAAGTTCCTTGTCGAAGGCAATTGGATGAAGGCCCAGCGGATTGTCCGCGATTGGCTGCTGGAGCAGCCGTACGTCGCCTACGCCCGCACGCGCGAAGACCTGCTCGCCAATAGCAGCGACAGGCTTGACGAGATGCTCCGTCGCAGCTTTCATCCACAGATGAGCGGCGACGTGCAGTATGTGCTAGCGCCCTACTGCATCACGGGAGGCGCTGGCAAAGGCACCACGCACGGTAGCCCATGGCACTACGATACACACGTGCCGCTACTGCTGCTTGGCAAAGATATTCAACAAGGAACCTACACTCGGGACGTAAGCCCGGCTTGCCTGGCTTCGACCGTCGCAGCCCTGATTGGCGTGAACCCGCCAGCCGCCAATGTCGAGGGGCCACTGATCGAGGCACTCGCGCAATAGCGTTTGCCAGTCGTAGCAGAATTCGCCAGAATTCAGGCTGCCTCGAACGGATACCGCATCATACAAACCCTGGCGCATTCAGCTACGAATCGACGAACGCTCCATGACCCTCGATGTCGTCCAAACGCTTTGCGACCTGGTCCGCTTGCCAAGCGTGAACCCGATGGGACGCAAAGTCTCGGGCGACATCTATTACGAACATCGGGTGACTGCCTGGCTCGAGGCAAAGGCCAAGGAACTGGCGTTGCCGTGCGAGCGTTTTGAGGTTTCGCCCCAGCGTGACAATCTGATCCTTCGCGTCGATGGCGACCCGTTGCCAGAGCATGACGGACGAATCCTGATGTTCGAGGCTCACCAGGATACGGTGCCGATCGACGGCATGACGATTCCGCCGTTCGAGCCGGCCATTCGCGACGGCCGCGTCTATGGCCGCGGATCGTGCGATATCAAAAGTGGCCTGGCGGCGATGCTCACCGCCGTCTCGCGCCTCGCAGCCGAGAAGCCCAAGAACCGGGCGACGGTGGTGCTGGCCTGTACGGTGAACGAGGAATGTGGCTTTAGCGGCGCCCTGCAATGGGCCGAGGCCTACGCGGGATCGGCTGGGCAACCGCCAATCTCAAAACTGCTCCCGCGCGTGCCGGATGAATGCATCGTGGCTGAGCCGACGAACCTGGACGTGGTCGTGGCTCACAAAGGGGCCGTCCGGTGGCGCTGCCACACCAGCGGACGCGCCGCGCACAGTTCCGCTCCGCAGCGCGGCGACAACGCCGTGTATCACATGGCCCGCGTGCTCGCGGCGCTGGAGCGCTACGCAAAAGAAGTTGTGGGCGGGCTGGGGGACCATTCGCTTGTCGGCGGGCCGACGGTCAGCGTCGGTATCATCGCCGGCGGCATCAGTGTGAACACGGTTCCCGACGAGTGCATGATCGAAGTCGAGCGCCGCGTGCTCCCCGACGAGAATCCGCAGGTCGCCTACCACCACGTCATCAATTGGCTGGCGGCCAACGTGCCACCGGGAACTCCGGTCACGCACGAAGAGCCGTTTCTGATGTCCCACGGTCTGGCCGACGACCGCAATTCTGATTTGGCCGAGCGTCTGGGCGCAATTAGCCGCCGTCACGGAGGAGCGGGCCGACGAATCGGCGTGCCGTTCGGCACCGACGCTCCGCTCTACGCCATGACCGGCGCCCCGACGGTCGTCTTCGGCGGCGGCAGCATCGAGCAGGCTCATACAGCCGACGAATGGATGCCCATCGATCAACTCCAGGCTTCGACGGAAGTCCTGTTCGACCTGGCCTGCGGCAGGTAGCACGCCTTTACGGTTTTGCCGGACCTCTCTACGATCGAAGCAGAAGGGATCCGAAGGCATGGCAGTGCTGCTGCAAATCAAGAACGCTTACAAAAGCTACGGCGACCAGGTTCTGCTCGATGGAGCTGAGGCCACGATCACCGACGACGTGAAGGTCGGCTTCGTCGGCCGCAACGGGGCCGGCAAGAGCACCTTGCTGCGCGTCCTGCTCGGTGAGGAAGAACTCGACCGGGGCGAAGTCATGCGGCATCCGAAGCTGCGACTCGGCTACCTGCGACAGCACGACCCGTTTCAGCCCGGCGAAACGGCCCTCTCGTTCCTGATGCGCGACAGCGGCCAGCCCGATTGGAAGTGCGGCGAAGTTGCCGGGCAATTCGAGCTCAAAGGCGCCTATCTTGAAGGGCCGGTGGCCAAGCTCTCCGGCGGTTGGCAAACGCGAGTGAAGCTTGCGGCTTTGCTGCTGCACGAGCCGAATCTGCTGTTGCTCGACGAACCAACGAACTTTCTCGATCTGCGCACGCAGATTCTGCTCGAACACTTCCTGCGCGACTACAAAGAAGCCTGCCTGATTGTCTCGCACGATCGGGCATTTCTCGGCGCCACCTGCAGCCACACGCTCGATCTGACCCGCGGCAAGCTGACGATGTTTCCCGGCAAGATCGATGCTTTCCTGGAGTATCAGCAGGAGCGGCGCGAACACGAAGAACGCTCGAACGCTGCGACGCTCGCCAAGCGCAAGCACCTCGAGGAGTTCATCGCCAAGAACAAGGCCCGCGCCAGCACCGCGACACGCGCCCGCTCCAAGAGCAAGCAACTCGAGAAGCTGGAGATGATCGATATCGAGCACGACGAGCCCACCGCGCGAATCAAGGCGCCGGTTGTAGAGCCGCGCAAGGGGCCGGCGCTGCGTTGCAACAAGCTGGCCATCGGCTACGCCGAGCGGAAGGTGGCGAGCGATATCCATCTCGAGATCGATCACGGCTGGCGGGCCGCCATCGTCGGCGACAACGGCCAGGGCAAGACGACGTTCCTGCGCACGATCGTCGACTCGCTTGAGCCGCTCGAAGGAGAAGTCCGTTGGGGACACGGCTGTCAGATCGGCGTTTACGCTCAGCACGTCTACACCAGCCTTCCCGAAAAACAGACGGTGCTCGACTATCTGGAGTACCAGGCCGCGAGCGGCACGAAGAGTCAGGAGATCCTGGATCTGGCCGGCGCGCTTCTGTTCCGCGGCGAGCAAGTGAAGAAGAAGATTTCCGTCCTTTCCGGCGGCGAGCGAGCCCGCCTTTGTCTCGCGGGGTTGCTGCTCAGCCAGTACAACGTGCTCATCCTCGACGAACCGGGCAACCACTTGGACGTCGACACGGTCGAAGCCCTCGCCGAGGCACTGCTGGCCTACAAAGGAACCGTGATCTTCACCAGCCACGACCGCCATTTCATGAAGCGGGTGGCAAGTTGCATCGTCGAGGTGCGCGACGGACGCGTGGTGAACTACCGTGGCGACTACGACGCCTATCTCTACTCGGTCAACAAAGAGATCGACGAGGGAGAGCGAGAGAACGCCACCGGCAAGATGGCGAAGGCCCCCGCCGATGTGCTCAAAGCGAAGTCGGCTGCACCCCGCGCCCCCCGCCGCAGTGAACGCGACATTCGCAAGCAAATGACCAACCTGGAGCGCACGATCGCCCGCCTCGACGGCGAAAAGAAACAGGCCAGCGCGCAGCTCATGCAGGCCACCGACCCAGCCGAAGCCATGCGGCTGCACGAAGAGGTGACCCGCCTCACCGGCGAACTGGGCGAAGCCGAACAGCACTGGCTACTGCTGCAGGAAGAGCTGGGGGACGAAGTCTAAGGCAGGCGTCCACTCTCCATCTGAGGCAGCTCAAGCAGTTTACCGGTGAGATCAACCACGTAGCCGATGTAATTCGCTACGTCCCGGTCCAAACTAGTGGCTGGATTTTTTAGGTTGAGCTGCGAACGACGTTCTCTTCGTCGTTCGAGGCCCTTTCGCGCTGTCAGTAGACGTGTTCGAAGCACTGCCAACCGGTCGACGAGCGGATCGTGGCCCGCAGTGGGAGCATTCCTCGCCACCCAATTTGCCCACAATTGGCCGACAAGGTAGCAATGGCCAAACGATTCAATGACCCGCGCCATGCGAAACAAGTCGAGCCGGATCATGCGATCGGTATTGTCAATCAACCGCTCGGCGATCGTCGGTACTCCGTAAGCGGCCGCCTCCGGGCCGATGAACGGCAGCAATGCAATGCGATCTGCCGTCTGAGCTTCAGCACGCAGTGACAGGAGGGCGGCGAACATTTGCAGTTCGACGAGTTTGATCTGCAACTCGAAGTTCCAGGTAGTCCACCAGACATTCTTTCGGTTTCGACGCAGACAACGCTCGCCCCGAATCAGTGTCTGCCATGCGTCGTCGATATTCGAAAGCGGTCCTCGTAGCGTCGTGGACCATTCCTGCTTGAACTCGATCTCGTCCCACGCCCGGGTTAAAACTGGGCATTTGCCGTCACCAAGGAAGTTGCGATTGAACCACTTCAGCACGGAGTACCGAAAATCACAAAGGTCGGTAAGCCCTTCCCCCTCGCTCCGATCACGGTGCACGGCTTCCTGCGTCAGCACCTCGGCGCGGTGAAGCTCGATGATTCCTCGCTCGAGCGCGTCGGGCAAGGCTCCGGCCAAGTTCAGTTTCGCCTCCGCGTCGTTCAGTCGTGCGTGGGCTTTGCGGTAGTCCCGATGAAAAGCATGCGTTAACGCGTGCTGAACGATCAGACGCTGCCTCTCATGCTCAAGATGGGGGAATTCGTCGTGAAAATTCGACCCAACCGCATTAGCTCTCAACCAATCGAGAAGCGCCCGCGCTAGTTGAAAGGACCGCCTGGCGTGTTCGTATTTCTCGTTCGCCAGCGTCCTGAACCTGGCAGTCTCAATATCACCGGAGCCACTCAGCCATTGGCGGGCGACCCAAGTGTGCAATGCATGCCCGGCTGCAAGCGTGTATTGCTGCCGTCGTCGAAGAGCAACAATTAGCTGGGATAAATCGCGCGCCGTCCCGCGACCGCTATCAACAAAATTGCTCGCCCATTTGGCCACCTGCGACTGCACTTCGCCCGTGTGCAGACACTTGCCGCAATCGAGCAAGGCTTCCGGCATTTTGAATCGGGTCTTGATGATAGCGAACTGCTGCTCGCAGTAATCGTAACTCCGGACGGCAATTCCTAAAGTGCATGACTCATTCCGGAACCGGCAGCGGATTTCCAGAGGTTCTTTCGATCCGCTCGGCCGGTGCTCGGAAACCGCTGGCGTGTCGTCTGTCACGGTGTTCCGGCCGCCTTGCGGATCGCCATTACGACTGCGGAGACCTTCTTCGAATAGCTCCAAATGCCTCTCGAAGGCGATAGCATTTTCACCCACTTCGCGCGCAATCGCTCGGTTGAGTTCCAGGGACCGGATCCTAATCTTGTCGATCAGGCCGGTCACCACCCTATCGCGTTCGGCTGACTCTTTCTGCGCGCCGCGGAAACGGTTCCTCCACTTTTCCAGCATCTCGTTTAGCACCAGGGTCCGCAGTTCCAGGAGCCGGCGGCATAGCCCTTTCGAAAATCCAAAGGCCAGCATGCTCGGCATGCCAGTTTCCAAGATCTCATAAGCATCAACGAGCGCTCTGTAAATTTGCTGGTACTGCTCTTCGTCCAGCGGTCTAGTGGGTTCACGAAGAATCTCAAAGACTTGCTGACACCGGTGGTGTACGATCTCAAATACGGCAGCCGGATCGCCTGAGGCGCGAAACAGTCGGTGATACCATTCAGCCAGCCCATCATGGATTTGCTGTACGGTGGGATCTTTCTCCCTCCGCGACGAGATGAGTTTCTCTCGCAGCTGGTCTCGAATGCGGCATTGCATCCAGACGAAACCGCCGGTCTTCAGCCGCAAGACAAGCCGCTCTTCGAGCTCCGAAAGAAAATGCTCGGCTAGTCGCATGCGTTCTAGCAGTTGTTTGTCGATCGTCTGGTGGAACGGCCACTGCCAGAACATGGCGGCATACCGCGTGCGGCTGGCCAATAGAGTCGCCAGCAGAAAGCGCATGCGACTTTCTCGGTTGTCCCCCTCGAAATTGCTTGAGTCGTCTTTTCGTTCAACCCAGTCGATCGCATCTTGGACGATGTTCTCAACGGTTTTAGGTGCAGGTGCATTGGCTGCTTGCAGCTGAAAGGAACTGTCGAGGACGATCGGTTCGGCGGGCAACGAGAGGCGCTGTTGCAACAGCGAGCTTAGTGGGCCGCTGTAACACAGTAAGACAACCGTTACGTTGGGGCACTCCTTGCCGCCGATCTTCCGAATTAACTCAACCACTGCGTCGGCGGTGGCCGAGCCGTCAGGCTCGTAAGGTCGTGGAACGCCGGGTCGTCTCAGCTTAGGCGTCTGATGGCCAGGGGCGCTGCTCCGCACATCCATCCATCCATTGGATTGGGCCGGTTGAAGAAGCGAGTACGAAGGTAGATTAGCACCAGGTCCGCTGCGCGCGTTCAGAAAAATCACCCATTTGCGATTCGGGCTGTTGGTGATCCGTTCCAGTTCATGAACTTGAGCGGTTGCCACGCCGCCGCCGTCAGTGCCATCCTGCTGAAGGAGCACTGGCATCCAATCGACAATGCCAGCCTTGCGAGCAACGGTGTGAATCATCGTCTCGAACAGATCATTTACGCTGCCTATCTCATCGAGATCGATCCAAACGGCCTGGTCGCTCTTCTCCAACAACTGATCGAAAGCCTCAGCGGCTATCGACATGCCCCCCGCGAGCACGCTGTCGGGCCCATGCATTAGCACGCACCGTGTCTGGCGAGTGATCAGGCTGCCATCCTCCAAGACCGACGTATCCTCGGTCTGGCAGCGTTGGATCCTGGCGAGCAGTCGGTCCGCTTGAGCTTCGATGTACTCTCTGTTGCGGTCCTGGATGGACGGTTTGTTCTTCGTGGGGGGCCACTCCGGCGGCACTGGCACTCGGTGGGCCGCGGGGAAAACAGCCTGAGACGGAGGCAGGCTGGCCGTCATCATTTGATAGGCCTGTAGGAAGAGCAGACCGGGAAAGCGATGCTGTAGTACAGACCGGAACTTCGATTGGATTCCCAATCGGTCTAACAACTGGTTCACGCCCTCTTGTTCGTCGCGGAGATAACAGATCCAGAACACACGCAGGTCCTTGATGGCCCGCGCGGCTGCGCCGATCATCTGGTTAATCCGCTCATCATTCGCCCCGATTCCCACCACCAGAAGATGCCGTCGGGCGGGAAGTCGATTATCGGTGCCTCCGCCAGCGTGAGGTCTGGGAGGCTGATCTCGGAGCGTTCGCCATTCACGATCCGAGAGCGGTCGATCGAGAAAATACGACACGAAGCACCGTAGGTCGGTGTCCGTAGGTGGCGTGTCGAGCGAATAGTCTGCCCGCATTCCGAACCTACCGCCGTGCAATTTGACGAGCGCGTTGCGGCCAATCAGGTCTCTCAGCGGCGGCAAGCCTGCGTCGATGTGGACGTCGAACACCGTGAACAGGTTGTTCGTTTCGGCAAATGCTTGTTCCAGCAGGTCGTCGAAGTTCGTGGTCAGCGCAAGCGACACGCGCAGAGGTCCAGCGAGTTGGGCGAGCATGCGATGCCCAAGTGTCGGCTGTTTGCCCATCACTACGTTCAGGACAAATGTGTCGATGATGTCCGGATTGGGAGGGCCCAGGACCAACCGATGAGGCGAGAGCCAAGCACTATTCTCGCTCTGCGAGGGAGTCGTCGCGCTGGTTGCTTGTTCTCCGTGTCGCTCGCGAACATGCAAGCGTGAGAGAAATTGCAACGACGACCGCCATTCGGCACAAGCGCCGAGGGCTTCTTGCACGATCGAAAGCTCAGCAAATTCCTCTCCTGCCGCGGCGAACTCTTGCATCTTGGCAAAGAAAGTAGTCAGCCGAGTGAGCCACACAACCTCGTCACGCGAGTAAATCTGCGGGTCACCAAATGGGGGCCATTGGTCCCGACCAGGCAGCCAGCGACGGTGTATCGCGAGTTCCAACAGATGAGGCTGCGGAGCCGTTGCTCCTGCTTTCCAAGCTTTCGGATGGTCGAGGCCAAGAGCTCGACAGATGCATTTGACCAGGTAAGACTTCAGTTCCTTGATGATCGGAATGCCCGACGGCGCCGACAGTCCGGCGCCGACCAGCGGGATGAAGGCATAGCCTTCCTTTCGCTGCTTTCGGAGCTCTTCGATGAATTGGCGCGCGGTTGTCGGTTCCTCGCGCGTTGCTTCAATTTTTTCGGCGAGCGTCAATGCTATGGTGGCGTCGCTAATGGTTGATCCCACGTCCGCTGCTCGTCGGTCGGCTGAATCCCCATCAGCCGACTCGCTCGCCGTTTCTAGCGATGGATCCGACACAGAAGTACTCCGATGAGTAGGCAAAGACGGTGTTCAAGAACCCCAAGGCCGGCGTTTGGATGTCGGCCGGATAGGTGACTTGGATTCCGGACGTAGAACCGCGAGACTCACGGCCCCGTGACTGCTAGCAGTAGTTGGCCGGATACACTCTAACGGGTGGGTAATCCAAATGCCAACCTCAACGAAATGCGGGCGGTTTACGCTCGCGCCGGCTCCGAGCATTGTCAGTTCGAGCTTGTCATTGCAGCCCAAGCTTTACTCAACCCTGGCACCCGGCAGCACCAGGTCGTTGAATCGATCGACTGGCTCGCCTGCCGTCCAGGCGATGCCGCGGAGCAGAATGGTGCGGAAGAGTGGATCGTCGAATGACCAGCTGAAGTGGCCGGGGATGGAAACGAACACTCGGCCCTTGCCCTGCTCGCGAGTCCAGAATAGCGGCTGGGGCTTTCCGTCTTCCTTTCCTGTGGCGAGCAAAGTCATGCGTTTGGGATCGCCGACGAGCTGCCAATAGCTTTCGTCGTGCAGATGCAGCCGCTCGAAGTTGCGGGCGATTGAGTGGCCAGCGCCGAGTTGTAAATCCAGGTCGAGCTCGCCATGGCGGAACTTCGACGCGCCCCCTTTCCACGCCAGGCCGATTCGCTCGGCAAAGCCGTCCGCATCGCCGCCCCCATCGACGGCGTAGTGAATGTACACCGCTCCGCCTCCTCGGGCGAAGTAAGCGTCGAGGTCGCGAGCCCGCTCCTCGTTCCACGTTCCTTGCTGATAGAAAACCAGCACGTCGGCGGTCTTCAGCTGGTCTGCGGAGGGCCAGTTGTGGGCAGTCTCGACAGACGTCTTGTTCGCCATCGAGAGGAGCTGGCTCCAGACCTTCTGCCACGCGGGATAATCATGTTCGCCCGGTCCGTGATCCTTGCGGCCGGTCACCAAGACGATCTTCACTTGCTTCGTCGGCTCAGCCGTTTCGGGAGTGCCGGAAAGGATCGCCTCGACCTCCGATGCCTTGCGCGGCGGTGGCGGCTGTTGCTTGCCATAGTCGGGCATCCGCGGCGGCTTGCTCAGCAGATAGGTCATCAGGTCCCGCGTGTCTTCCGAACTCAACTTCTTCAGCAGACCTTCCGGCATCACGGAAAGCTTGGAAGGCTGTAGCTCTTCGATCTGTTCGCGGGAGATGGTTGTCACGCGACCCTCAGCATCGCCGATGTTCAGCTTGTCGCCGACGGTTCGTAGCGCGCCCGTGAGGACGCGCCCGTCGGTCAGCAGGGCCGTCTGCGTAATGTAATCGGGATTGATGGCGAAGCTCGGCTGGGCAATGTCGCGAAGCACCGAGTGATAGTCTCGATGCGGAAGGTTCGAGAGGTTGGGCCCGATGGTGCCTCCTTGCTTGTTCACCGCGTGACACTTGCCGCACCCGGCTTGCTCGCCGAAGAACACTTGTCGGCCGCGGGCCCAGTTGCCACCTTTCAGCTCCGGGACGTCCGGTTCAACTAATTCCGTATCACTCATCCGCCCGCTCGGCGCCCACGGCAAGAGCATTCGAGGCAATGGCAGCGGACGCAGTCGTTCATCCTCGGCCGTGTGCCAGGCAACTTGCAGGTCGGGGTCACCATCGCCGGTCGTCAGCGTAATCTCAAGGGGCACTCGCCCTTCCGCATCGACGGTGAAGGTCGCTGTGTTACGGCCGTCGACCGGTTCTCCCGGTTTGGTACTGCCGGCCACGCTTGCCTCGAAAAAGCTACTCGAACTGAATTTCAGCGTGACTCGCTCTGCTGGAAGCGTGTAGTCAAGCTGCGAACCCGGCTGGACCGCCGGGCGCAGCATGTCCTTCAGATCGAGCGAAGTCCGCAGCGTTAAGTGGCCGGGAGAATGCAGCAACTCAGCGAGCGCTTCGTGTTCCGCGCTGTGCTCCGTCAGCGTCTTGCTCACGGCCAGATCGAGATGTGGCAGCCATCCGGACCAACTACGGTCATCGCCTCGGGCTTGCCAGGTCGCTTCAACGCCTTCGAGGCTGTACGCAAGGTCGACCTCGGCTGCCTGAGTTAGTTCGTCTTGGTCCTTCGCAGTGTTGCCGCCATCGGAGCTCGGTAGGGTCACTGCGTAATGAACTGCGTCCGGGTGAGGCGCGGTGGCAATGATGATGCAGCGGCGATCGGCAGTCACCTGCACGCTGTGAACTGGCAACTCGAATCGAGGAGTTCGCAGCTGGTCCTGGGTCGCCTTGTAGCCAGGCCAAAGGGATTCGAAGCGATCCCCGGCCGATACATACCGCCCGTATTCGATGGTCGCCTTCGAGATGTTCTCGAGTTGCTGGGGGAGCAAAGGCCGATCGAAAGCGATCCGCACTTCGCGCGGCGAAGCGGCCCAAGCGACGATCGGCTGAGCGAGATCCGGCGCCGAGTAGCGGATCTTATAAAGCTTCCCCTTGCCGCCGGGCCCACTCCCCCAATCCGGTCCGCCGCTGTGACCGGCGATGACCATATCGCCGGCCGGGCTGACGCAGACGTCGGCGGTGAGCATGTTCAGGCAAGCGATCAACTGATTCTGGGCCACGTAGCCACTTGGCGACTTTACCAGCTTGGTGCGATAGAGCTTGCCGCGCGAGTAGCCGGCGACGAACGCGTCGGACCGCCACCAGGCCGGGCCGAATGTTGGACTCCCCTCGGCATCTGGCTCATTAAAGTTCAGCCCACACACCGACTGGTGCTGGGGGCCGTAATCGAACGTACTGGGCTCATCGATCACATCCGGCAAGTGCTTCGGGTGCCGCGGCGGGAAGCCATAGTGGCGTTTCGGTTCGATATGCAGCAACTCGTCGAGTGGGTTTCCGTTCGGCAGCCAGGTCGCTCCCTCCTGGTCCGTGGCAAATAGATCCCCAACTGAGTTGAAGCGCAGACCGACCGGAAAGCGAATGCCGGTGGCGATGATCTCGCGCGATTTGAGGTCCGGTGAGACACGTAGGATCGTGCCGCGTTCACTTCGCACGTCGTAGCGAGCCTTGCCATCCGCTTCGACCAGATAGGCATTCGTGAAGTTCGTCGTGCCCAGGCCGAAGTAAACGGCTCCCTCGCGATCGACCGCGACGCCCAGGGCATCGACACCATGCGGCAACTCGGTCCACCCGTCGGCGACGATAATTTCCTTGTCGGCCCGGTCATCACCATCGGTGTCGGTCAGCAGCGACACCTTTCCTTTGCCCGCCACGAAGACGCCGTTGCCGTGCTTATAGTGCGGTGGGGTAAGGGCCATCCCAATCGGTGCACGGATTTGACCCTCCTTCTTCCAAAACGTTTCGGCTTGGTCTTCGAGGCCGTCGCCATTACGATCGCTGAGCAGCCACACATTGCCGTCGTAGCCCAGCGCCACCAGCTTGCCGTCTTGGCGATAGAGAACGTTGTTCACGTTGGTCAAATCAACGGGCAACTCCTCTGCGGTAAAGCCGGGCACAAACATCTGCACCGGCCGCGAGGGGGAGACTCGCACTAGTGGTTTGCCATTGCCGGTACCAGGGATGGGGAGCGGCGCGATCGAGCCATACTTGTCGACCAGATACTTTTCGACGCGCGTGCGTTCCTCCTCTTTGAGCGCCCGATCGTAGACGAGCACTTCCGCCACATCGCCGTCGAGAAAGCCACGCACTTGTGGCGTTGCCCCGAGATTGAAGCTGCGAGCACCCAGGAAGATCTGGTCGGCGGAAATCGGTCCCGCTGCACGCTCGCGACTGCCTTGGGCCTCTCCACCCGCAAACAAGCGAATTCCTTCCTTGCCGCTTCCAGCCACAACGCACAATCGCTGCACGCTCCCATAGGCAGCCGGCTGTTTGAGCAGGTTCTGCATTCCGACGGCGCCTGCACCTTCAACATTCAGAATTTCAAACCGCTGCCCGGAAGCAATTCCCTGGTCGATGTTCAGCCCTGTCTCAAAGTCGTTCTTTCCCTTCGCACTTGTCGCCAGCAAGGCTGAAAACCATTCGGGACTGGAGTAGGGCGCGGCGACGATAAAGATGGTCAGTTCGTCGAAAGAACGCCCAAGTTCTTCCGAGACGAGAAAGTCGTTCGAGCCATCGAATCGAACCGCACTGAAGGAACCCGTCGGCATCCAAGTTGGGCGCGAACCGGCCTGCGCCTGAGAGAGGTGCCGCTCGGTGCCTGAAGCATTGGGCCAGAGATCGACTGCATCGCCCTCCTTCAGCGGCCGCTTGCCCAGTGCGGCGCGGGCTTCTGGAAGCGTTGCTGCGTCGAGCCAAAGCACAAGACCGTCCCGAACCGCAAGGCTCTGATTTGCCCACTTGGCCACGGCAGGCTCTTGCGCATCTAATTTCTCGGAGATCGGGAACGTGCTGAGAATCAGCGCTGCAGTCAGGTGCAGAGCATGGCGCCGAGCGATCATTGTTCTTGCCCTCGGGGGAACGGTCGACTTTCAATTCTGGCAATAGGTGCAGTACCCTGTCAAAGCAGCCGAAGTTTGCGCCTCCGCAACGATTCGTGTCGAAGTCGAGCTTAGCCATTGCATTAGGTGTTTTGGCATGCAAAGCTCCCTGCAGACCTACGATCCGAAATGCAATCCGAAAGATGAGTTCATGCGCGTCGCAACTTTGTGCTGGGTATTGCTAGCCATCCTGAACTGCGCGTCGTTCGTTTGGTCGGAAGAAATCGAAGCATCCGTAGGCCGAGGCGGTCAAAACCAGCACCAGGACGTTCTTACCGTGCAGTTGCTGCTCAACCAGGTTCCACCCGCCGCTGGAGGCCCCGAATCGCTGCTGGTCCCTGATGGGATTAGCGGTCCCAAAACGGTTGCTGCCATTCTGCGATTCCAAAAGCATCAGCTCGGAGACCTCGCAGCAAGCGGCCGCTTCGATCCCGGCGCGCATCCGCTACAGCGCCTGGTCGCCATGGTTGAGCAAGAGTCCCTGAACGACCGGATCGTAAGAGTTGCCGAGGGAGAGCGATTGTTCTGGCAGGATGGCAAGCGGAACGAACTGGACGAAGGTGTCACGCGTCGGCTGCAGCAATATTGGAAAGCAGTCGGCTTGGAGTATTCGCTGGAGGAATTGCGGACCAAAGATTTTCAGAATAAGAATCCTTGGAGTGCAGCATTCGTGTCATGGGTGATGAAACAGGCGGGTGCCGGTGACAACTTCCGCTACTCGGCTTCGCACTGGCAATACGTCGCAGCCGCAAAGAAGAATCGCGAGGCTGGCAACGACAATCCTATTCAGGCTTATCGCGTGAAGGAGCAGGAAGCCGCACCGGGGGATGTCGTGGTCAAACGCCGGGGCGACAGCATGGCAACCTACGAAAATATCGAGAAAGGGCACATCACGCACGGCGACATCGTCATTTCGATCGCTAATGGCAAAGCGGAAACGATTGGCGGCAATGTCAGTGACAGCGTAAAGACGACAAACGTGGCGTTGGACGATGATCTGAAGGTCACGGACGAACGATTTTTCGCGATTGTCAAAGTGAAGTAGCGTTGCCCGACAAAAATATTTCTCCTCAAGCGAACCCACGTCCGCTCTGAGTGTCTCTACCGAACTGGCGTTCTTATACCGCCGTTATCACAGTTTTGGTAAATCTCTTCGTTCAGGCCCTTAACGGGTGATGCCATGTTTGTCGCATTCCACCAATTGCCTGATTCCATGTCGTAGCCGGCCGTTCGAGCGGTTGCCGATCGCCACGTCGCCGCGTGCGCTTGTCACGCGGCGCTTTGCGCCGGTCCGCACGCTCGACGCGATTGTCCGATCGCACTGCCGGTTTACCTCTCAGACCCTGCCTTAGCGCGCCACGAGTCGTCGCGAATTGCGGCTCAGCTGCGCAAGCTGCGACAAACAATCAAGACGATCATGACCATTCAAACGACTTTGGAGCGCTCCTGCGCGCGCTCACGCTGCCTGGCGCGCTCGCTGCATGCCCGTATCTTCGTGTCGGCAGCAGGGAGAATTTACCTTGCGAGCGGCAAACCGAACTTTGCGAAACTGCGCCAGCGACTGACCCTGACTCGAAGAATACCGACGCTAAGCGAAGCCCCCACGCCCGACCAACTCGGATTAGGCTGCGACGGCGAACTGACATCCGAGACGCTGCACGCCATGCAACGGGCCCTCAAGCAATGGGCTGCAGGCCTGACCGCGGCTTCGAGCGGCCACGGGCGCTTGGCTCGCGGCGAGCGGACTCAGGTCGACCGAGAACTGGGCGAGTTGCAGCGGCTGCAGGAACGGCTTGCAACCTGCCTGCTCTGGTCCGCCCGCATCCGGGAGGGAAAGGCAACGGTCGGCGCGCCGTACCTGTTGGACGAATCTTCGGAGCGGGAACTGAAAGAGACCGTCGACAAGTATTTCGATCATGCCTCGCCGCTCCTGATCACACTTTGGCAAACACGCTTGGTTTATTGGATCTCCGGCAGCAGCGCCGTAAGTCGATTCCTGCAAGCAGTGCAGCCATTACTCGCCGCCGACGAATGGGACGTCCAGTTGGAGTCCGTCGCCGCCCAACTCGTCACTTGGAAGAAGCGCTGCGCTAGCGAGCCGCACCGTTTCATTCGGCGCGAGCTCACGAAAACGCTCGCAGCGCTGCCGACTGAACTCGTTGTCGATGGGAATCTCACTTCTCGATTGAAGCAGCGAAGCGTCGCAGAGCATTGCGATCTACTCAACGCACGAGCCGTCGCCCAGCTGCGCACACTCCAAGAGCGACGGACGATCGACCTTCCCGCGGCGGCAGCAGCAGTTGTATGTAGCGACGGAGCCGCTGCCCCGTTACCCGGCGGCCTGCTGCCTCGCTTGCCGACGCGGGCAAGGATTCACGAGTTTGAGGGCAAAACCGTCTGGCTGATGAAAGAGTCGAAGCATCCAGGCTATGACCGACTGCTACACACACTGGGTCAATTGAAAGAACCCCCAGCCGAGCACCTCTACCGCCCGCTCCGACGAGTCTTGCTCAAGGGCGCGAGTTTGGACGACGTGATCTGGACGATTCAAAGGGGCGTTTTGCCGGAAATGGCAGCAAACTCTTTTCGTCCGGCGACAGTTCGCCATGTCGTCACGCGTTTGGAGCATCTGGGCATGATCGGCTCGCGGCGGGACTTGGATCCGCTACTCAGCCGGCAGTTGTTGACGAAGGAGTTGCGTTGGGTTGATCGGTGGATCACTTGGCTATCGCAGGTTGAGCGGAGACGAGTCAGTCCAGCTACCATTCGCCGGCTGCGATCGGCCTTCCTCCATACTTTCTTGCCGGCAGTAAAGCACGTTTGGAACCATGAGCCGCTGCAAAGTTGGCTTGCAGCAATTCAGGAGCCTGCGAGCACGGCCGCGCCGACGCTGCACTCGAGTCGCTTGTCTACGGTCTTGCGGCAGCTGAATGCCTATCAGCGTCTCGCCGGAGACGAACCGAGCGTTCCCAAGTCGATTCAAAAGTATTGGTGCTCCAAGGAGACGCAGCAGCGGGAGCGTGACTACCTCGGCCGGATCGTCCATGACAGCCGCGCGGCGCTTCGCAAACGGTTCGAGCGTCTCACCTCGAAAGCAGGCCGCGAGGATGCTCCGAGTAAACGGCGTCTTCTGCGCACCGCAGCCGAGTCCTGCATCGGCGCCGCTTGCACTGCGCTCGAGCGGCAAGTTCGTGAAGCGGGCCTGCGCGCTTGGGAACAGACCACGGGCTTGGCGTTTCCGCAATCCGAGTTGCCACGTCTGACCAAATATTTCGAATGGTTTGGCGCGATGGACGCCGGCCAGCGCCGGTTGCTGGCTCATATCCTGAAAAACTGGATGCAGCACGGCGACGAATTCAAGCGATACCTGCCAGCGAATGGTCCCTGGCTTAAGAGAGCGATGCGATGCAATCTGAACCTGCAGGACTGGATGGAGCCCTACGTGCTGTTCGGCGAGATCGGCGACGTCCCGGTTCGCGTGCAAGCTGTGGTCAACCCCTGGCGGGTTTTTCCAATGGGAACTCTTTTCGGAACCTGCCTCAGCTTTGGGAGCTGCAATCAGATGTCGTTACTCGCGAACGCACACGACGCCAACAAGCAGGTTGTCTTCCTGACGACGACGGACGAGCGCGGCGAACCGAAAGTCCTCGGACGGCAGCTCATCGCTGTCAGCAACAACTTCGAGTTGCTTGGCTATCACTGCTACATCGGCCTCGACAATAAGCTCGAAGACCAGCGAACCGAATGCCTGAAGCTGATGTCGACCTATTGCGGCCAACTCGCCGCTCGCTGCGGAATCTCGCTGGCCGACAAGGGTGAACCGCACCGGATCGGAAAGCACTTCTGGTACGACGACGGAGCCTGGACTTGGCACGGCGCTGCTCGAACGGCCTGGGAACGCACGCGAAATGAATTCCAGACAGAGTTACCCCCGACGAGGAGGCGGATCTCGAAATCAAGAACCCCGTGCTGGTCTAGACCCGCTCAACGGACAATCTCCGTTCGCCAGTCCGATGCCTGTCGGAAATGAGGGTGCCTGGAATCGATTCGAAGGCGGAGGCGCTTCTAACCGGCAAGTGCGAGCCTCCGACCTGGACCGAGGCTCACTGCTTAACATCGTCGGGTATTTACGTGAGCATCCGCTAAATAGCCCCGGCTGAAACACCCAACCCATCGCGCGGAATCCAATGGCCTGCGAATTACAGTTGATTTCGAATTCCGCCAGCTGGGCGTCGCGGCTCTAAAACGCTGGAAGTCCATGCTGACGAGCGTTAGCATGCCTCCATGCGCACAACCTCTGTAGTTTTAGCGTTCACGCTGTCAGTATTGGTCCCTATCTGGCCCACCCACGCAGCTCCCAGAGTTGAACTAGCAAGCGACGGCCGTGCAAAGCATCCGGTAATTACTAGCAAGGATGCCAGTGATCGAGTGCAAAAGGCTGCTCAGATACTCACGGATTATCTGTCGCGAATCAGCGGTGTCAATTTCAAGCTAGACACTGGCTCGAGAGATTCTGGAATCGTTGTCGGGACGGTCAATGATTTCCCAGACCATGGAGAGAACCGCTTCATTGCCGGTGACCCAACTCGTACAGAGGACTATTTGCTCCGAAGCCATGAAAATGGCCTGCTTGTCATCGGCGCATCGGACCTGGCTATCGAACATGCCGTTTGGGACTTGTTGCACAGACTCGGCTACCGTCAGTTCTTCCCGGGCAAGCACTGGGAGTTCATTCCGAAGCTCACGACGCTCACCATCGAAGTTGATAGCTTCGAGCACCCCGATTACTACGCACGACGCATCTGGTACGGGTTCGGTGCTGCAGATTACGCCAAGGAGCCTTACCAGCAGTGGTGTGCCCGCAATCGTGCCACGGCAGGCATTCAGCTCAACACGGGCCACTCGTACGAGCAGATTCTCAAGCAGTACAAGGAAACGTTCGCTGAGCATCCGGAGTACCTGGCGCTGGTGGACGGGAAGCGGCGCGGACCGAAGTTCTGCTTGTCCAACAAAAGCCTGCGGAAACTGGTCGTCGATCACAAACGGAAGCAGGTGGCAGATGATCCGTCACTTCAGTCAGTCTCCATAGACCCCAGTGACGGCGGCGGATGGTGTGAGTGCGAAGACTGCAAGCAGCTCGGCAGCATCAGCGACCAAGCAGTGGGCCTCGGAAATGAAGTGGCAACCGTGCTCGAAGAACAGTGCGGCGACAAATTCGTCGGAATGTACGCCTACAGCCAGCATGCTCCGCCTCCGTCGATCCAGGTGCATCCCAAGCTTGTAGTTAGTGTCGCTACCGCTTTCATCAAGGGCGATTACACGGTCGATCAGCTCATGACCGCCTGGCAGAAGCAAGGAGCGACGATTGGTGTCCGCGAGTACCTGAGCGTCAATACCTGGGATCGTGACCTACCGGGCCAACCTCGCGGTGCATCTCGGAAGTACGTAAGTGAATCCATCCCTCATTTTCATGAGCAAGGAGCAAGGTTCTACTCCGCTGAATCGAGCGACAACTGGGGCTGCAATGGTCTCGGGTACTATCTCGCCTCACGGATGCTCTGGGACGTCGACGAAGACCAAAACGTTGACCAGCTTGTTGATGACTTCCTGGAAAAGTCCTTTGGGCGAGCGAAGGAACCGATGTCCCGGTTCTACACACTGATCGATGGTTCACAAAAGCCGCTCGTGAGTGACGATCTACTCGGCCGAATGTACAGACTGCTCAAAGAGGCGAGGTCGCTGGAGAGTGATCCAGGCGTACAGGAGCGATTGGAGGACCTGGTGCTCTACACGCGGTATGTGGAGCATTACTCGGACTACAGTTCCTGCACTGGCGCTGAGCGGCAGCAGACCTTCGAGCAGCTGATTCGACACGCCTACCGGATGCGAGAGTCGATGATGGTGCACACGATGGCTCTGTACCGTGATCTAGCCAATCGAGACAAATCGGTGGCCATACCTGAGAACGCTGGCTGGGGAGTCGAAGAACCGCGCAATCCCTGGAAGTCGAGTGAGCCGTTTGCTGACTCCGAGATTGCAGCGTTCATTGAGGAAGGCATTGAGTGTCGACAGCTGCTGGCATTCGCTCCGGTCGCCTTTAGCAGCGACTTAGTACCGGCGACAACTCTGAACTTCAAAACCAAAGCGCCCGGTAAGTTCGGCGCACTCACCCGTGGCGAAAGGCAGTACTTCACTTGGCTGGAGACTCCTGGGACGCTGAAGCTGAAGGTTACCGCAGGTCTGGTGTATTCGAACCAGGCTCCTGCAAAGCTATCGCTCTTCTCGACAAAAGAAACACTTGGGAATGCAGTCGCACAAGTGCAAGTCGCAGGTACCGAGGAACCTCAGCTGGTTGAACTGTCGACCGAATACGCAGGTTTACAACGAGTGGAGTTGTCAGACCGCGGCAAAGGCACAAACATCGAGTGGCCTCAGGGAGTTGCAGTGACCGTGCCTGCGACAAGGGAGTACCCGGCGAACTTCAACGGTCGCTGGTCACTCTACTTCTACGTCCCTAAAGGGACGAAGGTAGTAGGCGGTTACGCATCATCCGGTGCTGGAGAATTGCTGAATGCCGATGGAGAGAAGGTCCACTCGTTCGGTCGGTCCGCAGGCTACTTTCAGGTCGATGTTGCAGAGGGGCAGGACGGCCGGCTCTGGAAGTTCTCAAACTGTGCCGGCGAGCGAATTCTGATGACCGTGCCACCCTATCTTGCCCGATCGGCCGACGAATTGCTTTTGCCGGCCGATGTCGTTCAAGGGCGATCCGGCGTCCGGAAGTGAATACGTATCAGGTCACGTCTGCTCGTGGCTTCATACCATGACGCAGAGAGGGCTTACGTAAGTGAAACGATCGTTCCAAGTGCCGTTTGGTCGAGGTGGCTGATGTGGCTATGGCCGTTTAAGCGAAGTAAGGAGCAGTCGCTGTCGCCCGTCGAGGTGCGAGATCGCCTGATTGCTGCGGCTCGATCTGGTTCTTCGGCACGTCTGAAAGCCGAATGTCGAAAGCTCGCGACGGCCGTAACTAAGAATCTGGACTTGATGACCAAAGTTCCGGAGTCAATCCGCTCGCATCCCGTACAGACCGAAGCATACATCCATTACCTAGCAAGCGTTGCCGAGTGCCTGGCGAATGAGTGCGCTGCCCCTGAGCTACTGAACAAACTTTGCGGCACAGCCGACAGTAATCCTCTGATTCGTCTGGAAGCCTGGTACCGGGATCTGCCGGGACGGAAGGAGCGTTTGGAGTACGCGACCTTGATCAGCGAGGCTCAGCAGTTTATAGCCGAGATGAACTCGCTTGAAGGATCAGGCGCTCGCCACCACAAAGCTCTGCTGTACGGTCACCTGGGCCACTTGTTATTTGGCTGCGGAAAAGTGGCCGAGTCGATCCCTGCGTTTGACACCGCGATCGAACTGTGCGCCTCTAACCAGGACATCGAAGGACAGCTCATTCACTCCCGCAACCTAATTGAGGCCTACCGCTACCTAGGCAAGGTTGAAGATGCAATTCGGGCGTGTGAGGTGGCAATCGAAATTGCAGAACGGCGCGGAAGTGAATCCGACAGCCTCCGGAGGATGCTGCGGTTGCTGGCAAGTGGCGAGCCACTTTGTCGCGTCGTTGTGATCTCAGAAGGTAAGGAGTTCGAGGTCGATGAGTTCAATCACATCGGGGGCGGAACCATTGAACTCCACTTCCGTAGGAATCGTCTCGCGATACCAGCGGCGGAGGAACTAGTCCGACAGGGCAATGAACTCGCTTCAGAAGGAAAACTGGCCGACGCGCTGGAGAAGTTTCAGGCGGCTAGAGAACTCGACCCGTACGACCCAGACCCAGACTACCAAAGCGGCGTATGTCTGATGGACCTCGGGGCATTTTCGCAGGCCAAGAAGCATTTCGAAGAAGTAGAACGATTGGCCCCTGGTTGGTTCCGTAGCCGCTTTGACCGCTGGCTTGCGGGAGCCATTGAAGAGGGCCTGGCTTCAGATGACGAGTACCGGGCGTTACGGTTGCTCGACGATGGCGGTCTTCCTGCTGACCGAGCCAAACCAATCGTCCTAGAGGCACTCCAGAGGCATCCAGAATTTGCACCGTTTCGGCTGGTCTTAGGCGACCTGTACCGAAAGGAGGATAAGATTGGCGAAGCCCTCAACTGCTATCGCGCCGGGCTAGCCCTTGCCAAAGAGCCAGACTTGGAAAGCAGATTGCTCTGTGCTGCAGCCGCGGTTTTGCCGAACGACAGCTCAGAACGGCGTCAGTTCATCGAACGCGCACGGTCAATACCGGGAAGTTTAGTGGCCAAAGCGATGGCGACTCTGATCCGTTAATTGGAATGTCTTCAGGCTGCAACCTCGGTGCAGACGTCGCCTACAGTGTCCTACAGCGGCATGATCAGAACGAAGAAGCGTTGGAGTGGAAGCAACGACCACGCAGACCCCGCTTCCTGAAATCCATATTGTTCAGATCACCCCGAACCGATAAATTTGCCCGTCGATTAATTCGGATAGTGCAACATTGGATTTGACCAACCGTCTTGGCGGTTGTTTTCGCGTTCTGGTCACGGAGGACCGTCGTGCAAGTCGTAATTCTCGCCGGAGGGCTCGGAACTCGCCTAGCTGAAGAGACTCAAGTGCGCCCAAAGCCGATGGTCGAGATCGGTGGAGTGCCGATATTGGTGCACATCATGTCGCGATACCACGCCTATGGTCATCGCGATTTCATTATTGCCTGCGGTTACCGCGGCGAGTTTATCAAGGACTACTTCGGCAATTTTCACAACCGCAACAGCGACTGGATCATCAACCTGCAAGAAGGTAGCAAAACGCTCGTTCGTGCAAACCTGCCGCCCTGGAACGTCGCCACCATTGATACCGGCAGCCATACAATGACCGGTGGGCGAATCAAGCGGTTACAAACGCTGATCGGCTCAAACACATTCATGGCAACCTACGGCGATGGCGTCGCCGACATTGACATCGAGGAACTGGTTAAGTTTCACCGCTCGCACGGGCGACTGGCCACCGTAACCGCGGTTCACCCTCCCGCCCGTTTCGGCTGTCTCGAACTCGAAGAGGACCAGGTTCGCATGTTTGCCGAGAAACCGCAAACGTCGGAGGGGTGGATCAACGGCGGATTCTTCGTATTTGAACCCGAGGTATTCGACTATCTCGATGGGGACGCCTGCGTCCTTGAGAAGACGGCGCTCGAGCGCCTATGTGCCGATGACGAATTGATGGCGTTTCGTCATGAAGGATTTTGGCAAGCTATGGATACGCTGCGGGAAAAGCAGCTTCTGGAAAAGATGTGGGAAGCAAACCACGCACCATGGAGGGTGAGTGATGGAAGCGACTTCTTTGCAGCGCTATCGGAATGCGCGCGTACTGGTGACCGGACTCACCGGCTTCAAGGGACAGTGGCTCGGAAGGTGGCTTGAGCGGCTTGGTGCGACGGTAGTAGGGCTTGGATTGCCGCCGCTGGCTGATCCTCTTGGGAATCAAGGCGACACATCGTCAGTCTTTGATTGCCATACGATCGATATCCGAGATTACTGTACTGTTGATGCTCTTATGGCGAAGTTCCGCCCCGAGCTGGTTTTTCATCTCGCGGCCCAACCGCTCGTGCGCCGGTCCTATGCTGAACCGGTAGAAACGTTTGCAACAAACGTCATGGGTACGGTGCACATCCTTGAATCAGCCCGACGCACCGATAGTGTCCGAGCGATCGTCAATGTCACTTCAGATAAGTGCTACGAGAACCAGGAATGGTGCTGGCCCTACCGCGAATCGGAACCGATGGGAGGCCACGATCCCTACAGCGCGAGCAAGGGTTGCTCTGAACTGGTAACTTCGGCCTATCGCCGGTCATTCGCGACTGGCATCGACGATCTGAGGATCGCGACCGCTCGCGCAGGAAACGTCATTGGCGGAGCCGATTGGTCGTCGGACCGATTAATTCCCGATATCGTGCGTGCGATCGTTGCCGATCAACCTGTCATTATTCGGCACCCTCAGGCGATTCGGCCGTGGCAGCACGTCCTCGAGGCTTTGAGTGGATATTTACTGCTCGGCGCCAAGTTGCTCTCCGACGGCCAGGGTTTTGCCTCTTCCTATAACTTTGGACCGGCGGCAAATGACACCGTTTGCGTCGGCGAATTGGCGAAGCGATTCGTGCATCGATGGGGCGAAGGCCGCGTGGTTGAACATTCGAGCCCGAAGGGCCCACACGAGGCCAAAAACTTGAATCTCGATAGTAACAAGGCTCGGGTGTCGCTTGGCTGGGAAGCGATTCTTTCGGCGGAGCAGCGGATCGATTGGACGGTTGACTGGTACCAGCGATGGCGGCAAAACCCTCGGCAGTATTGGCAATTAATCGACGACCAGCTTGCGACTTTCGAAGAACGGTGGCAGTCATGGAAGGCCCAAAAACGGTTCTCATCGCCGGAATTACAGGCTTCGTCGGTGCTGCCCTCGCACGCTGCTTAGTTGAACACGGAGTGCAGGTCTGCGGACTGAAACGCGAGTCGAGCATTCTCGACCGTCTTGCCGGGATGCCGAGTCTGTCGCTCTACGATATGCACGACCGTAGCGTCGCTGAACTGCGACGGATCATTGAGGATTGCAGACCCGACGTAGTTTTCAACCTCGCAGCGCGTGGTGTATCGAGCGGCGATCTAGATCCTGTCCATGCCTATCAAGTCAATGTTGAACTGGCGGTAAACCTGATGCAGGCAATCGCCGGACGCCCGCCGATCGGACTAATCCATGTGGGAAGCTGCTTTGAATATGGCGCCGGTTGCGACGACGACTACCTGTCTGAAACGGCCGCAGGAGTACCGTTCTCGTTCTACGGCGCGACTAAGTTGGCGGGCACAATAATGGTCAGCGCACTCGCCAGACAGCTCAAGATTCGCAGTGCGATCCTTCGGCTGTTCGGTGTTTATGGACCTGGCGAAGGACGTCAGCGCTTTGTGCCGTATGTGATTGAGCGGCTTGCCGACCGAAAGACTGCAGAACTTACCTCGGGTTTACAAGTTCGCGATCTTGTCTTCATCGATGACATTGCAAACGCCATCTACATCGCTGGCTGCAAGTTGGGCGACTTGAACCTCGGCGAGATTTACAACGTCGGCTCCGGGCGAGGTGTCTCGTTTCGCGAAGTGGGCGAGACGATCGCAGCCAACATGAACCGCCCATCATCGCTGCTTCGCTGGGGCGCTCATCCGGCCCGAGCTGGTGAACCCAGTCGAATAGTTGCGAATAACCAGAAGTTCTGTGACGCAACCGGCTGGCAACCGCAGATTCCGCTTTCCACAGGCCTACGAATGTCAATTGATGCAATGGCTTGCATCTCGGCCACAACGACTGCAGCAGCATAGTTCCCTCTTTAAGACTCCCTATTCGCAAAAATTCCGCCGATGCAAACCGAATCCCAGCAACTTAGGCACGAAATCCTTCAACGCGTGACCGATTACCACGCGGCGACCTGGGGCAGCCCGCAGGCTTTCATCCCCGGTCAAACGCCAGTTCCTGTGAGCGGTCGGGTCTTCGATGCCGAAGATGTGCAGACGCTGGTCGATTCCTCGCTCGACTTCTGGCTGACGGCAGGCCGATTTGCGGACCAATTCGAAAGTGAATTCGCCAAGGCCATGGGGGTTCGCCACTCGCTGCTGGTCAACTCCGGATCGAGCGCGAATTTACTCGCCATTTCGGCGCTGACGTCTCCGCGACTGGGGAAAAAGCGGCTCATGCCTGGCGATGAGGTGATCACCGTCGCGGCCGGCTTTCCCACGACGGTTAATCCAATCGTACAGAACGGACTGATCCCGGTTTTTCTTGACGTGGATATTCCTACTTACAATATCGATGTGTCTCGGCTGGAAGACGCGTTAAGCGAACGAACCCGGGCAATCATGATTGCTCATACCCTGGGAAACCCATTCAATTTGCAGGCGGTTGTTGATTTCGCTCGGAAGCACGACCTCTGGCTCATCGAAGACACCTGCGACGCGGTTGGTGCCCGCTATGATGACCGGCCGGTGGGCACGTTCGGTGACATTGCAACCGTTAGTTTCTATCCAGCACATCACATCACGATGGGCGAAGGAGGAGCAGTCCTCACGAATTCACCCGCGCTGAAGAAGCTCCTGGAATCGTTTCGGGACTGGGGGCGAGATTGCTGGTGCGCACCGGGTAAGGACGACACCTGCGCCAAGCGGTTCGGATGGCAACTTGGCTCGCTGCCAGCTGGGTATGACCACAAGTACACCTACAGCCATATCGGTTACAACCTTAAGGTCAGCGACATGCAGGCGGCGGTCGGTGTCAGTCAACTGAAGAAGCTGGCACGTTTCGTTGAGACCCGTCGCAGCAATTTCGCCTTCCTGCATGAGCGACTGCAGCATCTCAGCGATCTGCTGATCCTGCCCGAAGCTACTCCCGGAAGCATGCCGTCGTGGTTCGGTTTCCCGATTACCTTGCGTGAGGAATCGGCCGTTAATCGAACACAGTTAGTACGCTTTCTGGAATCGCGCAAGATCGGCACGCGCCTCCTCTTCGCCGGAAATCTACTTCGCCAGCCGGCGTATCAGAACATCGCGCATCGTGTGGTTGGCGATCTGGCCAATACCGATCGCATTATGAACGATACCTTCTGGGTCGGTGTCTACCCCGGTCTTACCCAGGAGATGCTGCTGTACGTCGCCGAAAGCATCCAAACGGCGGTCACCGGCGAGGTGGGATCTTCGGCGGAACCATCAGCCTGTTCGATGGCTTGCGCCAACACCGAGGTTGTCTGAAGAACAATCTCTTCGGACTCCCAATAATCGCTCACAAACTCCAAGGCAACGCGACTATGAGCCGCAGCGCGCGTCCTCTTATCTCAATCGTCGTTCCGGTATTGAACGAAGAACAGAATATAGAGCGACTCTACTCGACGGTTGAGCAAACGCTCGCCGCTGTAGCCGATCGATATGACTGGGAGTATGTCTTTACCGACAACCACAGTACCGACCGATCCTTTCAAGTCCTGCAAAGCCTGGCCTCATCCGACTCGCGGGTACGTGTCCTGCGATTCTCACGCAACTTTGGCTATCAACGATCGATACTTACCGGCTATCTGAACGCATCGGGCGACGCACTAGTACAGCTTGATTGCGACTTGCAAGATCCGCCGTCGATGATCCTCGAATTCCTTCGGAAATGGGAGGACGGCTACCATGTGGTCTACGGCAGTCGGCGGAGGAGGAAGGAAGGCTTTGTCATCACCTGTGTGCGGAAGGTTTTCTACCGCTTCATCAACTTTCTGAGCGAACATCCGCTACCGGTTGATGCCGGTGATTTCCGTCTGGTCGATCGTCGAATCGTCGAAGAATTACGACAGATTGACGATGCAACGCCTTATCTTCGCGGCTTGATCGCCACGCTTGGCTTCAGACAACTGGGCATCCCTTACGATCGCGACCCTCGCAAATTCGGTGAAACCAAGTTCGCGCTAAGCGACCTCGTTCGGCTGGCAATGGACGGAATCGCCAACCACTCGACCGTCCCGCTCCGACTCGCCACGTACATGAGCCAGGCGTTTCTTTTGCTGGCGATTCTCATCATCGCCGGCTATTCGATCGGACGGATTACAATCGGCGGACATTGGCCCGCCGGCTTCGCCACGCTTGCCGTTTTGATTCTGTTCTCAACGAGCGTAAACGCCCTGATTGCCGGAATTCAGGGAGAGTATATCGGACGCATTTATCGGCAGGTTCAGAAACGCCCCCTGAGCATCGTCGAAGCAAGTGTAAACGTTCAAGACACGCCTTCGTCGACCGAGTCTGCGCGATTTCGTCGAGATCTAGTCGCCTGACAGGACGGGCTCGAGAGCAATACCAACCCCTCAAACCTGTCCTGTGCAAACTTTGCGGACGACAATCATGGCAATCAACGTTCTGCCAATTCGGTTTAATCGGCAGCTCCTAAGTCGCGACTCCGAGCAGATGGGTGAACCGTCTGTTGGGGTTCACGACAAGTGGGCCGCCATACATCGCCATTGGCCAGCTGTCGTACTGCTGTTCGCTTTGCTTGCGGCGTACGCGCCAACGCTCTCCATGCCCTATCTGTTCATGGACGACTACAAGTTCGTTTACGAACGCGGAGCGGCTGCCAGAACCACACAATTCTTTACGTCGATCGGCCGTCCACTCACCGCCGGCTATCTGCTCGTCTGCCGCCAATTGCTGCACCAAGTCGGCAGCCACGCGGCCTGCTACTTTTTGGGAATCATCGGCTTGTGGTGCCTCGCGATTGCGTCATACCTGTGGATGATTCGGTGCTCTGTCCAACGTATCGATGCTGCGATCCTTTGCTTTCTCATTGGCGTTCTGCCATCGACACAGGTCTATGTTGGCTGGATGACCGCGGGTTCTTCGACATTTGCCGCGGCAATCGCAACGGTGGCAATCATTCTTTTCGACCGGCGGCGTGGCGCCGACGGCACAGGCGAGACCCAGCCGTGGTTACGGGCCAGCGGAGCCATTCTGCTGCTCATTATCGCTCAAATGATCTATCAGCCCGCCGCTTTATATTTTTGGAGCATGGCGCTTGTTGGTTTACTGGCCTCAGAAACGGCAACTTTCCGGGATATCACCCGCCGGGCGCTGTCTTATCTCGCTGTCGGATGTACGGGAATAGCCCTCTATCTCATCGCATATAAGCTGATGCTTGTTGTCCTTGGCATTTCGGCTCCCGATCGAGCCAAGCCCGTGGGGCTTCAAGATGTCCCCGGCAAGATGGCCTGGTTCTTCAAAGATCCGCTCCAGAATGCCCTGAGCCTGTTTGCCCATTCCCCATCACGCATCATCGCAGCCGCGACGCTGGTAATCATCGTCGCCGGGCTCTTGGTAAGAGGAAAACTCATTGCAAAACATCAGCGCACCTTAACGGGTGCCTCATCCTCGTCAAGTCGATGGTACGTGGTAGCGGCTCTGTTGTGCGTGGTCGCAATGATTCCACTCAGTTACATTTTCAACTTGGCGGTTCGCGAGCAGTGGGGCTCATTCCGCTCGGTTTTTGCGATGGCGTCGGTCGTCGTAGTGCTCTTGTTTTTCGGCGTTCACGCGATTGGCTCGGTGCTTGGCCCGATTGGCCGCGTGCTTCCTCCTCGCTGGGCTCTGGCAGCTTGCGCATTGTTCGCGGCACTCCTCTGCCATCAGTCGCTTTATCGGATGATGGTCTTTCCGCAGGTCGTTGAGTTTCAGTTCATGCAGTTTCAGATTTCGCGAGCCGGACTAAACGATCAGACGCCGATTCACATCATCCGGCCGCACTGGTCCCAAGGCGTCTGCACCAACGTTCGCTACGACGAATTCAACGTTCCGTGCTCCTGCCAACCATGGGTGCCGCAGCAAATGGCCGTTCGCGCGCTCCGCGATTTGGGAATGAACCCAAACCGCACCATCTCGCATGGCACGGAGACTGAGGCCATTCCTCCCGGCGTTACTGTAATCGACATGCGGCAGATGGCCGGCCTGCAATTGAAGACCCGCCGCTAAGAAGTTCGTTGCAGCGATGCAAGGTCGGCACTGTGTTAAGGTCAGCGAGTTCGTTTTAACAGTGAACCGACGCACGGCCCATCGGTCTTGTTGAAGAGGGCTGGGCGGGGCAAGTCTGTCAAACCGCCCCTTGACGACCCAACCTGGTCGCCGCAAACTAATACGGCATAACCACTTTGCCAGAGTGGCGGAATGGCAGACGCGCTGGATTCAAAATCCTGTGTCCGAAAGGGCGTGTGGGTTCGACTCCCACCTCTGGTACTTCTTTGACTGTAAGGGCTTGCGTTGAACGTTTGACTCCGAGCGACGCCCTATAATAGGTCGCCGCTGCTCTCGATGGGCACTATTTGGACCCATCGTGCATCCGTATCGCATCGTGTGGCACTTCCCCAAGACGTTCTGGGGCGAGTTGCATTGACTCAAGTGTCTCACCACGCGATGACCCATGGCAAGCCTGTACCGCGCCGGCAAGGCGTACGGAATCCGCTTTCTCTTCAACGGCCAGCGCTTCAAGCGGACTCTCAGAACCCGCGATGACCGCGACGCGGCCTGTGCCAAGGCGATCGTTGAGTTGACCCTCTATCGGCTCCGGACGGGCCAATTGAGTCTCGTTCCTGGAGTCGACATCGGTGACTTCATCGTAAGCGGAGGGACCCTGGCACCGCCCCAACGCCTGCCGGAAACGCCGCCAGAGCCTCCAGCGGCGTTCCGGGTGGTGGTCGCCGACTACCTGCAGCACATCCAACATCAAGCTGCGCCGAGTTACGCCGCGTCCCAGAAAACTCACCTGCGGCACTTCACTCGCTATCTCAAGGCCACAGCTGAGCAACCGGTCTCCTCGGTCACCGAGCACCAACTGCAAGGATTTATCGATGCTCAGCTTGCCAAGTACGACCCGAACACGGTCAACAAGCAGAGGATCACGCTCGTCCAGTTCTATAAGTACGTTGTCCGTAAGCGCAAGCTCCTGCCGCAGTCTCCGATGGCGGGCATCGAAAAGATTAAGTTCGGTTGCGATCGGCCACCCTTTCGCACGAAGGGCGAGATCGAATCGATACTCAAGCGTGGCGGGCTAAGCGAAGATAAACAATTGGAGCTTTGGGAGTGTCTGTTCCTCTCGCCAGCGGATATCGCCGGGCTTTTGAAACTGGTTCGCGCTAAGGCTGAGTTCGACACGTCTCTCCTGCTTCACGCAATTCCCGCCTACACGGGAATGCGGCGGGGGGAAGTGATCGGCCTGCAGTGGGTCGATCTCGACTTGCGGTCTGGAACGCTGACCGCTCGCAGTCGCAAGCAGAGCCGAACCCGACGCGTCGTGTCGCGCCAGATCGAAATCCATCCTGAACTCCGGGAGATCCTCCAGCAGCACCGTGAGCAGCATCCGCTGGGGCAATTCGTCGTCTGCCACGAGACGACGCGGGCACAACTGACGGCTGACCACGCCAATCGTAGATTCTGGCAACCGCTACGACACACACAGTGGTGCTTGGATGCGGCGCGGCACTGGTACAAAATTGGCTTTCACACTTACCGCCACAGTTTTGCGTCCAACTTGGCCGCCGCGGGAGTCGATCAGCGCGTCATTGACGAGTTCATGGGACACACCACCGAGGAAATGCGGAAACGCTACCGGCACTTGTTCCCTTCCAAACGCTTTGAAGCGATCCGGGCGATTTCTTACGCGTCCTCCGGCGATTTAGATAATTCACACGGTGAAGCAGAATGAATGCGGAAGTCGACAGCGCAGAGATCCTACCGCCTTGGTCCGGCGCAACACTTCGCGGCGATGTCCTGGCAGCTTTGCCGCTCGGACGCGAGCGGCCGCCGCTGATGCAAGCGGTGGCAGTCGCTTCGGAACACGAATGCCTGCTGGTCATTCCCGGCCAGTTAAGTGCCTTTCTCGAGGCGCATTCGGATCGGACGTTTCTCGTTGATGATGTGGGACGACTTCGACGACAGGTTCACAGTACAAGAAGACCGGACGCTCCCGGCCTTGACTCAAAGCTCCGGCGATTGATCGAAGAGGGGCGTTGTATCGATGTTTCGATTGCGGATGCGCTGGATCGGCTGGCCGACGGAGAGCCGTTCGCGGTCGAGCAATCGTTTTTGATTTACGATGCAAACGGCGCGACAGAAACCGCTGCAAGCATCGGCGAAAAGTTCTTTGGAGGCACCGGACAGGACGCGCGACAACATGTCTCTATGCTGATCCGGAATTGGCTAAGGGCAATGGTGGATCACTATCGGGTTGCATGCACCACATATCGGCAGTGCACCGGAGCATCACTTCAGGAGGCTGCGATGACGCAGATGAAGGGTGCTTTTGCGGTGGCCAAGCATGAGCGGATGAATCTGAACGGCACTCGACTTGCTAAATTTAGGGACCAATGGACCAAGGAGGTGGATGTTTTAATCCGTCGCCTGAGTGGACCGCTTGGGCGACTAAGCCTAGATGCAAAAGGTTACCTGAAGTGCGATACGCATTGCCTGAGAGAATTCCTGCACCGTTGTGAATTGGCGGACAGTTGGGAACGACCGATCGCCGATCTCGAGCGAAACAGGGATCTCGAGATCAAATCCGACCACTGGTTGATTCATGCGCAATTCAACCAAGGCGTTCACGATTGGGTCCGCTTGGAAACTGTTTTGGAGCTTCGGCGGCTTACACAAGAGACGTCGATCACTTTTGAGGCTACTCAATTGCCCCGGCAACAGCCAAGACTCAAAACGACGACCTTGAACGAACTGATTGATTCTCAGCTGGTCGTCGGCCCAAGCAACCTGTTCCTGATCCGTTTTGTTGACCTGGAGCTCTGCTGTTTAGCAGAAGTTCAGGCACAGGGCCGTTCTCTGTACCACTTGGGCGATGCTCTCAAAGGCTCTCGTTCGCCACAGAAAAGCCTTTGCGATCGACTCGCCCCCTCGACGGAAAGGCCAGACCTAGCCTGCACACGCCAACGCTGGGAAGCGAAAGCCGAGGCTGCGTTGCTCGTCGGATCGCTTGGACTGGGCGCACGGGCCCTTCAGACACGGCTCAACGCTGGCAACATTCAGGTCAGTTTGCAGGGAGCCCGGGAGCTGAAGTCGCTCAGTGAGAGTTTTTTTCCTGAGTTGAAATGGCACAGCGAGGAGCTGCTCCGAAGGCTAGCTGTCAGATTGCAGACGCCACCAGACCAAGTTCGTGCGATTGTCGAGCGACTTGGTGCGAGTGCGGTTGCTGAGGCCCTCGCTGGCGAAGAGCCAGCGGCACTGCAGAGCTTATTAGCGTTATCCCCCACAGCTATGCGAGCTCTCTCCTTTGGTAATCACCGGAAACTGCTGCACAGCTCAACTTCACTTGGGCCACGGCGACGCGGCACGGCGCCGCTCGTACCGCTCACCGCGCCTCACCTCGATTTGGCGGACGATGTTCGGAAAGTCATTTCCTACGAGCTGACCGCGGCTGGGTTGCAGATTGCGATCGCAACGCCACAGCAACTGCTAGTTCAAGGACCTGAAGAACCTTCCTTCGTCAAGCATGTGCTAAATTCCGCACAAATAGCTGGGCAACGGTTACTATCCAAAACCCAAGTGCCCGTCGCGCTACACACGCAGAGCTATCCGGCATGACCCCTCGGCACTGCAAAACGTGCTTTGAGCTATTGATTGGCAGGAAAGCAGATTTCAGACAGCTGCCATCGTCCACTCAAATGCACTTGCCACGAAACTCACGCGAGGCCGGCCCGACCCAAAAAAGACGTCAAAGAAACGCCGTAGACCTTGCAAAATTCAGCAAGCTCGACGACATCGAGACGCCTCTCGCCAGATTCGGCTTTCGACACGAAAGAGGCATGGGCACCAAACTTTGCAGCAACCTCCGTCTGCGTAAGGCCGGCGTGGATCCGTGCCGCACGGAGTTCTTCAAGCAGACGCCTGTATTGTCGAGAAAAGCGAGACTTGCGCATTTACCTGCAGCCACATCAATTTGGTTGCAGGAGGGTACGGTGGCCGGGTAGAATTTCCCAAATTGGGAAATTCAGACGTACGGCATGCACATCGAGTCGAAGCCCTTATTGTGCCTGCTGGGTTTCGGAGAGCCGTTGATGTCACAGAAGCAGCGAGAGTTCTTACTTCCGAGCGAGGTGAAGCCAGAAAGCACTCAGTCAGCCTTAAAACCGGCAGTGTTCAGTCGCCTGCGATTGATCGCAAGCTGGTTCTACACGGCACTAGTCCTCGCCATAGTCTTCTTTGTGCTGTTGCCATCAGTTCCTGAAAATCTGCGAACGACCTTTAGTGCGGCGTCGCCTCGTACCTTGATCAGCGAAGATGGACAGGTCGCTATTCCACTTCCGGAAAAATGGATCGAACATGACAGAAGTACAAACTCACTCCTGGTCGCCATGAAGCAGGGTGGTGATCCTTCCCTGATTGTCTTCGGCGAGCCGAAGACAGGGCTGCCAAGGATCAGCCGCGAGGAATATCTCTTACAAGTTATTAGTGGGTTTCAGAGGGTTGGCACACTTAGCGCCTCGGAACCCAAGTCCGTCCTGAAAGCTGCTCTGCCGGCTGTACAGAGTGAATTGTTTGGCGACTTTGGCGGCGGCAAAGGTGAGATTTTCTGCCTCATCACCGTCTTCGAATCGCCTACCCATTTCTATCAGTTAAGAGTGGTCGCATCTGCCCCTTCGTATGGAACGAATAAGGCGGACGTTGCTGCAATCGTAAAGGGATTCCGGCAAGTCGCTTCGGATCACAGCACCAATTGAGCCCTGCTTCGAGTGAACCAACTAGGATTGACTGGTCGCAGGTAACATGTGCAGCCGGGTTAGCGAAGACGGAAAGAATAAAGGGCGGCCACGGCCGTTGCTGCGCATAGGCTTCGGCGACTTCATAGCTGGGTTTCCTCACCCAACAGTTCTTGTCGGCCGTGGTTTCTGGAGAAGATGACTGCCGGACTTTCTGCACGGGGAGCAAGGTACTCTTCTAGGTGCGCATCTGCGTAGCGGACAAGTGATCGTCGTCCGTCTTCGGCCGATAAATCGGCTTTCAGAGTGAGTACACACTACCCATTCACTGCTTCGGTGTGTCGCACCGAAGCTAGGTCTCGCGGGGAGAGGTTAGACTCTTAACAGCCCTTGCGCCGCACAATGAACTAGCCACCTCGCGATTAATCGGCAATGTTGTTGAAGAGTTCGGCTGCGATGCTGATCAATGAAAGAAAAATTAAAGAACGGGGTAACTACGGCGACTCAAGCGGTTCTATTCCATTGAAAGTCCAGCATCGCGAGAGGACGCAATTGCTAGAGCCGCAACGTCTTCGAGGTTCTCCAGCAAAATATCAGCGATGGGCTTCAAGCAGTCGTGAGAGGCCGATCTCTCAAGCGTTCACAATGGTGAAATAGACAGGCTTGCTAAAACACCGGGCGCCACCGACTGCAGATTTGCAGTCACAACTTGCCATTCGCCTGCGAGCGATTTTGCTTCGGCCCATTCCGCTTCAATGAGCACAACTGTGACCTGAGGGGAATTGCCGCGTACGAAGTACGGCAAGCGAGCCACGTGATATGTCAGACCGAACTGATCAAGTGTGCAGCAGAATTGGCGGAGTGAAGCGGAATCCATAGCAGCGTCCGCCACGCCCCTACGGTTGTAAAAGAAACCTACCGTGCCGGGCGCCAAATATTCCGACCAAGCCGCTTCATCAGTGTCTATTCCAAGCAAGTCGCTCGCGAGCTTGGTGGCGGTCTCTTCGCCTTCGATGGCATCCATAATCGCAGTCCATGCGAGTGAGGGGTTCAGTGCGAGGTACTTATCCCAGATTAGATTGGCCGTCTAGAGCAAAACTTCACCTGATCTTGCAATCAGCGACTGTGCATTTGGCATCACTTGGGTATGCTCACCCCGCTTCCTGGAGCTTGTGGGCGATCTGCATCTCGGCCGGCGCATAAAGGTGCCCCCTTGGCCGCAGTCCCAGAGAACCAAGGGGGCGGTGTCCCGACGAGGGACGCTTCGATGCTAGAAACGCGGCTGTTGCCCAGCAACGACTTCACCGAAGCTTCACCGGCTATTCATTTCGGCAGTGCTGGCCAAGCGCAATGTGAAGTCTCCGCGAGCGATCGATGAGATCGCGATGAACGGCACTAGTGAGCGTCTCGGTGGCGCCTATACTTCGCTCACTTGCCACGCGGCCGCGAGCTCTCCAGACTTGGTCGCCCGCTCCCCGCACACGCCGGCCGCTCAATTGGCCGGCGTTTTTCGTTTCCGGTAATACTATCCATCGCCCCACGAGGCAGTCAGTGAATCGCGACGACTTTCGCACCCTATCCGGCCTAGGAAATACTTCCGAGTATGTGCCAGTCGCAATGCTTCTGCGGAATGGATATGCATGCGCCGGTTACTATAACGGGCCAGTCGGAAGCAAGTCGTCCGCGGTTGAGCGACTTCTCGGAGTTTCTCGAAGAAGTTGTTCTCAATCTCGTACGCTCAGAATCATCGGATTCGGCGACTGCTCCGGATCATTACGGCAAGGCGATTCCTCTCACGGCCATCCCCTACCTAGAAATGACGGTGGTCTATCCAGTCGCTCAGATTAGTGCATTACTGAAGCAGGCAGAAAAGCAGAACAACCGGCTCCTAACGTTTCTGGACGTGAACAGCAGTCTGATCGTCAAGTTGCTGCGCACTCGCCTTTGGTAATGCCAAACCAAGTAGTGCGGGCCGACTCACTTTCGCAGCACGACGGCCGATAACCGCGCGAGCAATCTCGTCACTCTACTCAGTGCGCTCTTACGCAATGGCGCAGTCGGAGGTTGGCTGAGACGATTGTACTTGCGAGCAGTGCACTCTTCGCATGCGCGATCTGCGTGAGGCTTCGAAACGACTTCCTGAAAATTCGACCTCGGCCACTGGCTGCACAGTGGGTGGAAGTGCCAGAACTCAGTGCCAATTGCCCTGCGATAGCGCATGAAATCCGCGTCTCCAATAATCTGCGGATCGTACACGAGACAGTATTGGACTTGATCGCGGTCAGTATTGGGGCTCAGGCGTGTTACCGCTCTATGAAAAATGAGCAAAGGTCGGCGCTAGGGCAGAATCAGTTAGTCGGCGAGATCATGTTTGAGGCGCAGCTCTGACAACACTCAGAGGAGGATTGGCAGTCTTGCGTGCTAAAGCCTCGCCAGTAGCTGCCAGCGAAGGCTTTCTCGCCTTCTGCCAGAGGGGCTCAGGTTTGGGGCAGCGGTGAACGTATCAGCCAAGTCGCCACAGAAAACATTAAGTGTTGTGGCGGCAAGACTACATAGGTGGCGTAGAGTAACCGCTGATCAATGAGGAGCATCGCGACAAACGCAACTGGCGTCGCACTGCACAATGCGAGGCAAAGCATGGCTTCACGGTAATCATTCGATCAATTGCCTCAGTTTGTCAGCAAGCCGGTAGCTAGCGACTATGGTCCGTCGCCTTCCGATCTCCGTGGCCTTTTCGTTGTACTCGCCTGGCAGCGTCGGGACTCGCTCTCGATAAGCCTGGTCCTGTTCATCCTTGTCGACCCACAGAATGATTGGCAAATCACCTCCTAGGTAGACTTCCTTGGCAGCCAATTCATAACTTTCCTTTGCCCAATTGCGGTAACCATGCACTTCGGTGAGTTCGGACAGTCGGTCTCGTGCCAGGCTTGGATCCTTCAGCAACTCGTCGGCCAATTTCGCGATTGAGTGGTAGTCGGTTGAATCACCAAGCACTCCGTCCCAGTAGCTATGCAGATTTACTGGCGCGCTATCCGCGCCTCGCTTGACTGCCAAAAAGTTGCCGCCGCGATCACCGTCTAACAATCGCCCGTCGCTCACCAGCGTCGCGGCATGCAGCGGTTGATGAATATCTTCACTAAGGTGGAACAGCCAGCACACTCTCACCGCCTTATTCTGGCCGCGATCCACTCCTTCAGCTTGCCCCTCATCCTCCGCAAGGTCCTTAATGACTTCCTCACCGAGGCCGAGTTGCTGCAGAACATTGGGCTCGTCAGGTCCTTGCACGGGAACCGTAATCTCGAACGCCGTCTGGCCGGCCCGGTACGGGAAGTTGACGTAGTGCCAGTTCGGCCGACTGAACTTGTAGCGCCAATGGGCGTCAAGGTCACCTTGGAAGTCCCGCGGCTCTCTTACCCAGTCTGGCCAGTAGGAGGCCGTCATGAACGCCCACTCACGAGGATCCACAGAAGCGGGACGGTCGGCCGTAAGGTACGCTTCGTAGTGCGGATGTTTTTTGAGAATGGCGTGAACCCGGTCTCTTTCGTCTTCGTTCAGGTGCCGAAACGCCAAATGCCCGATTAACTTGTGTGCACGCTCGTTCCACGCACTAGCTGGCATTGCCGAAAGAACAATGGTTAGAAAGACGGCCAGTTTCTTGGTTGTTCGGGACATGCGGCTTTTCGCTCAGAAGTGTTCAGCAGTGGGTTCTTGAGCAACAGCGAGGGCAGCAACTAGTGGCTGACTTCTTAAGGCGTCGCCAAGTTTACGGTAGCGATGAGGTCTATTGGAGTTGCCCTTGCAGTTGGCGGACGAGCTGGCCGTTATGGCTAAGTGCTGCGGATCGATTTAGCGGGCTTCACTCGTGCGAGTTTTGCAAGCCTTTTCGACACGTGCCGAAGATCGCCACATGTGCGGGTCAGACCTGCGGCCGTAGTCTGTTGCATGTAGGAAGCAAGTTCAGCCAACGTTCGGATGGCCTCTTCACGGTCCATGTCGTAACGGCCGCATAAGTCAACGGCCCTCAGCCAAGTCTCGTGTGCACCTCGAGCGACGGCTATTAGGTGATTGTTACTTCGATGTGGAGACGTACGCATCAATTGCGTAGGCAATGACTGGTTGTGTCGAGTCGGAGGCTCGGTTGAGCGGGCACCGACAGCAGCTGCGGGAACTGGAACAGTCATGGTCAACTGGTAACTCGGCTGCGGCGGCCTGAATTGATACGTGTGGCCGTCCGTGCTTACCGAGGACACGACAGCTTATCAGCCGCTCGCTGAACCCAAGACCACTGGCAATGTAGGGGACAAATGCGGCTTAAGTTGGTCCTATCAACTCAGCCCAGAACGCGGCGAAAAAGGTCAGATTCCTAAGGAACCTGGACAGTTTCACCAGCTGCTCGCGTGATCAAGGCTCCAACAACCCGCATCTCGGTGTTTGAAGCCAGTAGGCGTACTGATCCGTCGCCAAACACTACCATCGAACCAGCGCTGTGAAAGCTGTAGATCTCGTTGTTGTTACTGCAGTTAATGGCGCATGGTCCGGGCGAGGAAACGCCATCGTTCGAGAATCCGTGCGTGATGTACTCATTGTCGCGGTCAGCCCAACTTGAGCCAGAGATTGTGCTGCCGTTGACCAAGCGTCCACGGCGATACAGACCCGGTCGACCGGCATTCTCGGCAATCCAAAAGGTGTTCGATGTCCCGTCGATTATGTCCGCGAATCGCTGTAACTCGTTCACTCGCATCACGCCATGTGGACTGTTTTCGCTGGCGTCATCGATCAGGTTGAGTGGACCAAGGTTCGCATTAATCGCATTGTTCACGCCATAGTCGGTCACTGCCGCGGTCACAGCCCCGTAACCGCTATGGGTCACCGTAGCCAGATTGCCGCCCGATCGCGCAGTGCTAGGGCAGAGAAACGCTTTCACGACGGTTTCTCTGGCGGTTTTGTTGGTCGGAGCACGCCAGTCGGCTTGGAAGTCGTAGGTCTCGGCGGCGTTGCCCTGCTCCATGAAGGGAAGCAGGAAGATCGCCCAGCTGTGATTGGTGTTCGCTTTTACTCGAAACTTCGTATGAGCAGTAGTCAGGCTAGTACCTGAGATTCCTCCGGGCGGAAGGCTCTTGTTCGAGTCTTCGAAGTTGTGCAAAGCCAGGCCGATCTGCTTCATGTTGTTTGAGCATTGAGTACGGCGGGCCGATTCGCGCGCCGCTTGAACGGCGGGCAGCAAGAGTGCCACGAGCACGCCGATGATTGCGATCACCACAAGCAATTCAACGAGAGTAAACCCTCGTTTCCTTGTTTCCTCCTTCGTCCACTTCATTTTACAGTCCCTCGCGAGCCAAGCGGCTTGATGAAAAAAATGAGCAAACGATGCTCCGATTACTGCAGTTCGAATCGCCCCAAATCAGTTGCCGGCGCCGAAACTGTAGCCTTGAGTTTCGACTTTCTCGGATCGAAGTAACGGCCGCCTAAACGATCAAAAGTTTCAGCTTCTGGATCTTCCGCGTTCGCTCCTGGTGCCGGCTGCATCCAGGTCACCGTGAGGATGTACTCACCGTCCGGCGCTCCGTCGGTTGCAGAAAAAGTGCCGGCCTGAAAGCTGCCATCAGAATTAACAGTGGCCCTCGGATACCCGTTGGGCCATGCGGAAGGATCTCCCTCATTGACCGGCGTAAAGATGACCAGCGCCCCTGCGGCAGGCTGTGACTTGTGATATAGCTCCCCTCGTACCGGCGTCACATTAGGAGCACCATCACCACATCCGAGCAACACGATCGAGACCGCCGCCAACAGGGAAACGAACACAGAGCGGCGGCGAAAGAGCATGTCGGAGTCGTGGTGGGAGGCGACAAACGCGAGGGAGCGAGAGGCCGATCGGCTTCATCACTTCTCGGAATATATCCACAAGCACAACTGCCACAACGCTTCTTCATCAGGATTAAACATTGCGCGTTCCCGCTGCGGAACGCCGCAGCAGTTGTGAAGATTGGCTAGCAAGTTGCTTAACCATTTCTTGACCAAACAACTTGCATTTGGTTAACGCGATCTTCATGCGCTCGCGCTAGAAGTGGTGAAACCAGAAAAGCTGGTTTCATCGCTAGAACTTCCCGCCTTGCGTAGCGCGCTGCCTTGCTTGCAGCCGCACAGGAGCTTGCTTGTGTTTTCTCGCTTCGTTCGGTCCGTTATGTCGCCCCGACCTGAATCTCGTAATCAGCGATCCTTCAAGCAGGCATTGCACAAGGCGAAGCAGCGGCGACTGCTACTCGAGAGGCTCGAAGTCCGCGAAGTGATGGATGCGACTCCGCACAACATTGCTGCTGCGAACATCGAAGTGGTGCAAGTTGACACGACGGACGCGGGACTTTCTTTGTCCAGTTCATATTCGTTCAATGACTTCCGGCTACGCGCTGGGTCAATACGCGGCAACTACAACGTTCAGATTGGGGATAGTGCAGCTGACGATCCCGCGAACGGCATCCTCCTATCCAGCGTTCGTAACAATGGCAGGGATAACGGTGAGTCGACGCCAGCTGCTGGTGTGACGCATTACGGCACTGTGGGACTGGATCGCAATGCGTCTGGTTACTCGATACCCGTCTTTGATACTTCGACAAATGGCTACGCCGGCGGTACACGGTACAACTTCGATGTATCGGCCGCCTACTTTCCGTACTCCGACGGTTGGCTAGGAGGCCACGTCCGCAATTCAACCAACAACGGTCCTCTCACGAATCTGCTGGGGGCTCCGGGACTGGCACTCGGAACGCACGTCAATGACCTGAGCGGCGGCAGAACGCAAATTGACCTGAGATCACTGGGCGTAAATTCTCAAGCCGATGGTGTTTTGATCGTCAACGGCGGAAAAAACGAGGACAACTTCGCGCTTTCAACCGCGAACAGCGATGGTACGTGGACGATCTTCAATAAGGACAACGGCTCTGACGGCACCGGCTATGAGCAGGATCCGGTTTCCTTCGTTTACGTTCCACTTTCCAACACGTCAGTGATCGCTGGCAAGTTCGCCGGAAATCTGAATCCCATCCTGCAGAATGCGCCTTTCACCGTTACGAAGTCTGGGAACGGCAGATATCGACTGGAGATCGCAGGTCAGTCGCCTCAAACCGGCGTACTAGTCATCTCGGCCGAAGGTGGCGTTGGCAACAACATCGACAATCCTGTCAGCTTTGTGCCTAGCGGCAATGGATGGGAAATCCAAAGTCGTGATTTGCCTAACATGGGGCTTCAAGATTTGCAGGCGGCCGACCCCGTCGTTTCCTTCGTATTCATTCCCGGACCCACTCCTGGAGTGAAGATTACACCGGACACTGGCTTACTCACTTCTGAGGTGGGCGGAACAGCGAGTTTCAGCCTAGTTCTGGATACGAAGCCAGCTTCTGACGTCACCATCGAGTTGTCATCCAGCGATACTACTGAAGGTATACTCAACGTCGCGAGCGTGACGTTCACTCCAGACAACTGGAATCTGCCGCAGACGGTTACGGTCACCGGGCAGGACGACGGTGAGATGGATGGAGCAGTCGAGTTCTCGATCGTAACCACCGCTGTAAGTTCCGACGCAAGCTACAACGGCCGCGCAGTCGCCGACATTGCGATCCGAAACGCGGATAACGAGGCGGGAATCACGGTCAACCCGACGTCGGCCAGCACAACGGAGGCAGGCGGATCAGCAAATTTCACGATCCAACTTAACACTCAGCCTACTGCGAATGTGCTGGTAGCAATAACCTCCGACAATACGGCGGAAGGTACCGTATCGCTTGCAAGTGTTGTCTTCACTCCAGACAACTGGAATCTGCCTCAAACCGTCGTCATAACCGGTGTTGACGATCCGCTGGATGAAGGCGACGTGAGCTATGCCGTCATCACAGCGGCCGCAACGAGTGACGATCCTGCATACAACGGCCTCAACCCGACGGACGTTTCGCTGATCAACGTCGACAATGACACAGCGGGAATCACGCTTTCACCGCTGACGCAGATCACTGTGCGGGAAAGTGGAGCGAGCGCTCCAGTCACCATCGTCCTCGACAGTGCACCGATCGCAGACGTCACCATCTCGCTATCGTCGACCAACCCAACCTCAGGTGGCACACTTTCGACCAACCAGCTGACTTTCACGGCGGCGAACTGGAACGTTCCCCAGGTCGTGACCGTTTCCCCGGTTGACGACTTTGCGCAGGATGCTGAGGTCGCATTCACGGTCGTCACTACGAGCTCGTCGAGCGACCCATTGTATGACGCCGCTCCGGTGCCAGACGTATCGGTCACAACTCTGGACAATGAAGCGCTCATCACCTTGTTGTCCAGAGACGTGGCTTACGGTATCGGTTCTACCGACGTTGGTCTCGGCGCCTTGGCAACCATCACAGACGCTGACACCGCAGATTATGACGGCGGAGCGCTGACAGTGTCGCAGACTGGCAGCGTCGATGTGAACGATCGGATTGAGATCCGCAATCTAGGCAACGCTGCTGGGCAGATTGGTGTTGCGGGCAATGTGGTCAGTTACGGTGGAACCCCGATCGCTACCTTCACCGGCGGCAATGGCCACACTCCGCTCAGCGTAAACTTCAACTCGTCTGCTACGCCTCTAGCGGCGCAGGCCCTGGTTCGAGCGATTACTTTCCGCAATGTCGGTACGAATCCAATTACCGTAACTCGGACGGTCGCATTTGTGCTCAACGACGGCGATGGTGGCATGAGCAATGCCGCCACGCTCGCAGTGCGCGTTGGTCTGGCGAACGTGATGGAGTTTCAAGAGGGGGTCGATCGCGGCTTCGGCGTATACAGCGGGCAAGCTGACATACAGTTGAATGAACAGGCGCCGAACACTGCGCAACCACAAGGCAATGGCGCCCGGCTCTTCGTCGATTGGCCCGACGTTGATACCGCCAACACGCAGCAGACTTTGCTGCGGTATGACAATCTTTTCGGGGATGGGCCCGGGCAGATTCCGCTGGGCGCAACGATTGTCTCGGCCGAATTAATTCTCAATACCGTTGATAGTGGCGACGGCGGCACGCTACACCGCATGCTCACACCGTGGGATTCGAATTCGGAAACCTGGAATACGTTCGGAAGTGGGCAGTTCCCACGAAACAGCCAACCTGGTATTCAGACAGACGATGTAGAAGCGAAGGCTGCTTATGACTCCCAGTGGGGTCTGATCGATGGGTCGGGCTCGACCGGGGTGGGAGCGGTCGCGATCGGAGTGACGCCGGACTTGCAAGCTTGGTCGAACGGGCAGGCGAACAACGGGTGGCTAATTACCGGATGGTCGGAACGGCGCGACGGAACAGGCTTCAGCCAAGGTGAGTCCGTCGACTCCTCCGTGCGGCCGAGGCTGCGCGTCGTCTGGGTGCCTGCCGGTGTGCAGGGGGCCAGTTTCCGACAGGGTGTGAACGGCTACACCGGCACAGAAGATACAGTGCTGAGGGAAGCAGACCCGGATGTAAATTTCGGAACTGATATTTCTGCTTTCGTCGATGCAGCCGACGCGGCGAACGAAAACCAAGTGCTGCTGAAGTTCGGAAACATCATTGGCAGCGGCCCTGGTCAGATCCCGGCCGGCTCACAAGTGCACGCAGCGGTCCTAACGTTTGGCAACACAATCACTGACGGTATGGGTGACGGCGGCCGATTCCACAGAATGATTCAACCGTGGTCGCAAGACACTGCAACGTGGAACTCGCTAGGTAGCGGAGTACAACCGGACGGCACTGAAGCGGCGCCTGCCTACAACACCCAGGCCGGAAATTTGTTGCGCGATCCGGACGTGCAAGGTGGCTTCACACCATTTGATGTCACTACCGATCTGCAGGCTTGGGTACGTGGCACCCAAGCGAATGAAGGTTGGGCAATCCTGCCGTGGCCAGGCGGCACTAATGGATGGGGCTTCATCACCTCGGATGCAGTCGTGGAAGCGGAATTGCCGCAGCTGCGAGTTTTCTTCACGCCTCCTGGGGTGACCATTACTCCGCAGAGCGGCCTGGTCACCAGTGAGTCGGGCGGCACAGCTACATTCACGATCGAACTCAATACCGCCCCGACGGCGGACGTAACGATTCCGCTTTCCTCGAGCAATACGGGCGAAGGCACTATCTCTCCGGCAAGCATAACCTTCACTTCCGAAAACTGGAATGTGCCGCAAACCGTCACCATCTCCGGCGTCAATGACGCGCTCGGCGACGGTGCGACAGCTTACTTAATCGTTACAGGACCAGCTACGAGCACCGATCCTGCCTACAGCGGGTTGGATGCGGCGGACGTCGAAGTCACAAATGCTGACAACGACAGCGCCGGGATCACCGTCCAGCCGATAAGTGGACTCGTAACGACTGAAGCGGGAGGTACGGCCGCGTTCACGGTAGTTCTCGATCTGGCACCAACGGCGAATGTCGTTATCCAAGTCAGCTCAAGCAATTCCGCAGAAGGAACGGTCGACACAACAACGCTTGCGTTCTCGCCTGCCAATTGGAATACACCGCAGACTGTAACGGTAATGGGCGCGAATGACTTTGCCATTGACGGCGACGTCGCCTATACGATTGTTCTGGCTCCCGCGGTCAGCAACGACAGTAACTACAACGGGTTCGATGCTGCCGATGTTGCGGCTGTCAACCAAGACAATGACGTCGCGGGCATCACAGTGAGCCCGACGAGCGGGCTAATCACTACGGAAGCAGGTGGCACAGCGACATTCAATGTCGTATTGAATTCGCGGCCGACGGCCGACGTGAGCTTTGGCGTCTCCTCGAGCAACTCATCTGAAGGAAACGTATCGACTTCTCTCGTCACCTTCACACCTGACAATTGGAACATTCCGCAAACGATTACGGTTACCGGTGTTAATGACTCGACATTCGACGGCGCTGTGAATTACGGCATTGTGACTGAGGCGGCGAACAGCGGCGATCAGAAGTACAACGGCCTCAATCCAGCCGATGTAACAGTTACTAACATCGATGGGCGGCCAGTCGTCACACTCCCAAGCGGCGATGTTGCGTTTGGTATTGGAGCTGGTGCACTAGGTATTGACGGCTCTGCCACGATTACGGATCTCGACTCAGACAATTTTAGTGGCGGCCAGCTGACCGTCGCCATCACGACCAATGCCACAAATAGCGATCGCCTCGGCATTCGCAATTCGGGAACCGCAACTGGGCAGATCGGCGTGTCCAGTAACGGGGTCACTTATGGCGGAACTCCGATCGGAACATTCAGTGGCGGCGAGGGAAGTTCGCCTCTGGTGATTACTTTGAGTGGCAACGCAACGCCAGCCGCAGCTCAGGCGCTGCTGCGAGCGATCACCTATGACAACGTCGCCGAGATTCCGTCGACTGCGCCGCGCACGGTGCTTATCACTGTAAGCGACGGCAGCGGCAACACGAGTCAGCCGATTGCCAAAACGATCAACTTGGGACTTCGCCGGACCACCATCTTCCAAGAAGGGGTCGATCACGGCTTCGGAACCTACACGGGCACTGCCGATGTCGAGATCGTGCAGGGTCAACCCAATGCCACCTTCCCAACTGGTAGCAACACGAACGGGTTGAATGTCGTAGGAGGAGCCAACGTTTCGCAAACTCTGCTGAGATTCGACAATCTGTTTGGTAACGGTCCGGGTCAGATTCCATTTGGTGCGCTGATCACTTCCGCTGAACTGGTTCTTGACGTCAATGGCAGTGGTGACGACGCTGGTCCGCGATTCTTTCGCATGCTGCAAGCCTGGGATCCGAATGCTGCCACCTGGAACGGCTTCGCTAACGGAATTCAAGCGAATGACGTCGAGGCACGAGCGGCCTATGAATCAACGCTGAACAATGCGACAGGTGATTCTGCCAGTACGACGATCGGGCAAATTGCGACGAGTGTAACCGCCGACCTGCAGGCATGGTCGAATGGGGCGGCGAATCACGGCTGGGCAGTGGTCGCCGCCCGACCGGTGAACGCCAACAACTTCGCCTTCAGTTCTTCCGAGTCGCCCGCATTACTTGAACGCCCCATGCTCCGCGTCAACTGGGTACCGGCAGGCACCGCAGTAGTGAGCTTTCGCGATGGCGTAAACGGGTATACCGGCACCGTCGATACTCAGCTTGCTCAGAGCAATCCCGGCACAGGCGCGGCGGCTGCAGTAAATCTAAATGTCGACTTTCGTCAGCCAGCGACCCCGAATGCAGTACATGTGTTGCTCAAGTTCGAGGAGATCGTAGGCTCTGCCCTTGGGCAAATCCCGGCCGGGGTAGTGGTCTATGCGGCGACACTCACGCTTCCTGCCATGGGAAGCGATAACGCTCCGGGGGACGGTGGCAAATTTCATCAAATGCTCACCCCGTGGACTGACACTGCCACCTGGGACTCGATGGTCGATGGTATCTCGGCCGATGGCACGGAGGCTAGCGTTAACTACTCCGCGCAAGCGGGCAATAGCTCGCGAAACCCTGACGCGCAAGCAGGCTTCAACGTATTCGATGTCACATCGGACGTACGGGCATGGGTCGACGGAACAGTCGCCAACCAAGGATGGGCAGTTCTTCCGTGGACGAGTGGCGACAACGGTTGGATCTTCAACTCTTCGGAGGCGACGAATGTCAACTTCCGGCCGATGCTTACGGTTTACTACCAGGCTCCGCCCGGAGCTACGGTGACCCAGACAGCTGGCAGCACCAGTGTCGTCGAAGGTGGGGCCGCCGACGACATTGCGGTCGTCCTCAATGCCCAGCCAACGGCGGACGTTATCATCACGATTGACGACGGTAATCAGCTTACTTCCACCAACAACACGTTGACGTTTACGTCGGCGAACTGGAATGTGCCGCAGACAGTTTCGGTGTCCGGCGTTAGTGACGGAGTGGCTGAAGGTGACCATTCTGGCACCGTATCGTTCTCCGCAGCCAGTGCGGACTCGGCCTACAACGGTATCAGCATTGGCAGCGTGTCGGTTCAGATCGCGGACCCCTCGCTGCTCAAAGTAATGTCGACACAGCCGTCGACAAGCGGAGTGTCGTTTTCCTTCGACCGGCCGGTAACCGTGGCGGACCTGAACCTATATGATTCCTCAACGGGTGCTCTCGGCCCGGCCGACGTGACAGTCGTCGGTAACACGACTGGGCTAATTCGCGGAACGTTAATCGTTTCTCCGGACAACCAACAATTTACGTTCATCGCCTCGGGAGCCCGTCTGGCTCCGGATACTTACACGCTCACACTGCGTAGCGCCGCGAACGGTTTCAAGGATGCCAACGGGGTTCTACTGGACGGCGATGCCGATACAACGCCAGGCGGAAACTACACGACGACCTTCACCGTCGCCGCACCCGACGCCAACGAGCTGCTGATCAGCATCTCCGACTTCGCCCGTGGACCTGGCCAAGCCGTAAACCTGCCGACGAGTACTTCATCCGGAATTCCTGTACAGCTCAGCTCCGGGCAGAACGTCACGAGCGTGACTTTCGATCTGAACTACAATCCGGCCTTGCTAGGGGTAACGAATTTTGCCACTACCATTCCCGGTGCAACTGCATCCTTCAGCTCTCCCTCCGCGGGAGTGGCTCGTGTCACAGTCTCCGCGCCCACCGAGTTCGGCAGCTCTGCAGGCGGGCTGGAACTCGGCCGGTTCGTGGCAAGTGTCCCGGACAACGCTCCGTACGCGACAAAACAGGCCCTGACACTGAGCAACCTGGCAGCCGTGGACGCGACAAGCGCGCCGCGTGCGATTGCGGGCGATGCTGGTGTTCACCTGTCGTCCTATGTGGGCGACACGAACGGCAATGGCAGCTATTCAGGCGCCGATACCACGCTGTTGCAGCGCATTGTCGTGGGAAGTGGTACGGGATTCACTGCCTATCAACTCGCCGATCCCCGCCTGATGGCTGACATCAACAACAGTAGATCCACCACTGGTGGAGATACCACGCTGTTACAACGCCTGATCGTAGGCACGCCGATTACGCAAGCTCCGGCTTTGCCCAACGGTATTACACCAGCTGCGCCGACCGGGCCTGATCCGCGGCTCTATATTCCCACCACCCTGGCTGGCGAGCAGGGTGACACGGTCACCGTGCCGGTGATGCTTCGCGTGACCGAGCCGGGCGGAATCAGCATCTCGAGCGTCGACCTGGCGATCGCCTACGATCCGGCAATCTTCACGCTCAGCAACTTCCGCATCGGCGGCCTGCTTGGCGGCGCCGGCGGCGGCTTCTCGTTCACGACGAACACTGCGACCCCCGGGATTCTGAACGTGACCATGTCGAAAGACTTTGGTCCCGACCTCGCCTTTAACGCGGAAGGCGCCGTATTCGAATTTGACGTCACCGTGAACGCGGCAGCTCCGAATGGTTCAACGACGTTCAACCTGTTGCAAAACTCGGCGAACTTGGCCACCGCAGTCGCGAATAACGATGTTGAGGAACTCACGCTGATTCCGGCGCCTACCAACGGCGCTGGTGATGCTGTCGATGGCCAATTCCTGATCGGGCCGGCCGCCGGCATCATCGTTACACCGACGAGCGGTTTGACTACGACGGAGGCAGGTGGTCAGGCCACATTCACAGTGGTGCTGAACTCTCAACCGACCGCCGATGTGACGATTCCGCTTTCGAGCAGCGACAACACTGAAGGGACAGTTCCACCCGTTAGCATCACATTCACACCGGCGAATTGGAATGTGCCGCAGACGGTTACGGTCACCGGTGTCGACGACTTTGCGGACGACGGCAACGTGGCTTACACCGTGGTGACCGGCTCAGCAACAAGCACAGATCAACTGTATGCCGGACTGAATGGGGATGATGTCGCACTAACCAACACGGATAACGATATAGTTGGCATCACGGTCACACCGCAAATCGGCTTGCAGACAACGGAAGCCGGGGGCACTGCCACATTCACAATCGTGCTGGCCTCGCAGCCGACCGCTGATGTCACCATCCCGCTTTCGAGCAGCGATACCACGGAAGGAACCGTCTCGCCGACGAGTGTCACGTTCACTCCTGACAATTGGAATGTCCCGCAAACTGTCACGCTGACCGGTGTTGATGATGTAGCGGCCGATGGCACTGTTAGCTACTCGATTGTCACCGGGACAGCGACAAGCACCGACCCGGCCTACGCCGGCCTCGATGGCGCAGATGTCTCTGCCAGTAACGCGGACAACGACGCCATTGGCATCATGGTCAGTCCCACGAGCGGACTGTCGACGACAGAATCCGGCGGCACGGCCACTTTCACGATCGTACTAGCCTCTCAGCCGACTGCCGATGTGACGATTCCGCTCTCGAGCAGCGATGCGACCGAAGGAACCGTATCGCCCGCAAGCGTGACGTTCACACCAGCAAATTGGAATGTACCGCAGACAGTAACCATCACCGGGGCAGACGATCTGATCGCCGACGGACTCGTGGCTTACACGATCATCACCGGCGCTGCCACTAGTACCGACGCAGCGTATGCCGGCTTGGATTCCCAAGACGTTGCTGTGAATAACACCGACGACGATGCTTCCGGGATTCTTGTTACTCCGATCAGCGGCCTGACTACGACCGAAGCCGGCGGCACTGCGACGTTCACGATCGTGCTGACCTCTCAGCCAACCGCTGACGTGACGATTCCGCTCTCGACTAGCGATGCGACCGAGGGAACTGTATCTCTCACGAGCGTTACGTTCACGGCCGCGAACTGGAACGTGCCGCAAACGGTGACAGTGACTGGCGTGGGTGACTTCATCGTCGACGGCAGCGTTGCCTACACAGTGATCACCGGCGCAGCAACCAGCACAGATCCGGCCTACGCCGGACTCAATGCGGACGACGTCGGAGTGACGAATTCGGATGACGATACGGCAGGAATCACAATCACACCGGCGAGCGGGTTGACGACGACCGAAGCCGGGGGCAACGCCACCTTCACGATCATGCTGACGGCACAGCCCACGGGCAATGTGACCATTCCTCTCACAAGCAGCGATGCCACGGAAGGCTCGGTATCGCCGGCGAGTGTGACCTTCACTCCCGAGAGCTGGAACCAACCCCAGACTGTAACCGTGACCGGTGCCGATGACCTGGTGGTCGATGGCACGGTGAATTACTCGATCGTTACGGGAGCGGCGACTAGCGCGGATTCCGCCTTCGCCGGTCTCAATGCGAGCGACGTCGCAGTATCGAACTCGGACAACGACACTGCTGGAATTACCGTCAATCCAACCAGTGGGCTGACGACCACCGAAGCCGGCGGTACGGCCACATTCACCATCGTACTGACCTCACAGCCGACGGCCGATGTGACGATACCTTTCTCGAGCAGTGACGCAACGGAAGGCTCCGTCTCACCGGCGAGCATCACGTTCAGTCCGGCAAACTGGAACGTGCCTCAGACGTTGACAGTGACTGGTAACAATGACGATGCGGTCGATGGAACGGTCAATTACTCAATCGTCACCGGGGCCGCCATCAGTACTGACCCTAACTATGCTGGCCTCGACACAAGCGATGTGGCGGTTGCCAATGCCGACAACGACATTGCAGGCATCACCGTTCAACCGACGAGCGGACTAACAACGACGGAAGCTGGCGGAACAGCCACTTTCACCATCGTGCTGAATTCACAACCGACGGCTGACGTCACGATTCCGCTCTCGAGCAGTGACGCAACGGAAGGTTCCGTCTCACCGGCCAGCGTGACGTTCACCCCAGCTAACTGGAATGTGCCGCAAACAGTCACTGTCATTGGCGTAGACGATGCGAGCATCGATGGCAGCGTAGGCTACACAGTCGTCACCGGTGCCGCAGTAAGCACCGATCCGGCGTACAACGGCCTGGCGGTCGCCGATGTGAGCGTCACAAACGTCGATGACGAGGCAAACACGCCGCCGACCATTAGTGATGTCGCCAACCAGACGACCGACGAAGATACTCCGCTAAGCGGCATTCCTGTGACCGTGGGCGACGCTCAAACCGTAGCGGAAGGTCTGACGGTCACAGCCACTTCCAACAACACGACGCTGTTCCCTGCAGGCAGCGTCACTTTAAGCGGAACCGGCGCGAATCGAACCATCGCACTGTCTCCGGCTGCGAATCAGTCCGGAACCGCAACGATCACGGTGACGGTCACCGATGGTGACGGAGCCAGCAGTACCGGTACGTTCTTCGTAACGGTCACGGCGGTCAACGATCTGCCGACCATCAGTAATGTGCCCGACCAGGCCACCAACGAAGATGTTCCGCTCACTGGCATCCCGGTTACGGTCGGAGATACCGAAACTGCGGCTGGTGATTTGACCGTCACTGCCGCAGCCAGCGATACGACATTGTTCCCGGTCGGCAGCATTGTCGTCAGCGGCACCGGAGCCTCTCGCACGCTTTCTCTGACCCCAGCGGCCAATGCCTCGGGGTCAGCCACCATCACGCTGACCCTCATGGATGCCAGTGGAGCCACGGCGACCGACACGTTTGTCGTGACGGTCACGGCAGTGAATGATCTGCCGACGATCAGCGACGTCGCCGATCAAAGCACGGCTGAAGATTTAGCAATCTCGGGTATCCCAGTTACGGTCGGAGACGTGGAAACGCCGGCAGCCGATCTGACCGTGACTGCGACTTCGAGCAATATCGCTCTGTTCCCAACTGGCAGCATCGTGGTCAGCGGCACGGGAGCCAGTCGCACGCTGTCGCTCACTCCGGCGGCCAATGCCTCAGGAACTGCGACTATCACCCTGACTGTCACGGATGCCAGCGGTGCAACTGTCACCGATACGTTCGTGGTGACGGTCTCAGCCGTCAATGATCTGCCGACGATAAGCGATGTGGCCGATCAGACGACCTCCGAGGACACTCCGTTTAACGGCATTTCCGTCACGGTCGGTGACGCTGAAACACCGACGTCGGACCTAACCGTAACGACCAGTTCCAGCAGTTCCACCTTGTTCCCCGCTGGCAGCATCGTAGTCTTAGGCACTGGGGCACACCGCACGATCTCCTTGACTCCGGCTGCCAATCAGTCGGGGGCAGCGACGATCACGGTGACGGTCACGGATGGCAATGGTGGGTCGGTCAGCGATACGTTCACGGTAAATGTCACTGCGGTCAATGACGCCCCGGTGGCCACAAACAGCACCCTCGCTGTGACGGCAAATCAGCCGACAAGTGGAACGCTGACGGCGACGGATATCGACAACACTTCGCTCACCTACTCCATCGTGACGCAGCCGACACGAGGCACCGTTACCATCACCAATCCGAGCACTGGCGCCTACACCTACACGCCGTCGCAAGGGGCAACCGGCAGCGACTCCTTCCAGTTTGCGGTGACCGATGGCACTGCATCCAGCAATGTCGCTACTGTTTCAGTAACGATCGCGACAGTGGGTACGCCAAATTCTGTCACTCGAGTCGGCAACGACTTGGTGATAACGGGCACTACGGGACCGGATGTGGTCACCGTCGTCAACGTGCTCGGTCAAGCCTTTGTGCTACTCAATGGTCGGCCCTACGGCCCGTTCCAAGTCCCAGGCCAACTTGTAATCGAAACTGGCGATTCGCGTGACATCATCAACTCGGTCGGCTGGAACGGAAACACCCGTGTGAATGCCGGTGCGGGCGATGATTCGGTCGCTACGGGAGGCGGCAACGACACGGTCATCGGCGGTGCGGGGAGCGACTTCCTCTGGGTTGGCCGCGGCAGCAACATCGTCTGGGGCGACGCTGAAGGAGCGGCTTTGTACAGCCCAGGAGCGGGTCGAGATCTAATTCTCAGCCTCGATGGGGATGACCAGATCTTTGCAGGAGGAGGGGAAGATACGGTCTACTCCGGCAGCGGCAACGACACCGTTGACGCAGGAGACGGCGACGACACGGTGTTCGGCGAAGGGGGTAATGATCAGCTGCGTGGCGGAAGCGGAACCGATCATCTGTTCGGCGGTCCCGGGAATAACGTCATCATCGATGCCCCAGCCGGAACGTCACCTACTATCAGTGATGTGCCGAATCAGACTGTCAGCGAAGACGGTTCACTTTCGGCAATCCCGGTAGTCATCGGTGACGCCGAAACCGCGGCCACCTCGCTCAGACTGACCGCCGTGGCGGACAATACCGTGCTGTTCCCGGCCGGAAGCATCGCCCTCGTCGGTACCGGTGCGAACCGGTCGATCACCCTAAGACCAGCGGCGAATCAATCGGGCACGGCTAAGATTACGCTGACCGTGATTGATGACAGTGGCAGTGCGACTACGGAGACCTTCTTAGTTACGGTCACCCCGGTCAACGATGCTCCCGTGGCGGCCAACGGCAACCTCACCGTTGCTGGAACCCAGCCGACAAGCGGCGTGCTAACGGCGACCGATTCGGACAGCGGGTCACTTACCTACTCGATCGTCACACCGCCCACCAAGGGCAGCCTTACGATCACGAATCCCGCCACGGGCGCCTATCTGTATACGCCAAACCCGGGATCTAACGGGATCGATTCGTTCCAGTTTGTCGCGAGTGACGGTATTGCCACAAGCAACCCGGCCACCGTGACGGTGAACGCTACGACTAGTACTCAGCCGAACAGCGTCGTACCGGTCGGCAGTGACCTGCACATCTACGGCAGTTCGGCGGCCGACACCGTTACCGTCTTGCCGGCCACCGGTGGCGTGCGGGTGATCTTGAATGGTCGGATCTTCGGACCGTATACAGTTTCCGGGCGGCTAGTGATTGACACGGGAGATTCCGCTGATGTCATCAACACGGTGCTCTGGACCGGCGCTACGCAAATCAACAGCGGCGCAGGTAATGACACGGTTACCACCGGTAGCGGCAACGACGCGGTGATCGGCGGCGCTGGAAGCGACACGATCCACGTAGGCGCCGGCAACAACATCGTCTGGGGGGACGCTGAAGGCCAATCGGACGATGGTTCAGGAGCCGGCGCTGATTCCATTGTCAGCCTGGCCGGAAACGATCAGGTCTTCGGTGGTGGCGGCAATGACAACATCAATTCCGGCGCCGGGAACGACTTTGTTCATGCCGGAAGTGGTAACGACGTCGTCATGGCCGGAAGCGGCGACGACACTGTCCGTGGTGGACTTGGCGACGATCAACTCTATGCCGGGGCTGGCGACGATATCGTCCTGGGAAGCGGCGGCAACGACTTGCTCTACGGTGAAGCGGGAAGAGACCTGGTGGCGGGAGATACGGGTCGCGATGTTCTGTTCGATACGGATTTCGATTCCGATATCCTCCTCGACTCGACCCTCTCGCAAAGCAACTACACCGGGCCAATCTCCACTTCAAACCTCCGCTCGGCCAGCGATATGGCGCTGCAAGCCATACTCAGCGAGTGGGTCCGTGGCGCCGGATCGTTGGCCCAGCGAGCCCAGCGAATCCGCGTTGGCGGTGGTCTCAACGGTGCTAACACCCTCGCGGCAGGGGGGACAGTGACCGGAGATGATCAGCAGGACACACTTTCCAGCTCGGTGCTGAGCACCGATTGGTTGTTCGCCGAAGCGGGACTGGACCGAGTTACTCGTCAGCCGGGCGACCTGTTTGACGGAACCTAGACAATCAGAAGACTTGATAGCAACGGACATCACCGCGCAACGTGCGGCGATGTCTTTTCAGCAAGGCTGGGTTAAACGTCTTTATGAAAACAAGCCCGATTTACGCAGTGAATCGCCGACAGTTCAGTGTCGCTACGATCTCCCTTGCAGCCGCATCGGTCTGGTCGTCTCGAGCGATCGGAGCGCTTTATCGGCCGAAATTCAGTGATAATCCGTTTCAGCTTGGCGTCGCTTCCGGCGATCCCTCCACCGACGGCTTCGTCATCTGGTCTCGCCTAGGGCCTAAGCCTCTCGAGGGCGGAGGGATGCCGGACGAGCCAGTCGAAGTGCGATGGGAAGTCGCGAGCGATGAGCAATTTCAGACGGTGCTAAAGAAAGGCGTCACCGTAGCAACCCCTGATTGGGCACATAGTGTCCACGTCGAGGTAACTGGCCTGGAAGCCGATCGCTGGTATTTCTACCGGTTCCAGTGCGCTGGAGAAGTGAGTCCAACGGGCAGAAGCCGCACACTGCCCAACGCCGAAAGCGAGATAGACTCACTCCGCTTTGCCTTCGCTTCCTGCCAACACTTCGAAGCCGGTTACTACACCGCCTATGAGCACATGGCGGACGAATCGCTCGACTTTGTGGTCCATCTTGGTGACTACATTTACGAAGGTTCGGGAGAAGTCGAGCGTAAGAATCGCGTTCGGCGTCATTTAGGGCCCGAGATCGAGTCGCTTGCAGATTATCGAAACAGGCACGCGCTTTATAAGTCGGACCAGGCTCTGCAGACAGTCCACGCACGATTTCCTTGGCTCGTGACCTGGGACGATCACGAAGTCGACAACAATTACGCTAACGACATCTCCGAAAAGGTTGGGGTAAAAGCCGTCGATTTCCTCGGAAGACGCGCACGGGCCTATCAGGCGTATTACGAGCATATGCCGCTACGGCGGTCTTCGCTTCCGCAAGGACCGTTGATGCAGCTTTACCGGGGCATCTCGTTTGGTCAACTTGCGAACTTCCTCGTATTGGATACGCGGCAGTACCGGACAGACCAACCGTGCGGCGACAAGCGAGCTGCTTCATGCGATGCAACGCGGGATCCAAAAGCTACGATGCTTGGGGACCGCCAGGAACGGTGGCTGCTGAATGGACTGACGGCTTCCGCTTGTCGGTGGAATGTCCTTGCACAGCAAGTCATGATGGCGCCCGTGGACCGCGAAGCCGGCAGCGAAGCCAAATTCAGCATGGACCAGTGGTCTGGCTACGAGGCAAATCGTGAACGGCTACTCCGTTTTGTCGACGAGCGGAAAACGAACAACTTGGTCGTCCTTACTGGAGATATTCATAGCAACTGGGCCAATGACCTGTTCCATGGATCGAAAGCGGTCGCCACAGAATTTGTCGGCACTTCGATCAGCTCCGGCGGTGATGGCCGAATCGGCCCCCTGACACTTGACACGCTGCTATCTGAAAACCCATTCGTCAAGTTCCACAACACAGAGCGAGGTTACGTTCGCTGCACGCTGTCGCCTGAATCTTGGCAGACCGATTACCAGGTGGTTCCCTATGTCACTCGGCCAGGTGCTCCGCTAATTACGCGCGCCTCATTCGTGACTGAAAATAGCCGACCTGGAGCGCAGCACGCCTAGTAATGCTATTTAGTCTCGCCGATGGCCAGGCGACTGCGCCTAATTCTGCCATTCAACCAGATGCGCGACTCCGTCGTCCGGCTTGCACTACCAGAGTCAAGCGAAGCTGGCGTGGGAAGCTGCCGAATTGCATCAGCCAATGGCGACTCTAATTTTGAGAACTCTGCAGCTGCATTTGGTGCAGTAACTTTCCCTTGATGTCGATCCATCTGCAAGTCAGCTTGGCTGGAAAGATCGTGTTGTCGGCAACTAGCTGCATGAAGACGTTCGGAATCGCTTCTCCCCAAACCAAGGCCGGATGCGGGACGTTCAAGGCGGGAATGGTCCGTTCGTGCAGCGGCGAAACGACGCACTGATGCAGATCGTAGCCCAAGCGATCTTTCAATGGATACTTGAGGTGGCGAGAGACATGGATATCGCCACCGATAAGTAGCACTCCAGTGATCTTCTTTTCTGCGATGAAGTCGTACAGAGCCTCTCGTTCGTGCGCGTACGTTTCCCAGTCGTCCTTCTCTGAATTCTTCTTGTCGTCCCAGATCAATCCGGTCGCCAAAACCTTGAATGCAGCCGTCGATCGCTCTAAGGCGCTCAGCAGCCACTCCCATTGGGCCTTGCCGAGGCATGTCTTTTTGCTGGAATCGACTGTTGACGGTTCCGTTTGGGAAAAGTAGCGTGGGTCGATCAGAAACACTTCAACTGGCCCTCGGCGGAAACTGGTGTAAATGCCATGTTCGCCGTCGCCGTAGGACGGTAGCGCGCGGTACTCGCAGAACGCTTTGCGAATCAACTGCTTATTCGGGATATTTCCGTCGGAATCATTGCCGCCGAAATCGTGGTCATCCCACGATGCCCACAGCGGCCGCGTTCGCAGTAATTCGGCCAGGTTCGGAATACTCAGAAAGTCGCGATGCGCTTTGCGATTCGATGCAAGGTCGGTACGGTCGATGTAGGGGGTGTCTCCGAGTAGAACGATTCCATCCGCGCCTTCCTTACCAATTCGGTCCCAGACCTCGAAATGCTTGGTACTAGACGCGCACGAACCGAAGGCAAGCGATACTCGGGCTGGAACGTCATCGTCCGCCGGCGTGCGAATCAGGCATGGTGGCGGCGTTCCTTCTGCCGTTGCTTCGCTCGGAAGGACTGCAGCGACGTACTCTTGAGCCGCACTCAAGCCGCCAATCGTCCATGTCACGCAAAGGTCGTTCTCGGGATTGGCTTCGCTTTCCTCAACTTTTGCATCGCGACCATTTGCTTCTTTCACTTGCAGTCTGGCCCGCCCGCTCGCGGCTGCACGAAACCAAACGATGGCTTTCTCGGAGTCGACGTGTCCGAGAAGTGGTCCCATACATGAATGCGAAGAGGCGCTCTCGGAGCACGCAGATAACGGCAGCGATAGTGCCAACGATCCGGCGGTTGCGGCTGCAACAAAAGTACGGCGTTGCATGCGATTCCTCGCAGTCCAATCTTGAAGTGCAAAAAGTAAAAACTTTACTCACTACCGTCGAATCAGCAGAGCGACGGCGGCGCCAAAGCCGCACGCGGCAGCGACGATTCCAAATACGAGCGAAGTGTCTTGGTTCGACTCGATAATCCAACCAAACAGCGGCTCACCGAATCCGGCGAACGCATAGGCGAACGTGTTCATGACACCGGTTCCCGTGCCCGCCCGTTCATGACCAAGCAAATCGGGGCATAGCGCCCAGAACACCGATTGCGGTCCGTATGCGAAAAAGCCGGTGAGCAGGAGCAGTGGGATGGCCAGCACATGCGTCTTCGGCAACATGTACATGGCGAGTGAGCAAGCCATCGCCGTTACGAGAAACACTGCAATTACTCGAGCTCGATTCGCGGAGAATAGTCGGTCGGACATCCAGCCGCTGCCGATCGCTCCGAGCGCCATACCAATTGGCAGTGCGAGGCTCATCCATTTAGTCTCCGACTCTTGCCAATTCTCACCCAGAAAATGAACCGGCACCCAGATCAGCAGCCCATAGCGTGCCATGCTTTGAAAGCCAATGGCCAGGCAGGCAATCACAAAGCTCGGGCAGCTTAAAACTGCCGTATAGCGTTGCCGCGATGTCTCGGTGGTCAACTCAACCAAGTTTGCGTCGGGGCTATCACGATGCTCGTCATCCGGCAGCTGAAAGCCCAAGTCCTCTGGACGATCGCGGACAATCAAGTAGTAGGCGACACCGCCAACCAGCAAGAGCAACACCGGCAGGCGAAAGATCCATCGCCAGCTGAGGCCGAGTTCAAGTATCAAGGTCGAAGTGGCAAATGCCAAAACCGACGCGGACCCGGCTGAAAACACGTAAGCACCGTACACTTTGCCGCGCTCATGGCTCGGCCACCAGCTGGCAAGCACTCGGCTGCCCGGCGCCCAAGCCATCGATTGCGCGTAGCCATTTAATGTCCAAGGAATTGCAAGTCCGGTGAACCCGCTGCCGAAACTCACCACCCAGTTCAAGGCACACGAGAGCAGCGCGCCGAGACTCATCAACCGCCGGCCGCCATACTTGTCGCCAAGATTTCCGTTGATTGCCTGACCCACCGCGTAGGCCCACAGCATGAAAGCGCCGGCCCAGCCGAGCATCGCTTTTGAAATTCCCAGTTCCTGTTGAATTCCAGGGATGGCGAATCCGAAGGTTTGCCGCCCGGTGTAAAAGAAAAAGTAACAAAACATCGTCGCGAGCAGCATCCGATACTGCGCGGCCCGATACGACCGGGCGGTGCGAAGAACCATCGAAGTCGACGGGCGGCGAATTTCAGTCGACATAGATAGCTGATTCCAACCACCAGCGGTAGCGAACGAATGTTGATTACGAATCACCTTTTGTGATTGTAGCGCTGTTAGTCATCCTCTACAATCGATCGCGCAATCGCTCGTCACTGACTTCACGAACAATTAACTTGGTTGATAACGTGGCACCTGCGAGTCCTGATCGGTTGGGCATTATTCACGTCGACGCCGACTTCAACCGATCGCCATCGGCTACTGTCTCGCGGGTCGAGATCGCCGCAAGCTGCGATACAGAAAAAGGTGCAGGCGGCGTTTCTCCCGTCGTAGTTCTCCGAGTTGGCGCTATCGACGAATTCTTCGCCCTTGTCGAGAGCACGGCCGCCAACCGCCTCTTCTTGGTAGTCGATTCTGGCGCTCTTGCGGCCTGCAGGCTTGCAGATCGACTGGATGACATGCTTCGAAGTCGGGAGGTCTTTCGTTTCACCGATTTTGATCTCAATCCGAAGATTGAGGACGTCGAGAGAGGGGTCCTGCGCTGTCGCGAGTTTGAACCCGATCTGGTTGTGGCGTTCGGCGGCGGTACTGCGATCGATTTAGGCAAGCTCGTCAGCTCATTTGCTGTTCAAACCGCTCCACCGCGCGACATTGTGCTGGGACATGCGCCGATCGATTATCCCGGCAGGCAACTGGTCGCTATCCCTACGACTGCAGGTACTGGAAGCGAAGCGACGCATTTTGCGGTGGTCTATGTGGACGGCGAAAAGTACTCGGTGGCCCATCCGTCGATGCTACCGGCATATGCCGTGATCGACCCAGCACTTACTTATAGCCTTCCGCCCCAAGTCACGGCCGCAACTGGACTCGATGCCTTTTGTCAGGCGGTGGAATCCCTGTGGGCAGTTGGCTCGACCGACTCTTCCGTCAACGACGCTACGCGGGCAGTTCGTCTGGCTTGGCAACACCTCCCCGCTGCGGTTCAGCACCCAACGGCCGCAGCTCGCATTGCCATGTGCGAGGCCGCTCACTATGCCGGTCGCGCCATCAACGTTGGCAAGACAACAGCTCCGCATGCCTTGTCGTATCGAATCACTTCGCGTTACGGCATACCACACGGGGTTGCGGTAGCAATGACTCTCAGCCCTTTGCTGGCCTACAACGCGGAGACCACGATCGCCGATTGCCAAGATCCCCGCGGACTTCAGCACGTCCAGCGGCAGGTGGCATCGATTGTTGGCTTGCTGGGCGCGCGTGACGTTGCCGAAGCATGCCAAAAGATCGAAGCGTTCAATACCCAGACTGGTAGTCCGTCGTCCCTGGCAGCCGCGGGGATCACTGAAGAAAGTCAAGTGCGCGATATCGTCAGCAGCGTTAACGCCGAGCGGATGGCGAATAATCCACGACGCCTGGACCCCGATGTGCTGCAAAAACTGCTGATGGCGCGGGCGTGACCAGAGAGTTCACCATCTTGCCCAGCACCGCACCGTCTCTTTTGACTGCGAAACTCATGATTGCAACGAATAAAATCCAACTAGTCGTGTTCGATTGGGCCGGAACCACGGTCGACTTCGGCTCGCAAGCGCCGGCTGCTGCGTTTCGCGCGGTATTCTCGGCTCACGGTGTGGAGGTCAGTCCCGAAGAGGCACGAGCTCCGATGGGTTTGAACAAGCGCGAGCATTTGCTCGCAATGCTGAGCAACCCCGCGGTTGCAGCCCGCTGGCACAGCGTGCATCAGCGCTCGTGGACTGAGGATGACGTCCACACGATGTACCACGAGTTCATGCCGCTCCAGCTGCGCACGATTCAGCAAAACTGCGAATTGGTCCCGAACCTGTTAGGCGTGGTGTCGAACCTGCAACAGCGAGGCGTCAAAATTGGAGCTACGACCGGCTATTTCGCCGAAGCTGCCAACATGGTCGCCGCCGAAGCTGCTCGGAGCGGGTTTGAACCGGAAGTGAACGTTTGTGCCGACGATGTGCCTCAGGGCCGACCGGCTCCGTGGATGATTTATCGAGTGATGGAACGATGCGGCGTTTATCCGCCGGCCGCTGTCATCAATGTGGGCGACACGATCGCCGACATTCAGGCGGGTATCGCCGCTGGCTGCTGGTCGGTGGGAGTCTGCGATAGCAGCAGCCTGACCGGGATTTCAGCTACAGAACTAGCGGTGCTCAACGAAACCGATCGCGGCGCCATCCTTCGTCGCACAGCCGACACGTTCCACCAGGCTGGATGCCATGCGGTTGTCGAGACAATCTCCGACTTACCCATGCTGCTCGACGACATTGAGGCCAAGGCAAGACTCGGTCCGGGCCTGACACCAAGAATGCTGGCCGGCGAAAGCGGAATTCGCACTGCGGTCAAATAAACAGAGTACGCAGCGAAGTTCCTACTTACGGTTTGCCTTCCGAGGTTGACGGCGAGGTTCGCCTCCACCTTTCGCAGTAAACAGGTCACCCGACTCCAGAAAAACGCAGAGCACCTCGGCAGGTTTGGCGTACGGGTTTTGCAGGCGGTGCTTCACGTTGCCATCGAAGTACAAGCTGTCGCCGGAATGCAGATGATGGATTTCGCCGTCGTACTCAAAGTCGATATGGCCCGAGATGACAAGCAAAAACTCTTCGCCTTCGTGCGGCATAGCCTCTCGCTTGATATCTCCAGCGGGGACCGTCACGAGAAAGGGGTCCATCTTCCGACCTGGCCGCTTGAAGGCTAGGGAGGCGTAAGTCGAGCGAGAATTCGGTCGATCGCGCTCAACCAATTGTCGCTCGTCCGATCTGACCAGTACCAGCTTCGGCCGCTCATCAAGGCCGCGCACGAGTTCGCTGAGCGGTACATCGAGCGCGCGGGCAATCTGTCCCAGCGCCGGAAGCGACGGCGTCACGCGAAAATTCTCGACTTTTGAAAGCCAACTACGCGTCAGACCCGTTCGGTCTGCAACGGCTTCTAAGGTCAGCCTCTTCTCCAGACGGATCGACTTCAATCGTTGCGCGAGCTCGACGAGATTCATCTCACGGGTTGCTTTGAGGAATGGATCACTGCGCGCGATAGAAAGTTTCAAACGGAGCGGTATACACGCAATCGTAAGCGAGAGGCCAATTCAACTCAATCGCCGCTGACTTCAGCTGCCACTTCGGTGCCACGCCACCACAATCGCTTCGGGCGCCCACTCTTGCAAACTACGTCGTAACTATGAAGCGACGACAGTGGTGCGATCTCCGTTGACAACGCCGAATCAAGCCGCTCCGGCAAACTGCTTCGGTCACATCGACCGCAGTGTGTTCATCAGAGCTACGAAGCTTTGTAATCGGCGATAGAAGGACTCGGTACATTGCTATTGCCTCAACAGCCCGTACGATCGAGTTCCACGGGAGTTTGACGTAAATCATCACCTCTCATCGCCATCAAAAGTTGAGCCCGTCGAAAGGGCTGATCACGAATCAACGAATGCATTGCGGCCGGCTTTTGGGCATTACCACTTCGGAACGTTCAAGAGTGGTTTCGCTAGTTTACTTGACGCTGCAAGAAGGGAGGTCATCCGAGGTGGCCGAGCAAACCGGTCCTAACTGGAAATACATAGGATTCCGTTCGCGCAGGCTTTTTTCTTGCCGACCAATTCGTTAGAACTGCCCGTTCGGGATCGCGTTAACAGCGCCCGCCGCAAGATGCGAATGGTCGCTCGGAGAGCGCTGCCGTACGAAACCTTCCGTTGGGCATCTTTCAGGGCGGGAGAAGTCACGATGAGCCGTAGGTCTCAGCGCAAATCTAATCGTGCGCGCTCGGGTTGGCAGTTGAAGTCGGCGGCGCGATTCGAATCACTTGAAGATCGACGCTTGATGGCGGTCCTAGCGCCCGGCTATTCCGAAACCGTCTTCAAGGACAATCTAGGCAGCACGCCCGCCGCACTCAGCATCGACCAGGCGACGGGCGATGTGTACTTTGCCGAAGACTTCACGCAGCAAGGGGTCCTTCGTCGCGTTTCGTCAAACCAAGATCGAACGCTGACGACTATTAGCGATGACTTTACGCCCTCGAGCCCTGCTGCGCCTGAGCCGACATTCTGGCCTGGAACCGACATTCAGTTCCATGACGGGTTCATTTATACAATTATTAATCGTGCAGCAACTACCGTCTCAGGCGAGCTCTTGCGCGTCGATGCTGGTACAGGCGAAACGGCGATCCTCGCTACACCCGCAGGCGTTGGACTGAACGCCGGCCTGGAAGTGGTAGTCGCTAAGAATGCGATCTACTTCACCGATGGCAACGGGTCGTCAAATGCCCTGTTCCGCTATGACTTGGCGACAGGAACTACGAGTCAAATCACGAACCGCCTACAGTCAAATTCTTCTAGCCTGCAGCTCAACCCGGCCGACGGCAAGTTGTACTTTGCGCGGCAGGGTGAGGGATTTTTCCGCATCGATGAAGGTCCTGTTGGGACAGCGCCTGTCGTCACGCAAATCTCCAATACTCCAAATGGAATTGGAAACTTTGCCATCGATCCGCTGGGCCAGCATATTTATCTGCGTCACAACGGGAGTATTCAGCGCCTCTCGTTGGCGACCGGTGTTCTGGAGATCTTTGCCAATGGACTGGCAACTAGTGGCAATCAGGACGTCGCGTTTGGGCCGTCAGCGAGCGAGCACGTTTCGGGTAACGAGCGTTTCAGCCTTTATACGGGCGATGGCCAGCGAATCCTGGAGTATTCAGGATTCACAGATACACAGCCGCCGCCCGTTCCAGGGGCAATCGCAGGTTCTGTATGGCAGGATCTCAATGGCGACCGCATCAGGCAGCCGGATGAATCGGCTCAGTTAAATGTAGTTGTCTACTTGGATACTGACCTCGACGGCACTCTCGACGCTGACGAACGGCAGACGACGACCGACGCCGAAGGCAGATACGCCTTTGCCGACGTCGTGCCTGGTCAATATGTCGTGCGGGAAGTGCTTCCCACCAACCTCCAGCAAACGTCGCCTGGAAGCGGCCGTGATTTTTACTACGGTTGGGACTGGCAGCAGCGCACACTCGTCAAGATTGAACCGCAGACAGGCAACGTGGTCACTCTCTTCAACACGGGCAACGCGTCGCTGCATGGGCTCGCGTATACGAACTCTGGCGTGCTGTACGGCCTCGACGGATTTAGCGACGCGCTGTACCGAATCAACACGCAAACGGGCGCGACTACGCTGATCGGCAGTTCAGGCATGCAGTTGGCGTTCGGCTTGGCATACGACCCGCAAGAGGATGTGCTCTACGGCCTCGGCTCGCCTGCTGGCGGCAATCATGGCGAGGTATTTTTGGTGCGCTTTAATCCGGCGACGGGCGCGGCCACGCCGATTAGCACGACACTGACTACCCTCGGGGCGACCAGCAGTTTGGCGTTCGATTCGGTCAATCGCCGCGTCCTGGCGCTGGACAATAGCGACGGCGAAACCTACGCCTTCAACACTCAGAGCGGAGTGGGCACGAAGTTGTCGAATATGTTTCCCCGGTTCGACACCTATAGCTTGGCGGAAGACGGCGATGGCAATGTCATTTTCGCCTCCAACGGTTTCAATTCTCTGCAGAAGATGAACCCCACTACCGGGCAAACATTGCCTGTCCAGTCTCTGTCTCAACTTGTCAACTTGGACTCGCTCGAACTCGTGAACTTCGAGGAGAATGCTCATCGTGTAAGGGTCGGTTCTGGGCAATTCGTTTCGAATGTTGACTTCGGCAACCAGTCCATTTTGTCCAGCGTCAGCGGAACCAAGTGGGACGACCTGAACGGTAACGGTGCGCGCGAAGCGGGAGAGCCCGCGCTTGCCAATGTCATCGTGTACGTCGACCGTGATAACGACGCGATTCTTGATGTGGACGAACTTCAAGCGACCACCGGCCAAGACGGCAGTTATCGAATCGATGGGGTTTTGCCGGGGTACTATGCCATCCGCGAGTTACTGCCCGTCAACTACCGCCAAACATTTCCCGGCGTGGCACGTGATTTCTATTGGGGCTACGACAGTTCAAGCGATCGCATGGTGAAGATTGACTCTGGCACCGGCGCAGTCACGCCGCTTGGCAATCCGGGATCAATTGGAATCAATGGGGACATTCACGGCTTGGCGCTCACGCGAGACGGCAAGTTGTACGGAATGAGCGGAAACGGGAACAGCCTTTATCAAATCAATACAACCACCGGCGTCGCCACCCAAATCCGCACCACGGGCGCGACTCTAGCCTGGGGCATGGCCTATGACGCGGTCACCGACACGATTTATGGTCTGGCAACTCCGCCGGGCTACCCTCAAGGTTCAGTTCAACTGATCACGTACAATCGTCAAACAGGTGGGGTAAATTTCGTCGGGACTGAAGTCACGACTGGCGTGCCTTTCACCGGCGGCATCGCTTTTGATCCGGTAAGCAGGCATCTGTTTGCGTACGATAATGACAATGCGAGTCGTGAGCTGATCAAGTTCGACATAAGCACCGGCGTCGAGGTCCAGCGCACTCAGCTCAACCTAGGCATCGGAGCGTTAGCGGACGATGGAATAGGCAACCTGGTGTTTGCGGCGGCATCCGGCCTGTACAAGCTCAACTTGCACTCTTTCGCCATCACTCCGTTTACCGGGCCTTTCAATAACGTCGTTTTGCAGACGCTTGAGTTTGCTAATAGCGAAAGTTTTGCGCACAAAATCGCAGTCGGACCAGCGACGCAGTACGCTGACGTCACTTTCGGCAATCAAAGTATTCTGGGGGACCTCCGTGGGATTAAATTTGAGGACCGCAACGGCAATGGTAAGCACGATCCAGAAGAGCCGGCCATGCCGGGCGTGATAGTCTACCTTGACGCAAATAACAACCGTCAACTCGACCTGGGCGAGTTGTCAACTACAACGGACGTCGCTGGCAACTACCAGTTCCTTGATGTCCAGCCGGGTAAGCACATTGTTCGCGAGATAATTTCGCCCCTCTATCAGCAAACTTTGCCTGGCGTTCAGCGGGACTTCTACTGGGGCTACGATGCGCAACTGAGGCAGATTGTGAGGATCGATGCCGCGTCCGGCCAAGTCACACCGATTGGTCAGCAAGGATCAATCGGCGTTGGTCTTGATATGCACGGAGTCGTTCAAACAAACGATGGCAAGCTTTTTGGTATAAGCGGACAGAATGATGCTCTCTACAGCATCGACCCACAAAGCGGACTGGCCACGCAGATCGGCTTTACCGGTGTACAACTTGCCTTGTCGCTGACATACGATCCGGTCACAGACACCATCTTCGGTGCGACCTCTCCGCGCAACCAGCAAGGTGGTTTGCAACTGGTCACATTCGATCGCTTCACGGGCAACGTTGCCTACATTGGCGATACGCACACGCCGGGAATTACTGGCAACACCGGCATGGCGTTTGATTCAGTTTCGAGAACCGTAAGGCTCTACGAAGTCGACAATGGCGGACGCCTCTATTCGTTCGATCCACTAACAGGCAGTTCTGAACTCCTGGCCAACCAAATATCACTCGTTTCCGCAGGAATGGCGGACGATGGGGCAGGTCATCTCATTTTCCCGGTCAACAATCAACTCCTCCGTTTCGATATCCGAACGAAGACTGTTGGGCCGCTCGTTCCGCTTTCGCGGTTCATGAACCTGCAGGCTCTTGAGGAAGTGGACTTCGAAGCAAATGCGCACGTTGTTTATCTGCAGCCTGCCGGAGCGGTGAACGATCTCGATTTCGGCAATCAAAGCATCCTCGCCGATCTTCGTGGAATCAAATTCGAAGACGTGGATGGCGACGGTCAGCGAGACGCCGGCGAACCGGCTCTGTCTGGTGCCGTCATTTATCTCGACGCCAACAACAATTCGAGCCTCGATGCAGGCGAATTGACAACTACGACTGACAGCAATGGAAACTATGCCTTCCTCGATCTGCTGCCAGGTAAACACATTGTGCGCGAGTTGCTGCTTTCCGGTATTGAGCAAACTTCGCCAGGCCGCCAGCGGGATTTCTACTGGGCCTATGACTCGCAATCTAGACGTATCCTGAAGGTTGATGCGGCATCCGGTCAGATCTCAGCGATTGGAAAGCAAGGTTCAATCGGCAACGGTCCGCCAATCCACGGCATTGTGCAAACGACGAGCGGGGAACTGTTTGGAATTAGTGGCCACGACAACTCGCTGTACAGCATCAATCCGGTCACCGGCTTGGCCACTCGAGTTGGTGCGACCGGTGTTGTTCTCGCTTGGGCGCTAACCTACGACCCGCTTAGTGACACTATTTACGGAGCCGCCTTCCCGCGCGGGACCCAAGGTCCGGGTTTGCAATTAATCACAATCGATCGCGCGACTGGAAGTGTAGCCTTTATCGGTGATGCTCCGAAGGCAGACGTCACCGGCACCACTGGCATGGCTTTCGATGCGGGCTCGCAGTCAGTCCTGCTGTTCGATCGCAGCAATAACGGCCGGCTGTTCTCCGTCAATCCGACAACTGGGGATTTCACGCTGCTTCGCAGTCGGCAGCCGCTCTTCGCGTTTGGCATGGCTAACGATGGCGATGGCCAAATGATTTTTCCAATCAATAACCAGCTGGTCCGCCTGAATCCGACGACAGGCGAATTATTCCCGCTAGTGACCATCTCTCAGCCGGTGTTTTTGGAAGCGTTTGAAGAAGTCAGCTTTGAAGCCTATGCGCACGTTGTCTATCTTCGTCCAGCAACGGATGCAAGTGGAGTGAATTTTGGCAGTCGCTCAGTCGTGAGTTCCATCAGCGGCGTTAAGTATGAGGACGTTAATGGCGACAGTCGGCAACAACCCGATGAGGCTGTTCTGGATGGTGTGACGGTTTATCTTGACCTCAACCACGATGGCCAGCTATCGGTGGGCGAACCACAAACTGTCACGGATGCCAGCGGCGTCTACGCATTTGAGAACTTGCTGCCGGGCCGGTACATAGTTCGTGAAGTCGTGCCGGAGGGTTATGTACCAACGCCGATCCTTGGTTCAGCGGACTATTTGGTGGGCTACGATGCCGCCGCGCGAGAAATCGTGAAAATCAATCCTGCGAGCGGCGAGGTCACGACGCTGGTGGGGATGAGCGACTTCCCCGTTTTGAACGGCATTGTTCGCACGAATGCTGGGGAGCTATATGGCCTCAATGGTCAGTCCAACACGGTGTTCAAAATCGATCCGGCCACCGGCTCGGTGTCTGTCATTGGCTCGGCGGGACGGCGCGTGGCCTGGGGGCTGGCCTACGACGCGGTAACCGACAAGATCTACGGCTTGGCGCATCCGGGTGACGACTTGGAAGTGATCGCTTTAGCGGAGTACGACAGGTCCACAGGTGAAGCAAAGATCATTGGTCCGACCATCAGCGGCCTGCGCTACACTAGCGGGCTCACGTTTGACCCGGTGCGTCGCAAAGTGATCGCTTTTGACAATTCCGAGATGCGCGAACTGTATGCGTTCGATCCGGCGTCGGGGGCCGGCGAGTTGCTATCTGTCTCCCTGGCGCCGATGTCCACCTTCAGTCTGGCCGCCGATGGTCAGGGACAACTCATCGTGCAAGCGAGCGGTGGCCTGCTTCATAAACTGGATCCTGGCACGGGACAATCGACCTTCTACCTTCAGCTGTCCCGCGGGTTGTCGCTGGAAGGCTTGGAGTTCGTTGACTTCGCGTCGGGAGCCCATGACGTGTTTGTAGCTCCTCGGACTACTAACTCGGACTTGGATTTTGGAAACCAAAACATAGACGAGTTTGACGTCGGCCCGGTATCGGATACGGACGAGGCATTGAATTCTGTCGCCGAGAACGCGGCGAGCGGAACGGTCGTCGGTTTGACAGTGCTCGCAGCCGATGCGGACGTCACGAGGAATCGAATCACCTACTCACTCATCAATAATGGCGGTGGCCGCTTCACGATTGACGGCGCGACCGGTGTGGTAAGCGTAGGCGACGGCGGCCTGATAGATCGTGAAGCAGCCGCGTGGCACGACATCACGGTCCTCGCTACTTCAGCCGACGGGTCGATGTCCGAAGCGACGTTTCGGATCAACGTAGGCGACCTCGACGAGTTTGACACTGGTGCGGTATTGGACACGGATGCCACGGCTAACAGTGTCGTCGAGAATGCTGCAATTGGCACAGCAGTAGGTCTGAACGGTTTCGCATTCGATGCCGACGCGACGACAAATGAGATTTCTTATTCGCTCGTCAACGACGCTGCAGGACGATTCGCAATCAACGCGTCGACTGGCGTTGTGACGGTGAGGGACAGTTCGTCGCTCGATCGGGAATTAGCAGCTTCATACCACATCTCGGTACGCGCAACCTCTGCCGATGGATCAATCTCCGACGCGACGTTCACTATCAATCTGATTGACGTCGACGAGTTTGATGTGAGCTTGGTGTCCGACACAGACTTCGCGGCAAACACCGTCCCCGAAAACGCCGCGAATGGGACCGTTGTCGGCGTCGCAGCTTTTGCGAGTGATGCTGACGCCACGAGCAGCGGTGTCACGTACTTGTTAACGAATGACGGCGGCGGCCGTTTTACTATTGATTGGGCGACGGGTGTCGTAACCGTGGCGGATAGCAGGCTGCTGGATCGCGAGACTGCATCCTCGCACACCGTTACCGTACTTGCTACCTCCGCGGATGGTTCGACGTCCTATGCGACGTTCGCGATAAGCTTGACCGACGAAAACGAATTCGAAGTCAGCGGTGTATCCGATACGAACGCCGTAGTCGACTCAGTCGGCCAAATCGCAGCTGATGGAACAGTCGTCGGTATAACCGCGTTTGCATCGGACTCAGACGCGACAAATAGCAGTATCACCTATTCACTGGCGAATGACGCGGATGGTCTGTTCGCCATCGACGCGTCGAGCGGTATAGTTACTGTAGTAAACGGCCGCCTGCTGAACGGGCAATCGGCGGCGTCTCGCGACATCACGGTTCGAGCCACCTCTGAGGACGGCTCGACATCGGACGCAGTCTTTACGATCAGCTTTGCCGACGTCGCCCCCAGCAATATTTTCCTTAACACGAGTACGTTTGCGACAGAAGGCAGTCCCGTGACACTCACGGGAAGTTTTGACGACCCAGGCAGCTTCGAAGTCCATATCGTGGAAATCGCCTGGGGTGATGGCTCAGTGCAATCGCTGCAGTTGTCACCGGGCAGTAAAGCTTTCACGGCGAATCACGCCTATGCGGACAACCGCGCAGACGGATATCCAGTTCGGGTGAGCGTTCGAGATTTGCGGAATAGCTCCGCATCGGCCGAACGAGTGGTCTCCGTTGCCAATGTCGCGCCTGTCGCGAGTGTGTCCGGACCCGTGAATGGCGTGCGAGGGTTCGCACGGACCTTCAGCTTCCATGCAGCGGACGCCTCCGCCGCGGATCAGGCAGCCGGGTTTACCTATGCGATTGACTGGGGAGATGGTTCGCCGGTTCAGACGGTGGTGGGGTCGCTAAGCATTACCGCAGAACACGTGTTCGACACCAGCGGCACGTTCAACGTGCAAGTCACGGCGACCGACAAGGATGGTGTTACGAGTGTGCCCGCTTCGAGAAGCATTGCCATTACCGGCGCCACGCTCGAAGGAACGACGCTTCTAGTCGCCGGCACATTGGGAGCCGATTCAATTGTTCTCAAACCAACGAGCGCAACGGGCATTTCCGTCACCATCAATGGCTTCAACGAGGGAATCTTCAACTCACCAACGCAGATTCACATCCTCGGACGAGCAGGCAATGACACTGTCCTGTTCCAGACGCTCACTAGCAAGAAGACCACGACTTACATCACCGCAACTTCCATTATCGACGGAGGGAGCGGTAATGACACCGTCGACGCCCGTGGCAGCGCGGCTGATAGCGTGCTGCTAGGTGGCGCCGGTACCGACACGCTTTATGGTGGCGGCGGTCGCAATCTGCTGATCGGTGGACTGGGCGCAGATACTCTAAGGGCGGGGAATGGCGACGACATTCTTATCGGTGGAACCACCGACTACGACGCGAATTTTGCGGCTCTCGCCAGTTTACTCGCGGAATGGGGGCGTACGAATCTCGGCTATCAAGACCGAATCAATCATCTGACTGGAGCTACATCTGGCGGTCTTAACGGCACGAATAGACTCACATCGGCGACGGTGCATGACGACGCTGCAATAGACCAGCTCTTCGGTGAAGGCAATCAAGATTGGTTCCTTTACAAGGCAACAGGACCGTCCGCGGACGTCCTTCGCGATCGAAAGTCTAACGAGCGAGCGACGAGTTTGTAGGGGAATTGGTGTCACTTGGAAGGATCCTGGTTGGACGCTTCGGTCACATCGACCGAGGGCACTTCGGTCGGCCGAGAATTCGCAAGTTAATTGGATCGACCAAGCCCTGGCGGCAAGGACCAGTTTTCAGTTTCTAATTACCGCCGAAAGCCCTAAGGTCACAAGGAATGCTTTGCAGGAGAATTTGTGCAAGTGTTTGTCCGCAGGGAATTTGGATCGATGCACCGCGAGCCATGAACAGCTACTAGTGTCGCCAGGAATAGTCAGTTGGTCCTGTTTTTATGTGACTGGCACATGTTGCATGGCATGCAAGAGATCAGGGGTTCAAGTCGCCTAGCGTGTCACTTCCGGATGGATCGTCGAGCCATTGCTGGATGCATGTTGTATCCGCGACAAAGCTTGGTCGTGCGTAATCCCGAATCGTTATCTCCGAAGACGCCGTGGACGACCACCACGTTCTCGGCCGCGGCGAAGTATTTGGCATCTGCAAGGACGACCTCGACGAGCGTGGTTCTCGTCACTGTTCAATCGTGCCGGCCTCTGCCGATCCATCCACACTGGTCCGCTACGCGCGATTGCGACGATCAGCGGCGGGTGTATCTTCGCGTTGCCGGCGAGAAGGTCATGTTGGGCAGTTGGCCATTTCGCGAAGTAAGGTGCATTTCCAGTCACCGAATTGAACCTGCATGACTGTCACTGCGGACGCGCCAGGCAACGTACTTCGAACTAGATACAAGCTGCGCTGTGGACTATGTGGGCCATGCCATGTCGTTGACATGTGAACGCTGCTCGCTAGGATGAAGGCGTCCCTCCGAAATCCGCCCAGTGGGGGCGGCAGACCTGTGTGGCAGATCGGTCGCTCGGCGGGACATGCTGTGAGCACTGACTCCAGTATCTGACGGATCTGATCGCCACACTTGTTGCTGGAGTGACGTCGTCACTCACGGATCCATTTTGCGCTGACGCTTCCATTGCGATCATCGCACTCTTGCAGGGCCGCCGTCACCTCCCGTAGTTACGCAGCACGTTCGTGGACTCCACACCGCGCTGTGTCCGCATCTTGGGCAAAACTGGAGGAGTACAACTGTATGTCGCTTGGTTCGATGAATGACTGTGCATCAAGGTGCGGCCACCCCACTCAAAAACAGCTTGAATCGATTAAGACGGCCTTAAGGGACCTGTCAAACCAGCTTAGCGAGGTCCGCCAGCTGATCGGCGGCCGGACGAAGGAACACCTCACCGTGAAAGAGGTGGCTGAGATGACTGGCCGCGCAGAGTACACCGTACGCCGATGGATTACCGAAGGTCGGTTGACTGCGACGAGGATAAAGCAAACCGGGTCGCGGGGCCGCTTGCTAATACAGCGAGAGGAGTTGAATCGTTTGATTGGGAGTGGCATGGGCGCAGCAATCCCTTCAACGAGCTTGCTCCAGCTAAGTGAACGAGATCGGTCACAAGGTCAGTCCTAGTCAATTTCGTACAGTTGTTTAGCGCGAGTTCAGACGTATCCGCGAACCCCCGAACTGCCTCGAGCGATGACACATTACCAAATCACTATAACAGTCAAGAATCATTTGGCGGTCGTCAGCCCCGGTCTGCCGGCGGTCAAACGGCTGCTCGAGGTAATTGAGCGAACATGGCTAACTGGTGGGTCGCGGTGGCGTACGACGCGGACACGGTTTTGGTCTGAGAGTCCAGCGGGGTTGGAAGTCGCAGCGGGTAGCGTCCAGCGCCTCACTGAAGACCTACGGAAACGTGGCTTTACGGTCGTCGTCGAATCACTGCACCAGCCTGACCGCTTCCACTTTAACCAAACTTTGCTGTCCGCCGATCCGTTTACCGCCGCTCTGGCCGAGGCCATAGGGGCGCAGCGTCGATGTCTGTTCGTATCGTCGACAGGTTGGGAATTGGAACGACAAGTCGGCACTGTGGCGGCTCTGCTGCGTCCGAATCGAACCATGGTCGTCGCGCGTAATCGTGCCACCGCGGACCGATTCTTCGACAAATTGGCGCTCTTCGTTGCCCCGAGTCTCAAGCGGTACAACTACCGCTCTCAATGTACGGATCCGTCTGTGTTCGTTTCAACGTCACACAGTTTCTCTTTATGCGATACGTCACTGCCCTGTTGCATTTTGGTGGCAGAAGCAGACAAGCAGCTGAATCAAACCTTCCTTGCTGGATACTCGGGCCTTGACGAGAGGCGGCTGTACGGATTTGTTCACGATCGTCCGCTGGACCGCCGTCAGCGACTCGAGTTGGAATGTCTCTACGGCAATACGATCAAGCCGTCCGACACAGTGTCGCAGCCGATTCGAAGAGGGCTCGTCGTCGGCTGCAAGGGTGTTGAACTGCGTGTTCCATCGCTGGACTCCGGGAGTAAGGCGAAACACATCTGGAACAACAAAGAGCGGAACATAAAACTTGCCAAATTGGCGACTGCGCTGATCAATGGCCGCATTGCTGCTTACATGGCCACCGGTTGTGGGTGCGCGGCAGGCCTTTCTCAAATGCATGGCGGGCACCGCCCAGTAGTGGTGTTGGTTGAAAACGCCGTTCATGGTCGAGCGCTGCAGCACTTCTTACCGGGATGGAGCCTTCATGTTTCAAATGCTGCGGATCCTGTGAATCCATCCCCATATTCAATCGAAACGTTTGTTGCCTTCCAGCGGCGTAGCAGTAGCCCCAGCGAGTTGGTTCTTAGAGCAGACGCTGGAATCGGAGGATTGCCGCCGCGACGACCCACACTTTCGACCATTCCGGCGGCGCCGCCAGTCGTTTTCGACGTCGTCGATAGGGGCGACCATCGCCTGGGCCAGCGTGCTGCGAGTCGATGGCGCGCCTATGCTGCGAGCGGTTTGGAAGTGTGCAACTGCATCGATCTGACAAGCGGCTTGTCCGCTAACTTCAGTTTCTAATTACCGCGGATGAGCCTGCGGGCGACGACTAGCCCGAGGTAGTCATACGAGAAGGAGGTGCACTATGTATCCGAGCCCGAGCCGACGATCGGGCAATTCGCGCATTGTCGGTGCCCACGTCCGCCGCATACCTACTGGCGCCCACGAGGGTACCTGGAGGGATTTTGCGCGCCGGCTTGAGCAAGATCTATGGGACGCCGGCCAACCGAATAGCCAGCTACGTGAACGCGTAAAGAACAGGCTAATCGGCTACACGGCGGACTTCCGAAACATCTGGAACGCGATCGTGGCAACCATCGGCGACCCGTGCAAGGCCGCTGGACCGGACAACGTCCGCTTGGCGGAACTATCCCCGAACGAGCTAAGGAACTTTGGGAGGAGCTTACAAGCCGCCTTTGGCAATGGAACTTACCGTACCGGGCCGACGCGGGCAGTCTACTACCCAAAGACTTCAGGAAAGGGAATGCGTCGCATCGAGGTCCCGCAGCAATGCGACCTCGTAGCGTGTAGGGCAATCGGCCAGGTACTCGGCCCATTCCTCGAACCTCGACTTAGCAAAAACTCGCTAGGCGGAAGGTCGAGGACTGGACGGGACCACGCACTAATCACGGCAGCTAACCACTACCGAGCGAGATCGTGCGAAACGGTGATAACCCAAGACCTAGCCGACGCTTTCCCAAGTATTCCACTGGGGCGACTCTGGAAAATCCTGGAACGGCAGGACATCCCTAGAGAATTAATCACCCTGGTGCAAAACGCAATCGGCCTGGACGCCAAGCGGGGACTACCGCAAGGAAACCCCCTAAGCGGCCTCCTGGCCAACGCCTACCTCAACGAACAACTCCTGAAACCGTGGCACCGGGCACACCCGGAGACACCGCTCCTGTTGTTCGTTGACGACATCCTGATCCCGTGCAAACCTGGGGACAGCGACCTGGAACTGCACGGACACCTAGCCGAACTAGCAACATCGGCAGGTATGCGTCTGAAGGGACATCCTCGCGAGTCAATTCGCCATCTCCGCGGAGGAGAGGAAGCTGACTGGCTAGGCATAACGATCGCGGACAGCGCAGGGGAACTTCGGTTCGGGGTAGCGGACAGAAGCTGGAAAACACTCAGCTCTCATCTGGAGCGCTGCCACGAAACCCCTGATCCACCAGAGACCGCGAACAGCACGATTCGGAGCTGGATAGGCCAACTCGGAAGCACCTACGCTCCCAGGGAGGCCAAAGCCAGGTACGAGGAAGTCACCCGAAGGGCCGCAGAACTGGGATTCGAGGAAATACCCCCGCCAGATACCCTCCACCAACATTGGAGGGCAGCTGGGGTTAGGTTCCGATGCCTACGGCGACTTCTGAGTCGCATGCCCTCTCCGGGTTTCTCAGACGGCTCCGCCCGTCAGAGAACGCAATCGGCCGTTTACGGCTGTGGTGAGGGAGGTCGCCAATTGGCGGCCTCCCCACCATCTTTGGATTCTATGCCGAGGATTTACGTCTGGACTGCGGGCGAGTGCTTTCTTAATACCCGGTCCGGTGCGTGGGCATTCCATGCCCAGGACGCACAAGGTGCGCTCCTCGAGCAGCGAACAGGCTCCTGCCTTCGGTCAACCAACAACCGCATGGAGTTGCGAGCCGTAGTTGAGGCCTTGAGTGCAGTGGCGCGGCCCAGTCGAGTGTTTTTTTACACAAGCAGCCGATACGTCCTTGAGGGCTTTCGAACACTGCAGCGTTTTAGGTCTCACCGGGGCGATTTGCAGGGCAGGTCGAACTGGGCGCTTTGGCAGCAACTAAGCGAAGCATGCCAACGCCATCAGATCCAATGTTCGCTCATTGAACGCCAATCGGGGGACGCCTTCCCAATAGTCACTCCCTAGACCAGGGATGCCCACCGGAACATTTCGGGCCGCTATGGATCGCTGGACGTTGATCGGACGCCAGCCCATCCTCTTAACCTCTCTGGATGTACTTTGAACAGTAGTTCGCTGCGAAAGACGTCGGCCTTAAATCACCGGTCCGTCGACAATTACCATATGGCATGGCGTAGCATAATTTCAGCGACAAACTTGCCTCGGCCATGGTATTTCTCCTGCTTTAACGGTACCTAATCAGCAGGAAGGTAAGAACGCGGGAAGGCTTTCGCATGAAAATGAGTTCCGGTGGTTGCTCAGGGCGCCCCTAGCGACGCCGACCAGGGGCGAAGTAGCCGAGCGAAGCCATCAAAACACCGGGTCCGCACCACTTATTTGTCAGTTTTTCCGGCGCCTACGCCTCCCAAATTCACCACTCCACTGTTGCGGAGGTAAACTCCTGGCCTTTGAGCAAGGTTACGAACTCCCCGGCTGGCGGAGCGCCGGCGCATAGCACACGTCCGGGCGACCTACGGCGACACACAGGGTCTAGGTTTGGCTCCCATGTTCCCCTGCCCCTACGCCGGGTGCGCGAGCTCCAGCTGGGTGGACGCTGTTGGTAGCCCTCCTTATTTACTATTTCGGGACATCCAAAGGATCAGGCAGCACTTTTGTCGACCGCCTCTCGGTCTCGCTGGGTTTGCTGCCGCACTTATTCGTGGCTGTGCTGCTTGTCGCCGTCCCAACTGGCCGCCCCGACTTGTTCGGGTTCTTTGTTGGACTCAGTGTCATTTGGCTTGGCGGGAGTCTCAGCCTCAATGCCTTGGTGGGCGAGGGACGAATTGCTGATCACGAACACTGCACGTTCTTGGACTGGGAATGCTGGCTGGTCGCCAAGTGGCTACTGTTCGGCTGTCAGTCAGCATTGCAAACGGACCTGTTTTTTCTTCGGTTAAAGCTGCCGGGTTGGCTTATCGCTGCTCATGAATGGGAGACCTCCGCCGACCGTCCCACGCTGGTCGACTTAGGCGATTCGGTCCTGCTCGGCATAGGGGCAATGGGGGTGGGTCTGCTGCTCTCCGCTATCGCAAAGGTCTTGGAAGAAAAGACGCCGCGAGGGACGAGGGGAAACGGCCGGCTTGCTGTTGCCGCTGTTCATGCTGGTGCAGATCCTCTTCAGCGTGCATGTCGCAGGGCCACGCAAGGTGGATTAAACGAAACGTACGGCGCTTTTCATGTTGGCGAATGCAGCGGACGCGAGAGCTGTTCACAGCCGCTGGCGCACTGGAGCCCTGAACGTGGCGGGTCTTACTGCATCGGCTGCTACAACGAGCGGCTTCCAGGGAAGCCAAGGACCGAAATCAGATCGGTAGCAAGGCTTGGAAACATCGCGTGTCGCGGCCCCTGCAGGAGAAGCGCCCGAAGCCCGCAACTGAAGTCGTTTCGGTGCGTTCGCGACCGTGGGCCGCAGTTTTACTTAACACTTTCCCGCCCGGCGGATGTACTGCTTTGACCCGTAGCAAGCTCCGCTTCCGTCAAGGATGAGGTGAATTCGCCGTCAGAATTCGCCCGCCGCGACCAGCAGCATGCCGAACGGCTGTGGCGGAGTGGTGCGAGATTGCAGCTCGTCGTTGCTGCTGTGCTGATGCCCATCCTTGCTCTGATTGTGCTCACTGCCGCCGAAGGCCGGCTGTAACCAGCCGACTCGGTCACGGGTCACAATCCGCACATCGACGCGCTGCAGTGATTATTGAGGTCGGTCGAACTGCCAGTGTCGCTCGGCGGGCTAAATAACGGGCCGAAAGATGGCATATCGAGTGTAAAGCCGTGCTTAGCCATTCCGTCGCCGAACCGGACCCTATTTAAAGCCTTCCGGCATTCGTCGAGCGCGGTTAGTTGGGCCGAAGGGCTCTCGGGGGCTCCCGGGATTCGACCCTCGCGCGCTTTCCATTCAACGGAGTTCTGTTATGTGTGAGTTCGTGTCGACCCGCCTGGCTGAAATTCGCCGGCTTAATGAAGCCGCCAGGCACAGTGCCGAGCACAGCGAAGCCGACATCGTCAAAATCAACGAGATGATTGGCCAGATTGCATCGCTGTGGGACATCGCCGACATCGTCATCCTCGGCGAGGTGGCCATCCAACAACCGTACGTGGCGCAGAGCGGTCAGAGTGACTCAGCGCTGGTTTACCAAGCAGCGGTCGTGTTACCTTCTGGGCTGGGAGCACTGCTTTGGGACATGGAAGAGTACTTAAGCTGTCGCCATTTACCGGACCGTGAGCGCGAAGCTCACCGGCTGTTCAGCGCCTTTGCGGCATGCGATCCTGGTCCGCGGAAGGCCTTGTTGCCGCACATGCATACCTTGTGCGCAGAACTGCTGCCGCTTCTAGAGCGGCGGTGTCAAAGTGGAGAACAACCGTCGGGGTGACCCAGAAGCCACTCGGCAAATCCTAAAACCGATTGCCGCGCAACTGCTTTTTGCCCCGCACTGGTCGTATGCCGATGGCAACGTCCAGCTCTGAGGCCAGCCGTCTCGGGCGGCTGGCTTCATTTTCCCGCCCAGGCAAACCTACACTTTGGCGCAATCGAGAACTAGCGGGGCGGGTGCTCTGCGGCACTGCACAGTTTTGCCCAACCATACCGGAGCCAGGACGTGAACTAGCGCGACGCATACATGGGCCACGATGGCGAGCTGCCGTTCCTTCGCAGGGGATGGGTTTCCGGTTTGCCTCGCTGCCTTCCTAATAGGGTCAGTGGCCGTTGGCGGTTACAGAGCCTTAGCCGCTTCCGTCCCAGCGGACGTATGAACTACGAGCAAACCCGCTGTCGCCGGGACAGAGCAACGGCGATTTGCCAGGCAGATCGCATCCGACTGATTGCGGCTTGGTCTTTGTTCAGTTCCTGGTGCGGCCGACACCAAATCATTCCAAGTCGTGGTTCTCGGGTCCTGAGGAGCGATCGCCTGATCTGTCGCCCAGGCTTGCCAGTTCAAAAGCACCTCTCGGAACACTACAGCCGTCATGGCAGCCTGGCGGTAATTGGAAACTGGTTCGCTTGCTCTGCCGAATTGGAACTGTAACGCCTTACCGGGATCACCCAATCATGACTGGTAGGCCTGTCTCGATTCAGTCAGCCGTTCCGATCACCAACCCTTTACGAGGCCCCGTCGACGATCGAGTTATCGCCGACGGCCTTCGGGCCGTACGAAGCGGCGCCCATATTCGCCCTCGCCGCATCGAAGAATCGCCTCTGCCAAGCTCTGGGAAAAGCTCCAGGGCACGATCGGCCTTCAACCCAACTCCGAATCCTGCCCGTTGGGTCCGGGGGGTTCTAGGGGCCTCCAGTGATCCGGTTATTTGAAACTGGGAACCTGGAACTGGACCCGTTCCAGGCAACAGCTACCTGTTCGCTGTTATATTTCCCGGGCGGGGGCGGTCCTCAGGCCGCCACCCGCATTAGTATTCGTAGAATACTAATAGGATAAAGTTTTGTCTTATTAGGAGGCGAAAACAGTAGATTTTCCCTTCTTCCAAGGGACGACTAACATAGACATCCCAAACCGCCTAAGCTTCCTAACCTCGACGCGACAGGTCCTCTGCCCGGTAATTAGAAACTGGCGACGGGATGTCAGCGAGGAGTTCCGACCCGGCGACCTCGCTTGCCCGATCCCGCGGCGCGGGCCCCGGGAACGGTAACCAACTCGCCGGCCCTGTGTGGCGGATTGACTGAACCGAGACTGTCCTGGGATGGACACAGCTGCTCGCAAGCCACTGCATCGAGATCAGTCCAAGACTCGCCATTATGCAGCCGCCTTCAAGGGCGGCCACAGTCGTATTTTTTTAGCAATCCGAGACATCAAAACAAGCGAGCGACCGGTGCTAGCTGATGACGTTCGCGAGCCTCGCCGCACACACTCCTTCTCATCCGCCAGTTTCTGGTGGGACAAAACCCGGCGACGCCGATCGACCGTATCACCATCGCCAGTCGACCTGGACCCAGGCAAACCAGAGATCATTCCTCCCGCTAGAAGTTGATTAGTGGCAAAGCCTCAAAAGAACAGCGGATGAGCGGAAGTGCACAGGGGACCAAGGAACCTTCGCTCGCTAATCGCAAATATGGACAGCCTCCGCATTGAAACGCGCAGAATGATCCCATGAATGATGGTTGCGGATTTTCAGGCTAGCCAGCCGGTCCGTCTAGACACATATCCTTTACGATCCAACAGCCGACATGCAAAGTTCGATGGTTCGCAGAACCCGGTCCAACACATAGGTTGTAAGTGTAATCACCCAAGCGACCGCTCGGATGCTCACTCGTTGGCACGCCGACGGTGGGAAAGGCGATGGACCGGAGAAAAAAGAGCAGCCTGCCACTAGGGAACCTAGCGCCAGACTGCTCAGCGGAACTAGCAGTAAGGTCCGTAGGCACGAGCTTCTGACATTAGTTTTCGCAAACACGTCAAGCCAAGACCGCTAAGTGATCGGCCAAGTGTCATGCCCACTCTCCGCCGCATCCTGAAGTACACGCCGTCCGTAGTGCTGGGGTTGCTGGTCGTAGTATGCCTTGTCGGGCAGCTTGTATCGGTCGGTGCTCAATTACCATGGACTAATGGAGCCGGCAGACCAGGCGTGGTCTATTGCAAAACTGGTCGCGGGTCTATCGAAATTGGCTGGTCTGCCTTGGCTCGTGGAGTTGGTGTCAATCTTGTCCTACGTGTCGGCCACGTAGGGAAATTGAGAGTTGCTCAGACGGAATTGTTTTCCTTTGTGACTCTGCCCCTGCCGCTTTTGGTGCTCTTAATGCTGCCCTTTGGCGTGCGACACTTTGTTTCGCTACGAGTGCGGTGGTGGCATTACCTCGCCTATGTATCCCTCGTTGTGGTCGAACTCGCCTACTACTTGTGGTGGAACGAGTAGGGGAGACAATGCCCGCATGGACGAGAAGCGTTGCAGTCTTGGAGCCTAACTGGCGATGTCAGAAAAGCCAGACGAATTCGACGATAGGACCGCTCGATAACTAGGTCACCTTGCGCGCTAGGAATAATAGGTCCGGCACACAAGTTTCGCTAACCGTTCGTAATTCGTGCCGAAGCGGCGATGGCATCGAAGTGTGTAAGCCAAGTCTCCGCCTGTTCGGGCAACATCTTGCAGGTAATCAAGTATTCGTAGCCTGCGAGTGCCAAGAAGTACTGCTTATTCGTGAAGTTCCAGTGGGCTGCCGGCGCGTCATACGTGACGGCAGCGATGTCGTGGCCATCCACCTGGAGCATCTCAATGGACCGCTCTGTATAGCCCTCCTGAGTCTCTCGCAGATGGATAAGATTGCCGAGCATGCAGGCTTCCGACGAATCGTTCTCTGTCTCGCTCCGTGAAACAAAGAAATGTGGCTGAATGTCGTCTTGGCCCATCTCCGGTGCTGCGGCAACAAACAGAGTATCGTCGGCCGGTTCCCATAATTCCCAGTCGTCAGGAATTGCGAGGGATAAGTGGTTGTTTATCTGGTGCCTTGCCATATCCTACCTTTGTCCACGTTGTACATCCAAACGTTGATGGGACGGTTTACCTTACCGTCCCTTAATCCCGAGGCAACAAGTGCGGTCATGTGCGAGTTAGAAGCTTAACGGAATATTTACGCGCAACTTCGCCGCTGATCAAAGCACCCGACTGTTCTCCCTCGCCACTTTCGGGAGCGGCTGCAGGCTCTTGACCAAACGTGTCACTCAAAATGGCCCACTACCCAACTCGCCTATTACTTGCGGTGGCAGGAGTAGCGAAGGGACAATGCCCGCATGGACGAGAACAAACCCCGCCGACGTTGGCTCCGCTTCGGTATTCGTGACTTGCTTTGGGCGATGGCTCTGATCGGGATGGGGCTAGGGTGGTGGCTGGATCGCTCGCAGCTGCGGGAAAAGGCGTACTATCTCGAATGGAAGGCATACCAACTGTGGAGTGTCGGTCGGACAGCGGAAGATTACGTAGTGCTAGAAGACGGCAATCTTGAGTTCGAGCACGCCAACGGAGTTGTTGTTTGGACGGGTTTTCCTCGCACTGCCGAACGTCGCAAAGAATGGGACGAATTTCGCACAACAATGCTAGAGCCCAGCAACAGATAAGCACACACCACCCCTTCCTGGGTAGTGTCCTAACAGTGTGTTGCTGGAGGGGAGTCAACGGGTGACGGACACCTCGACCAAATCACCGGCAGCAGCCAGCAAGAGAATGGCTACACCCATCAGCAGCCCCTGAATAGCGACGATGTAGGGGAAAGCAAGTGCAATGCTCTTTCGAAAGTCCACTGACAGTTTTAGCGGTGTGTCGACTCCGAAAAACCGAAAGTAAGCGGTCATCCACTTTGGCCAGTAAGTGCCAACTGGTTGGTTTGCCATTCGCAGCGCGACTGTCGTGAAGGCGAGACAGGCAGCGTAGCCGAGCGGCCACAGCGTAAAGGGCGCAAGTCGAAACGTCCAGCATGGGACCACCATTGATCACAGAGGTAACTACTGCTGCAATCATCAATAGCCAAGCGATAGCCGCGATGAAAGTCGGTGGGTAGGTGACTCTTGCCATGTGTCGCATTCTAACCACTGCGCACGATAAAAGCCGCCTTGCCGGCTGCTTCGGGTTGGCGAGTGGCTTTGGTACTCGCCACCTTCCCCGCCTACGTCTCGATGAAGAAGTTAGAGAACCTGCTTGCATCATTCGATTTCGACAGTCTGCATTTCACCCTGCCAAGGAAAGTTTATGCCAGGTCCCGGGTAACCGTTGTAGGAGAAACCGCTCTTGTTAGTTCCGAAGACGATTTGGTCTGGCGGTTCCCCTAGAGCCTTCGGCCAAACGAGGAATAGACGCCCCCTTTTTCGAACGAATCGTTGTTCGTTGTTACCTTGACCACAGTATTGCCTGAGTCCGTTCTTCTCGAGCCGAATGTAGCGATCAGGCAAATGCCGGAACATCGGATCCGGCTCGATCGGCGCGCTGCCACCGACGCTTCCTGTGATTTCTGCAAGAGTATAGTAGGTGGTCGCGTCGGGCAGCGCCCTTTGCAGTTCTCGCAACTCCTCCTCAGCCGCTCGCTTTTCGGCCTCCTGCTTTTCGGCCTCCTGCTTTTCGGCCTCCTGCTTTTCGGCCTCCTTCTTGTCGGGTTCCTCCTGCGTATTTGGTTCCGATTTGTTGGGTTCCGGTCTGTCGTGCTTGTCGGCGTCCTGATTCTGGCCCTCGTCTGTCTTCAACTTTTGGTCATTGAAGCCGTTAGCCTCTACGTCTTTTTCAGCCGCGGGCGTATTCTGAACTCCGCCACTGGTGACGAGATCGCGCTCGGCTTCCGCGTCACCACCCGAGAAGAGTAGAACAAGAACCACTGTAAGGCCGCCCAACGCGAAAGCGGCGCAGAAAGCAGCAGCAAGAGACAACTTCGAACTCACCGCCGACACATGACTAGGCTGGGACAAGATAATCGCGGGCTGCGATTCTTGCGTTGCCGGTGTCCGTGTTACGACCTTACCTCCGTTGAAGTCGTCCTCGCTGGAGTATACGTCAGTTACTCTCAGTAACTCCTCGCGCGAGCTGTGAAACTCATCCGACAAGTCCGCAAGATCAGATCGCCACCTGCTATACCTCTCCTTATTCCTTTCATTGCGAGCTCTCTTCAACCCGGCACGCACATACATGTAGAAGTGGTCGAGCCAGTCGTCCAAACGCTCCGGGGTTTCGCCAAAATTACGCTCCACGAACTTTTGTTGAACTGCAACACGTTCAGAAGTGTAATCTTCGCTCTCATGTATCTTACGGTCGATGAAGGAATCCTGGCTGAAGAGTTCCGATGCTAGTCGGCCGCAAAGCCCGTATCCTTGGCTCTTTAGCCTAGCGACCGCGTTTGAAACGGCGGTACGATAAATATTTTGCAGTTCCTCGATCTCGTCAGGAATGAGCGATTGCCTAGCCAGTTCCGCAGCAGCCTTACCTCCGACCTTTTCAACTCCGGCGACGTAGGCCATTTCTCCAAGCTGCGTGGAGCTTTTCCGAAACCATCGAGACATGGATCGCATAGTCTGGCTCCTTAGATGCTTGATATTGTCTCGGCCTCGAATAGCGGCTGTCAACTTAGGTTGCCTGAAGAAGTCTGCGGTACACTTCTTATGTTTGGCAAACGCACTTTTCCGTCCTGAGGCATGTCCGGACTTGGGGGTTTGTAGTATGGCCAGGGATTGAACGATTCCCTTTCTCAGTTGACCGGCATTCGGCGATCAAATTTACCAACCGACAGTTGTAGCCCTGGAAAGATTCATGGCGGCACTTCCCGGCACGAAGGCTTTGGCTTTTGTGGAATCGGACAAGGGGAATTCGCAGTGTGGTTAGAGCCTGTTAACCAGCCTGTTAACCACAAAACTCTCGGTTAACAGAGAGTTAGAGAGTTCGAAACGCGCGCAAAGGGTGGCGATCAAGAAAGCCACATTCTTGATCGGGACCCTTTCTAGCGCACTTCGAACTCGGCGAATTGGTTAACAGCGGCCCGTTTGTAGCAAAACCCTTTGCCACAACGGGATAAACGAAAAACGCCCGACGCTTGAGCATCGGGCGCGAGAGTTAACCAAATCGGCCGCGAGAGTTCGCGGCGTGCGGAGTAAAGCTCCCTATCCAGCGCACGTTTCGAACTCGCAAAAGCGCGAGAGCGCGCGAGATTTTGCAGCAACGGCCTCTTCTATAATGAGTTAGGTCGCGGTGAGCGATGCGCGCGACATCGCGCGCGATAGGGTTTCGCGTCCCGCCAAGGCACCTTTGCAGGACGCGGAATGTCTCGCGCCTTTTAACCAGCGGGTCAGAGTTTCTTTCTAGCGCACGGGTGGTTAACAGAAGCGCGAGTTTTGAGCGATTTGAGCGCGCCGTAAGAAGGACCAGAACCCCTCTTTGTGCTTCACAAGGGCGACGGTTGGCAACCTGATTGAAGTGACCGATTCGCTCGGCAAGGAAATTTAGGCAGCGTTTCGCCCGACCTCTCAATGCTCTAGCCGGTGTTTTAGCGAGCGGTTGGGGCGGCTGGTATTGCGTCTTGTTTGGCGAGTTCCCTTGGCACCAATAGTGATCGCGGAGAAGCTGCGAGGTAAGGGGGTGCGTTGAAGAGCCATAGCTGTCCCAGCATCATCTGAGAGAAGTGCCACGGTTTTCCGTCGTCCCCTTCGGGCACAGGAACTTTGACGAATGCTCCCGTGGTTTTAACTTCTTTCAAAATGGAGCCATCGGGGCCATGCACCCGGTGCGGCTGCCCAAGCCAGTAGTAGTGCAACTCCTTCGTTCCTTTGGGAACGTAGAAGTACATGCTCTGCATCCACCCGGCATGCTCGAGTCGCTGGGCTCGTTCCAGAACGATCGTGGCAGGTCGTCCGGCCGGCACTTTGATCTGCCAGCCTGCCATTGAATCGTCAAATCTTAGGAAATACAGCCCAGGACCAGGCACTTTCACTTCAAGAGGTTTCGGGTGGCCGTCAAGCGGCAATCGTCCACCTGCGATTTGATTTCCGGCCGCGTCCGTAACCTTCCATGTTGCCGGTGCCATGTCGCGGTAGTGGGCGATGGTTCCGGCCGTCAACGTCATTTCAAGTTGCTCGCCCTTGATGCTGGAAAAAGCATACGGCAAACTCCACTGGTAGGCTTGGACGCTCTCTGCAGGCGGCTTGTCTGAGGCCCCTGCAAATTCCACGGGAACAAGATTGTTCGAGAACTCCTTCTCTTCGACGGGATCGGGCCGGAAGAACTCCAGTCCCGCTCGAAACTCGGCCTCCGTTTCATCGTGTGAGTAAGGCTTGTCGATCGCCCACGGCGCTTTGGGTTTGCGATCGCCCGTCGCCGCCCAGGTCGGTTCTTCAAATTCGACGGCCGCTTGGCTGGCCCAACCGTCTCGAATCGCCACATAATGATTCATGTAGCTGTACCTGGTGCGGTAACCGTGGGTCAGCGCGGCGAGGGTCAGCTCCTTCTTGGTTTCCTTGTCGGCCGCCCGATCCACCATCCAGCGCAGTTGAACCGACCTCAAGTACTGCTTGATGTGGTCGATTCGTGCCTGCACATCGGGCCGGTCAACAGCTAGTTGCGACGCTTCCTCAATGTCCCGGAAGCCGATCGCGAGCAGATGCTCGCTCATCAGCGGCGTTTTATCCTTGTCGAACCGCTCGTAGTATCGCTTCATTGGCTCGGCAGCAGGACCAAATGCCTTGCCGTAGAAGTCGGCCAGCAGAGCGGCAACGTCGGACTGCGGATCCCACATCAGCTTGTGAGCGATGTAGTAGCCCCGGCCATGCAGTCCCCAGTTGCCGCTGCTCTCGCAATCGATGCTCGTCGCGCCTTGTGCGACATACAGCGGTATCTGCCGGCGAATGTAGGCGAAGTCGTTGGCTCTGCCGCCTGGGAGCTGGTCGAAGTCCCACGGCCAAACTGAAAAGTATTCGTAGAAGCCCATGTTCTCGCACTTCTTTGGCCACAGTTCCAGCAGTTCATCAAAGGTGTATTTCCCTCGGGTGAAGCCGGCCGTCAGCTGCACGTAGACGTTTGGTTCCAGCTCGAAAGCGGGCGGCTCCGAGTGTTCGTTGTAGGCGAGCATGCCGACCATCTTGCCCGGATATTCCTTCGCAACCGCAGCAGCAACTTCATTGGCCAGACCAAAGGCCCGGTCCGACACTGTGCCGAGCTTCTTGCACGACTCGCACTCGCACTGGCCGCCGCCGTCTGATGTTTCCATCGACACCATGTCGGCTGCCGGGTGCTTCTTCAGGTAGTCGAGTGCCCAGCGGACTGCTATCGCTCGCAGTTCGGGGTTGCTGACGCAAAGTTGCTCGCCTTGGCGTTTGCCGCCTGCCAGAGCGAGGTATTCAGGATGCTCGTCGAAGACGGCTTTGTTCTGACCGATGATTGCCTGCCAAGCGTGACCGCAGTTTATGGTGAAGGACTGGGCCATCCGGTTATGACGTGCCCAGGCGGCATAATCTCGTACGGGTCGACCGGCGGGGTCATGCTCAAAGAACCCGCCGCCGTACCAGATGCGGCGGGCGAGCACTGCGGGCCGGGCGGTTCGATTTATGTTGACCCGCAAAGTGTTAATCGAGGGAACGATTTCCCACTCCGGAGCCTGAAAGAACCAGCGGCAACCAAGCTCTTCCAGCAATGCAAAGGCCGCATGCGAAGTCGCGAGGTCTGTGGCGCCGATAACCCGCAGCCGATTGACTTCGGTGCGAATTGCGAACGCCTCCTTGCCATCGAACCCGTTACGAAGCTTGAGCGCATCCTGGAGCACCGGGTCAGGAAATTCAGCAACGGTTCCCAGCACAATCCCACTGGATCCGTCGCCGGGTTGAATCTCGAAATCGGCGCCAGTTATCCGGCGGAGGTACGCCGCGAGTTCGTCAGCAACTTTCTTGGTCGGCTCGGATGCCTGCGGGGAGATGACGATGGGCATCTTCGCCCGGCCGTCCGCAGCTAAAGTCAGCTCTGCACCAGCGGCGTTGGCGAAAGGGGCTGAGTAGCCAAAGAGCACCGCCAGAAACGCAGTCAAGATGCGTGCTGGGCGTCCCATGACCGTTTGCACGCCTCGAAGCAGTCGCGTCCGTGGCGCGGCATACTGCTTAGTGACAGCGGGCAGGGCAGTGAAATTCCCATGGCTGACATCGTGCATAACCATGACTCGTACGAATGCTGATACGAAAGTACCTGCGCCTAATGTCGCTCATCATGAGCCAACTATCTCCTGACAAAATACGCCGGTATGCTGCTGCGTAACAGCCGGCGCCTCGCGCGAGCGGCTATTAGCTACGAGAAGCACAGCGAGGAGGATTATGCACCGAATGCTGGTCGCGGTTGGGCTCTTAGCCGTTTGTATTCTGATTGATCACCCACGCGTTGGTGCCGCCGATTTTCGTGCGGGAGCGGCGACGAGCAATATTACCCCGCCGCTTGGCGATGAGATTATCGGCAATTGGGCGCCAATCCGTTCTACGCACGTGCACGATGAGTTGCACGCCCGTTGCCTGGTGCTCGACGACGGCAAGACAAAACTGGCGCTGGTGGTTTGCGATTCGCTAGGCATGAACCGGCTGGTCAGCGAAGAAGCACGCAAGCAAATCGCGGCCCAAACGAAGATTCCACGAGAGTGCGTTCTGATTAGCGCCACGCATACTCATTCTGCTACAAGCGCGTTGGGACAGGATCGTCCCGCCGCCATGCACATGCTCGACGACTATCAGCAGTTCTTGGCCCGGCGAATTGCCGACGGAGTGGTGCGGGCCGTCAACAACCTGCGCCCTGCCGAGATTGCTTTTGGAAGCGTCGATGTGCCCGAGCACGTGTTCAACCGCCGCTGGAGGATGCGCCCGGGCACTATTCCTGCGGATCCTTTTGGTGGCACCAAAGACCAAGTGAAGATGAACCCGTCGGGAGGCAGCGCAAACTTAATCGAGCCGGCTGGACCGACGGATCCTACCGTCTCATTCATTTCGGTTCGCGAGCCCAACGGCGCTCCTATCTCAGTGTTCGCCGCATATTCCCTCCATTACGTCGGAGGCGAAGATTATGGACACATCACTGCCGACTATTTCGGCATGTTCTGCGAGCACCTGGAAAGGTTGCTCAAGGCGGAACATCAGTCACCTCCTTTCGTGGCGATGTTGGCCAACGGTACGAGCGGCGATGTCAACAACGTAAATTTCCGTCAGCCCCGTGGCCCGAAGAAGCCCTACGAGCAGATGCGATACGTCGCCGAGGACGTTGCCGGCAAAGTGCATGCTGAAATTGAGAAGCTGAAGTACCGACCTCACGTCAGTCTCGCCGCAGCCTATCGAGAGCCAGTCCTTGCTTGGCGGCGGCCCGATAAAGAGCAACTGGACTGGGCGCAGACGACTAGCGCCAAGGGGCCGCCGGTTGGCACCGATCTGTCGTACATCTACGCCCAGCGACTGCTCAAGCTGGCCGAGTGTCCCGAGACGACGACCGTGCCCGTGCAAGCCATGCGGATCGGGGAGGTCTGCATTGGCATGCTTCCTTGCGAAGTGTTGTGCGAAATCGGCCTTGAGTTCAAGGGGCGCAGTCCGATCCAACCAGCGTTTATGGTGTCGCTGGCTCACGGCTACTTCGGTTATTTGCCGCCGCCGCGGCAGCACGATCTGGGCGGCTATGAAACATGGATCGGCACCAATGTGCTAGAGCGAGAGGCGTCGGTCAAGCTGCTGGATGAATTGGTAGAGATAGCCAAGGAACTTAAAGCGAACTAAATATCATCGGCGTGCTTTTGCGAACCTCCTAGTTGGCGGGAAGCTGACTTCTGCGCAGCTACATTAGTACGAAGAGTGCGTCGGGACGAACCAAGAGCCTGCCTAGCGATTACTCACGGTGGTCGGGTAAGCGAGAGAATGGCGGTGTGGACGAGAACAAACCCCGCCGACGTTGGCTGAGCTTCGGCATTCGCGACTTGCTTTGGGCGATGGTGGTAGTAGTGCTACTGCTGGGCTGGTGGTCGGAACACCGGAGCGTACAGCGAGCAAAGGACAACCTATACACCTGCTTCAATATTCCAGACGGGGATTTCGGCGAACTGTTCCACGGATCGCCTTTCACATCGGAGCAGATCGAACGCCGACGGTCAGAAGCAGCGGCTCGGCGTCAGATGCGTTAGTGAAGTAGCGACACTTAATCACGCATTACTCACCGCGAATAACTCACACAGTCGAGGCAAGCCGCTACGGCACCGGCAAACTGCTTCCGGCCTATTGTGTTGCGCGACTCACTCGCCCCGAGGCTGATTTGCTGACGGGCCGGGGATCTTTTCTGCGGAAGGGCGTAAAATCGGCTTCTTTCCGTCTTGCATCTGGGACACAATCGCCAGCCACTTGCGAGCTAGGTATTGCACTTGGACGCCTTCCACCCCGGCTAAAACAACCGTTACCTGCGGACTGGAACCTTGGACCGCATACGGCAGGCGTGAGACGTGATAATCCACGCCAGCGCACTTCAGGGCCGTTGTGAACGGAGCGAGCGTTTCGGATCGCATCGCCGAGTCAGCTTTGCCTCGTCGATTATAGAAGAATGCCGTTGCCCCCTCTCCCATGGGCTCGAACCATGCATTCTCATCGGTAGAAATTCCAAGCAAGTCGCCGGCCAGTTTTGTGGCGATTTCTTCGCCCGTCATTGCGTCCATGCCCAGATACTCCAGCGCGAACCGTCTCCGGTCCGGCTAGTTACCGTAAGCTGAATTGGCGGTCCAGATCAAAAGCCCCCAGCAGGAAATAACTAACCACTATCGAATTACAAGCAGCCGGCAGCGGCGTCCGTAGAACAATGAATCCGACCGCATCCGAAACTTCCCTCTGAGCGTACTTCAGTTGACTACCCGACGGCCGATCACGTCAGCATCGGTTTGAAGGCGCTTATTCGATCAATTCCCTCAGTTTTTCGGCAAGCCGGTAACTGGCGACTACGACCCGCCGCCTTCCAATCTCGGAGGCCCTCTCGTTGTATTCGCTTGCGAGCGTGGGGACTCGCTCTCGATAGGCCCGGTCCTGCTCGTCCTTGTCTACCCACAGCGTGACTGGCAAATCGCCCTCAATGTAAACTTCCTTGACTGCCAACTCGTAACTCTCTTGAGCCCACGTGCGGTAGCTGCGCATCTCTGCGAGTTCGGTCAGTTCATCTCGAGCCAAGCTCGGATTGGCCAGCAACTCATCGGCGAGTTTGGTGATCGATTGGTAGTCGGTCGAAACACCAAGCACACTGTCCCAGTAACTGTGCAGATTTACTGGTTCGCTTTCGGCGTTATGCTTGACTGCGAGCAGGTTCCCGCCGCGATCTCCGTCGGTCAGTCTCCCGTCGTTGATAAGCGTAGCGGCGTGCAGCGGTTGATGAATGTCTTCGGTCAGATGAAACAGCCAGCACACTCTCACGGCCCTGTTCTGTTCCGCACTCACGTCTTCCGCCATTCCGGCATCCGGCCCCGTGCCTCGAATGACTTCCTCGCCCAGGCTGAGCTGCTGGAGAACATTGGGCTCGTCAGGCCCCTGCACGGGGACCGTGATTTCAAATTCGGTCTGGCCGGCCCGGTACGGGAAGTTAACGTAGTGCCAGTTCGGTCGATTGAACTTGTAGCGCCAGTGCGCCTGCGCGTCACCCTGGAAGTTCTGCGCCTTCCTTACCCAGTCCGGCCAATAAGATGCAGTCATGAACGCCCACTCACGAGGATCTGCGGTAGCGGGACGACCGACCGAAAGATACGCCTCGTAGTGCGGATGCTGCTTGAGAATGGCGTGAACCCGATCTCTTTCGTCCTCGGTCAGATGTCGATACGCCAAATGCCCGATCAGCTTGTGTGCACGCTCATTCCAAGCATGAGCCGGTACGGTCAAAAGCATAGTGGACAGGAAGACGACGAGCTGTTTGGTAAGTCCGAACAAGCGATTTTTCCTTCGTCAGTGACATTTGCCGATGATGGTGTTTAGTTTGACTTTCAGCCGAGTCCAGGCTCGACGGTTGCCTCAACGTGATTCCGCTGAAGTAACGGGGCTGAAACTCGAACCGGCGCGGCAGACTGCGATTACGGGCTACGATTGCCATTGTCACTCAGGATTGCCGCTGCTAGGCTCCCCCAGCCCAACCCTAAGCCCCCCTGGGAGAAGGCGTGAAAGCCTCGCTGGCAAAACCAGTGAGGTTTTCTCATGCGCGGTCGTTCGACTCTCGCTTAGAGTGCGCGATTGCTGACGGCACTTGGTGCGCGGCATGCTCCAAGCGAATGATCGCCAGACGGACCGTATTCAGTTTTGCCATGGCACGTACTCGTTCGGCCTTCGTGTCAAAATCTACTCTCAGCGCAGCGTTGACTTCCTGCTCAGTCTGACAGACTGCGCCGCATCGCGAAGCCGTGCGAATGCGATTGAGACTTCTTCCGCTCCCATGAGCTTCATTAAATTGGCGGCGGTCGAAGAGGCAACCCCTTTACTCAATCTTCGCGCAAAGCTAACTGACCGCAGTTGGGCTTCAGCCCGCAGGCGCGGTACCCTTCGTCCCACGTCCGATACCAGCTGCCGAACATCGCAGAAGCGAGGATCTGATGCGTTATCGAAGGGCAATCGGGTTTGAAATCTGGCACTTCCAGCCGCTGTGCACCAAGTGGCCGCGCGCAAATTTTCAGGAAGCGGTCGCCAAGCCGCGAAGCGAGCAAGCATGCGATGAGTGCATGGCCCGCAAGCACAACCGAGCGCTGTCTGGTGCGTCGGGGCGTAAGAAAGGTCGGGTGGCTGGCGGACTCGTGTCTCTGTGCGGCCAATTGCAAGCTGCACTGACGCGCAGACTAGCTCAAGTCGCGAAACTTGCGCGTCAACTGCGGCCCCGGTGAATGAAAAACAGGTGAAGCTTCGGCAAACCAGTTGATCACAATCGTAGCGATTTCAAGCATCGGTTTGTCCCTCGTTGGGACACTTATCCCCTCGGTTTTCGGGACTGTGGCCAAGGGGATTTTCTTGCGCTAGTGAACAATTCTACTCAGACTTCTTCAGTTCGCGTTCGGCTATTGCGATCGTTCTCTTGAGCCAAGCGCTGCTGCGAGGTGGGAGCTTGGGATCGGTAGAGATTTCCTTGAGGTGAGTTAGCAGTCGGTCATGACGCGAGGCCAACGACGAGGCCGACCAAACTGATAGGCGGCCAATCGTTTTTCGAAGATAGGTAGGACGGTCCCCGCCTGGCTCAGGAATCGGAGGTAAGTCTGCTTCTCCTGGATCGTCCGGCAACATCGCAAACATGCCCACGATCTTCTCCACCGGAGCCTTCTCGCCTGTGGCGAAGAACCACTCCCAAAGTACATCCACGTGGTAAGGCTCGAGAACCATGGGCGAGTTGGTCGTAAACGGATGTCCTTCCTTCTCGGCCAGTTCCTTCTTGCCATTCTCAGTAAGCCACTTCTTCCCTTCGTCGGTTTGCGAGATCCAAACCGCCTTCTGAAGTACATCTTGATCTTCGGCCGGTAGATTTTTCCATGATTCCATCCAGCCAACAATCTTGTCGGGATTCGCGCGCATGATCCGGCCGAAGAACATTTGATTCGCCTCGGGTCGTCCATTGCGAAGCATGTTTAACTTGGCCATCCGCAGGACTCGAGCCGGAACGAAGTCCGGATCAGGCTTTTGATAGTAAGCCATCAGCCATCGAGACATATCCTCTACGGACGCGGCTTCGATTGCCTCGGCAGCCTGCTGCTCCGCAGCAGTATCATCGGCGGCAACTGCGGCGAGAACGGTCAGGGCATAGATTAGTTGCATGGCCTAGTCCTGGAAAAATAAACTTCACGAACTCCAGCGGAGTGTGCTCTAGCTGAAAGTCGAACTCTGCGATCTCGGAGCTGTTTCGGCAGCCGCAGCGTTCGGTATTACTTTAGCCGAGCGCCAACGGGATGTCTTCGATCTTATCAGTCCGTCTGTTTCTGCCTCGACCACCTTGCGAAGGGCCGCCGTCTAGGCATCGAGACACTCTCAACATGGGCAGTCTCGCCGCGTCCCACTCTGCCGCATTCGATTGTGCCGCATCGTTGTACCTGCGATGTGCCGGCAGTAAACTTCGGGCGTCCACCTCTACTAACAGGAGACTTCCATGCTGCGCACTCTTTCCATCAGTTTTGCTCTGGCACTCGCTTTCACAGCCCACGTTGGCGCCGCCGAGGAGGTTGTATCGGGCCAGCTAGAATATCGCGGCAAAGGACCCCTGCAGTTCACCGTCGAAACGACTGCCACGATCAGCGTCGTCGAGGTAAGCGAAAATGGCGAAGTGTTGAGTACCGTAGCAACGGCAAGTCAAACTCTGAAGGAGTTGCCGTCGCCATTCGACGTGAAGGTAGACTCCAAGAAACTGGAGGCAGGGCGCAATTATCGCGTGAGGGTCGAGCTCAAACAAAAAGAAAAGGTGATCAGCTCGCAAAAAGAAAACCCTGTAGCGTTCGCAGACGGCAAGCCAGCCAAGGATGTCAAAGTTGTACTGGGTCTCAAGTAACATATCTGAGGTAATGGCGATTAAAACGGTTCGTGGAGCACAGCCGCCTCACGGTCATTAACAAGACGACGGGCGTTTGGCTCTGGGCTCAGGTTTCATTCAGCCGGTTTTGGTCGCACTGTCCCAGAAGCTGAACCCTGGTAGAGGTACTGTGATGGAAGTGGTCGAAAGGTTTTGCGTTCGACGGGCGATGGCGCCCTTCCTGATTCTGACCTGTTGCAGCGTCGCGTCGTTCGCCGCCGCCGGCGACTTCAAGCCGCTGGAATTGTTGCACGCGCCTACGTCGATGACCATCTCCGAAGATGGCAAGCAAGTCTACGTCGCCCACGATCGAGACAACGCAATCTCCGTAATCGAAGCGACCACAGGCAAGGTGGTGGCGACGATCGAAACCACGCGGCCTCACGTCATGCTATCGCGGGGCGATCTGCTCCTCGTTGGCAATCAAGGTGCGGGAACCATCAGCGTCTTCTCCCGCAGCAAGAACTTTGAGCAGACGGATGAAGTGCAAACCGGCGCAGCCGATCTGAAGTGGATGTCGGCCCCGCGCGGCAAGTACTACAAAGGCTGGATCGTGGTCACCGTGCAGGAATCGCAGCACGTCGACAACCTGAGCTTCGTAAATGTAATGAAGGACCAGCATCACACGGTCGGCGGCAAGAAAGTCGGCGGCGGTATGGCCAACGTCAGCTACGACGGGAAGTACTACACCGTGCAGCGCGAGATTTGGAGCGGCGGCACGATCAACGAGGTGCGCGAGTTTCAAGCGGCGATTGCGGGCAAGGAGTCGGATTCGCCAAAGTTCGACGGCTGGGATCTTGGCATGCTCTATCAGGCGCAGCCAGGGCCCTACTGGTTCGGTCACACGATCCTTTGCAAAGGTCATCCGCCACTGCCGAACTCGGAAGAACCGCTGGGCCGCATCACCGTTCCCGATAGCATCAAGAACGTGTGCTACGCCCTCGACCCGACGAGCGTTAAATGCTTCACGCTAGGCGCGAAGATCGAGCCGCTCGGTGAGCAGGCTACTACCTTTCCTAGCGAGTACGAACGGATGGCGGCCGATGCCGGCAAACCAAACCAAGTGCAGCGCCATGAGTATGGCCACAACGATCGACACAACGTGGCTGCTACGGTAGACGACAACCTCTGTCTGTACATTTTCTCGGAGAAGCATCACAAGATTTACTTTAACCTTACCAAGCCGTTCGATACCTCAAAGGCCCCGGATGCGAGCGAACTGGCCGGCTCTGGAACAGCTCCGGCGGGCGACGATCCGACTGCCACCGGCGAGACGGGCGTGTTCCCGAGTAAGGTGCAGGTCGGGAAATTACTTGAGTACAAGCTCCAAGCTCCGGCCGGAACCACCTGGGAGCTGACTGCGGGGCCTAAGGGAGCACAGCTCGCCGCCGATGGCACGCTCCGCTGGACTCCAACCAAAGCCGAGGCGGGCGCGCAACAGTTCAAGATTCGGCAGAAGTCCGGCACAAAGGTTCAGTTCGTGCGGCTGAGCACGGATGTCATCGATCTCTCCGATGTGGCAACCAATCGAGCTTCCAATCCGGCGAGCAATCCTTCTCCCCCAGCGAGTCGAAATCCGAAGGTGCGACGCCCTTCGACGGCGGCGACTCCGTCGAGCGAGCCGTCAGCCTCCGCCAGTACCTCCAATCCGAAGGAACCGAGTCTTGACGACATCGGGGTGCATCCGCTGAACGATCCGCAGGTCGGCCTCAGCTATTCGCTCGACGGCAACTCGTTGTTGCTGGCCGACGGCAATAGGCTAACGCTGCTCGACCGCAGCGGCCTGACCGCCATCAAGAGCCAGGACTTCGAAAGCCGGTATCGCCAGGTATTCGAGCGGCCCGAATACTACGTAGCGCTAGCAGCCAAAAGCGTCGACCTGATTGATAAGAAATCATTCGCGGTGCTCAAGTCAATCGATGTCGACTATGCCCAGCTAAACAGCTTGGCGATCCATCCGGCGAAGAAGGTGTCGTACGTCGGCGTAATGAAGCCCTCCGAGAGGGACCATGTGCGATCCAAGCCCGTGCTGGAAGTGAACGAGGCCACCGGCGAAGTACGTCAACTGCCCGACGTGTATGGCATGTGGCTGGCTGTTGACCCCGCTGGCAAGCGGCTGCTCACGGGCTTGCATCAGATTTACCGCGACGAGTACGCACTGTCGTTGCGAGACAAGTTCGACCATGTCGACATCGTTGCCGCCTATAGCTTGGAGCGAGCCACGCCGGAGCGCGAGTCGATGAACGAACAGCCTGGCGCGAACGGCCGGCGGTTAGTGATGTCGATTGATGGCAAGCATGTCTCTTATGTCGCTGGCGGCGGTGCGGGAGGCTACGGCTACTCAATCGCGGCGCTAGCAACCGACGATGTCAGCCGCGAGAGCAGCCGCTATCAGGTCGAGGCCTACCCGCAGGACATCGCCTACAACCCGACGCTCAACTTGGTCGCCTGCACTAATGGCAACAAGATCTGGCTGCATAATCGCAAGACCGGAGAGGTCGAAGCAGGTCGGTTCGACGAGCGACTGACTTTCAAGGATATTGAACGTCTCTATTTTTCTCCATCCGGTAGCCGCCTGATGGTTGCTCACAAGCACCCTTCCCGCGGCCCCGTATTGCAGGCGGTATCGATTAAGCTGACTGAGAGAGAGGAAGCGGCTGCCGGCTCAACTCCCTCTGCGAGTGATTCGACTCAAGCCGCAAGCGGCTCAACAACTTCCCAGTCATCGCACGGCATTAAAGCATCACAGTCAAAAGTTTGGACGGATAAAACGGGCAAGTTCACCATCGAAGCGGAGCACATCAGCACCACAGGTGACATCGCTGTCCTCAAACGTTCCGATGGCAAGCTGATTAGAGTAAGCATTGACCGTTTTATGGAGGAGGACCAAAAACAATTACGGGCGGCGAAGTAGGGATCGCCTCTCCAACGATCAATCACGGAGACCTACGATCACGCTCTACGATGCCCGCATGCCCACTCTCCGCCGCATCCTGAAGTACACGCCGGTTGTGCTGCTGGGGTTGCTGGCTTTGGCGTGGGTGGTGAGTATCCCATTTTCAATGGGAATCGGAATAGCGGGCTTAAGCGTCGGATGCGATGTCGGCAGCCTAGGCGTTTCATATCCTTCCACCTTGAGTGGCGCCGGAATTATCCGCCGGCTGGAGGTATTGAGCAGTTGGCTTGGTCAATTCGCTTTCTACCAATGGGGCGGCGAACGCTACGCTTCCGTTCCAATCCCAATTGTTCTCTCGCTGCTGTTTCCCGCAGTTCTGGGTCCCTTCGGTTCCTTCCGCTTCCGACTTTGGCACTACTTGGCGTACACGCTACTCGTCGCCGTGGAACTCGCCTATTACTTGCGGTGGCAGGGGTAGGCGATAATCGGGGGCTGAAGCGAACGCTGTGGAGAACCAACAGTGACCGAACAAGCTTGATATAGCGCCAAATCCGTCTATAGATTTGACACCCTTGCGACCGTGATTCCAGCCGGTAAGTCGCTTTACGAGGAACGAGTTGTTTTATTTCTCGCTCACTCGTTCGACGAAGCGATTGCCAAAGCTGAGGCAGAAGCTGCTGCGTACTCGGCAATGAACAATGCAACCTACCTCGGCTATGTCGACTGCCATGAACTAGCAGCCGATGCCATTGGCCACCGTGTCGAGATTTACTCGCTTATGCGAACGTCTGGATTGGCAGGGTCGGATTTCGTCGACCACTCCTTCGACGACGGTACGCAGCGGAGTGGCGGCACCGCTGAGTGACGTTTTGTGAAGGATAGTAACAACACATAATCGGTCACTACCCGCAAATGATTGCTGCAAGGAGCGTGACGATCAAATGGGGGAAGGCATCCCTAGCGTCACGGCTCGCATCGATCGCCTCTGATAGCTTCGCTCTCACGACCTGGAAACCTCACGCGCTAGCCTACACTGCTCGCGTAGTCGCTGGCACTCCAGCAAAGCCTCATGGCATTTTAGAACGACGCACCCTGGAAGCCGAGGCTCGCGCACTGCGGGCACACAGCAGACGAGTGCGGCAAGAAACTCGGGAGGCGGCTGAGCACACCAAAGCGCTTTGCGAACAAACCCGAGCAGAGGCCGCGCTGCGACGCCGTGGGCAAGCTGGTGAATAGCGGCATCGCGCCCCAGATATGGCTGGCTTTGTTTTGTGGCGGTGCGACAATGACGGCACACAACCTATTCCCGGCGGGCCGCTACTTCTGGCCCCTCGCCCCGAATTCTTGGCGGGAGCGAGACAATGAGCCAGCAGCGACAGCTTCGAGAGTACGACCTTGCACGGTTGATGCTAAAGGATCGCCAGCAGTTACACGCGGAGTTTCTCCGCGTCGCTGGTCAGCATGGCAGCAAAGAACTCCAGGCAATTACTGACCGCGACAAGATCATTGCGATTCTGCGGATTGAATATCCGGCCGGCGGAGAACCAGGACCAAATCATTAGTTGCGGCTGCGGGCCGTCAGTTTATTCTGCCAGTCGCCCGCTAACCCGCGCTAGGCGCTGCCCAACCTCAACGGGGCGGGGCAGCGCTTTTTAGTTGCTCTTCCAGGCGAACATCTTAGTCAATCGCGGCGGCCTGCACTTGTCCACGATGGCTTGCAGTTCGTTGAGCGCCGCTTCGCTGCCCCCTTGCTCGGCCAGTATAATCAGCGCCTGTCTGACAAGCCCTTCCGCCTGTTCATGAGCCGTGGCGTCCTCTGGGATCGAGGGAGCCGTCAGACCTTCAAACGCCTGTTGCCGCACGATCTCAACAACTTCTTTCCGCGTACCCATCGCTCCGCCTCCGTTGGGTTTCCTTGCTCAAAGGAATACTATGTGGCGGCTTTGCGGGAGTTGGTACGCTTGCGGACAAGGCGGGCATTGTAGGTGTGGAGGGTGCGTGCCTTAAGTTGTCCATTGACGCAATCGCTCGGCACGTTCCTTGCATCTTGTCCTCGCAGTCCTTGTGAGGTTGGCTCCCGTTAGCCTGAATCGGAGCCTACGAGCAGAGGCGCTAGTCGTTTTGTCAGAGAGCCGACCAGCGCCTTTTTAATGCGCGGTGGGCTAGCCATCGCCGATCTGCATCACTGTTCGCGGGCTTGAATTCGCGGGCTGGCGCACGGTTAGCAAGCAGAGCGTCCCACGCATGTCACAGCCGGAACGGCTGGTGGTGCTTCGCTTTCAAAACACTCGAGAGGTGCTGCTATGTTTCACAAACTGATCTCGGTGAGCGTGTTGCTTGCCGCATTTGCACTAGGTACCGCATACGCTCAAGACGCCGGGAATGGAGGGGGAAATCAAGGCGGAGGCGGTAGCGGAACGACGGCTGATCGGAACGACGACGACGGATTCGATCTAGGCTGGATCGGCCTACTCGGCTTGGCCGGTCTTGCCGGTCTGCTCCGACGAGACCGGAATGATCGCCACGTCGCCGGCGCGGGTAATGCTAGGTAGGACATCGCTTTGGTTGACGAGTAACCGCCGCAGTCGGACCTGACGCGCGCCGCGAAAAGATGAAAAAGCCCCGAATCAGGTTAAATGGATTCGGGGCAGTCTGTGCCTCGCCAGAACAGACGTTCAAGTCCGCCCTGCGATTAGCGGTTGGCAACCATGCCAGTTCTTTGCAGGCCGGTTGTCGGGGCGCACGAAAAAGCCCGGCAGCAGCCGAGACGCCACCGGCCCCTGCGCCGAGTGAACGCTCACTTCCGCATCTGCAGCACCGTCACAACTCCCGCTTTAACGGCGTCGACTTCCTCCAGCGTCCAGCCCTCAGTACGTCGCAGTTCCCTCAGGCACTTCAAAGCTGCCGCCAACTGGTCTTCTGCGCCAAGGCACTGATCCAGGCACCGGCGGATGGCGTCGTTGATTTTTTGGCTCGTAGCCATCAGCTCTCGCTCCAGTTCCCCCTGGTCCCTTTGAAGGGGCGTGTATTGTGCCAAGCCGACGGTGCATGAAAAAGGCCCACCCAAAATCGCGAGGCGGAGAGGCAATGTCAAATCGGGTGGTGTTTCTACGACCTATCCTTGGGAAACCCCTCTTGGGAGAATCCCATGAAACGCCGTTCTGGTATCTTGCTGGTCGAACTAACCATCACGATGCTCGTTATCGGCATCCTCGGTGCAATCGGCAGCCTGAAGTATGCCGACGCGCTGGATGCTCACCGCTCGCGCCAAGCAGCTGCTGTACTGAAGGAATCGCTTCAGCAGTACAAGCAGGGCGCGAGCATCCGTTCATCGCCAGTCACAGTCACGTATGAGTTCGCGCTTGGCCGCCTTGCGTTTGGCGACTTTCTTCTTGGCTGCTTTCTTCGGCGTTCGTTTGGTGGCGGACTTCTTTTTGGCCATGTTGATTTTCTCCAGGTGCTGCGATTTTCAGCATGGCAATCGCTGTGCCAATTATCACGTCGCGGCCAGGCTGCAGTGGTCTCCAAGATTGCATGGAACCGTGCAGTTCGCACGTCTACACTGATCGCATGCTCAGCCTCCTTTTCATCTTGGCGTTCACTCCTGAAAGCCTGCGAGCCAACGAAGGCGTCTCGTCGGTCCGCAAGGTACTTCCGGGCACAGAAACCCGCATCATCCACATCCGCGACTGGCACATCGTGCCCAAGGAGCACTTCGCGGTCGATACCGAGTTAAAAGGCAAAGAGCTCGACGAAGCCTATGCCGAACATCTCCAAGACGTGGAGCGAATGCAGAAGTCGCAGTTGAAGATTCTGGCCGGCGTCAAAGAGGTCTTCGGCGAAGGTTTAACGGACAAGAACTACCCGATCTTCAAGGCTGAGATTCGCACACTGCGGCGGTTCCATCGGGAGCTTGCCCAGTTCGACCCAACTGCAGGTGACGATACAAAGCAAATCTTCGAGCAGCACCGTCGAACGCTGCTGAGGCTCGGTGCCGCGGGTCGGCTCATGCTCGACGAGAAGCTGACGGTGCTGCCATGCGAGGGCGAGGTTTACGAGAACCGGCCGATCAAGGACGGCAAGTTGGTGCTCGACCAGAAGGTGATTGAGGCGCGCGAGGATGCAATCGTTCGGAACTTGCTCAAGCGCGGCGGAGATTGTTTGCTGGTGCTAGGCGGGGCGCATGACCTGACGGATAACATCAGGCGACTGTCGAACGACTGTGGGTACGTTGTGGTGACGCCGAAGGGGTGGCCGGAGTGACTTCTCGCTCCCAACGCAATCGGGTTCGCTATCTGCTGACACTACCTCCGTCTGGAGTGCTTCCAAGCGACACTCTGCAGCCTTGATCTTTCCTGCTTGGTTATAGAATCTGGACCGACCTCAAGCCCTCGAGGATCCTCTTTAAGAAGCCCGGTGAGAAACACGCAAGCAGCCAGATAAGTGCCTGCTACCGTCGGGTGGCTCTCGTCACGGTCGTAAAGTTCGAGTTCATCATACTGAGCTCGAAAGCGTTGCCAGACACGGCCCACCGGAACGACGAGTGCGCCGAGTTCTTCTCCGATGTCCCGATAGGCGGCTGTTATGGCCTGCTGGGCTTCTGGCGTGTGTTTTCGTGCCCAGGTCATGTAGAGAACAGTCTTGGCGCCGGCTTTTTTGATGGCGGTATCGAATAGCCGCACATTCTCCGCCATTCGTTTCGCGTTTTTGACGGGCAATGTGCTCTGTTCTTGCAGCACCACGTAGTCGTAGCGGCCACTATCAATAGCCTTTGCGGCGCGGCCTGCGTTCCAGTGTGCCCGCAGAGATGCTCCGCCTGCGCTGATCAGTTCGCAAGTGACTTTCACACCGCTTGCCTCGGCCATTTCAGCAACAAGCCCTGGCAGATCATTTCGCTGCGTGAAGCTGTTGCCGATGAACAACAGGTTAACTTTAAGCGGCTTCGAGACTTTGGCCATGTACCTATCCGTCAGCTTGCCGCAGGCACGTCGAACCCGTGTTCACTCCTCTGCGGCAATAATAGCTTGCCACTGCTTATCGAACTCCGCCTCGCCGAGCTCTCCACGAGACTTCGCCTGCCATAGCGTTTCCAACTTGGTGTACGTCTTCGCTTCGGCCTGATAACGCTCGATGGCCTGATCGACGAAATCCTGTAACGAGTCCGCATACGGTCGAATCTCGCCAGCATCGCAGGCCATGAACGACACGCCCGGAGTTCCGTTCAGACGGAGTACGTAGTAGTCTCCGCCGCCGTTACTGCCGAGAAGAAAATACTCTTTCCACCATCCGGGGAACGAATGCCCGGCGGCCATGCTTGGCGAACGCTGACCTAGGTTCTCGCTGATGATTCGTGCCGATTTGAGGTCAAAGAAATCATATTCGATCCACGACTCAGCCTGGCCCCGGAGTGTGTACGTGTATCCGCTCAACTCGGAGCCTCGCGCCAAAACGAGCCGGCGGTACTCCGCTGGCAGCTGTAGCTTGAGACTATGCTCAATTCGATCTAAGTCTTCATTGGTCATGGCAGTTTTCGACTCCGGAGCCGTCTCAGGATCAACTCCTACTTTGTCACTCTCTAGTATCAATGGATGCGGTTCACTGCTTTGCCCGCAACCAGCAACCCCAACCAGGAGCAGCACAACGAATGTTGTGCGGATCATTGATGTCCTTCGACACTTCATGGTGGAATGGGAAGCAATCACAATTCCGCAATCTGCTGAGTCTGCTGAGTGAGGACGAGGTGACTGCGGAAAGTGATCCTACCGCATCCGCTGACGGCGGTCGCACCTCGCTAGCATATTCTGGCAATTTCCTGCGCCGTTGCTACAGTTGATCGCTGAGCGACGGACCGCCCAAGAAAGGCCCCGCAGGGAACCGCGGGGCAAGTTTCACATCTCCGAATCAGGACGCGGAATGTCGCGCGCTTGTTAACCGGCGGGTCAGGGTTTCTTTTCTAAGGCACGAGTGGTTAACAGAAGCGCGAGTTTCGGGCGGCCCAGCGCGCCGTGAGAAGAGATGCAGCTCGTACTGACCTTGGCGCTGAGCGCAGTGAAAGAAGCGCCCCAGAGGCCCGAGTGATCGCCTCCCCTGCTCTTTCAGCAGTGTACATAAACCATGTCACCACCCGGTTTCTTCGGCTCGCTTCACATTGTATCGCCATGGGCGCCGTTCGTCAGCTTTACACTTCATTCCTCGTGATGCTCGCCGCAGCGACTGAGAAGGAACTGGCGGCACATGTGCAATTCCTGCGAGCCGAAAACAAAGAGCTCAGACGCCGGCTGCCTGACCGCATCACCTGCACTCTTCGAGAGCCGCTCAAACTGCTTCGGTCTGGCCAGCAGTGCGCTCCAGCAAGGGCCGTGCGTGGCAAGTAAGATCGGGCGTGACGCCCTATCGATCGTTGTAGGTGCGGTAGTCTTCACTCGGTATCAGGTACTGCGTGCGCTGGGCGTTCATGATGCGTTCTCGCCATTGCGGGTCGATCGGTTCGTGCTTTGCGCCGGACCCCCGGGTCGCCTCTCGAATCTGTTCAATCGGAAACTTCGGCGTGCGGTTCGCGTTCAGGAGTCCGTTGGCCTCCTGGTAGGTGTCGGCGAACTGCGTGTAGCAAAACCCGGCGAGAACGGTGCAAGAGTGCACCGCCTCGAGTAGCTGCCGATAGGCGCTAGCCAGGTCGTCGGACGACTCGACTCGCGTGTAGCCCCAGGTTCGGCCTCGATCCGCCGAATAGGCGATCCCACCGAATTCCGTCAGCATCACTGGCTGGTCGCTGTCGACTGCTCCGCCAAGCAGGAGCATCTTGCCGCCTGGGCGCTCGCGTTTGAACAGGCGCGGCAGCCGCTCGTCCGCCCCATACCGATGGGCAATCCGCTCGGGACGGTCGTCATAGTCATGAATGCCGATGATGTCGGTCGCGACGCTTTCCCAACCGTCGTTGCCAATGACAGGGCGGGTCGGATCAAGTGTTTTTGTCAGGTGATAAAGCGACTGGACATAATGTCGCTGGGCCGGACTGTCCGGTAGGTCAGGCACGCCCCACGACTCGTTGAATGGCATCCAAGCGACGATGCACGGATGGCTTGAGTCGCGCTCGATCACTTCCATCCATTCGCGCGTAAGCCGTTCGATCGAGGCCCGCGTGAAGCGATAAGCACTCGGCATCTCCTCCCAGACGAGCAAGCCCAGCGTATCGGCCCAGTACAAGTAGCCGGGGCTCTCGATCTTCTGGTGCTTGCGCACCCCGTTGAAGCCCATCGCTTTGGTCAGTTCAACGTCCCGCCGAAGCGCATCGTCGTTGGGAGGGGTAAGCCCACAGTCGACCCAATATCCCTGATCCAGCACCAGCCGCAATTGATAGGGGCGGCCGTTGAGTACGAAGCGATCGCCTTGCACGGCGATCGAACGCAGCGCCGTGTAACTGCGGACCGTGTCGATGACCTTGCCCGACGGGTCAAGCAACTGCAGCCGGGCCTGAATGAGGGTGGGACTGCCGGGGGTCCAGAGGAGCTCATTTCGGTAATCGTCGATTCCGGGGTCGGAAAGCGCGATCCTGCGATGCACTTCGCCTGACATCACTGCATAAGTGTCGTCGGCAAGCACGTTGTCGCCCACCCATAGTTTGATCGACAGCCGCATTCCTTCGGCGCGAGCGCCACCGAGACGTACCTCCACACCGACTTCCCAGTGCTGCACATTTGGGTTCCATCGCAAATGGCTGATGTGCGAAGCTGGCGTTGGTTCCAGCCAAACCGTTTGCCAGATTCCACTCGTGCGGTGATACCAGATGGAGTGCGGCTCGAGCTGCCAGTCTTGCTTGCCGCGCGGCTTGGCCAGATCGTGCGGATCGTCTTCGGCACGGACGACTACGGTTTGTACGCCGCTGGTGAGCAATTCCGTGATGTCTGCCTTAAATGGCGTGTGGCCCCCTTCGTGCTTCACGGCCAGTTTGCCGTTCACCCACACGCTGGCCGAGTAGTCGACTGCTCCGAAGTGAAGCCACTGCCGCTGTCCCTCGGTTTGACTTGCACGGAACTGCCGGCGGTACCAGCAGGCTTTGAAGAAGCCGGTGTGTTCCACTCCGCTCGCGGCCGTCTCGGGCGCAAAGGGTACGCGGATCTTCTGTTCGTTCCAGGTCACATCCTCCGGTACTTGCCAGTGGCTGTCTGGATCCAGGGCGAAGTCCCAGAGGCCGTTCAGCGACACCCAGCCGCTGCGTTCTAACTGGGGCCGGGGGTGTGGATCAGCCGACGGATGAGCCGCGTGAGTCATCAAAAGGTCCTACTTAGGGCGAGGGACTGGCACACTTGGCCCTTTTGCCAGCAAGGGAGCTACGTCAATGCAGAACCTCCGAATGGCGTCGTCCAACTTCGGCAGCAGTTCCCCCCGCTCGCTGCCGAGAGCGCTGCAGAGCGGTGAAACAACCGCTTGTGTCATTGAGTTGGACGAAGTGACTTCACCAATGCACTCACATGGCAGCTTAAGGGTGGTCGCGACGCGTTGTAGAAGCTCTACACAGCTTATCGGCCCCCGGTTGGTCAAGTGCCACACACCCGTTTCCTGGTCCATTAGCAGGTCTAGGCAGGCGTGCGCCAGGTCAGGCGCGTAGGTGGGCGAGATGATGAAGTCGTCGGCCACCTCTACGCATTGCCCTGCCCGAAGTTGTTTCAACCAACGGATGAGATAGTTCGTCGACTTCCACCAACTGAACAGCATGCTAGTACGAATCACAAGCACGTTGGGATGAGCGGCGAGCATTTCGGGCTCTGCAGAGCAATGCGAGCGACCAAAAGCGCTTCGCGGACTGGTGCGATCTGCTTCCAGGTATGGCCGGCCCAAGGTGCCGTCGAAGACATGATCGGAAGAGAACGCGACCAGTGGCAAACCAGCGGCAGCGCACTGGGCTGCCAGTTCGGCTGAAGCCGTGCAATTGACGTCATGGCACTCGTTCGGATCCGCTTCGGCCTTATCGACCCCAGAGATACCGGCCGCGTTAATGACCGCCCAAGGCCTGTGCTGCTCAATCCCGGAGCGAATCGAATCCAACGACTTCAAATCGGCTTGTTCACGCGTAAGTGCGATGTGCGGCAGGCTGCGAGCCTTGCACGCCTTCGCAAACGCACGCCCTAGCTGGCCACTCGCACCGAAAATAAGCAACGGTCTTTTTGCTTCCGGCGGTCGCAGCCTGAATGTCGATCCCATTCCCGTACTCGGTCCAGTAGCGACAGGCGGATAAGCAAACCGCGACTCAGTCCGCCACCAGCCGATCGGTGGAACCGCCGTCGTATCGGCTGCGTTGCGCTCGCTGAGCTGCGTCACTGCGCGAGCGATCGCTGTCGGCCGCGGTTGCTTTCCGCGAACGTCGAAGACGCCTGGCTCATAACATCCGTTGTTGGCAGTGCAGAGACTATTCCAATCGAAGGAGCCGAGCAAACTCCACACGGCAATCGCCCGCATGTCAACGCCGCGCTGCCTCAAATCCTCAGCAATCTGCCAGCTGTCCAACAACCAGCGAACTTGCTCCTCCCGATAACCGCCGAGATGAACCTCGGTTATTGCGAGAGGCAATTGATACCGCTCCCAGGCCTCGCGCAGCAGACCGTCAACGCCGTCGATGCCCTCGCTACGAACGCGCACTGCTTCGATATCGGCGTACTGGTGCCTGCCGTTGCCGCCGTGGGAGCACGCTGGGTATCGCTCGAGTCGTTCGTCCAGGAAACGCTCGCCGGTGAGATAGTAGTTGAAGCCTAGGACGTCGGGCGGACACGGCTCGTCATTCAGCCTCAGAATGGCGTCCCGCAGGTCAGGCGTGCAGGCGATGTAGCTCCACAGGGGATGCTGTTGATCGAGTCTGCCGGTGAGCAGATCAATCGATAGCCAGCGGCGGTAATTCTCGAAATCGGCCTGATAGGCCAACAGCGGCGTGCTATGAGTTTTTCCGAGGTCCTCCGTCGAAACGAATTTCGCTTCGGGATTGATCTGCCGTATGGCGCGCATCGCCGCCGCGGTTGCGACGCATTCATTCACCAGGGCATAGGCGAACGCCTGATCGCTCCGTTCGTGGGGATACCAATGACCGTAGAGCGCGCTGAAGCGAGCCGTAGTGAGTGGCTCGTTCACCGGAGTGTAGGCTTCGACCCACGGATACCGGGTGGCCACCGCTCCAGCGTATTCGGCAAGTCCGGCGACGAATCCTGGATCGAGAAGATGCGTGTGCCGCGGCCCGCTGCCGTGGTGCACAAGGCCGACTATCGGGGCAATACCGAGCGACCGCAGCCGGTTCAATCGCCGGTCTGCCCAACTCCAATCGGCTTGTGCGAGCCCTCTCGGAGCCGTTCGTTCCCAAAGGATCGGGTAGCGGATGGCCTCAATGCCTAGTTGGGCGAAGCGATCGAGGTCGTCATCGCGGACTGCATGGCCGTTTTCTACCAGCTGATCCCGATAGGTGTCTCGAACCCGATTAACCGTACACTCGATTCCGGCCCAAAGTTGCAGCCGGTCGTTTGCGAGTATCGAATTCATCCGCTCGTCGCCCCTCCCTGCATGCTGCGCGTGCCGCCTAACGCGGTTTTCGGCGACCGATGTCGGCCTGGTCCGAGCCATCTTCAGCTCGACGAGCCCAATATAGGAACCAGCCTGTTCGACCCCCGCATGCCGGGCAGGAGGAGAAGTAAACCTGTTCAGGCTCGCCATCGAGGCCGTGGAGCCGGTGGGGCCGAACAGGGATCGCGATTCCGCACGTCTCGCAGTCGTGCAACGGAACCGCTTCCGGATCGGTCAAATACACTTGAATCAGGTCCGCGGGCACTTCCTCTGGCAGTCGACCGCCGCGCCAGGCAATCCCTGAGACCCAAGCGCGTAAGCCCGAGCCTCCGTTGTGCAGCCCACGAAGCGTCCGATCCACAGTTTCACGCAGCGCATCGGGTACGGCTAGCAGAAACTCTTGGCAAGCCGATGTCCAACGCGGGTCGGCTTCAGTCGACGCGGAAGCGGTATCGAGATGCTCGATCGGCAAAACCGACTCAGGCAGAGGGGACATAAGGCAGCTCCTGCTCAAGGGCTATTTGGTGGCAACCGTGCCAACGTCGGACCTGCGCAGTCCAGCACTACGGCCCCGTTCGCGTTTCGCCTGGACGGCCTCAGCTGCCCTCTTACCGGCGATGAACGCGTGGTCCGAATTGTAATACTCCCATTCGCTATACCGTCCCGCCAAGACAACGTCCTGAGTTTCGAGCCAGTTTCGAATAGTGGCCACGTTCTTAGGCCGAGCATGATCGTAGACAACGTACGCAAATGGCATATCGACCTGATTGGCCGTCCAGATGGGATCGTCGGCTCTAATCAGTCCCACCGAGCGACAATCATCGATGCACCGCTGAATGAGTTCGTCGCCGTCGCACGGCAGTAGCTTGTGGGGCGAGTAGGTGATTTCACAGGTCAACCCAAAACCGCCCGGTGGATTGCAGAATGGGCTCGCGTTCCCTTGTACAAAGATGCGATGGAAGATGGTTTGCTCGGGATAGTAAATCCAGTGCTTCTCCGTCAGATTCTCGCGACCGATGCCAAGATTGACACAACGTACGGAAACGTACCGGAGTCCTGCTGCTGACTCGCGCACTTCTTCAGGTACTTCGTCCCCCATCAGACGAATGAGAACGGGAAGCGGCATTGTGCTGATGAGTTGCTCGTAAGGCAGCACCGTGCCGTCGCCTAATGTGATCTGGTGAGCCGAGGGAGAAACGGCGGCAACGTGCTTGTTAAGCAGGAGCCGGTCCTGGATGTACGGAAGAAAACCGTTCATCAGTGCCTGGAATCCACCTCGCAGCGGATAGCCGAAGCGAGCATTCGGTCCCATCGGCTTGCCGACCGGCTGCAGCGCACCATCGATCATTTCTTCCAAATCAGGCAGCGGAACACGGCCGCCGAGCCACGACGTTTCCATTTCCGACAACGGAACTGCCCAAAGTTTGCGGTTATAGGGAACGGCAAAGTGCTTGGCGATGCCGGCGCCCCAGACCTTGTAGATAAATTCCTCGAAGTTTTTCGGTTCACCATCTCGGCCGGCCTGTCCATTGGAGCTATTGGCCGAGACCAAGCGGGCCGTACTCTCCATCACACCATCGCCGCAGCAATCTTTGACATCCCCCGTCTTGCAATCCTTGCTTTCCTGGCCGTCACCATTCTGCTTTGCAGCGGCTGACTGACCATTGCCCACCTGCCCGTTCCCGTTGGCGCTCGCCTTGCCGTTGCCATTTGCGGCTGGAGCAACTTGTGCCGGATTCCGCTTCAGGGAGCCATATCGGGCCTCGATTGCACCGACGATGCATTCCTTGATCACCGTTGGCGGCAGGCCATACAGCGCACCTTGGAACGGGTAGCGGGTGTAAGTCTCTATGCTGTAGATCCAAGCTTCGCGGTTTTGCCAATGAACGTTCTCGCCGAGCAACATTTCGTATAGCTCATGCACGTACGGATCGTTCGAGAACATAATGTGGCCGGCGAAGTCGAAGGTGAAACCGTCGGCTTCCAGCGAACGGCACCAGCCGCCGACCGTATCATTCTTTTCGATCAGAAGGGCGTCCTCACCGAGATGGTAAGTCGCGCTCAATCCGGTCGGCCCGGCGCCGACGACGATTACTGGTGGGCTAGTCGTCGGGGCGCCGGACCTGGTAGCTGAAGTAGTTTCTTCCTTGTTTGTCGCGTCGATCCGAACGATACGCCGCCCTTCGGCGACAAGGTTCTGGTGTTTCGTGTGTAATGCGCGATCGATGAGATCTTCCATTCGCCGGGCCGTCGCGTCCCAACTGGTAGCCGCGAGCACCTGACGCATCAGCGAGGTGCGTAGCTCACGCTCCTGAGGCGGATCGTTCAGTGCTCGTTCACACCCTGTGATGAATTCGTCAGCCGTATCGGCCAGGTAGACGATATGGCCATAGGGCTCAGCCACATCGGTGATTGGAGTGCTGACGATCGGCTTCTCGGCCGCCATGTATTCCAAAGTTTTGGTGGGACTGATGTAGCGAGTTGATTCGTTACGTGCAAAGGGTAGGAGGCAAACGTCCCAGCCACCTAGATACTTCGGCAGATCTGCGTATTGCTTTTGGCCGAGGTAGTGGATGTTCGCTCGTCGTGGCAGGGCTGACTCGTCGATTTTGACCACGGGACCGACCATCACGATCTGCCAGTCCGGACGTTGAGCGGCAACGGCATCGATGAGCTGCAGGTCCACCCGTTCGTCAATTACTCCAAAATAGCCAAGCCGCGGGTGGCCGGCGGCCGATTGATCGACTGGTTCGGCCGAGCTTGAGGGCGCTTGGGCCTGAGCGAAATGTTTCGCATCTACGCTGCTCGCGAAGCAATGAGCGTTTGAGTGCCGGTCCTGTAAACGTCGGAACAAGCTCGGCCCGCCAGTGAACACCAAGTCAGCCCCCGCGAGCAGCTCTTTCTCACGCTGTTTGAGAAGCGGTGGAGCGTTCAGAAAGGCGTCGAGCGCATCCATGCAATCGTAAATGACTAATTCGTGCGGTGTTTCTGGCAGAAGTGGCAATGCGAGCGGCGTGTAGAACCACGTGATGCAGCGCTCGACGTTCTGCTCGACCATTAATTGGGCGACGAGCTTATGCAGCAAAGGCATCTGCTCAGGGGCAAAGCCGTGTGCGGTGATCGGCGTTCGAGGCCGGGCAACGATGATGTTGTCGGCGACTGCCTCAATCTCCATCCGCGGTTCGCCGCTCTCATCCAGTTGCGGTTCTTCGATCAAGATCACGCGGCGTTGCTGAGCCAATCGCGACAGTAGGTGTTGCGGACGCTGAAAGACGAAGTTCCAGCGTAGGTGACAAAATACAACTAGATCGGCTTGGCGCAGCATGAGAAGCCTCCGGTAGTTCGGGGCACAAGATTCTCGACTCGGAGCGCTTCGAGATTCGCTGCGTCCTAAGGATTGGGCCAGTACTCTAACGCAAGGCGTGTGCCATTAATGTTGTCAGGACTTAGCGCTCCGTGGCGACAAGGCGGAGCGGCTAACCGCCTCATCGGCACTCAGCGCGGCCGACGGACGCTCAAGGCGGGACGTGGCACCCATTGATATTTGAGACTGATTTGCCCGCATCTCTTCCCATTACGACGGGTGCCTGATGGCAATGGCATCAGTGATCCGCGACTTATTCTCGGGAATAGTGATTTCCGCTTCCGCCTCTGCCAGTACCTCGCGTGCACGGCGCTAATCGCCGTCGAACTCGCGTATTACTTGCGGTGGCAGGAGTAGAACGGAGTGGTAGACCAACGGCCGGACTCAGCCCTAAGCTCCCGGTGTGTCATGAGGCAGCGGGTGCGCTTTGCCATTTACCGCGCACCGGCCACGGAGAGTAGCGTTCAGCCGCCCCATCAATTCGGAACCATCATGCGCTGCTCGGCCGGAAATTCCGCCTTAATGATGGCATGGATCATTTCAAAGCTGGGCAGTGTCCCCAACTCGCGGCAGCCACCACCCTTGCACACAACTCGCCAAAACTCAGACCTTAAAGCAGGCTTGTCGTAGAGCGATAGTGCAACAAGCTCGGCCTCACGTTTCCGCCGTCTACTTTCCATGTCTCTACCCCTCTGAGAACTGGTTTTCCTCGGATCACCGGAATTCTAGAGGTGACTAGCCGCCATGTCCGCACGAAGCCGTACGGACGTGCTATTTCACTGCATCGACCCTCGGCTCGTGTAGGCCCACGAAACCTGGATTAACCTCGTTCATGTGGCCGCAGCCAGTCAGCAATGGAGCCGGGAATAATGTTTGCATCATCAGCTGGCGATCATTTCGCCGCCGCTGATCTCTCTACGGCATGATTGCCCGATCGGCTCGTACGCGCTCTCGGCGATTGCTGCACCGATCGTTGAGTCGCTGGTGTGGATTGCAGGCTGGCTCGTGCCGGTCTTGGCGCGAGATAACTTTTAGGACTCTGGAGCGCGGGTCAAACCAACAGACGTGCGCATCCGGCTTGAATGCATCGGGGTTCGTGTTCATGACTGACAGTACGCAAACGTACGACGTTATCGTGATCGGAGGCGGCCCTGCCGGTCTTAACGCCGCACTAGTGCTTGGCCGCGCGTGCCGAAAAGTGATTGTGATCGATGCTGGTGAACCCCGTAATCGAGCCGCTCGAAAGCTCCATGGCTTCCTCAGCCGTGACGGCATTGATCCCAGGAGTCTAGTGGATCAGGGGCGCAACCAATTGGCCCCCTACAACGTGCAGCAGGTCCGCGACCTTGTAGTTGATGCCGCGCCCATCCCTCAATCCGCCAATCAGCATTTTGCGACTGCCTTTAGGATATCAACCCGGAAAGGACACGAGTTCCAGGGGCGAAAGCTGCTCTTCGCGACTGGCACGCTGGATGAGATCCCAGACTTTCCCGGTGTGGCGGAATGCTACGGCGTGTCTGTGCACCACTGCCCTTACTGCGACGCTTGGGAACACCGAGGCAAGCATCTGGTAGCCTTTGGCTTCGAGTCAGCTAAAGCAGTTGGATTAGCGATTTCCCTTACCAGCTGGTCTCCACAGGTCACGGCGGTCACAAGCGGGGCATCCGTCGAGGCGAGCGACAGACAATTGCTCGCGAGAAACGGAATTGCAGTAGTCGATGACCGATTGCTCGCCCTGGAACATCAGGACGGGCGTCTACGAGGACTTCGGTTTGAGGGGAAATTCGTCCCTGCAGACGCGCTTTTCTTCAACACACGGCAGCGGGCTCAGTCCAACCTCCCGCGGGAACTGGGCTGCGAAACCGACACCGACTGTTTCGTTACCACGCGAGGCAAGCAAAAATCGGATGTTCCGGGCTTGTACTTGGCCGGTGACGCGGATGGAGACGTGCAGTTCGCCATTGTGGCTGCCGCTGAAGGGGCAACAGCTGCCGTCGCGATCAACCGAGAACTGCAGGAAGAGGATCGAACGGCGTGAAGACCATTCAGCGCATGCAACGGATCGCGATTGTCGGCGGCGGCTAGGGTGGGCTTACCTGCGCCAAATATCTCGCCGATGCGGGAATGACAGTCCGCGTTTTTGAGGGACTGCCCTTCCTAGGAGGTCGCGCCTCGACATTCCGCGACGCTGATGGTGAGTGGATCGAGCAGGGCCTGCAACTGTTCCTGGGATCTTACAGCGAATTCCGAACTCTGCTCATCGAAATCGGGAGGCCGGCTGAGGATACCGGCCCGCCGTTCATCCTGGCGTGGATCGCCGCTTACCTTTACTGGTTTGGCGCTACACTCGCGGTAAGAGGAAACGTTTACCGAGCCAAGTTTGAGCATGGTTCATTCAGTCTAGTTATGTACAACAATCGGTTTCCGGGGCTGGAAGCTTCTGAGCTGTGCAGCGGTAGAGCTCGCCCCCACAGAGGGAGCCGTATGGGGTATATCTCCGGCACTTTCCGGGAAACTATCCGCGATGGTGGACCGTCACCCCATACGATCATTACCGGCGCGAGGGTTCCGTTTTCACTGTTAATCACCGCACCCGCGGATAGTGTGTCGTTATGTGTTGCTGAACTGCCTCAAGCTTACCGCCATCAGTACGCTGACGTACCAATAGGCAGCGGGCTCCCGCTGAAGTCGTAATGATTGAGTAATCCATCGCGGTTCGAGCGCTTTATCAATTGCATTCAACCCTGACGGTGCGACAATGATCGCACACAACCTATTCTCGGCGGGCCGCTACTTCTGGCCCCTCGCCCCGAATTCTTTGCGGGGAGCGAGCCATCATGGGCAAGCAACGACAGCTTCGAGAGTATGACTTAGCGCGGCTGATGCTAACGGATCGCCAACAGTTGCATGCGGAGTTTCTTCGCATCGCTGGTGAGCACGGCGGTAAAGAACTCCAGGCAATCACGGATCGCGACAAGATCATGGCGATTCTTCGGATCGAATTCCCAGCGTTCGATGAAGCCAAGCCACACCAATAGCGGCGGCTGCGGGCTCTCGGAATCTGCCAGTCGCCCGCTAACCCTCGCTAGACGCTGTCCATTCCCAATGGAGCGTGGGCAGCGCTTTTTCTACCACTTGCGCAGGAAAAAGCCCCGCCGAAGCGGGGCCGCTTAGTAGTTAGACGCCACCTTCCCCGCCTACAATGCCCGCACGTCAGCCGTCACGCCCCATCGGTCGGCTAATCGCAAGAGGTAAGCCGCTAGTCCGGCTGCGGTCGCGTACTGCGGAGCAAGCTCGTCAATCATGCGCCGCTGCTCCGCTTCCAGCGGTGGCGAAAACGTAGCGCGCACGCTACCCACTCGCATGACTAGCTCAATGGTAGTAGTTGAGCCTTCCACACGCTCCAAGCTAGCCTTCAGAAAGCATTGCCGCAAACGGATTTGCCCCGTACCCTCCGTGCGTCATCCAGCGTACTGACCCGCGTAGAACTCATGCGTAGGATTCCTTTGGGTAGCAGAACCAAAGGAGGCGAGGCGATGGGTACGCGGAAAGAGATTGTAGAAATTGTTCGTGGTCGGGCATTTACCGCTCTGGCGTCTGTTGCGGTACCCGACGATGCTACGGCACACGAGCAAGCCGAAGGGCTAGTGCGCAAGGCTCTGGAAGTCCTGAGCGAGCACTGCGGCAGCGAAGCGGCACTCAACGAACTGCAGGCCATCGTCGACAAATGCAGGCCGCCGCGAATGACTAAGATGGTCGCATGGACGAAGAACAGTTAGCCAAGATTGAATCCGCCGTCGCCAAGTGTCTTTCCGGCTGCGATGACATAACGCCATTCAAGCAGTTATCGGCCTTCATCAACTCACTGAAGGACGATCCAGAGTGGACGGACCGGGACATCATCGAAGTGCAGACGCGGGTTATTCGGGTGCTGCTGTACCGATCACAGCACCCGCCCCGCAGCAACACATAACTACCATCTGCACTTCAAGCGGGATGGCTTCACCCTTATCGTTAACCCGAAGCATGTTCGGAACGTGAGAGTGATTTGCCCGACTTGCTGGCGACAGGTGTGAGACTTATCGCCGTCGCAGTTCGCACGCAGCTTCTCGGCATCGGCCACACTCATCCGCGGAATCTGCCGGGTCATGCGCGGCAAACATGGACAAGGCGGTCAGCTTGTCCTTAGACTGGCCGCAGGATCCGGTCTGAGGCCAAAGCGGTCATGTAAACCCGTCGACGGACAGAGGAGCGGCGATGCACAAATGCACAATGGTGATGGCGAGTTCACTGTTGCTCGTGATTGGCGTAGTGGGCAGCGCCCAAGACGTTCCGGTGGTTGAGCGCAAGGATGTGGTACTTCTACTCGACCCGAGTCTCAAGCCCACCGTTCCAATCCTTGTAGATTCGTTCGAGCGGCTTGGATTCCGCGCCGTCCGAACGGTAGACGAAGAGGATCGGGGACCTTGGGATACCGGCGTTGAAGTCATCGCAGGGAATAAGAAGGCGGTCAAGGATTGGCTGTATCTGATTGAAATAGGCAAGCCGCTTGTTCGCCCCGGAGGTTTAGGTGGCGGTGTGACAGCTCTTTTCCCCTACGCGCTGCACTACCGTCCCGATCCCAAAGCGAAGCCAACCAGGCTGGCCGCGGGCACAATCTATTCGTGGCACCGCACGGCGGAGGACGCTCTATTTGGGTTCGCCGAAAGGGGCTGCTCCAGTCAGTTAGGTTATGACATCAGTCTGCAGCTGGGAGCCGGGCTGCTCACGGGCAAACCGTGGCTCAAGCCAAACCCACCGAGTACTCCCATCGCTTGGTTCCCGGCAGAGCTTGTTGACGGCGGCGAGACGCTCAAGGTTGTGCTAAAAAACAAGAACCCGGTCACCTTACAAGTATCCGTCAGCGTGCAGAGTTCCCCGCAGGATACCCGTTCCGCAAATTATCCCGCTGAAGGTCGTCTTATGTATCTCGGTGCGGGCGAGGAACGAACCCTGCTGCTGCCGGTTTCTGGGATGAGCGGCATCGTCCCTGGCTGTGTCACATGTACCGCCTATGTTGTGGACGAGCGCGTGACGCTTCGAGATAGCCGGCGAGATCCGGCGAAGTGACGAAACGAAGTAGTCGTCGCAGTGGGTCGCGAGAATGTATTGTTCCCCCTCGCCATCGGCCCCTTCGTCTCCTACCGCCTCTGGCACTACCTCGCGTACACGGCACTCGCAGCTGTCGAACTAGCCTATTACTTGCGGTGGCAGGAATAGCGAGCGGAGAATGGCCACCTGGACGAGAACAAACCCCGCAGACGCTGGCTGAGCATTGGCATCCGCGACTTGCTTTGGGCGATGGCCCTAATTGGGATTGGGCTGGGGTGGTGGGCGAAGCAGAACAGACTGCGCTCGTCGAAGAGAAGCTCGCAGACGTGGAGTGGACGCTCCGATCCGTGCTGCGTCAGTATCGAAGCGATGCGGGTCAGGGATGATCGTCACGCGCACGTTTCGAACTCCCGAATGCGCGAGATTTTGGTGCAAGAGCCATTTCTGCAATAAGTTAGGCCGCGGTGAGTGTTGCGCGCGACATCGCGCGCGATAAAGTTTCGCGTCCTGCCAAGGCACCTCTACGGGACTCGGAAACTCGCGCGCGTGTTAACCGGCGGGTCAAGTCGTCTTTTCTAGCGCACGAGTGGTTAACAGCAGCGCGGGTTTCGAGCGATTAAGCCTCGCGGCGATTTGTCACCCTGGCCCTGATGATCTTGTACAAGGTTAACGACGACATACGGCACGGTCCGGCGCGCTGCAAACAATCAGGCACCCAAAGGGCGCGAGGTTGCACGTCCTGCAAAACCAGATCGGAGGGTGACGCTGCGATGTGCGACTGCTTTCAGGCATCGCCGGCACTGGAGACTTCCTGTGCTTACCAATGGTCCGATATTTCGGACTTAAAAGGGGGAGACCGACAAACGCAATCGGCCTCAGACGACCAAGTGTCTGACCTCCTTCGTCCCTGTCCTCCTCTTGAATCTGCTAACCTCTATTTAGGTTCTGCGATTTGCGCCGGCGCTCTGCGGCTCGAACTCATCGAGTCGCCATGGATGCACTTCGCTATATTGAAGTGAGTTGGACAACGACAGCAGCAAGCGGGGCCTTGGCCGCGCTTTGCTTCAAAGGCCCAGACAGAATGACAGCTGAGAAGCGGTTTGTAACTACAGGCGTTCCTGGGCTCGACTACGTTTTGCACGGCGGATTCCTGCGACAAGGCTTTTACCTCGTCCAGGGAGATCCCGGTTCTGGAAAGACTACGCTCGCGCTCCAGTTTGTCCTCGGCAGACGGCATGCTGGAGAGCGTTGCCTCTACATTTCGCTAACTGAGTCACGGCGTGACTTAGTCAAAACCTGCGACGCGCACGGTTGGAACTTAGACGGGGTTCAGATATGCGATCTGTCCAAGTCGACCGTCAACATTTCAGGTGAGCCAGAGTCCTCTGTCTTTCACCCATCGGAAACCGAGCTCGGTGAGACGACTCAGTCGATACTGGCGGCCGTCGAGTCGGCAAAGCCAGACAACGTCGTTTTCGACGGCTTGTCAGAAATGCGGTTGCTTTCCGGCAACCCTTTGATCTATCGCCGACAGCTCCTAGCTCTTAAGGAATTCTTCGCCGAGCGAGGGACCACAGTGCTGTTGCTCGATGATCGGTCGTCACCGTTTGGAGAAATCCAGCCCGAGAGCCTTGTGGGTGGTAACCTTATCTTCGAACGTACGCTCCCGCAGTACGGAAGTGCGAGACGCCGAATGTACGTTACAAAGGTGCGCGGTTCAGATTTCCGCGAGGGCTATCATGACTACGAAATCGCACAGGAAGGCGTCGTTGTTCATCCGCGCCTTGTCGCAGCTGAGCACCACGATGTGTTCACCCGCGAAACGTTTTCAAGCGGAATACCACAGCTGGACACAATGCTAGCCGGGGGCATCTCGACCGGATCAACTACGCTCCTCTTGGGGCCAGCTGGCATCGGGAAATCGACCACCGCGATGCAGTTTGTGGTCACAGCGATGAAAGCAGGCCACAAGGCTGCGGTCTACATGTTTGACGAAGTTCTCGCAACGTTGATCGATCGAGCCGAAAAGCTTTGCCTCGGGAAGGAAGGCGGCCTTCAAGCGTACATCGATGAGGGACAGCTCCATGCTCAGCAAATTGATCCCGCCGAAATGTCGCCCGGTGCATTCGCTTCGGAAGTGAGTCGTGCGGTCGATGCTGGCGCAAAAATGGTAGTAATCGATAGCCTGAATGGCTATTTGAACGCCATGCCCGAGGAGCGATTTTTGACGACTCATCTCCATGAACTGTTCGCCTACCTGAACCAGAAAGGTGTAATCACCCTGATGGTCGTAGCGCAGCACGGCATGATCCTCCGTGGCGGCACGTCGGATGAGCTCGACGTGAGCTACCTGGCCGATTCAGTGCTCCTCTACCGGTACTTTGAATCGCAAGGTGAAATTAGGCAGGCGATCAGCATTTTTAAGAAACGAACCGGAGCCCATGAAAGACTGCTCCGGGAGCTCAGGATAACGGCCAAGGGCATGGAGATCGGGGAGCCACTTCGCCAATTCCGTGGAATTATGACGGGTGTACCGCAGTACGAAGGGGACACCAAGATGCTTCCAGCAGAGGAATAGTCGTGACCAATGACGAACGGGTGCTCGTGCTCTTGCCCACTGCAAAAGACGGGGAGCGGACTAAGTTAGCGCTGGCGGAAACCGCTCTTGAGTGTGTTGTCTGCCCAACCCTGCACGCACTCTGCCTTGAAATCGAAAAAGGTGCAGGCGTTGCCATCCTCACCGAGGAGGCAATCGTTTTGGACCGCGAACGTTGCCTTCGGCAGGTGCTTGAGTCGCAGCCGACTTGGTCGGATTTCCCCCTAGTGGTGTTAGCCAGGGAAAGTTCGAGCGGTGCTCAATTGCGCGAGTCGATGAATGCTACGCTCATCGATCGGCCGATCAAATTACGCTCTCTCTTGAGCGTAGTGCAGGCAGCGCTTCGTTCGCGACGGCACCAGTATGCGATTCGTGAACATCTCGCTGAGCGCGAGCGGCAGGCGGAAGCACTCCGCGCGGGTGAGGAGCGGCTACGGAGGATGATCAACGTCGATGGCGTCGGGGTACTCGTTTGGGCGCTGCCGGAAGGCCGCTTAATAGGCGCCAACGACTTCTTCCTGCGCATGTTCGGCTATGCCCGGGCAGAAATTGAGTCGGGGACATTAACGTGGCGAGACATGACTCCACCGGAATATATCGCTGTGAGCGAGGAGCAGCTAGCGGGATTCGCAGAGAGCGGCAGAATTGGGCCTTACGAAAAAGAATACTTTCGCAAAGACGGGTCACGTGCATGGATGGTCTTCGCTGGTGCCTCTCTGGGCGATGGCACAATTGTGGAGTATTGCATCGACGTGGGCGATCGAAAGCAAGCTGAGGAGGCGCTTCGCGAAGCGGATCGGAAGAAGGATGACTTCATCGCGCTCTTAGCGCACGAGCTGAGGAACCCACTAGCTCCAATTCGAAACGGCTTGCAGGTGCTGCGGCTCGCAGGTGGAGATGTCGACGCGGTCACACAGGCCCGGGCGATGATGGATCGCCAGCTTTCCCACATGGTTCGGCTCATTGATGATCTGCTGGATGTGTCGCGCATCAGTAGAAACAAGATGGAACTTCGAAGAGAGCGGGTGCTTCTTGCAGACGTTATCGGCAGCGCCGTCGAAACGGCCCGGCCCCAGATCGAAGCGGGCGGACATGAATTGACGGTCGCCTTACCTCCGGGGCCAGTGTTCCTGGAGGCCGATTTGACGCGGCTGGCGCAGGTATTCAGCAATCTCTTAACCAACAGTGCCAAGTACACGCATACGGGCGGGAGGATTCAACTTTCCGCAGTTCGCCGAGCTCAGGAACTGCTTGTAAGTGTCAGAGATACGGGCATCGGGATTCCGCTGGACGCGCTGCCCCGCATCTTCGACATGTTTAGCCAGGTAGACCGCAGCATTGAACGTTCGGCAGGCGGCCTTGGGATCGGCCTTGCGCTTGTTAAAGGCATCGTCGAAATGCATGGGGGTACGGTAAGCGCTGAGAGCGCAGGAGAAGGGAAAGGAAGCGAATTCAGAATCTGTCTGCCTGTGAGTGATGCAAGGCAAGCACAGGGCAACGACCAATATTCAGAAAAGGTTCCGCAGGGGCCTAGGCACAGAGTGTTGGTTGTTGATGACAACCCGGATGGAGCAGCTTCGATGGCAATGATGCTCCGGCTCATGGGCGACGAGGTACGGATGGCCCATGATGGATTGGAGGCGGTGGAAGCTTTTGAATCGTTTCGCCCGGAAGTCATCCTCATGGATATTGGAATGCCCAGATTAAATGGTCTGGAGGCGACGAGACGAATCCGAGACTTGCCGTTCGGCGAAACTTGCACCATCATCGCGGTTACTGGCTGGGGTCAAGAGAGCGACATTAAACGTTCAATGGAAGCCGGTTGTAACGGGCACTTAGTCAAGCCAGTGAAATTCGCAGAACTTGAGCAGTTGCTGAGGCAAGTTTGCCAGTAAGATCTTGTGCCTGCGCCACGGCCACCGCATAAAAATCCCGGAGAGCGGCAGGTCGTCCGGGGCGGTAGTGCTGCATTTGGTAGTGCTGCATTATGTGTTGCTGGCGCGTTAGGTACGCAGGCGCGAGAGGCGGCGATTGTGCGGAACCTGCTAAAGCGCGGAGGGACTTGCGTGCTGGTACTAGGTGGCGCAGACGACCTGTCCGACAACATCAAGCGGTTGTCGAAGGACTGCGGGTATGTCGTGGTGACGCCGAAGAGGTGGCCGGAGTGACTCCACGCGCACTGGTTAATCAGCGACCACTGTCTGCTGTCACGCCCGGGAATTCCTTGTCGAGAATCGCCCTGATGATGCAGCGATCCAAAATGCGGCGATGATCGCGGCAACCGCCAGCGTCACCCGCGACCCGAAAGAATTCGTTATAGAGGGCCTGTTTGTCGCTCAGCATGTAGGCAACAAGCTCGAATTCGCGAAGGTCTCGGCGGTGGGTGGTCATAGGATCGGGAACAAACCAGGACGGGTGTGGTTGGGTACGAATGAAGTCTGCCCCTCCATATCCAATACGTCAATCTTTTGGCGCGGCGCGACACCACAGGGGCTCAACTCGCCTCAGACGTTACACGACGGGAAGCGTTGTAAGTGGCTTCGGAATGACGGCTGTGCAGCGCCCAGCCCCAGAGAACCTAGGACGCCAGCAGTGAAGTCAATGCATCGAAATCTACCGGCTTCACCAAATGGTGATCGAAACCGGCCTCACTCGACCTGCGACGATCCTCGTCTTGGCCGTAGTGTAATGAAGTACTCGCTGAGGCCTTCTTTGATGACTTCCTTTTGCTTCGCCGCGATTGCCGGTATTCCAGGCCCGCTTGTCGGCTGCCGCGAGAGGAGGTCTTCAGTGGCAGCTCTCTTGAGTTCAGATATGGTGCCCTCGCCAAGTCCGTTCAGTTGATCGACCGGCACACCAGCAAGCTGGGCAATCTTCTCCACAAGGTTGATCGTCCCGACCACCAGCCGCACCTGTGCGTTCTCGTAGTCTTCGCCGCTATTGTTCGTCACTCGCACGAAGCCCTCAAGACTCAGCGTCTCCTCGTCCTTATCCGCCACACAGAGGTAATCCGCCGCCCAGGTGATCCCGCTGGTGAAGTAGCTAATCTCGACCGTTGCTTCGCCGTCGAACTCACTTTTCACGTTCCAGCGGAGCACCTGCGGCCGATCATGCGGGAAGGTCGTGTCGAGGATCTCCAGCTTGTCCGCCTGGGTGACGAACTTTAGCTGGACGGAAGTTGGGTCGATCTGAGTGTTCGCCCAGGAGAACTGCAGGGGGTTTTCGCCGACCTTGAAGGAGATCGTTCGCCGGTCGCGAACGAGCGTCAGGTCCTCGCTGTTGTAGATCGTCAACTGGACGGCGTCGCGCGAGGGAACCGTTGAGAGGTCGACGTTGCCACCCTGGGCCACGGAGAGGCCGCAGAGGCAGAGTGCGGCTAGGAAGGCGGCCAATCGGGGCATGGGCTAACTCGGGCAACGAGGGCGCTAACGCGAACCGAGTGGCCCGCCAAGAGATAGACGGTCGAGGGTAGCCGACCGTTTCTTCGTCCGAGTGCTCGGAAGTGCCTGTTAACCAGCCTGTTAACCACAAAACTCTCGGTTAACAGAGATTCAGAGAGTTCGAAACGCGCGCAAAGGGTGCCGATCAAGAAAGCCACATTCCTGATCGGCACCCTTTCTAGCGCACTTCGAACTCGGCGAATTGGTTAACAGCGGCCCGTTTGACGCAAAACAATTTGCCACAACGGGATAAACGAAAAACGCCCGATGCTTGAGCATCGGGCGCGAGAGTTAACCAAATTCGCCGCGAGAGTTCGCGGGGTGCGGAGTAAAGCTCCCTATACAGCGCACGTTTCGAACTCGCAAAAGCGCGCGAGAGCGCGAGATTTTGGTGCAAGCATTTTTTCTGCATTGAGTTAGGTCGCGGCGACTACTGCGCGCGGCATCGCGCGCGATAAGGTTTCGCGTCCCGCCAAGGCACCTTTGCACGACTCGGAATGTCGCGCGCTTGTTAACCGGCGGGTCAGAGTTTCTTTTCTAGCGCACGAGTGGTTAACAGGAGCGAGCCGTTCGAGCCTTAGAAACGAAAAAAGCCGCGCCTGATACTGGGCGGCTTAAAGCGAGACGACTTAGCATTGAGAAGCTGAATTAGCCGCGCCGTTGGCGGTTGTAAGCGCCGTGTTGAGTGAGAACGCCATGGGCCTCGGCCAGTCGCGGGGCTGGCGGCCGGTGCCGGCGTCGGCGCATTGTGGGGTCTCGGCGTCCTCGCAGGCGTGTCCCGGGAATCGGGCCGGCGATTGCCGGTGGTACTCTCGGCGTGCTTCTGTCAAGCGCCGTAGCAGGCGCGGCCGCGGCAGGTATCGGTGGCTTCTCGCTGGGCTTGGGATTCCAGACGAGGACGCCAAATACTACGAAGTGAATTCAAATCGGGGCGAACCATTGTGACGGTGAATGGTGGCCCGAAAGCTGCCGGGCACCTTCTTCCATCTTTGTGCCGGTCTCGCCATCGCCCACCTTCGCGCTACCATCTTTGTTGTGCGACACCACGCCAACCTGGTCGTCGGTATACCCTGCCTTGCGCAGCTGGTTGACGGCTTGCTGCGCCTTGCCTGCGTCTTCGAAGACACCGACCAGGCTTTTCCGTCTGTGAACTAGCCATTTTGCTATTTACTCCGGTTGAAAAGCCGCAAGCGAAGCCCCCACTCTCAGCAAAGCCTAAGCCCCGGAGCCGTCTGGCAGCCCCCCGCGTACTTCCTGACCCGGACCTATACGCCAGCGATGGCATGTCGCTTGCATCGCGAGCGGGCAGCTTCAACCTGACCCGGAGAACAAAGATGAGCGTAAGCAATCTCGACGAACTCTTTCTGCACCACCTGAAAGATACCTACGACGCTGAGAAGCAGCTTGCTAAGGCACTCCCTAAATTGGCGAAAGCTGCCGGGAGCGAAGAGCTAAAGGCTGCGTTCACAGCTCATGCAGAACAGACGGCCGTCCAGATCGAGCGGTTGGAGCAAATCTTTGAGATGCTTGATAAGCCAGCGCGTGGCAAAAAGTGCATGGGTATGCAAGGTCTTGTTGAAGAAGGTAAGGAGGTAATGGAAGAGGATTCGCCCGAGTCGGTCATGGACGCGGGATTGATCGCGGCCGCGCAGAAGGCAGAGCACTACGAAATCGCAGCGTACGGAACGATGGCTACCTATGCCAAGATGCTTGGGATGAAGGACGCCTTGCGGCTTCTCAAGGAAACGTTGAGCGAGGAGAAAGCCACGGATGAGAAACTGTCAGCGCTCGCCGCGGCGATCAACTTCGAAGCGCAGAACGCGGACTGACACCAACGCCTTCGAATACTAGATGTCTCCCTAACCCGTCATCGTGACGGCATTCGCCTTTAGGAACGGCCCAATGTTTCAGCACATCAAAGACCTGCAGTTCAACGCCCGTGTTTCGGGCCCTGACCCGCGTTTTGCGAACATGCTTCTCGACCAGTTCGGTGGCGGCAACGGTGAGTTGAAGGCCGCCATGCAGTACTTCGTCCAAGCTTTCGGATGCCGGCGGGCTTATCCCGACAAGTACGATTTGCTGATGGATGTAGCGACCGAGGAATTCAGCCACTTGGAAATCGTTGGCGCCACGATCACGATGCTGCTCGAAGGGACCGCGCCGGAGCTGAAGGCGGCCGCCGAAGGGAACCTGGTTGCCGCGATGGGTGCCCGCAGCGTGAAGAAGAACGATGTGATCGCGCAGGCCATGGACAATCCTCGCTTCCTCATCGAGTCCGGCGGCGGCCCGATGGTGACCGACTCCCGCGGAGTGCCGTGGACCGGCGCCTTCGTGAACGCCAACGGCGACTTGTCCGTTGATATGCGCTCCAACATCGGTGCCGAATCTCGCGCCAAGATCGTCTACGAGAACCTGCTCAAGTTCACCGACGATCCCTACGTGCAGGACACGCTCAAGTTCCTGATGACGCGCGAAATCGCTCACTTCCAGCAGTTCCTGGCCGCACTCGAAACGATTCAGCCGAACTTCCCACCGGCGGTGATGCAAGGCGACCTGCGGTTCACGCACACCTACTTCAACATGTCGCACGGCGAAGACGCTCGCGGCCCATGGAACGAAGGCCAAGGGCCGTGGCCGGAAGGTGAACAGTGGGAATACGTCGAAGATCCCGTCGCTCAAGTCGAAAGCTCGATCGGCCAGGATGAAAAGGAACCCGAGGGGCACGACCGCGACCCGAAAGCGACCGCGCGCTTCGAAAAACAACTCGCCAAAGATCGCAGCACCGAACTAGCCGCAGGCAGCACCGGCAAGAACCTGCAATGGTCAATGTACGTCGGCATGAACGGCGAAGAGTAACCGCCGTGACGAGCAGCCGGGACACCCCGAATGGCTTTATGCGCGAATCAGAAAGCGCTGCCCATGCCCGTACAAGGATGAGCGGCGCGTAGAGCGGGGAAGCGAGCGACCGGCAGAAAACTGAAAGCCCGCAGCCGCTGCTAACGTGCGAATTCGTCGTTCGGAAACTCAATGTCTAGTATGGCGCGAATCTTATCGCGGTCTGTGATCGCTAGCAGTTCGTCGTGGCCATGCACTCCGGCTACTCGAATGAACTCGGCATATAACAGCTCCCTGCCGTTCAACATTATTGCAATCAGTTGGTACTCTCGAAATCGACGCCCCTGACTCAACAATCGCCTCCACGAAAGTTTATCTGATTTCCAGCAATGCAGCCGAACGAGCTAACCGCATCTCACGGGAGCGGCGGGATGTCCGAACCATTTCACGACTGCTTTGGACGGCGCTGCGCAAGCTGAGCTTCATGGCTTTCATCTGAGCGCGAAGCGCCTGGCACTCTACCACCAGTTCCGACGTGTCGGAGTAGTCTGTCAGCTCTTCGTGATGCATTGCAGTATACCTCTAACAAAATCGTAGCGGCCGACCGCCTGGGCGTCTGTCGGGACATACCTGACATGTGGCTTCGTGATTCCCTGACGCTAGACTCAGCAAGGGCCACTTGCTTGACTGCTAGGGCGCATTAATGCCCGCAAGCAAGATCAATGACGCCATTCGGGAAAGCCTGGACCACCCACTGCAAGGGCGTTCCGAATCCGCAGGTCATCGCGGCGAGCTATCTCATTGGGCTGCCCGGGCGTCCCGATTGGACGCCGGAAAAGGTCGATCAGGTGCCGGTTGCGTTAACAGTGCTCCCTAAGCGAACGTAAAATGAACGACGAACAAATCGAGCAAACCGCTCTCCATTTCATTGCGAGTGCGACGCCAGTCCAACGCCGTTCACCTGCTTGGCTCAGCACCTAGGGCGGCTAAGAAGCGATCCCGACTGGATCATGTTCGATATCGTCGACTTTCAGACGCGCGTGATTCGCGTGTTCATGGGACGGGAGAGGGAACGCGTCAGCGATACACCACTTAGACGGCCATGCGTTGGCTAGACGATGCGCGAGGCTATCGCCTCGCAGACGAGGCCCGCAGCGTCACTGTTGCGAACTTTTTCACGCGCTGTAATAAACGCCGCCACCGAATGGGAATTCAATCTCGACGATTTCCCGGATCATCTGGGCGCACGTCAACACGTCGGGATGTTTGTTAGCCCCATGCCGCCCGGTCGCTTGATTGTAGATAGCCACCAGTCCGGCCCGGTCGGAGTGCATGAGATTGGCTAGTTCCGCTTCCCGATTCGCTCGCTCTTCGATCATCAAACCAGCTTAGCAACGGCGCGGCAGATGCCCTACGATTTAGGTGTTTTGGTCCGGGTTGCTGTCCGACGGAAATTCCCGGTCCAGAATAGCCATCATCATCTGCGAAGCAGACATGCCGGGCCGGAGTGGCTGATCAATGGGGATGCCCAGCGCGCGGCGATACTCGATGGCGAGGGTGTGCTTGCGGGATGGCAGGAGCGACGACAGGTATTGTTCGCGATCTTCACGAGTTTTCGTCATTGAGGGCTCTTTCAGCGTGCAAGGCGGTTTCCCGCTCACTAGACTCGAAGCTGCGTAAAATGCTCGGGTGACGGCTATGTCGGGCGACAAGATCAACAACGCGATGCGGCGCTGCCAAGACGCCTGCATTCGACAAGCGGACCCGATGAGTGAGGCGCTTAAGTCCTTGCAGCAGCTTCGCCGGGATGCGAGGTGGACCCAGGGAGAGGTCGATCAGGTACGGGGCGGAGTCGTCGCGGTTCTACGTTCAATGATGAACAAACCTCCATCTAGCAACACTTAGGCACGCACCGTCATTTGCGGACCAGCCGAACCCCGGTTTTTCTCCGCGAGAGAGTAGAATCCCTGGGATGACTCCAAACAAGCTCAGTCTCGACTTTGGCTCGGTCTCCGACCGCCTAAACTCCAAGCGGATCGGTCCATCCCCCCTGTTCAAAGTGGGCGGGAACTTCGTCCGTAGTGCAAGCGGTGAGGAGTGTGCCCGCTACAAAAACCATTGCTGGATAATCGAGGGAACCGCATACACCCGCTACGACTGCCGGCAGCCGGTCATGGTTCACTTCGAAGACACCCAGGGTGGCAAGTCCGACCAATACGGACCCTTCGCGGCTCTGTGGCTCGCGGATGGCAGCATGTACTGCGACAACTAACTGCTTGCTAAGTTCATGGACACCAGCATGCTTTGGCACGACCACAAGTCAGACACGTTCTGGCCGTGGTTGATCCTCTCCGCTCCGCAAGACAGCAACATACAGTAAACGGCTTCTTTAGTGCGCATCCCCTACAATCGGCCCGGGATAATCGCATACGCGTAAAACTCGGGATATGCTTGATCGTGCTTTGCCCAGCGAGGCGGTGAAGCACTAGCCCCATCTGTGGCGACAGCTTGGGGCTTTTTTGTGCGCGGGCGGGTTGCCAAAATAGCCGCCCTTCGAAGCGACCAGGGAAACGGAGGAGTGCCAATGGATGCAAGCCAAAAAATCAACGACGCCATCCGCCGGTGCCTGGATCAGTGTCTTGACGCAGACGACCAGTTGGCGGCGGCTTTGAAGTGCCTGAGGGAGCTCAGACGTACAGAGGGCTGGACGTTGGAGGAAGTCGACGCCGTTAAGGCCGGCGTTGTGACCATGCTGCAGATGCGGAAGTGAGCGCCCGTTAATGTCTCGCTGCGGCTAACGCGGGCATAAGGCACAGCAGCGGAGCAAATCGAGATAACAGCAAACCGGCCGAGCACGAGGACAATCCTTTGGGTGCTCATCGCGCTTTTTGTAGTCTTGCCCGGCGTTATCGGGCTCTGCTCCTCGGAATGAGTGCGCTAGGACTTGGTTGAACTCGCATCTTACTTGCGGTGGCAGGAGTACGAGGGAGTGGTAGACCAACGGCCGGACCGAGCCCTAAGCTCCCGGTGTGTTATCAGGCAGCGGGTGCGCTTTGCCATTTACCGCGCACCGGCTACGGAGAGTAGCGTTCAGCCGCCCCATCAACTCGGGACCATCATGCGCTGCTCGGCCGGAAACTCCGCCTTAATGATGGCATGGATCATTTCATAGCTGGGCAGTGTCCCAACTCGCGGCAGCCACCACCCTTGCACACAACTCGCCAAAACTCAGACCTCAAAGCAGGCTTGTCGTAGAGCGATAGTGCAACAAGCTCGGCCTCACGTTTCCGCCGTCTACTTTCCATGTCTCTACCCCTTTGAGAACTGGTTTTCCCCGGATAACCGAAATTCTAGGGGTGACCAGCCGCCATGTCCGCACGAAGCCGTACAGACGTGCTATTTCACCGTATCGACGTGCCGCTCGTATAGGTCCACGAACCTGGATTAGTCTCCCTCATGTAACCGCAGCCATGTCGGCGATCGACCCCGGGAACAATGTTTGCATCATCAGTTGGCGATCATTTCGCCCGCGCTGATCGCTCTACGGCATGACTGACCGATCGGGTCGTATTGGCCCTAGGCGATTGATACGTCCGTCGTCGAGTCACCGGTGTGAACTGCATGCCGGCGTTCGGTTCGTTCCGGTCTTGGCGCAAGTCCCCTTTATGACTCTAGAAGGCGGGTCGATCCAGCAGACGTGCCCATCCGCTTGAATGTATCGGGGTTGCCGTTCATGACTGATACTACGCAGTGGTACGACGTTATCGTGATTGGAGGCGGGCCCGCGGGTCTGAACGCGGCATTGGTGCTCGGCCGTGCGTGCCGAAAAGTGGTCGTGATTGATGCGGGCGAACCCCGTAATCGAGCCGCTCGCAAGCTTCATGGCTTCCTCAGCCGAGACGGCATCGATCCCAGGAGTCTAGTGGACCAAGGGCGCAATCAATTGGCCCCCTACCATGTGCAGCAGGTTCGCGACCTTGTAGTTGATGCGGCGCCCATCCCTCAATCCGCCAATCAGCCCTTTGCGACTGCCTTCAGGATCTCAACCCAGAAAGGACACGAGTACCAGGGGCGGAAGTTGCTCTTCGCGACTGGGACCGTGGATGAGATTCCTGACTTCCCCGGTGTGCCCGAATGTTATGGAGAGACTGTCCACCACTGCCCTTATTGTGATGCCTGGGAACACCGAGGGAAACGTTTGGTGGCGTTTGGTTTCGAGTCGGCTAAAGCAGTTGGGTTAGCGCTCTCCCTTACCAGCTGGTCTCCACAGGTCACCGCGGTCACTAGCGGGGCATCCGTCGAGGCGAGGGACAGACAATTGCTCGCGAGAAACGGAATTGTAGTCGTCGATGACCGATTGCTCGCCCTGGAGCATCAGGACGGTCGTTTACGAGGGCTTCAGTTCGAAGGGAAATTTGTCCCTGCAGACGCGCTTTTCTTCAACACTCGGCAGCGGGCTCAGTCCGATCTCCCGCGGGAACTGGGCTGCGAAACCGACACCGACTGTTTCGTTACCACGCGAGGCAAGCAAAAATCGGACATTCCGGGCCTGTATTTGGCCGGCGATGCGGATGGAGACGTGCAGTTCGCCATCGTTGCTGCCGCTGAAGGGGCAACTGCCGCCGTAGCAATCAACCGCGAACTGCAGGAAGAGGATCGAACGGCGTGAAGACGATTCAGCGAATGCAACGGATCGCGATTGTCGGCGGGGGCTTGGGCGGCCTTACCTGCGCCAAATACCTGGCCGACGCCGGAATGAATGTCCGCATCTACGAGGGACTGCCCTTCCTCGGTGGTCGTGCCTCAACATTCCGCGACGATGATGGTGAGTGGATCGAGCAGGGCTTGCATCTGTTCCTGGGATCCTACAGCGAATTCCGAACTCTGCTCACCGAAATCGGAAGGCCGGCTGAGGATATCCTCTACTGGATCGATCAGCTTCACCTGCACGATCCGCAAGGGCCTGCAGCGACCTATGGGGTGAATCCGATCTTTGCACCTCTGCGAACCATCCTGGGTGCTTTATCCCAGAACGATTATCTAGGTCCGCTGGATAAGCTATCACTAGCTCCACTAACGGCACCCGCGCTGACCAGCATCGAGAACCTTCGTAGTAAGTACGATAGCCTCACGGTTACCGAGTGGTGGCGACAGACGGGCGGCACAGACGACGTTCTCGAACGAGTATTGCGGCCTTTTTGTCGCGCGGTTCAGTTCAGTGAACCCGAGCAGTTTTCCGCCTTTGACTTTCTGGGATGGGCGCATCAGTCGATCTACGGCCTCCTTCAACTGCGATTGGCAGGTTACAAGGGAGCCCGCGAAGAATTGATCTTTCGGCCCCTTGCGGAGTATCTGCAGCAGCGGGGTGCCACGGTTCAAACCGGCATACAGTTGCGGCAAATCGAGTACGAAGAGAGCCAGAAATCCCTGAGTGGACTCCTAATGGCAGACGGCCAGCGAGTAGTCGCTGATGTGTACGTCATCGCGATCCCTGCCTGGGCCTTCGCGCCCCTGATTCCGATGCCTCTGCGGCGCTTGCCGTATTTCGAAGGCATCGCAAAATTGCCCGTGGCACCAGCCATCTCCGTGCAACTGTGGCTCGATCGCGTAGCGGCGGACAACCCCGATTTCTATCTCGTCTGTCGTGAGCCGACACCGGTCTATCAGGAACAATCCCAGCTGACCTATCGCACCGCGAGTGGTGGGCGGATCTCGGTGATTGTATCGCCAGCGGATCACCTGCTCGACTGGGAAGATGAAGCGCTCGTACGTATGGTCCATCAGTCCCTTGGCAAGGTAAACGCGGCAATTGCCGCGGCTACGGTCACGAAGTCAGTTGTGTTAAAACACCCTCAGCATCTAGTCCGCCCGCTGCCGTTCGCCATGTCATCGCGTCCGAAGCAGGCAACGCCGGTTCCCAATCTCTTTCTCGCAGGCGACTGGACCAGCAGGAGTTCTTCGGCAGCCAAGAAGGCGCCGTCCGGGGTGGAAAGGCTTGCTCGAAGGCAATCCTCCAGCTCCTTCATGAAACGCAGCTTTGACGCCTGTTTGATGCAGCAAACTCTAAAACTTTGGTCAATCGATGGAGTTAATGCTGCGCATGGCGTTTGCAGCTGACTGTAGCCGCAAGACCCGAGACCCCACGGAGCCGCACCCGGAGCGTCGGATGTCCACTCAAATGGTTGACAGGTGCTTCTTAATCCTGTTTCTTCTGGTGTTAGCTGGGGCACCAATCATCGGTGTGCTCGTTAGGCTTCGCCTGCTTTGCAGTACTTGAACGACGGAGTCGTCAGTTCCTTACGTTTCATCAGTCACAAAATTCGGTCGGAGGCGGCTTGGACGTTGGATGCGTCCAGTAGTCCGCCTGAGAACGAGCCTCTAATTCGCGGAAGCGGACGGCCCACAGCTGCAAGTCTCATTAGGACTTGGTGATGTGGGGCTGTAACTCAAACAGTCCAGAGTCCGTCGAGACTTATCGCAGCCAAGCAAAGGCGTCCGTGATGCGTCGATAGCACTCGCAGGCCCGTTCCTCGAGCCCGTGCGCATCGAGGATGATGATTTCACCGCGATTCGAGTCGACCAAGCCCGCTTCCCTCAGCGGCTTGAGAACCTCGCTGACACTTGCTCTGCGAACGCCCAGCATCTGTCCTAGGAACTCATGCGTTAGATGCAACCTGTCGGTCCCGAGCCTATCTCTCGTAATGAGCAGCCACCGACAGCAACGGGGCCCTACTTCGTGCAAGCCGTTGCAGGCCGCGTTCTGCATTACCTTGACCATCAAAGAGCCGTTGTAGCGCAACAGAAGGCTTTGGATGTACGGCCTTTCGGCAGCCAGCCGCATTAGGGGCGACACTCCGACGCGAAGCCCCTCTCCCTCAACCTGGGCGAAACAGCGATATGGAATCGACGTATGGCCTTGGAACACTTCAGTGCCAAAGGCTCCATCCATTCCAACCGCAGCAACCTCAATCACGCTTCCGTCGTTCATGTGACTGACCATCGAGAGCAGGCCAGCCGTAGGGAAGTAGAGGTACTCGATGGGCGCATTCGCCTCACACACTGGCTCGGGAACGCGGAGTTCCACTCGCTGCATGTGTGGGGCTAGAGCCGCGAGGTCCGCAGGTGAGAACTTCGAGAGGAGGAGATTGCGCGGCTGAGCCGCTGGCAAAGCGAAATCTTGCATGGCTGCCTCGAATGGAGGTCTGAGCCAAGCGAGCTAGGCCGAGCGGAGACTGGGTGGTAGTTGTTTCATTATACCAATCGTTTCGCGGTGAGGCTGTACATTCCTGACGGATTATGGCCGGCCCGGTGAATCGGTTCAGTTGTGCGGGGCTGCGAGAAACAGCTTTTTTACGCGCCGGCGGTACATCGTCGAGCGTACCGACCCGCCTAGAACCGCTGCGTAGAATTCCTTGAGGAGAACGAAATCAGGGAGGCAGGCAAGTGGCAACGCGACCGGAAATCGTCAGGATCGTTCGTAGCAGAGCATTTACAGCACTGGCATCTGCCCAGGTGCCCGACGACACGACGCCGCGCGAAGAAGCTGAGGGACTGATCTCGTACGCCCTCTATGTGCTGAGCCGCGAGGTTGGCAGCCAAGCCGCGGCGAACGAAGCGCAGGCGATTGTGGATAAGTACAGGGACGTGACGCACGGGTGAGCGGCTGATGAACGCCGACAAGGTGAACGACGCGATCAGGGAATGCCTAGAGCATTGCAAGGGGACCCACAACCCGCACCACATTGCGGCCAGCTTCGTTGCGGGCTTGCGGCGGCGACCAGAATGGACCAACGAAGAAGTCGATCAGGTGACTGCAGCGCTATCGGTCCTTCTGCCACGACAATCGCCCAGCAACTCTTAACCACGCACTATCCTATTATGTGTTGCTGCGAGGTGGATGCTGCGAGCGCTGGAGAAGCACCCGAGTCACCCGCGTCTGCACTTCGATGATTACTCCGTCGAAAGTCCACATTCCGGTGCCAGACTAGAGGCATCTGTCGCGGTGAGGGCTAACACACAGCCTCGGATGCCTGCCTGTATTCCGGGGGCTTTTTCATGGCCTGAGGCAAAAGAAAACGCTGCCCACTCCCGTTGAGAATGGGCAGCGCCTAGCGCGAGTTAGCGGGCGACTGGCAGAATAAATTGACGGCCCGCTGCCGCAACTATTGGTGCGGTCCGGCTTCCGCCGTCGTGGGAAATTCAATTCGAAGAATCGCCCGAATCTTGTCGCGGTCGGTGACTGCCTGCAGTTCCGCTTCGCCGTTCTCCCCCGCTACTCGGTTGAACTCGGCATAAAGACGCTCCCGATCCGTAAGCATCAACTCGACTAGGTCGTACTCGCGAAGCTGTCGCTGCTGGCCCATAGTGGCTCGCTCCCGCAAAGAATTCGGGGCGAGGGGCCAGAAGTTAGCGGCCCGCCGGGAATAGATTGTGTGCCGTTATTCTAGGAGTTCAAAATTCGGCGGTCTGTACGGTTCCGCGCTGTTTGAAAAGATCTACATATTACTTGGTTGTTTCGACCTGACTCGCCCACACCCCAGCAACACAGAACAGCACACTAACCATGTTAACTGTCCGCCGCATCCTGAAGTACACGCGCGCTGATGAGAATTCGAAACCCATATGACAGAGCTCCCGAAGGAGATTGACAATCGCATCAGAACACTCAGCGCAGAGGGCGATGCCCTAGCTGAGAAAGGCGACTACTCTCGCGCACTCCAGCATTATTGGGCGGCCTGGCAGCTTTTGCCCGAACCTCAGAGCCAATGGGAGGCAGCTACCTGGTTGCTCGGTGCAAATGGTGACGCGTATTAGCTCGGTGGCGACTACGCCGCGGGGCGCGATAACCTCCGCTATACGGACAATGCCCTGCAGGACGCTTCCGCCTCTGGCACTACTTGGCCTATACGGCGCTCGTGACTTTTGAACTCGCCTATTACTTGCGGTGGCAGGAGTAGTGTCTGGTTCATGACTTCAGGCTGAGAATGATCACACCACTAGCCATCAATGCCACGCCGGCCCACTCTCGCACCGTTGGACGTTCCCCAAGGAGCGTCACGGCAAGGATCGCAATGAGGACGAGACTGAACTTATCCACCGTTGCGACTTTGGCGGCTTGTCCAAGCTGCAGGGCGCGGAAATAGCAAACCCAAGACGCTCCAGTTGCGGCACCTGACAGTGCGAGATACCCGAGGGCACTCACCGGCAGCGTCAGCGGGTTGCGCCATTTGTTGGCCAAGATCACAAACGGTAACAGCAAGACCAGGATCACCGCCGTTCGAATCAGCGTCCCGAAGTCCGAGTCGACTCCTCTTAACCCAACCTTTGCCAGGATTGTGGTCAACGCCGAGAACACGGCAGCGAGTAGAGCCCAAGTGAACCATGGTTCCATGAAGGACCTCCGCACATGTCGTTGTCGTAAGTTATCCCATGCGTCTTCACAACCGACCAGACTCGACGCTAGGTTGTTCTCTTTGCGAACAACCGTAGGTAGCGAGTGCGGATCGATAGGTAACCGCGAGTGCAATCAGTGAATTCACGCGAGTAGTCGGGTGCCTTACTACCCCGTCCACATCTCCGTCAACTGCCACGATCCGTTGCCACTCGTGGCGGAGCTGACGACCATCGAGGCGGATAGCCCGGAGCAGGCCCTAGATCTGCTGAGGAGAGAGACATTCGTCGCGACGCCTGGCGTCGCAACCATTTGGCTCAAGGTGATCATAAGCGTTTGGCCTAATGGGAATGCTCGGCAGGTAGTATCGACCGAAGTATCAGTGTCGCCGCTTCATCGCGAGAATTAGGGCATGACCGAAACTCGCAGCACGCCCGTCCTTGTGACCGCCGCCATGCTGCCGGCGATTCCCATCTCTGTTTACCTTGCGGGGTACCTGCTGCTTGGTGCCCGCATCGACACGGGAGCGGTAGAGTTCCGCATCTACAACCACGAACCGCTGGCGACGATCTACAGCCCAGCGGCGAAAGTCGAGTCTTTAGCGCGGGGCGTTCAGGTGGAAGCCCGCGGACCCAATCCAACCACGCTCAAATAACATGCGCATACGGCTTTGCGGCGAATGTGTAATCTAGCGGGACAGTGCCGGTTGTGGTGAGTGTCTGGCGGCATGTGCTGAGCACTGAGATGCCGGTGCAGCGAGTGGATGAATTGAACTAGCGGGTGGGTAGAATCGGCCTCATGAAAGCCAGCCAGAGCTACTACATAGCCAAGCGAACCGCCTTCGCGTCGATCCTCGCCTACGTGGTGATGATCCCGCTGGGCTGTGGAAGCGTGGCGATTCCACTAGTGCGACAGGCAGTCTCTGCTGCCCCTTGGCTTCTCTATCTGGCATTCGCGCCTGGGTTGCTGTGGTGGTTGGCAACGATCACTTACTCGCTTCACCGATGCCCCTCTTGTGCGAAATCAATTCACACAAACTGGCTTGGATTCAGCAACCCGTTTTCCTCGTCGTGCGTTCACTGCGGCGACGTAGTCGGATGGTTCTCTCCACCCAGCAACACATAGGCGGCAACGCCATCCCACTCTCCACCGCATCCTGAAGTACACGCCAGCCGTAGTGATGGGGCTGCAGCGTTGATTGGACGGTGACTCATTTCTGTCCTTTCGGGTACATTGCTTTGACTGATGAGCGGTGCTACGGCTTGGCAATTTGTCGAGCGACACCCTCCATCCAGAAGGATTGGAAACAAAAATGGCCGAAGGCACGATCAAGAAGCTTACCGACAAGGGATTCGGATTCATCAACACCGGGACGGGCAAGGATCTTTTCTTTCACTCTTCCGCAGTGCAGGGCTCAAGTTTCGAACAATTACGAGAAGGCCAGAAGGTCACGTACACGGAAGGTCGCGGGCCAAAAGGGCCATGTGCAGAGAACGTGAAGCCGAGCTGAGTGCCGACACGGTAAACTCACGGCCCAGTTTGCGTTTGGTAGCAAGTGCGCTGCCAATCGCGATAGGGTAGTTCCTCTCCTTCCGCTTCCGTCTCTGGCACTACCTCGCGTACACGGCTCCTCGCTTTGGAACTCGCGTATTACTTGCGGTGGCAGGAGTAGCGGAGGCAGAATGACGGCATGGATGAGAAGCCACTTCTAAGAACCATTTGGTCACTCGTCATCTGCATGGGATTGGGCAACTTGTTTCTGCCGGGTATCCTCTGGCGTCTCGCTCTGATGAGCCCGTTCGGGGTGATACAGGCGTTAGTGCTCGCAAATGCCGTCGCTGCTGGGGTAACGCTGCTGTTCGGATGCGGTGGATCACAAAACGCAGTGGTGCGAGCGCATTCCGTCATCGCCACCGCACTCCTTTTGTCGTTGGGAGCATTTACATGGTGGCTAGGCGGTCAGCTTGCCGCCTATGTTTAAGCCCGTCCCGGGGCCACCTTCTCCGCCTACAATGCCCGCATGGACGCGAACCCGTACGCAATCTACGAATCTCTGCTGGCGGTGAAGTGGCCGTCCGAGTTCACGGTCGAGTACACCAATGGCCGGCGGGAGAGGTTGCTCAAGGGAGAGGGAGTCTGTTTCGACTGGCCGGGTGATGCAGAGAACGGCGTCGGTGGGTGGGGCGCAAGTCTGCCAAAAAAGCACCCAAGAAATCAAAAGCAAATCGGCAGGTGGATTTCATACCTAGACCTGCGCGTGGTCTACGATAGCGATGGCGCACTGCTTTGGAGTCGGCCCACGGCCCCTCCAGCAACACACTGTTAGGACACTACCTGGACGAGAACAGCAGCACGGTGCTTTACTACGGATGAGGCAAGCTGGCGGGCGATGTTGTCGACAACGTGGGAAACGTGGGAAACGCGAAACAGCGAATCGCTAAAAGCGGTGGTCGGTACGGTAACCCAAACTCACCCTGCCTTGCGAGCCCTTGAGTTGATAGAGCGTCTGTGTCGCGGAATCGAGGATTGTAATGGCGTGGCAATCAGCCTCGCCCTGTCTCTATTGAATGAAGACCCCCGAATTCCATTTGGCAAAAGTCTAAAGTCTCGCATTGCGCGCTCGTTAAATCCGTCGCCCAGCACTAACGGCGTATGAGCGAAGCGAACTCATGTGGTTTCGGGACAAACTCCGTTCGTTGACGTATCCACCAGGAGAACTCAAGTATTTTGAACGGTTGTCGCGCGAACTGGAGCGGTTTCCGACCCCCGCGAGGCGTAAGCGTGACCGAACGTGTCACCGAAAATAGCCCACTACCGCCCACTACCCAGCAACACATAATCGGTCACTACCCAGCGGCGGGTAGTGCGTGATTAAGTGTTGCTGGCGAACTTTCCATTGTGTTTGCGGTGGCGTAAACTGACTGGCATCCTAAGGGACGGAGATTTACCATGCCGCTGCCAGTTACCCGGCGTCAATGGGACATTGTTTTCCTACTGCTCCTGCCAGTCATTGCGTTCTCGGCAGGCATCGGGCATTACTTTGGCGCACCGCTCAACAATCTAATCGTACTGTGCTGGCTGCCTCCGGCTTGGCTACTCGCCCGAATGCGCGCACGAAAGAGCCCCGCCGAAACGGGGCTGGCCGCCTAGTAGTTCGCGGTCACTTCCAGCAGTTCCTTGACCGTCCAAACGTGGTCGGTCAGCTTGCTCGCCACGGTCCATGCCGGCATTGAAGTCGGGGAAGCGTGCGTAGAGCAAACCGACCACGTTTGGAGCGTGCGGGCATCGTTAGAGGCGACCGCAAACTCGTAGTAGAATTGAAGAAGTGTTCGGCAGTGCCTGCACACCGGACGCGACCCGGACAAAGCGCAACTGTTCCGGGGTTTTTTCGTGCGCGGCTAGGTAGAATCGGGGGCATGGTCAAGCCGTGGGAACAGCAAGGCTGCTCGGAGTGTAGACATGCAGCCGCTGGCGGAATGCGTATGCCTCTCGTCCTGATCGACACCAACATTCCAGAACACGCGCGCCTTTGGCGATGCGATAAGTGCAAGGCGTTTTGGGTTGAGGAGGAACGCTATGCGTGTGAAATCTCAGAAGGTGACGCACGAGCTAGGTTTCCAAAGCCGTTTAACTCTCCCTAGCCGGTTTTTCTTAGACATCGGGGGAAATTATCGCAACCGGTACACTAGCGAACTTGCGTATTACTTGCGGTGGCAGGAGTAGTGAAGGGAATGGCGGCATGGACGAGAAGCCCCTAGCGACGAAAACGCTCTTCATTGACCATTCGATTGAGCGTTTGCAGAGTGAAAGGGACAATAGATGGACAGAGCGACTGCTCGTTCGTGTGGGACGGCTTATCCCGTTTCGAATCGCCTTCCGGCTACCATTGGGGCGGATATCCGTGGAGCGGCAGCTCGCAGCGAGGAAGACGTTTCCGGTGCACGAGTGGGCGTCACTGAATGCGGACTTTGATCTGGTCAAATCCGTTTGTCGACTCATCTCGGAGGAGATGGAATGGCCCAATGCAAACTTCTGTCCGTCTGACCCGCTAAAGCTCGTGTTGCTACATGGTTACTACGACATGGCTCTAGCGAGTCTTCAAGTCAAACTCGACAGGCAATTCCATACGGCGGTTGCTTCTGATCTGGCCGAACTACTGTCCAAAGACGCGAATCTTGGTGAGCTATTCAACTTAATTCTGGCTCAGAGCAATCCGCCAGCAACACACCGTTAGGACACTACCCGTCCAAGGTTAGTGTACCGTTATGGGTTGCGGTTAACGCCGCTCGCGCTTTAGGTAATGTATCCCTTCGTTTCGCGATTCATGTCGCGTAACGGCAACAAGCTCCCATCCCTCGATACCAAGCGTGCTGACCCGGTCGATGTCGGTCGTCACGTAATATTCCCACTTACGCATCGCGGGCTGATCTGGTTCCTCTGCAGAATCAAGTCGCAGCACGGTTCCCAGCGCGGCGACAAAGATGATAGCGACGATCAGCCAGTTGCGGGTTGAGTTGGACACGGTGAAGCTCCTTGGGCGACTGGAAGTCTGACGCCGCTAATTCTACCCACCGCGATTGAAAAAGCCCGTTAAAACGAGGCCGAATCCCTTAGTAGCTCCTCCCCACCTTCCCCGCCTACAATGCCCGCATGGACGAGAACAAACCCCGCCGACGGTGGCTGAGCTTTGGCGTCCGCGACTTGCTTTGGGCGATCACAACCCTTGGAGCGTCGATTACAGCGATTCTCGGCTGCGGGCAAATCTGTGCGGCCGGGGAACTTCAGTTCCCAATGCCGCCCAGGCCAAGTATTGCAGACTCAACTGCTGTCCCCCTACTCCCTCCGCTATTCGAAGTCGGACCGCCGCCGGCCCCAACGGTGCAGATCCTCTTTGCCTCAGCGGAGCGACTGAAAGTGGATCATGATTTTCGGTTCGGAGGTGACAAATACTTGCCTATACAGACCCCTGGGCGTGCCGATTTCCCGACGGAAAGCACCGTTCACCTGAAGATTAGCAAAATTAGAGGCTGGGGAGACCAGGTGCTGGATGCGAGTCTTCAGATCTACCCAATCACACCCATGACCGAGAAGTATGTGGCGACGAAAGCAATTCCTCTGCGCCTTACACAAGATGACATCGACGAGTCGCTCCGCGGCAACGGGCTGTCACGGGCATACTATCTGCCTCACTGCCGACCAGATGAAGAGAAGGAAGTTGAATTCGAGACGGCCGAAGCGAGCAACAAGGCTAGGGCCGCGACTGCCGCAGCGGCGCGGAAGGGAGTGCTATTAGCGGTGTTGATCCTGGGCAAAAGTGACCCTCCGGACCACACGGTTCCCTTAGCCCCTTGACCTGGGACCAGCCGTCATAGTCGAACTGGCATATCGAGCGACTAACGTAAGCGAAACAGTTCGTGTTCCGTTCCGAAGATCTCCTGAGCGAGGTCGCCGAAAGCATCATTCGCCTCCTGGTTCGCTTTTCGGGAGGCTAGACCAAGTGCCACCCGCTTGAGCTTCGGGTGGTCGACCAGTGGCGCCAGGAGTGACGCAGGGGCCTTGCTATTGACGAGGATGAAGTCCTCCAAGGCTGGCGCCTGAGCCAGCCCGCTTAGGTCTTCCAGGCCGTTCATGGTGTCGAGATAGATTCGCCGCAGCTTCTTCAGGCGGCTGCAATCCGGGAAGCGCTTCACCTGTGCGAGATCGCCCAGCGCAATGAATTGCAGCTTGGTAAGGCTCGCGAGCGGCAAAAGATCACCAAGACCCTTGGTGCGGAGAATCTCGACTGAGGTGATGTTCGGAGTCATGTCGAGCAGTTCGAGGTTCTCCATGCCGCCGAAACCGAGGTACAGGTTCCGCAGCTTCGAAAGTGGCTTCGGCGGTCTCAGTTCGGTACTGCGATACCCGGAAAGGGAAAGCCGCTCGAGCCTGGGCAGCTGCCAGATCACATCGAAATCCTGCGGCAACCGCACCAGCGTGATCGAGCGTAAGTTCCGGCAATTCTGAATCGGCGATAGCGATACGCGGCTCGGCTTGTCGAATCCGACCAATTCCAACGTTTCGAGTGAGCTGGCAACGTACTTGATCGGCTCGATTGTCGTTAGGCTTGGCAAATGGACGCGGAGATGCTTCAGACCGCCAAAGTGTTCCAGAAAGTCGAGCGAATGATCACCAGCAGCCGGCCAAACGGGTCCCATTGCGCCACCAACAGTTGATACAGCTAGGCCAGGTTCATCTGAGGCTAAGGCCGTCTTCGCAATCGACTTGAGTTTCTGTCCGCTTAGGCCGTAAGGGAGGTGCGGCATTTCCGGTCGCGGCAGTTCGAGCATGGAGTGCATAGCGGGCATCACCATTCAGAAACGGGCTCGGACTCGATAGCGGTTGCGAAATCTCAGCCGAGATGTATGGCCAGTGCCGGGATAAAAGTTTGTTGTCCCGAAGTCCTTTTTTGGCAGCATTCGCGCGAGATTCAATTTGGCTATCTATGCCTGCCGGTTGATTCGAATACTAGCGACGTTCGCGACAACTGCCACCAATTCAGCTGTCTCGACGGGCTTGGCCATGTGCATCTGAAACCCGGCAAGCATCGCCCGGCGACGGTCATCAGAACGGGCGAAGGCCGTGACTGCGATCGCCGGTGTATTACCACCGTCTTCCGCAGGAAGGGCTCGGATTCGAGCGAGAAGAGCGTAGCCGTCTTCCCCCGGCATGCCGATGTCGCTAATCAGCACGTCTGGACGGTGTTGTTTAAGCAGGTTGAACGCCTCAAGCGCGTTGTCCGCAGTGATTACTTCACACTCGCAGAATTCAAGCACACGCCGCATCATGGAGACGGCGTCCGGTTCATCGTCAACGACGAGGACTTTTAACCCCTTTACACCCGGGGGACATTCAGTCGCTGTTTCTCCGGAAGTCGTTGGGTGGAGCCGCGTGACTTCTTTCTCATCATGGATGATCATTAGTGGCAACTGCACCACAAACGTCGCGCCCCTGCCGAGGCCGGGACTTTTAGCCCGAATCACGCCACCGTGCAGTTCAACCAAGTGTTTCGAGATAGCTAAGCCGAGCCCTAGGCCTCCGTGCTGCCGTGTCGTTGTCGAATCAGCCTGTTGAAAGCGGTCGAAGACATATGGCAAAAACTCCGGTTTGATGCCGCTGCCCGTATCAATTACGCTGACCTCAACGTGGGAGTTCACTCGCTCAAGCAGAACCTGAATGCGCCCCCCTTTGGGAGTGAACTTCACCGCATTGGAGAGCAGATTGAAGAACACCTGCTGGAGGCGGTTAGGGTCACCGGAGACTACGTCCGTGAGTGGATCTAAGACCTTATGTAGGCGGATCCCCTTGGCTTCGATAGCCGGAGAGATAGATGCGATTGCTGCTTCAATGATTGACGCCAACTGCACCCTTTGCACGTCCAGCCGCACCTTACCGGCGATGATCCGGCTCATGTCGAGCAGGTCATCGATCAATTGACTCTGCATCCGCGTGTTGCGCTGGATTACATCCAAACCCTCTTTGATGTCCTCCTCGCTGGGAGTGCCCATCGCTAAAAGCTGGCTCCATCCCAGGATCGCATTGAGCGGAGTCCTTAGTTCATGACTAAGCGTCGCCAGGAACTCGTCCTTCATTCGGTTTGCTCGTTCCGCCTGCGTGCGCGCCGCCCGCTCACTAGCAAGCACTGCATCTCGTTCACTTTCCGCGCGACGCCGCTCAGCGATCTCGCGAGAGAGTGCAGCAATCTTCTCGTTGAGGAGTGTAAAGCGTTCGGCCGCCTCCTCCTTCCTGCGGCAAACGAGGAACAGGACAGCCGGTTCGTCTGCGGTGCGAGGACGAAGGAGGCGGCCCTCACATCCCATCTCGCAGCTCTCCCCGTTTGCGGCACACAGGTTGATCGAGCCAGGCAAAGGCTCACGAGTACGGGAGCTCAGGAGCAAGTAGCGGGAGATTACCTCGGGCGGGTCATTGCAAATGTCGTTGATAAGGCTGTGCGCCAAAGATACTTTGTCGACACCAATGGCACGAGCCGCAGGCCCGTTTGCAGCGACTATTCGCCCATGGGCGGTGATCAAAAAAGCCGGATCTGACGTTATCTCAACCAGTTCGGCAGGATCGAAGTGCATTTCGGCTCAGCTTTGAAAATACTCACGGCCGTCGACAGCTTCGCTTTCCTGCGTCGGTTTCAGGTAAACAACTACCCGGCACTCGCCGTGTCCCTCGGCGATCGTCTTCTGCAGTTCAACTTTGGCATAGCCCAGGTTTTCCGCGGCAATTGCGCCAAACACATTGGAGGTCATCATACACATCGACGGACGTCCCTCCACCTTCTCGCGAAATGGACATGCATTGTTGCCAAACACGATCTTCTCGTCGCTCTCTTCGACGATGTAGAAGTTGCCTTGGATGCGACGTTTCAGATCGACTAGCACAGCGGCGACTTGCTCGCGGTTGAGCCGATCGACCTGTAGGACACCCTTATACTGCTCGTTGATGCTGTCACCGATTTGCTGGCCTACTACGCTGATGTAGCCTGAGGCTTGCTTCAAGCCGACAACGTCCTGCAGTGTTCCGGCTAGTTCCCGGACCAGCTGGCGTAAGAAGACGTCGCGCTCGAGCGGTACGTCCGCTATTTGCAACTGGGCAAGCGACGGGTTGGCCATGGTTCGCCTCAGCGCTCGATTGGACAATTGACCAAAGGCTGCATTTTGTTCAAAGCAGAGAACCGCGTCAATCGAAGTCGAAAGTCCAAATCAGTCGCATAAAAAGGAGCAGACTCACATGGCGCGTTCCAGAGCAAACTGCTGGCGAGGTGCGATTGCCGCACCTTGAAAGGGCAGGTCCGGCTAGATCATGCGCACTGCCGTTCTCCCGGAATGCTAGGATGCTTTCAGCCATGTGCAGTACCGCCTCGTTGACCTGATAATCCCGAGAACTTCAGCAGTACTTGGGCAGCTTGGCGACTTTCGCGGTTGCAGTTGATTTCATCATTTACCCGACCCTGGGATTGTGCTCGGCAAAGTTTTCGGAAATCACGTACGGGGAGTGCAAGCGGCAGGTCGCCGTCGAAGTGCCTAGCCGGTTCTTAGTTTCCGTGGGCGAATCACTTCGACTCTGCAACCATACCACTCCTGATACCAAGCAGGGCATTATGGACGACACGGGCGGCAACAACGTGGTTAAATATGCCCTCGCGGTGGCTGCCGTGATTCTGGCCGTCGTACTCCGGCTGATACTCAACCCAATTCTGAATGAACGCCTACCGTTCATCGCGCTGTTTGCCGCCGTTATTGTCATGGCTTGGTATGGAGGCCGCGGCCCTGCGACTTTGAGCCTTCTGCTCGGCTTGTGGGCCGTGACATTCTTCGTTCTAGAACCTCGATACTCGCTGGCGATTGAACATCACGAAGACATCGTTGGCCTCATTTTCTACTTCGCCGTCGGCGCCGGTTCCATCGCTCTCTTCGAACAACTGCGCAGCGCGCAACGACGTGCCGATGAAAACACGAGGGATGCGCTGCAGCAGTACGAACGACTCCGGCGGGAGTCTGAACTTCGTCATGAGGCGGAAGCAATCCTTGCCGCGGAACGTGAGCGCCTTCGTGTGACGCTGGGCAGTATTGGCGACGGAGTCATAACTACCGACTTCGAAGGCCGGGTCACCTTCGTCAATGATGTCGCCCAGCAGTTAGCCGGCTGGACTCAGGACGAAGCGCAAGGGGCTCCGCTCGAAGAGGTCTTTCAAATCGTGAATGAGACGACCCGGCAGCCGGTGGACAACCCGGCTCTTCGAGCGCTGCGGGAGGGTCAAATTGTTGGCTTGGCCAATCACACGATCCTCATTTCGAAGGACGGCACGGAGCGCCCCATCGACGATAGCGCTGCTCCAATCCGGGATCAGCAAGGCGTGACTCTCGGCAGCGTTTTAGTCTTCCGGGACATCACCGGGCGAAGGCGGGCCGAACACGAACTTCGAGCGAGCGAAGCCCGCAAGACCGCCATTCTGGAGACTGCGCTTGACTGCATCATCACAATGGACCACGAGGGGAAAGTGGTCGAGTTCAATCCGGCAGCGGAAAAGACTTTTGGCTACACCAAGCAACAAGTGGTAGGCCACGAACTGGCCGAGCTAATCATTCCGCAGTCATTGCGCGATCGGCATTACAAAGGGCTCGCCCACTACCTCGCGACCGGCGATGGACCCGTGCTTGGCAAGCGTCTCGAACTACCCGCGCGGCGCGCCGACGGATCAGAATTCACGGCCGAACTGGCAATCACTCGGATTTCGAACGCGGACCCTCCTCTGTTCACCGCTTACTTACGAGATATCGGCGAACGGGTTCGAGCCGAGAAACATCGCAATATCCGTCTGGCGGTCACACAACTGCTCTCTCACTCAATCTCAATCCCGGAGGCAGCGAGTGGCGTTCTGCGATCGATCTGCGAGGAGCTAGAGTGGGATCTGGGGTTTTACTGGATCCCCAACACGAGCGGCGCAGCGTTGCACTGCCTGGCAAGTTGGCGGCATTCCAAGATGCCTTTTTCGAAGTTTGAGGCGGCCAGCCAGCAACGCACCTTCCGGAGAGGTGAAGGATTGCCGGGGCATCTGTGGGAGTCAGGAAAGCCTGCGTGGGTCCCCGATGTCCAAAAGGAGCCGAACTTCCCACGGCTTGCTGCGGCCGCGGAGGAGCGGCTACACGCCGCCTTCGGTTGCCCGATTGTCGTCGGCGGCGAAACCGTGGGAGTTATTGAGTTCTTCAGCGACACGATTCGGGAGCCCGACACCGACCTGATGGAAGTGATGACCACCATCTGTGGCCAAATCGGTCAGTTCATTAATCGCAAACGCGCAGAAGAAGAGCTGGAAGTGCAGCGGGGGATGGCTGAGGCGGCCATTCGCGAGAGCGAGCAGCGATATCGGGCGCTTATGCAACAGGCACCTTTCAGCGTGCAAGTCTTTTCACCCGACGGCCGTACCATTCAAGTCAACCGGGCCTGGGAGCAGCTGTGGGGAATCACGCTAGAGCAGGTCAAAGATTACAACGTCCTCGAAGACAAGCAACTTGAGGCGAAAGGAATTCTTGGCTTCATTCGTCGTGGGTTTGCAGGCGAATCGACTCACGTTCCTGCAATCCAATATGATCCTAACGAGACTGTTCCCGGGCGGCGCCCCGATGGCGACCCGCGACGTTGGGTGTCGGCTGTGATTTACCCGCTGAAGGACGGCGCGGGGCGGGTTATGGAAGTGGTCCTGGTTCATGATGACATTACGGCACGAAGGCGTGCGGAAGAGGCGCTGCTCGAAGCTCACCAAGAGCTCGAGGTCAGAGTCGCCCAGCGCACGGCGGAACTTGTGCGGGCTAATGAGTTTTTGAAGGCCCTTCTCGAAAACGTGCAGACTGGTGTAGTTGCTTGCGATGCGGACGGCATTTTGACGCTGTTCAATGGAGTCACCCGCGCACTGCACGGCTTGCCTGAAGAACCGATCCCTCCAGAGCAATGGGCTGAACACTATCGTCTCTACCGGCCAGACGGTGAAACCCCAATGTTAAAAGACGAGATACCGCTTTACCGCGCGCTCCGAGGGGAGCGAATTCGGGACGTGGAGATGGTAATCGCCCCGCTCGACGCACCCGCCAAAACGGTGCTGAACAGCGGGCAGGCGTTCTATGACGTGGAAGGTCGTAAACTTGGTGCGGTCGTTTCCATGCAAGACGTGACGGCACGCATGCAAGCTGAGGTAGCTCTCCGGAAGGCACACGAAGAATTAGAGCGCCGAGTGAAGGAACGGACAGAACAACTCGCGTTCGCAAACGAGGCGTTACGTGACGCTGACCGCCGCAAGGACGAGTTCTTAGCAACTTTGGCTCATGAACTTCGCAACCCGCTTGCGCCAATCAGCAACTCTCTTCAGCTGCTGAAAATGCCGCGGCTCGACACTACTATCCTGCAGCAGACCAGAGATATGATGGAGCGCCAGGTCCATCAACTTGTACGGCTGGTGGATGACCTACTCGACGTATCCCGGGTGATGCGTGGAAAGATTGAGTTGCGCAAAGAGCCGGTGGAACTCGCTACCGTGGTTGCTCGGGCAGTCGAAACCGCCCAGCCGCTGATCGAAGTCCAGGGCCATCGCCTGGAGATTTCGCTTCCACCCGAATCTTTATTGCTGGATGCCGACCCGGTACGGTTGGCGCAAGTCTTCGGGAATCTGCTTACAAATTCGGCAAAGTACACGGAGCCCAATGGCCAAATCTCTGTGCTCGCTCAGCGAGAAGGGAGTGAGGCGGTTTTATGTGTTCGGGACAACGGGATCGGCATTGCGCCTAACATGCTGCCTCATGTCTTTGAACTATTCGTGCAAGTCGACCACGCTGCAACTCGCTCGCAAGGCGGATTGGGAATCGGACTGACCTTGGTAAAGAACTTGGTGGAGATGCACAACGGCACGGTGACAGCCAACAGTGACGGATTGGGAATGGGTTGCGAGTTCATTGTCCGCTTGCCGCTTGTGGCCGACGACAAGCAAGAAGTCGTTTCCAGCCAGGAATTAGGCACCCAGCGCGTGCTGCATCAGTCCGGCCACCGTTTACTCGTGGTCGATGATAATAAAGATGCCGCCGTCAGCCTCGCTATGCTTCTGCGTTTACAAGGCCACGAGGTCCGAGTGGCGCACGACGGAAACGCTGCGCTAGATCTTGCGTTGGCTTACAAACCGGACATGGTCGTTTTGGACATTGGCATGCCGGGAATGGATGGATACGAAGTCGCGCGGCGGATCCGAAACCAGCACGGTCTCAAGGACGTAGTACTAGCGGCACTGACGGGCTGGGGACAGGAGGAGGACCGTCGACGCACCGCCGAGGCAGGGTTTGATTATCATTTGGTAAAACCTCCGGAACCGGAAGTACTCGAGAAGCTGCTTGGTGAGTTGAAACGACCTAGGAAGTAGGCCAGGCGTTTGGCCGTAGCTCCTAGCCATCTCCTTCCGCTTTCGGCTCTGGCACTACCTGGCGCACACGGCGCTAATGGCTCTGGAACTCGCCTATTACCTGCGGTGGCAGGACGCCTAATTAGAATCGCAAGGCAACGATCACAGGCTGGATTGCCTTTGAGCCCCCTCGAAGGAACCGTCCCTCCCCGCGCAGCCGATGATCGATGAACCTGACCCTTTTGTACTCATCCAGCAACCTCGACATCTACTTCGACGAAGACAACCAGTGGATCTACTCGGACTGGAAAGGCTACCAAACCGAGCACTACGTTCGCACAGGCTGCGATTGCATGCTCAACTGGCTCGTCGCTCGGCGGGCCACGATGGTGCTGAATGACAATACCCGGGTGCTTGGAATCTGGATTGACGCTGCTGAATGGGTCGCCACAGATTGGTTTCCCAGGATGCAGACCGCAGGGCTAAAGCACTTTGCCTGGGTGTACTCGCCGGCTCGCTTAAGCCAAGTTTCGACTGACGAGACGCTCAAGCATGCGGCCCCTGGAACCGCCACGGTTTTCTACGATCGAGCAGAAGCAGAGGAATGGCTGCGGCGTCAGATCTGAGCATGGCAACGTGGCGCAACTGCTGAAGCCACTTCTACCGACGGCGAACTAGTTGCACGCTGGCAAACCGCTAATCCGCTGCCAGACTAGAACGCCTGTTCAGGCGAGGTACAGACAGCCCGAATCCAATTTGCCCTGGACCGGGGCTTTTTTATGCGCTACTGGTTAACGCTCGGTTGACTCTGTTTATGCTCGCCGATCCGCGTCCGAATTCCAGCCATAACCGCGCGTATTTCCTCGTCGGTCCAGGTTGGGTCTTCCCGCAGCTTAAAGATGAAGCTAGCGATAACTCGCGGCGCACCGTTGCTCCGCAGGCACACATGCCAAGCTTCTTCGATGGCGTTTGTCACGCGCTGCATTGATACGGCCAACGGGAACTCGCGGAACGCCACCACAGAATGCCATCCTCCTTAACCAGACCTTTCCTAGATCGGCGATGAGCAATGTCCGTGCCGTGAAAATTTCAACCCAGCAGGGAACTAAGAATTAGTCTTCTGGGCAGGTGGTGGGAATTCAGCATCCAGAATGGCCCGAATCACTTCCCTGTCAGGCATTTCTGGAGCCGGGTATCTGTTGAACGTGACCGCGTATGCTGCTTCGAGCATGCGACGGCTGGTTACCGCCAACCCCTGGAGTTGATGCTCTCTTTGGTCGCGAGTCAATGCGTTCAAGGTGGTCGCCTTTCATCCCGAAAGACAGCTATCCATAGCTAGCAAAAGTAAGCCGAAGTATAGCCTTCCTGATTTCGGACCGCTATCGCCACCAGTGTGCGGTTGTCCGTCTGTCCTGGCTTACTTCGCCGGCCTTTCTGTAAGCTCAGGCAAGGCTTGTTGCCGCAACGCCCTAGCTCGCTGGCGCTCTTCGCGGCCACGCTCAATGGCCGCTCGCACTTCCTGTCGAACGCTCCTGCAGAGGGCCCGCAAAGCCCTGGCTTCGGCCTGCAATGTGCGCCTTTCAAGGATAAGCATAAGGGCTTCGACTGACTTGACGCTTAGCTGCAAGTCTGGCATATCAGGGCTCCTCCTACGGCAATTCTTCCCATTAACCGCGAATCCGTCAGCCGGGAAAACCTGACAACCTGCTGCTACCACTGTGAAATGGACGCTGACAAAATCAATCAAGCGATTCGCGACTGCTTGGATAAATGCATGGACGCGGAGGATCAGTTCGCGGCCGCTCTGAAGTGCCTGCGCGAACTGCGGCGCAGCGAGGAGTGGACGACGGAAGAGGTCGACGCCGTCAAGCGCGGCTTGGTGACGATGCTGCAGATGCGGCAGTGATCGCTACAATGCCCCATGCCCACTCTCCGCCGCATCCTGAAGTACACGCCAGTCGTGGTGATGGGGCTGCTGAAAGGTTAAGGAAGTATCACGTACAAGCTTGCTCTGCAGAATTTGAATTATCCGGCGAAATAACAGTTACTGCGTTGAATTGACATGGACTCTTTGCGACGCGTATGTTGAGCCGCAACGATTGTTGTCAGCTAGTCGGCAATCGTCTCTTTTAGCGAAGGAGCACGCTTATGGCCGGGTACGGTTGCGAATTCAGATCCGTCGCGTTGCTGAGCCTGGGCTTGGCAGTCCTGTGCAATTGCGAATCACGAGCTCAGACGGTCGCTGCCGATGA
>Ga0164290_1000297_pt1 | contig 179749 bp, 172 predicted proteins | sample Micstemetagenome_FD_108782 | JGI IMG/M metagenome (GOLD analysis project Ga0164290, IMG submission 108782) | Contaminated culture microbial community from soil near Moab, Utah, USA - Microcoleus steenstrupii SON62 (Illumina Assembly) | ecosystem: Environmental > Terrestrial > Soil > Soil crust...
ACAAACCGCCAACACGGGCGCGACCGGCGGCCCGGCCGGAGGCCAGGGCGGCGGCACCACCGGATCGACCTTCGCCAATATCGGCACGGCACTCTCCAACTCGCCGCTCAAGCAGAGCAACTCCGGGATCGCGCCTGCCACGGCACGCGCCGCCACTACGACGACACAGCAAACACAGCTCGCCGTGACGAAGGCCGCCGTTGCGCCTCCTGCGGGCACGACGCAGACAGCAGCGGCCGGCGCGCCGGCGCAAGGCGGCGGCGGCCAACAGCAGGCGGCAGCAGGTACGCCGGCAGCAGGTACGCCGGCAGCAGGTGCGCCGGCAGCAGGTGCGCCGGCCGCAGGTGCGCCGGCCGCAGGTGCGCCGGCGGCAGGGGGACCGGCGGCAGGAGCGCCGGCTGCAGGGCCGCCAGGTGGCGCTGGCCCGCAACAAGGCGGAGGCCCGCTGCAAGGAGCCGGACCTCTGCAAGGGGGAGGCCCATTGGCAGCCGGAGGCCCGCAACAGGCAGCGGGCGGAGCGCCGGCGGCCGGTGGTCCGACGGCGGCTGCCGCAGGACTACAGGGTGCCGGGCCGCTGCAGGGCGCCGGGCCATTGCAGGGCGCAGGGCCCTTGCAAGGCGCAGGACCATTGCAAAGCGCGGGGCCCTTGCAGGCGGCCGGTCCCTTGCAGAACGCCGGCCCTCTGCAAAGCGCCGGACCGCTGCAGGCGGCGGGCCCTCTGCTGGCGCCACCCGGCTCGCTGGCATCGCTCCAGGTACCGATGGCGCCGGTAGCGCCGACCGCGCCGGTGCAGCAACCGGTACTGGCGCTGGCCCCGGCGATCCCGGCAGCTACCCAGGCCACACTCGCTTCGCTGACGGCCGGGTTGATTGCTGGAAGCACCACCGCCAACCAGCAGCTTCAGGCGTTGTTGACCGCGCCCGAAGGCGTCACCAGCACGACTTTGAGCACGGTGGTGAATGCCCTCGTGTCTACGCCGACGCCAACGCCGACGCCGACACCCACCCCGACGCCAACTCCCACGCCGACACCTGCTCCGACGCCATCCGCACCAGTCGTCTACAATCCGACGCAAGTTGTCAGCCCCAACTGACGGTCGATCTCACTTGCCGCGGCCGAGCGCGTCGAGCGTGTCGGCGAAACCGGTGATGCGCGATGAATCGGCGACGGCGCGCAGGTTGCCCGACAGCATCGCCAGTGGCTGGCTGAGATCGCAGCGGTTGGCGATCAGCCATTTGATGTTGGGCAGCTGGCTTTCGAGCTCAATGGCGACGCCAAGATAGTTCGGCTGGGTCTTGCTGACCTTGCCGGCCGCACCGGCAAGCGCTGCGCCGTACGCCTCGCAAAGGTCGGGCAAGGGCTCGAGACCGAGCTGCTTGAGATCCCATAGATCGAACAGCCGACCCTTGTTCAGCAGGGCGATGCCGTCGGCCTGGAGAGTCCTGAGCTTGCGGATTCCGGCCAGGGCGCGGTCGCTGAAGGTCTGGCTGTGCAGGTAGATCAGGTAGGCCTCGAGCGGCGAGTCCGGACCGAGGCTCGCGAACTCGGCTTCGTCGCGCTCACGCGCCGCCCGCTGCTCCTTCGCCCGCTCTTCTTCCTGTTCCTTGGCGGCCGCGGCGAGCCGGGCGTCGTGCTCGGCATCGGGCTGTGCCGCGCGATAGCCGGCGACAAAGGGGGTCGCCGCAAGAAAGACGATCGCGGCGCCCAGCACGGCGCCCACCACGCTGGCGCGAAGGATGCCGTGCAGCGCGGGCAGGCTCGCCCATAGCGCGTAGAGCGCGAACAATGGCGGCAGCAGAGCGGGTATCAACAGCGCCGAGGAGTCGCCCGCGCCGTAGGCGTCGGCGGCTTTCAAGGCGGCAACGCAGGAGAGCGGCACCAGCACTACCAGGCCGGTCGCGGCCCACACCGGCATGTGGCCCTTCACTGCAGCCATCACCAGCGTCGCCGCCAGCACCAACCACAGCGCGACGCCGAAGATCGCGCCGAAGGCGAGCGCGAGCCCACGGCCGAAGGCATCGCTGCCCTGCGCATCGCCAACGTTGCCCATCATGGCGGCGTAGAGCAGGGCCGCCAGCGTCAGCAGGACGATGACCGCGACCGGGACGCGCATGCTAGCGGCCGCCGATGCCGGCAGATGAGTACATGCAAGGTAGTTGAGACGACATCGCCGCCGCTGGCAATTCGCAGATCTGCTGGCGGTGGTCTACTGGCACTGTCGCTGATTGCGGTTTTTCGGTGACGACTGCCACCAGAAAAAGACAAGGCCTTCTCAAGGGATCCTTCAAGCGAAGCGGGCGGAGATGACCGACCATGGAAATCCCTTCTCAGAGGATCCGCCATGGACGAAGCAAAGCTCCACGATTTCATCGGCAAGATGCTGGGCGACCTCGGCGGCGCCGCCAGCGTCGCCATGGTGCGCATGGGCGACGCGCTCGGCCTGTACAAGACGCTTCAGGCGGCGGGGCCGCTGACCTGCGATGCGCTCGCCAAGCGCGCGGGTGTGCATGAACGGTACCTGCGCGAATGGCTGTCGCATCAGGCGGCGTCGGGCTATCTGGCCTACGACCCCGTCGCCAAAACCTTCACGCTGCCGCCGGAACAGGCCATGGTCTTCGCCGTCGAGGAAAGCCCGGTCTACATGATGGGCGGCTTCGACCTCATGGCGGCGATGCTCGAGAGCCAGCCCAAGGTACAGGCCGCGTTCAAGAGCGGCGGCGGCGTGGCGTGGGGCGACCAGGGTGGCTGCATGTTCTGCGCCGTCGCCCGCTTCTTCCGCCCCGGCTATCACAACAACCTGATCCCGGGCTGGCTGCCGTCACTCGACGGTGTGGTCGCCAAGCTCGAGGGCGGCGCCAAGGTGGCCGACATCGGCTGCGGTCACGGCTGGTCGACCGTGCTGATGGCCAAGGCTTTCCCCAAGTCGCAGTTCATCGGCTACGACTTCCATGCCGGATCGATCGAGGATTCCCGCGCCCATGCGCGCGAACATGGTGTGTCGGCCAACACCCGGTTCGAGATCGCACCGGCCAAGGAGATCGCCGAACGCGACTTCGACCTCGTGACCAGCTTCGATTGCCTGCACGACATGGGCGATCCGGCCGGCGCGGCGGCCCATGTCCGTGGCCTGCTGAAGCCGGACGGGACCTGGATGATCGTCGAGCCCATGGCCGGCGACCGCCTCGAGGACAATCTCAATCCCATCGGGCGGCTGTTCTACGCCGGATCCACCATGATCTGCGTGCCGACGTCGCTGTCCCAGGAAGTCGGCGCTGCGCTGGGTGCCCAGGCCGGCGAGGCGAAGCTCAGCGAGGTGATCGGTGGCGCGGGCTTCAGCCGCGTCCGCCGCGCGGCGGAAACGCCGTTCAACATGATCCTCGAGGCGCGGCCTTAGAGTCATGCTGGGAGCGCGGGCCTCCGGCCCGCTCATGATCTGATGCGGGCCGGAGGCCCGCGCTCCCTTGATCACCCGAGCGGGAGCGCGGCGCCCTGCTTGACCGTGCGCAACGCAAACGAGCTCCTGATCTGGGCGATGCCCGCGATCTTGGTGAAATCCATGACGAAGCGCTCGTAGGCTTCGAGGTCGGGCACGACGATGCGCAGCAGGTAGTCGCTGTCACCCGTCATCAGGTAGCACTCCATCACTTCGGGCCGCGCCGCGGCGGCGCGCTCGAAGGCCTGCAAGGCCTTCTCGACCTGGGTCGAGAGCGACACGCTCATGAAGACGTTGACCGAGAGGCCGACCGACTTGGCATCGACCTGGGCGGCGTAACCCTTGATGACTCCCGCCTCCTCCAGCGCCTTCACACGGCGCCAGCAGGGCGAGGACGATAATCCGACCTGATCGGCGAGCTCTGCGTTGCTGAGCCGCCCCTCCTTCTGCAGCCGGTCGAGGATGCGCCGGTCGATGGCGTCGAGGGAGATCATTGCTCAAATTTCCTACTTTTGGCGCAATTTTACCCTATACAGACGCCCTGACGGTCCAAACGCAAGGATTTTCCCCATTTTTGGGTGCAATACCTTGACGATGACCACGCTGGCTCCAATTCAACAGTTAAGAGGGCAACGCCTGCGGCTCCTGCGCGAGCTGGAGCGCAAGGTCCTGTGGCTGAGCGCCTGGACCATCCACAACGCCAATCACCTGCGCCCCAACCGCGACGGGCTGAAGGTCGGGGGCCACCAGGCTTCGTGCGCGTCGCTCGCGACCGTGATGACGGCGCTCTACTTCTCGGTGCTGAAGCCGGAAGACCGCGTCGCGGTCAAGCCGCACGCCTCGCCGGTGTTCCACGCCATCCAGTACCTGTTCGGCCATCAGACGCAGGACAAGCTCGAGCGCTTCCGCGGGCTCGCAGGCGCACAGTCCTATCCGTCGCGCACCAAGGACATCGACGATGTCGACTTCTCGACCGGCTCGGTCGGGCTCGGCGTGGCGATGACGCTGTTCTCATCCCTGGTGCAGGACTATGTGCGCCTGAAGGAGCTGGGCGACGGCAAGCGTCCTACAGGTCGCATGGTGGCGCTGGTCGGTGATGCCGAGCTCGACGAAGGCAACATCTTCGAGGCGCTGCTCGAAGGCTGGAAGCACGACGTCCGGAACCTGTGGTGGGTCATCGACTACAATCGCCAGAGCCTGGACGGCGTGGTCAACGACCGCCTGTTCGGCCGTATCGGCGAGATGTTCGAGCTGGTCGGCTGGCGCGTCGTCACGCTGAAGTACGGCAAGCTCCTGGAAGCGGCCTTCGCCCAGCCCGACGGCGAGCATTTGCGGCAATGGATCGACGACTGCCCCAACTCGCTCTACTCGGCGCTGGTGTTCAAGGGCGGTGCGGGCTGGCGCGAGGCGCTGACGCGCGACCTCAATCAATATCCCGGCATCCGCCGCATCCTGGAGCAGCACGACGACGAGACCTTGCACCGGCTGATGACCAACCTCGCCGGCAACGACATGCAGGCCGTGCTCGATGCCTTCGAAGGCGTCGAGGGCGACCAGCCGACGTGCTTCATCGCCTACACCATCAAGGGCCAGGGCCTGCCCTTCGCCGGCCACAAGGACAATCATTCCGGCCTGATGACGCTCGACCAGATGGCGGGCTTCAAGAACGGCATGGGTATCGCCGACGGCCAGGAATGGGACAAGTTCGCCGGGCTGAAGGCGACACCGGCCGAGCTGCAGCAGTTCCTCGCCGAAGCGCCGTTCAACGCCGAGGGCCGCCGCCGCACCGAGGCGCCGGCCGTGGCGATTCCGCCGGCGCTGCCCAGGCCCAACGACAGGGAGTCGAGCACACAGACCGGCTTCGGCAAGATCCTGAACGCCATTGCGTCCGAGGACAGCGAGCTCTCACGCCGCATCGTCACGACCTCGCCCGACGTCACGGTCTCGACCAATCTCGGCGCCTGGGTGAACCGGCGCGGCCTGTGGGCGCACACCGAGGCCGAGGACGTCTTCCGCGAGCTCAAGGTCGTGTCGGCCCAGCTGTGGCGCAAGACGCCGCGCGGCCAGCATGTCGAGCTCGTCATCGCCGAGAACAACCTGTTTATCCAGCTGGCGGCGATGGGGCTCAGCCACCAGCTGTTCGGCGCACGGCTGCTGCCGATCGGCACGCTCTACGATCCCTTCATCGCCCGCGGCCTCGACGCCCTGAACTATGCCTGCTACCAGGATGCGCGCTTCATGATCGTGGCGACACCATCGGGCGTCACGCTTGCTCCCGAAGGCGGCGCGCATCAGAGCATCCACACACCATTGATCGGGATCGGCCAGCCCGGCCTGCTCTCCTACGAGCCGGCTTACGTCGACGAGCTCGCGGTGCTGATGCGCCACGGCTTCGACTACATGCAGCAGGACAAGGGCGGCTCGGTCTATCTGCGACTCTCGACGCGCAGCCTGCCGCAGCCGCAGCGCACGCTCTCGGCCGAGCAGGAATCCGACATCGTGGCCGGCGGCTACTGGTATGCGCCGCCCGCGCCCGGCAGCGATGTCGCCATCGTCGCCATGGGCGCGGTGACGCCCGAGGCGATTGCCGCCCATGAGAGCGTCGTGCGGGACTTCGCCGGCACCGGCTTGCTGGTGCTCACCTCGCCCGATCGGCTGCATGCCGACTGGCTGGCGGCCCAGCGCAGCCGCGGCCGGACAGCCGGGATGGTCGACCGCAGCCCTGCTCCCGTCGAACGCCTGCTGGCGCCACTGTCGCGCGACGCACGGCTGGTGACCGTCCTCGACGGCCATCCGCTGGCATTGAGCTGGCTTGGCTCGGTGCGCGGTCACCGCGTCGTGCCGCTCGGCATCGAGGCTTTTGGTCAGTCCGGTGACATTCCCGACCTCTATCGGGCCTACAAGCTCGACACGGTGGCGATCATCGACGCCGTGGCGCGATCGATCTGACGTCTTGCCGGACCGCGGGCCTCCAGGCCCGCTCATGGTCTTCCTCTTTGCCGGGAGCGCGCCACTCCAGTGGCGCATCATGCTCGCTGTTCAGAACCACATGAGCGGCACTGGAGTGCCGCGCTCCCGGCCATGAGCGTGGTGCGTCGCGGTAAACCGCGACGTTGGAGGCCCGCGGTCCGATGAGCTTGACCGCGCCGCCCTCCGGCCCCTATCTCCGGACCCATGAAGGTCGACGGCACCCCCTATCGCACCATCTGGCTCGGCGCCGACGGCACCACCGTCCAGGTGATCGACCAGACCCTGCTGCCGCACCGCTTCGTGGTGCGCGACTGGCGCACCATGGAGGAGGCCGAGCACGGCATCCGGACCATGATCGTGCGCGGGGCGCCGCTGATCGGGGCGGCCGCCGCCTATGGCATGGCGCTTGCGATGGCAAAGGATGCGTCCGATGCCATGCTGACCAAGGCTTACACGACCCTGATGAACTCGCGCCCGACCGCGGTGAACCTGCGCTGGGCGCTCGACGATCTGCGCAACCTTTTGGCACCGCTGCCGCCCAGCAAGCGGGCGGATGCCGCTTACCGGCGCGCCGCCGAGATCTGCGATGAGGATGCCGAGATCTGCCGGCGCATCGGCGAGAACGGGCTTGGCCTCATACGCAAGCTCAAGCCAAAGGGCGATCGCATCAATGCGCTGACCCATTGCAACGCCGGATGGCTCGCCACGGTCGACTGGGGCACCGCGCTGGCGCCGATCTACCAGGCGCACAATGCCGGCATCCCGATCCATGTCTGGGTCGACGAAACGCGGCCGCGTAATCAAGGCGCCAGCCTGACGGCGTGGGAGCTCGCCAAGCACGGCGTGCCGCACACCGTGATCGCCGACAATGCCGGCGGCCATCTGATGCAGCGCGGCCAGGTCGACTTCTGCATCACCGGCACCGACCGCACGACGCGGCGCGGCGACGTCTGCAACAAGATCGGCACCTATCTCAAGGCGCTGGCGGCGCACGACAACGGCGTGCCGTTCTATGTCGGCCTGCCTTATCCCAGCATCGACTGGACCATCGAGGACGGCCAGCGCGACATCCCGATCGAGGAGCGCCATGAGCACGAGGTCTCGCGCATCTCAGGCCGCACCGCCTCGGGCGAGGTCGTCACCGTCGACGTGCTGCCCGAAGGCAGCCCGGCCGCCAACCCCGCCTTCGACGTCACGCCGGCGCGGCTGGTCACGGCCCTGATCACCGAACGCGGCGTCTGCCCCGCCAGCGAAGCGGGCCTGCTGTCGCTCTATCCCGAAAGATCCCGGGCGGCGTGAAGATCACGCCGGCAGCGAGAGCCACTCATCTGGCTACCGTCGGCCTGGGCTTCACGCAGATCGTGGGCTGGGGCACCACCTTCCTGATGCCGGCGGTGCTCGGCCGCCACATGCAGGAGTCGCTGGGGCTCGCCAGCGAAGTGATCTTCGCCGGCATCACCGTCATGTTCACGGTCGGCGCGGTCTTCTCGCCACGCATCGGCCGCGTGATCGATCGCACCGGCGCTCGCCTGATCATGGCCACGGGCTCGGTGCTCTACGCCCTCTCGCTCGCGGCGCTGGCCTTCAGCCAGGGTCTGGTGAGCTACCTCGTATGCTGGGCGGGGCTGGGCGTCGCCTCGACATTGGCGCTCAGCACGCCCTCCAGTATTGCGCTCGCCCAGGTCGCCGGCCCCGGCGCGCGACGCGCCATTGCCATGCTGGCGATCATCGGCGGCTTCGCCTCGTCGGTGTTCTGGCCGGTGTCGGGCGCGCTCGACGTCGCCGTCGGCTGGCGCGGCACGGTGCTGATCTATGCCGCGATCCACCTCTTCGCCTGCGCGCCGGTGCATCTCCTGGTGCTGCCCGGCAAGCCGCCAGCCCATCCCCTCACCGCGGCAGCGGCGACGGCGCCGACCGGAGTGCCGGCCAAATCGCGCAGCCACGCCTTCCTGCTGCTGTCGCTCACTCTGTCCAGCGGCGCCTTCGTCTTCACCGGCGCCATGGTGCACATGATCGAGCTGATGCGTGGGTTGGGCCACGCCGCGCCGACGGCGGTGTTCCTGGCCTCGCTGATCGGGCCCTCGCAGGTCACGGTGCGCTTGTTCGAGCTGCTGTTCGGCCATCGCTACTCGATCATGAACTCCGCCGTGTTCGGCTCGGCGATGCTGGTGGTCGGTCTCGCCCTCGCCCTGCTCGATGGCGGCAGCTTCGTGGTAGCGTTGATCTGCATCGTCTCCTACGGCGTCGCCAACGGGCTGAAGGCGGTGCAGCGCGCCACCCTGCCCCTTGCCCTGTTCGGCCGCGGCCAGTTCGGCGCCTACATGGGAAGGCTGGCCCTGCCGCAGGGCATCGTCTCGGCGGCTGCACCGCCCGTGATCGCGGCCGTGCTCAGCAACTGGGGCACGACCAGCGCCCTCCTGCTGGTCTTTGCCGCCGCCACTGTGTCGCTGATCAGCATGATCCTGCTGGCCCGGCTGGCGCACACCGTGCGCTGATGGTTTAGCTCTGTCGTCCTGAGCGCAGCGAAGAACCTCATCGCCGCTTGCAACCGGCATGAGATCCTTCGCTGCGCTCAGGATGACAAGAGACCGGCGGCGCGCGGTCCGGAAGACTCAAGAAGGAAAGATGTCCTTGCGCACGATGGCGTGGACGCCCCAGTTGCCGTCGACCACCTGGGTGATGCCGAAATCGACGGCGATCGACATCAGGCTGATCGCCTCGTCCTCGGTGAGGTTCTTGGCCGTCATCAGGAAGCGGCGCATCTTGCGGAAGGCATCGCGCATGGCGAGGTCGACCGAGGATTTCTGGAAGATATCAGACTGCGCCGACGCGCCGAGATCGGCGAGGTAGTTGGGATAGCTGAAGCCCTGCAGCACCCATTCCTCGCGCGTCTCGATCATCGGGAAGTCGAGGCCTTCGATCGGCGTGCCGGCAAGCTCGCCCGCCTTGTGCAGGACGATCTGGAAGGTGCCGGTCAGCGAGCATTCGATGGCGGTGCCGCAGAGCTCGGAATCGCCCTGCGAGGCATGCGGATCGCCAACCGAGAGCAGCGCGCCCGGCACCGCCACGGGATAGAACACCGAGGCGCCCTTGCCGATGCGCCAGTTGTCGATGTTGCCGCCGGTGTAGGAAGGCGGCACAGAGTTCACGTCGTCGGCTTCCGCAGGCGCGAGCCCCATCACGCCGAAATGCGGCCGCACCGGGATGCGCACGCCCTTCAGCACGTCCCAATTGCGCGTCGTCAGCGCATGGTCGATCGGCAGGCCGGGATAATCGATGGTCTTGTGCGTCACCCCGAACGGATCGGTGACCTCGGGCCAGCGGAAGCTGTAGACCGCCCGCGCCCAGTTGCGCTCTCCCGTGGCGTCGAGCTCGTAGATCGTTACGACCTCGCGCGTCTCGCCGGTCAGGAAGTCGTTGTAGTGGTAGCCCCAGTTGGCGGCGGCATTGCTGCCGAAGGCGAGGCCGCGGAACTTGGGATTGGCGCTGGGCCGCAGGGTGACGTCGAGGATGCGCACTTCCAGGACATCGCCGGGCTCGGCGCCATGCACGAACACAGGGCCGGTGCAGACGTGCACGCCCAGCCCCTTGCCGTCGCCGTCGCCCGCGCCACGGCGCATCACGCCTTTCTTGTCCTTGGTCCAGAGATAGATGCTCTCGGCGCCCGGATCGCCTTCGATCATGCGCTCATGATCGTCGCTCGCCTGGTGCGTCAGCGTCTCGATGGTGACCAGATCGCCGGAATTGATCTCGAGCTGCGGCCTGAGATTCCGGCTGAAGAAGCCCCAGTGCACGGTGTCGGCGTTGGCCGGCAGATGGTGATGCCGTGTGCTGGGCGAGGTCTTCCTCGGCAGGCCGATGCCGCCCGCGGTCAGCGCGGCCAGCCCGCCCTTGGCCGCGAACCGGCTGGCCAGGAAGGCGCTGCGTTCGCGCGCCATGTCCTCGACGAACTGCCGGTGATGCAGCTCGAACTCGGCGCAGGTCGGATCGTCGCCCCTGCACATGGCCGTCAGCGCTTGGCTAACAGGTCGATCTCGACCATGGCGCCGCGCGCCAGGCCGGTGACGCCGATGCAGGTGCGCGCCGGCCGTCGGTCGGCCGGGAAATAGCTGGCGTAGACCGCGTTCATGCGCGGATAGTTGGCCTCGAAGTCGGTGATGTAGACGCGCGCACAGATCACGTGCTCCAGCCCGAGCTTGAGGCCGCCCAGCACGATCTTGAGATTCTCCATGACGCGCACCGTCTGGCCCTCGATATCGGCAGGCAGCGGCTTGCTGTCGTCGTCGGGCCAGGTCGGCATCTGGCCGGTGACGAAGCACCAGCCGTCGGCCTCGACGGCGTGGCTGAACGGCGCAACCGGTGTCGGTGCGCCCGGGGCCATGAAGAAAAGCGGCGGGCTCATCGTTCCCTCCGGAGTCGCTGCAACCGCAGCAACTTACATGCCATGGGCCGCTTTTCTGGCGGCAAAGCGTGCGCGGCGCTCGACGCCGAGCTGGCGCAGGCGCTCGGCCTCGGCGGGATCGACGCAACCGTAGCGCCCGCGCCAGTCGGGATCATGCCACTCGAAGGGCGCGCAAACTGTCGTGCGCGGCCCTTCGGCATCGGCCAGCAGCCCGAGCGCCAGTTCGACCGTGGCGCGCTGCACGTCGCGGCGGTCGGGCGCGCCGCAGGGATTGCCCAGCGGAAAGTCGGTGAAGGCGAAGCGCGGCACGCCGCAATGCTCGACGATGTCGAGGGCGGAGCCGATGATGACCGTGGGCAGACCGGCGGCTTCGAGAGATCGGGCGACCAGACTCACGGTCTGGTGGCAGACGGGTCAAAGCGGACAGAGGATGGCGGCATCGGCGCCGTCGCCGCGCAATCGCGACAGGACCTGCGGCGCATCGTGCTCCAGCGTCTTGCGTTGGCTGTACTCGGTGGGAACGCCATGGAAGTGCGGAGTGAGGCCGGCGAAGCGGCCTTCGCGCGCGAGCCCGGCGGCCGTCTCGATGGGCAGGAAGCTCTCGCGATCGCGCGTGTGAGTCGATTGCTTATCCCAGGCGACGTTGTCGGTGAACAGCTGCTCGGGTGGTGGCGCGACGTCGCCCGACCAGACCTGCTTGGCAACGCTGCCGTCGGCGCGCACGGCGCTTCGGGAGCTCGCCGTGGTGATCAGGGCGATCCGGCAGTCGCTGAGCGGCTTGGCCAGGCGCGCAAAGGGCACGTCGTCGTAGTGCGCCCAGACGTAGTCGCTCGGGTAGCCGAGCGCACGATAGTAGAGGCGCGTGCGCTCCATGTAGGGGACGGGTTGCCCGACCATGGCCGATGCTAGAGCGATTCCTGCTTTGATGGAACCGCTTGCGGTTCCATCAAAGCAGGAATGCGCGCACCGGCGGTAGCTGTTGCAGGAGGCACATTCCGTTCGGGTGGGTACAGCCGAACGGAATGTGCTTTAGCTCGCCCGCATCGGCCATCACAAGCTCAGGCGGCTTTTGGCGCCGCCGCGTGGCCGGGATATTCCTCATCGAGGACGAACGGGAACGGGCCCTCGAAGCGGCCGATATTCACGCCGTGTGTCACCAGGCCCGATTCCTTGGACCAGACATGCAGATGGAAGCCCGGCGGCTCCATGGTGAAGGTGGACGGACTGTTGTCGGGCACCAGGTCGAGCGTGACCTGGTGGGCGGTGCTGGGCGCCACCGAGCCGATGCTGCCACCCCAGCGCACGGTGATGGGCCGATGGTGATGGCCGCAGACCACGCGCTCGATATTGTCGAAGCGGCGGATCACTGCCGCCATCGCCTTGCCGTTGCGGCAGTTGATGCGATCCATGTCGGCGAGGCCGGTGCCGAACGGCGGATGGTGCATGAAGATCAGCGTCGGCTGCTCGGGCTTCTCGCCCAGCCGACCTTCCAGCCACGCCAGGCGCGCGGCGCACATCTCGCCGTGGCCATGCCCCGGCACTACCGTGTCGAGCCCAATCAGTCGCAGATCGTGGCCCTCGACGGTGTAGTGCAGGAAGCCGTCGTCGCTCTTGAAGTAGCCATCGCGGCCGAACGCGGCGAGAAGCTCGGCGCGGCGGTCGTGGTTGCCGGGCACCAGGTAGACCGGCATCGACAACGGCTGCAGCAGCTCGCGCAGAACCTCGTATTCGGCGGCGAGCCCGCAGTCGGTGAGGTCGCCGGTGGCGATCACCAGGTCGGGCTTGCGCGGCAGCGCTTCGATGGTCGCGACCGCGGCTTCGAGCAGGGCGTTGGTGTCGACCCGCTCGTAGGCGATCTTGCCGCGCGGGCGGACATGCATGTCGGTGATCTGGGCGATCATCATGGCGGGGCTCCCTTGAACGCAGTGCTGGAACAGAGATGCTGTCGTCCTGAGCGTCAGCGAAGGACCTCATCGCCGCTTGCAACCGGCATGAGATCCTTCGCTTCGCTCAGGATGACATGTGGGTTTCTACGGCAGCTTCAGCGACGTCTGCTCGGCATAGGGTCGCATCAGCTCATCGGCCTTCTTCTGCGCGTCCTTGACCGCCTGGTCGGCCTTCTTCTTGCCGTTCATCATGGCCTGGATCTCGTCCTCCAGCGCCTTGCGCACGGCCACGGTCTGGTAGGTCGCGAACCACGGCTTGGCGTAGGGCAGCTGCTCGAGGGCGACCTTGGCGTCGGGGTTCTTGGCGATGAACTCCTTCATCTCGGGCTTGTCGTAAGCCGACTTGCGCGGCGCGAAGTAACCGGTGAAGCGGCTCCAGCCGCCCAGCGTGTCGGCGGTGGTCAGCCACTTGATGAACTTCCAGCCGGCTTTCTTGCTCTCCTCGCTCTGGCCCGCGAACATGACCAGCGAGGCGCCGCCGATCGGCACGGCGTTGCGCACGTTCTTCGGCACGAACGCCACGTCATAGGGCGTCTTCATGTTCTCGCGGATGAACGACAGCGAGCCGGTCGACAGCAGCACCATCGAGGCCTTGCCGGCGAAGAACGCCGTCGACACGCCGCCCGCCTCGGTGACGCCCTGCGGCATGACCTTGTGCTTGAAGATCAGGTCTTCGACGAAGCGCGCCGCGCCCAGCATGCTGGGCTGGTCGTAGTAGACCTCGGCGCCGTAGTCCTCGTTGAAGTAGCGGCCGCCGTTGGACATGGAGAAGGCCTCCATCAGCCAGCCGAGATAATCGTAGCCCGCCGGCATCAGAAAGCCGGCGCGGTCGCCCTTGTTGAGCTTCTTCGCGGCCTCGACCAGGTCGGCCCAGGTGCGCGGCGGCTTGGCGGGATCGAGGCCGGCCTCCTTGAAGTGCTCGACGTTGTAGTAGAGCAGCGGCGTCGAATTGTGGAACGGCACGCCGTAGAGCTCGCCATCGACCGTGGCGTTGGCGTGCAGCGCCGGCCAGAAATCCTTGAGGAAGTCCTCGCGCGTCGTCTCGTCGGCCTTGAGCATCGGTTCGAGCGAGAGGATGTCGCCCGAAAGCTTGAGGTCGACGTTGAAGTTGGCGCTCATCAGCACGACCGACGGCGGCTTGCCGGCCTTGGCCGCGGCCTGGGCCTTGAGCTTGGTGTCGTCGTAGCCGCCGGTATAGGAGGCGACGACCTCCACGTCCTTCTGGCTTTCGTTGTAGAGCTTGACCAGCCGCGTCATCTCGCGCGCCAGCTTGCCCTCGACCGGCACAGGGAAGAAGAATTCGATCTTGGTCTGCGCCCAGGCCGGCAGGGTGGCGTTGGTGAGCGACAGCGCGAGCGCCAGCGCGCCCGCCCCCAAACGTGCAACGATTGTCATTGTTGTGCCTCCTAGCCTTTCACACCGCTGAATACGAAGCTGTCGACGAAGCGGCGCTGGAAGGCGACGAAGGCCACCGCCAGCGGCGCCATGACGAGGAGCGTGCCGGCCGCCAGCACGCCCCATTCCTTGCCGCCCTCGGCGCCGCGCGTGAAGGCGGCGAGCCCGATGGTGAGCGTCTGGTTGTCGGGAGAGCTGATCACCATCAGGGGCCACAGGAACTCGTTCCAGTGGGTGGTGACCGAGACGATGGCGAAGGCGATCAGGCCGGGCTTGGCCATGGGCAGCAGCACGTACCAGACGATCGCCCACCAGGGCGCGCCGTCGATCGCCGCCGCCTCCTCGAAGTCGCGCGGCAGGGCGAGGAAGGTCTGTCGCATCAGGAAGGTGCCGAAGGCCGAGGCGAAGTACGGCGCCATCACGCCGGGCAGCGTGTCGTAGAGATGCAGGTCCACGACCGTGGCGAGGTTGGGCACGATCAGCGCCGGCGGCACCAGCATCAGCTGCAGCAGGAAGGCATAGAACAGCACGTCGCGGCCGGGAAAGCGCAGCCGCGCGAAGGCGTAGCCTGCCAGACTGACGGTCACGCACTGCACCGCGAGCAGGCCCACCACGACGATGATGGTGTTGAGGTAGTAGAGGCCGAAGGAGCCGCTATCCAGCGCGTTGCGGAAGTTCTCCAGCGTCGGCGTGAAGTTGGGCCACAGCGAGGCCATGTCGGCGCTGCCCGCGCCTTCGGGCCGGAACGAGGCGACCAAGGTCCACAGGAACGGCGTCGCCCACAGGAAGGCGACCGCCGACAGGAGGGCCGCAAGCAGGGCGGCCGACAGTTGCTTCCTACGCCGCACCGCGCGCTCCGCGTTCCATGATCCGGAGCGACCCCAGCGAGATCGCGAGCAGCACGGCCACGCTCATCAGGGTGGCGGCGGCGGCCTTGCCGACTTCGAAGTTCTCGTGCGCCGACTGGAAGATGTAATAGAGCAAGAGGTTGGTCGCATTGGAGGGTCCGCCGCGGGTCAGCACGATCACATGGTCGACGTTGGTCAGGAGCTGGATCAGGGCGATCACGACCACGAAGGCGGTCGTCGGCGCCAGCGCCGGCAGGATGACGAAACGCAGGCGCTGCCAGGCATTGGCGCCATCGATCATCGCCGCCTCGATGGTGTCGCGCGCCACGTTCTGCAGCCCGGCGATGTAGAAGAGCATGTAGTAGCCCGCGTTCTTCCACACGGTGATGCCGATCACCGACCACAGCGCCACGTCGGAATCGCCCAGCCAGTTGGGGCCGTGCAGGCCGATCTTGCCGAGGTAATAGTCGAGCAGCCCGATGCGCGGCAGGAAGATGAAGAAGAACAGCGAGGCCGCCGCCACCAGCGGCACCAGGGAGGGAAAGAAGAAGACGGTGCGCAGGACGGCCGAGAAACGCGTCGAGCGCTGCACCGCAAGCGCGAAAGCGAGCGCCAGCACCAGGGTCGGCACCAGCACACCCACGGCATAGATAAGATTGTTCAGCGCGGCCTGACGGAAGGCCGGGTCGGCCATCACCTTGGCGTAGTTACCGAGCCCGACGAATGTCGTCGCACCGCCAGTGCCATGCGGCTTGTCGTAGAGCGATTCGACCAGGACGCGCGCCACCGGCAGGTAGGTGAACAGCACCAGAAACAGGAGCGACGGTGCCAGCAAGGCATAGGGCAGCAACCGCACGCGGCGGCGGCGCACTCGACTCTCCCCGGGCAGCGTTGCGGACTGGATGCCCTCAAGGACCCCAGTGGCGCCAGCTATACTCATGCCCCGCTCCTTAGGCAGCGCGGAACAAGGCGATGTTACACGATTGCTACGCTTTCGTGACGCCCTCTTGGGCCATGGGGATAATGGCGGGAGGGCGGGCGCGCCTGGTCGCGCCCTTCGCCCCGGACTTGGCCGAAACCCGCCTGAGCCGCGTCAGGACGGCTTGACCTCGATCTGCCGCGCCCGCTCCGCGCCGTGGGCCGACTTGGCGATCTGCAAGGTCAGCACGCCATTGGCGAAGTTGGCCGAGATGTCGTGGCGATCGGCATCCGACGGCAGCGTGAAGGCACGGGTGAAGCTGCCGTAGCTGCGCTCCGAATAGTGGGTCTTCTCGTCGGTCCGCTCGACATGCTTCTCGCCGGATACAGTCAATACATCGTCCTCGACGAGGACCTTCACATCGCGCTGGTCGACACCCGGCAGCTCGACGGTGATGGTGTAGGTCTTGCCGTTCTCCTGCACCTCGACCTTGGGCGCATGCTCGAAGGTGCGAAGCGCGCGCGGCTGTCCGTTGCTGGCCGGCTCGAGGAACCCGAACGACCAGGCGCGCATCATGCGATTGAAGAGCTGGTCGAACTCGCCGCCGAACGGCGTGAAAGCGCTCGGCGTCATGGCCTTGGGCACGTTCTCTGCCATCGCAGTCCTCCTATGGGAAAGTCGATTCGGATGTAGTCCCCGCGGATGACAATGCAATCACAGTCGATTTGGATGCCACGACATTCATGCAAACTTAATCGTCGCGAGCAGCGCCTCGTCCTCACCGCAGCCAGCGACCATCGACAGGCCGAGCGGACAATCGTGCAGGGTTGCGATCGGCAAGCTGACAGCGGGCAGGCCCCCATGGCCCGCAACCGAACCCAAAGTGAGCGCAGCATCATAGAAGCGACCCGCCGCCTCATCGCGCAGGAACCGTAATGGCGCGATCGAGGGCGCTGTCGGCAAGACAAGAAATGTCCCCGGCGGCAACAGTTGTCGTAGACGAACCGTCGTGTCTCTTCGCCAGGCACTCCAGCGCGCGCCCTCGGCGGCGCCGAGCGCGCGCACGCCATCGAAGCGCGGCTGGATGGTCGGGCCGAAGATCGGGTCGCCGGCCAGGAAATCTGCATGCTCGCGCACGATGTCGAGGCCCTGCAGGGTCACATAGGCTTCGAGGAAATCGGCGGCCCGGTCGGCGAAGATCTCGACCGGCTCGACGGGCCCCAGCGCCCTCGCCGACTTCTCCAGGATGGCCGCCGCCTCCGGCTCGGCGATCGCGAAGGCGTCCATCGCGAGCAGCAACCTGCGCTGCGCTCTCGGCACGGCGGGTGTTTCCAGCAGGCACTGTCCGCCGAGCTGCAAGCGGTCGGCGTCGCGGGCGAGCAGCCCGACCGTGTCGTAGCTCGGCGCGAAAGGAACGACACCGTCGAGCGACACGCGGCCGTGACTCGGCCGGTATCCGTACAGGCCGCAGAACGATGCCGGCACGCGCACCGAGCCACCGGTGTCGGTGCCCAAGCCGAGATCAGCGAGGCCCGCCGCCACGGCCGCTGCCGAGCCGCTCGACGAGCCGCCCGGCAACCGGTCGGGCGCGCGCGGGTTGATGGGCGTGCCGTGGTGGGCATTCTCGCCCTCGAGGCTGAAGGCAAGCTCATCGGTGATGGTCTTGCCAACCAGCGTGGCGCCCGCGCGCAGCAGGCAATCGACAACAGGAGCTGACCGCGACGCCGGCTGCCGGCGGCGCGCCCAATCGGGATTGCCGCCGCCCGTTACATGGCCGGCGATGTCCAGAAGATCCTTGGCGACGAACGTCAGGCCGTCGAGCGGGCCCGATCCGAGCGGCGCCAAGCGTGCCCGGTGACCGGGAACGAAGGCGCCGTGGTCGTTCACTTCAGCGCTTTGACGATCGTGTCGGTCGGCGCGGTCCAGCCGACGATGCCGCCCTGGGCGCGGATCATGGCGAGCGTGGCCGCCTTGAACTCGGGGAAATAGCTCTCGGTCGCGTCCTCGGCCAGCAGGCATTCGTAGCCGCGGTCGTTGGCCTCGCGCATCGTCGTCTGCACGCAGACCTCGGTGGTGACGCCGGCGAACACCAGATGGCCGATACCGTCGCGCTTCAGGATGTCGTGCAGAGGCGTCGCATAGAACGCGCCCTTGCCCGGCTTCAGGATCACCGCCTCCCCCGGCAGTGCCTTGAGCTCGGGCACGAGGTCGTTGCCCGGCTCGCCGTCGACCAGGATGCGGCCCATCGGTCCCTTGTCGCCGATGCTGAGCGTCCCACGCCCGCGCAGGCGCTTGGATGGCGGACAGTCGGAGAGATCGGGCCTATGGCCCTCGCGGGTATGGATGATCGGCAGACGCGCGGCCCGGAAACCGTCGATCAGCCGCTTCACCGTGGGGACGATCTTGGCCAGCGGGCGCACATCGTTGCCCAGGACCGAACCGAAGCCGCCCTCCTCGACGAAGTCGCGCTGCATGTCGATGACGATCAGCGCCACCCGGCCGGCGGGAAAGCGATACTCATAGGGCTGTGCGGCAATCGTGGGCATCGACTCTACTTTCCGCGCTGGAACGGCAGGGTGAGCGAGGTCGGCGGCTCGAGACGGCCGACGACCCCGGCGACGGCGAGCAGCGCCAACAGGTAGGGCAACATCAACAGGAATGCCGTCGGCACGTTGATGCCCATGGCCGGCAGCTGGAACTGCAGTGCCGTCGCCGCGCCGAACAGCAGGCACGCAGCAATGGTGCGGCCGATGTTCCAGCCGCCGAAGATCACGGCGGCAAGCGCCAGATAGCCCGCGCCGTTGGTCATGTTCTCGGTGAAGGTGTGGATGTCGGCGATGGAGATGAAGGCGCCGGCGACGCCCGCCATGAAGCCGGTGATCAGCACCGCCCGCCAGCGCGTCGCGGCGACCGGGATGCCCGCCTTGTCGGCACTGCGCGGCTCGTCGCCGACGGCGCGTACGGCGAGCCCGAACGAGGTGTGATTGAGCATGGCCCAGATCAGCACGATCAGTGCCAGGCCGACATAGACGATGACCGATTGCTGGAAGAAGGCGGTGCCGGCGAACGGCAGGTCGCTCAGGCCCGCAACGGCGAGCTTGGGCAGACCGGGGATCTCCTCGCGCGACAGGCCGCCGAAGATGATGCGGTAGAGCAAGGTCGTGGCGCCGAGCGCCAGGATGTTGAAGCCGATGCCGACCACCAGCTGATTGGCGCGCAGGTTGACGCTGAGCCAGGCTTGCACCGCCGAGACCATCACCGACGCCAGGATGGCGCAGGCGACGCCCAGATAGGGATCGCCGCTGGCCCACGAGCCCAATGCGCCGAAGAAGGCGGCCGTCAGCATCATGCCTTCAAGGCTGAGGTTCAGCACACCGGCGCGCTCCGACACCAGCTCGCCGCTGGCGGCCAGCATGAGCGGCATGGCGAGCCGAAGCGTCGAGGCGACGAAGATGGCGAGCGTCTCTTCCATCAACGGCCTCCCTGCAGCTTCTCGACCAGGATCACCGAGCCCGCAACCGCGATCACGATCAGGCCCTGGATGACCAGGGTCAGCGCGGCAGGAACGCCCGCCATGATCTCCATGGAAATGCCGCCCGAGCGCAGGAAGCCGAAGAACAGCGCGCCCGCCAGCACGCCCACGGTCGAGCCGCGCGACAACAGGCCGACGACGAGGCCGTCGAAGCCATAGCCTGAGGAGAAGCCCGTCTTCAGGTAATACTGCTCGCCCTGCAGCATGATCGCGCCGGCAAGACCGCCGAACGCGCCGGCCAGAGCCAGCGCCACGACCAGCAGGATGCCACCCGGCATGCCAGCGCGACGCGCGGCGAGCTCGTTGAGGCCGATGGCGCGCAGGCGCAGGCCGAAGGTCGAGCGTTGCAACACGATCGCTGTCGCCGCGGCGAGCAGCAGGCAGATCACCAGGCCGATATGCAGCGGCGACTCGGAGCCAGCGAGACCCGGCAGCTTGACGGAATCGGCGATCGGCAGCGATTCCGGCAATGTCGCCGAATTGGTCTGAGGCTGGCGCAGCAGCGCCGTCGATTGCACGCACCAATAGACCATCAGCAGGGCGACGAAGCCCAGCAGCAGCGTGCTGATCACCTCGTTCGTGCCGAAGCGCACTTTCATGAATCCGGCGATGCCGCCCCAGAAGGCGCCGGCCAGCGTGCCGCCCAGCAGCGGGATGAAGACGGCGAGGCCGAGCGGCAGGTCGGTGACCGGCGGCCACAGGCCGAGCGCCGTGGCAACGATGCCGCCGACCGCAATCTGGCCCTCGCCGCCGACATTGGTGAGGTTGGCGCGGAACGCGAGGATGAAGCCCAGCCCCACCAGAGACAGCGCGACGGCCCGGTTGATCGAGGCGCCGATGGCGAAGGCCGAGCCGAAGGCGCCATCCATGAAAGCGTCGATCGCGTCCGGCACGTCCTTGCCGCTGGCCGCGATCAGCAGCAGCCCGACCAGCATCGAGCCGATAACGGCCATGAACGGCACCGCCAGGCCGAGCAGGCGGCGGCGATCCGGCAGGGAGAGCGCCAGCGCCGTCATGCGACCTGCCCCGACATGAGGGCGCCGATCGCGCCGCGCTCGCTCATCTCGGCGGGGCGCTCACCGACCAGGCGGCCGCGATAGAGCACGGCGATGCGGTCGGCGACGGCTATGAGCTCGTCGAGCTCGCTCGAGATCAGCAGCACGCCGACGCCGCGACGGGCGGCGGCGCGGATCTGGCGGTAGACGGCTTCGACCGCGCTGACATCGAGGCCGCGCGTCGGCTGGGCGGCGACCAGCGCCACCAGGGGATCGAGCGTCAACTCGCGCGCCAGCACCGCCTTCTGCTGATTGCCGCCTGACAGGCCGGAGAAGGCGACCTCAGGACTGGCGGCGCGCACGTCGAACTCATTCATCTGCTTCTGCGCAGCGGCGCTCAGCGCGCCGCGCTGCAACAGGCCGAAGCGCGTGAAGCGGTCGAGCTTGTTGAGATACATGTTCTCGGCGACGGACATGGCGGTGACGCAGGCCACGGCATGCCGATCCTCCGGCACGATGCCGCCGCCCGCCGCCGTCACGGCCGCGGGGCCGGCGTGCGTGAGATCGGTGCCATTGATGTAGAAGTGGCCCTCGGTCGGACGCAGCAGCCCGGCCAGCACCATACCGAGCTCGCTCTGGCCGTTGCCTTCGACACCAGCAAGTCCGACGATCTCGCCAGGTTTGATCTCGAGCGTAAAATTGTCGAGCCGGACCGCGCCGTGGCGGTCATGCACAGTGAGGCCATCGCAGACCAGGGCGAGCTTGGGCGGTGTGGTGTGCGGCACGGCCGCCGCCGGCGATTCGCCGTCATCGGCAAGGGCAACATCGAGCGGCTTCAGCTCGCGGCCGACCATGGCATGAACCAGCGCGCCCATGTTGGCGCCCTTCATGCTCTCGCCCGCTACCAGCCGGCCGGTGCGCAGCACGGCCACGCGATCGGCGACGCGCGCGATCTCGGCGAGCTTGTGCGTCACCATGATCACGGCCCGCCCGGAATCGGCGACGCGCCGGCAGATGTCGAGCAACGCGCCGATCTCGCCGGGCGGCAGCACGGCGGTCGGCTCGTCGAGCACCAGGAGCTTTGGATCGCGCATCAGGCACTTCACGATCTCGGCGCGCTGGCGCTCGCCCACCGATAGCTCGCCGACCACGGCGTCGGGATCGAGGGTGAAGCCGAAGCTCTCGGCAATGTCGCGAATGCGCGTGCCGAACTCGTGGCGCTTCAGCACGCCCTTGACCTGGCCCAGCATCAGGTTCTCGACCACGGTCATGCGCGGCACCAGGCTGAAATGCTGGTGCACCATGGCGATGCCGCGCTCCAGCGCGACTGCCGGGCTCTCCGGCGCCCAGGCGGCGCTGTCGAAGCTCATGTTGCCCACCGTCGGCTCGTAGACGCCGAAGATCAGGTTGCAGAGCGTCGACTTGCCGGCGCCGTTCTCGCCCAGCAGGCACTGTACGGTGCCGGCGTAGACATCGAGGCTGACGCCTTCCAGCGCCTGCAGGCTGCCGAAACGCTTGCCGAGACTGTCGAGCGAGAGCAGCGGCTTGGCCTGCTCGTCCATCGCCGCTGCTCCCAAAGACGACCTAGGAGTCGAGGACCTTGATCTTCTTCGACAGCAGATCTTTCTTGATCTCGTCGAGCTTGGCTTTCTGCTCGGGCGTCGCCTTGCAGATGATCATGTCGGAGGCTTGTGGGCCCATCGCCAGGCCGAACGGCTTGAACTCCGGCTTCCATGTGCCGTTGACCACTGCATCCATGGCGTACTCGACCTGGAAGCCGACGCCGGTGACCGAGTAGGCGACGTAGAGCGGGTCGGTGCCACAGCGATCGGTGTAGCCGCCGATGATGTGCGTGCCCTTCTCGCGCGCCGCCTGCTCCATGCCGCGCAGGCCGAGATTGAGGATGTGATAGTGGATGTCCGCACCCTGCGCGATGGCGGCGAGCGTCGCTTCCTTGGCCTTGGCGACGTCGTCGAAGTCGCCGGTATAGCTCTCGAAGTACTTGATGTTGGGATTGATGTACTTGGCGCCCTTGCCGAACTCGATGCCGGCATTCTTGATCGCCGGGATCTCGAGGCCGCCGACATAGGATACGCCGCCGGTCTTGGACAGCATCGCGGCCGCGGCACCGGCGGCGAAGGCGATCTCCGCCTGGCGCACGTCGTAGCCCGAGACGTTGTCGGGCTTCTTGGGGTCCGCATTGCCGCCGATGATGGCGAACTTCACCTTGGGGAAGCGCGGCGCCACCTTGAACACCGAGGCCTGGGTCTGGCCGCCGACGCCGATCACCAGCTCGTTCTTGCCGGCGAGCGTCACCAGCACCTGCTCCATGTCGCCGAACTTCACGTTCTCGATGAACTTCACCGCGACCTTGTTGCCGAGCTTCTTCTCGGCGGCTTTCATGCCGTCGTAACCCGATTCCATCCAGCCCTTGTCGGACTTCGAGCCCGGGATCAGCACGCCGACAGTCAACGGACCGGCCTGGGCGCGCGCCGGCGCACCGAGGCCGCCCAGCATCACAAGGCCTGCACCGGCCGTACCGGCCAGGAAACCACGACGATCGAACTTGTTCATGGCTATGCTCCCCCGATTGTTCGGCATTTGATGCCGGAGGGGCAGAGGCAATCGCCGTGCCAACTGGCAGGGAACTTGCTACCCAGCGTCCAAACACGAAGCCCTTCGGGAGAGATCGATGGCCGATAAACTGCACCCCTTGAGCGCGCCGCGCGCCGGTTTTGCCTGGGGCGCCAATGCCCGGGAAATAGACATGGCCGCGCCCCCGGCCAAGCCCGTCCCGCTCAAGATCGCGGCAGCCCCTCAGAACATCACGGTCGACCTCAAGCGCACGGCCATGATCGTCATCGATATGCAGAACGACTTCTGTGCCAAGGGCGGCTGGGTCGATTATCTCGGCGCCGACTACACGCCCGACCGCAAACCCATCAAGCCGCTGCAGAAGCTCTTGCCGGCGCTGCGCAAGGCGGGTGTGCCGGTGATCTGGGTGAATTGGGGCAATCGGCCCGATCTTGCCAACATGCCGCCCAACCAGATCCATCTCTACAAGCCGACAGGCGTCGGCGTCGGGCTGGGCGATCCGCTGCCCGGCAACGGCGCGCCGGTACTGCAGAAGGATTCGTGGGCGGCGGCGGTGGTCGATGAGCTCGAGCAGAAGCCGGAGGACATCAAGGTCGACAAGCATCGCATCTCGGGATTCTGGGACACGCCGCTCGATTCGATCCTGCGCAACCTCGGCACGCGCACCGTGCTGTTCTCCGGCGTCAACACCGACCAGTGCGTGCTGCATTCGCTGACCGACGCCAACTTCCTGGGTTATGGCTGCGTGCTGGTCGAGGATTGCTGCGCCACGACCTCGCCCGACTTCTGCACCGAGGCCACGGTGTGGAACGTCAAGAAGTGCTTCGGCTTCGTCACCGATTCGGGGAAGATATTGAAGGCCCTGAAGAAGTAACCAAGCGTTTGCGTCAGCTCGTCCTGCTGCCCGGCTTCATGTGCGACAAGGACCTGTGGACCGACATGGTCCCGGGTCTCGAGGCGTTGGGCACGATCCACTACGGCAACGTCTACGAAGACTCCACGCTCGAGGGCATGGCGCGGCGCGTGCTCGACTCCTCGCCCGAACGGTTCGTGCTGGTCGGCTTCTCCATGGGCGGCTTCGTTGCCCGTGTGCTCACGCTGACGGCGCCCGAGCGCGTGACCGGCGTCGCCTTCGTCGCTTCTTCGGCGCGCGGCTACTCCGCCGAGGAGATCGAGCGCCGCAAGTCGGGCTACCAGCCGGGCGATCGGCCGCCGCGCGCTGCCGGCGCAGATGTCACCGCGCGCGGCCTGCATCCCGACCGCGAGAAGGATCCCGTATTGCTGGATCGGCTCCGCGGCATGCAGCGGCGGCTCGGTCGGGAGGTGCGGAAGCGTCAGGCGGCATTGGTCCGCCTCGACGGTTATGCCGATCTCGAACGCATCGCCTGCCCGTCCCTCGTCGTAGCCTGCCGCCAGGACCGGCTGCGCAGCTTCGCCGAAACCGAGCGCATGGCCCGCCATCTGCCCCGTGCCCGCTTCGACATCCTCGAGCATTGCGGCCACATGGCGCCGCTGGAGCGCCCACTCGAATTGACGGCGCTGCTGGCAAGCTGGATCGCCGACTCCGGACTTTGACGCATGAGGTAATTTGTCGGATCGCTCGGCTTGAACCAGGCTGGCCCCGCTCCATGTTTCCTCTCCACCCGGGGCATTCGATCATGAGCGAAGCACAATCATTGTTTGCAGTCCTGCGGCAAACGGCTGATACCGATTGCGTGGCCGCGCTCGAACGAATCGTGCGCGAGGGACCCGATCATCGCTCGAACCGCATCAACCCACTCGCCTTTGCCAAGCGCGAGGGCCTCGACGAGGAGCGCGCCATCACGACCTTCTTGCAGGCCGCCCAGATCGGCGTGGTCGACATGTCGTGGAACGTGCTCTGCCCGAGCTGCAGCGGCGTGCTCGACGCCAATACCTCGCTGAAGAGCGTGCGCTCGCAGGAGTACTATTGCGCCTTCTGCAACCTCAACAACGAGCCGACGCTCGACGAGATGGTCGAGGTGACCTTCACCGTGAACCCGCGGGTGCGGCGCATCGCGGCGCACGACCCCGAACGACTGCCACTCTGGGAGTATTACCGCCAGGCCTTCTGGGGCAGCGGCGTCGACCTGCCCGAAGACGGGCTTGAAGCGGCGATGCAGCAGGTCACGCTCGACGCCGTCGAATTGCCGCCCGGCGAGAAGGCCTTCCTGTCGCTGCAGCTGCCGGCGGGCTTCGTCATCGTGCTGGAGCCCGTGGCCCATGCCGCACAGTTCATCAACGTGGTGGGCGAGCCTACGCAGGAGCGGCAGAACCTGACGCTGGTCTACAACAACCTGCGCGCGCCGACGGGCGAGCTGACGCTGAAGCCCGGCCCGATCCGGCTGTCACTGGACAACCGCACGCCTCAGCGCGCGCTGCCGACGATCTGGGTGGTCGACGACAAGTTCGCGGCCGCGATCGGCCAGCGGCGGCCGTATCTCACGGCCAAGCGCCTGCTGTCGAACCAGACCTTCCGCGACATCTATCGCACCGATACGCTCGACGTCGACCAGCGGCTCAGGATCACCAGCCTTACCTTCCTGTTCACCGATCTCAAGGGCTCGACCGAGCTCTACGAGCGGGTCGGCGACCTGGTCGCCTTCGACCTGGTGCGCGAGCATTTCCGCACCCTGAACGAGATCGTTGCGGCCGAGGGCGGTGCCGTGGTGAAGACCATCGGCGATGCCGTGATGGCGACGTTCCTCACGCCCGACCATGCGCTGGCTGCGGCGCTCAGCATGCGCGAGGCCATGCGCAAGCTGAACGAGACGCATGGCCGCGAGGACCTGCTGCTCAAGATCGGCATCCATGAAGGACCCTGCCTCGCGGTGAACCTCAACGAGCGCCAGGACTATTTCGGCCAGACCGTGAACATTGCCTCGCGCGTCCAGGGCCTCGCCCAGACGCGCTCGATCCTGGCGACAGCACCAGTCGTCGACAATCCGCTGAGCGCGAGCGTGCTGGGCGGCAACGGCCAGAAGCCGATGGTGCACAGCCACCCCCTGCGCGGCCTCGCCGCGGAAGTCCCGGTGTACGAGATTCCCTGATGGGAGCGCGGGCCTCTGGCCCGCGCTCCCATGCCTAGCCATCGTAGCGGTAGCGCCTGATGGCATCCTCGTTCCAGCGCAGCCCGACTCCGGGACGGTCGGGAATGACGAGGTTTCCATCCTTCAGCCCGTATGGCTCCTCCAGGAGCGGATCGGCCCAGTCCTGCCACTCCAACCAGTGTGCCGTCTCGGTCACCCGCATGACATGTGCCGCGACCTCGGGATAGAGGTGCGTCGACATCGGAATGCCGGCTGCGCCGGCGATCGCGGCTGCTCTCAGCCAGCCGGTGACGCCACCGATTCGCATGAAGTCGGGCATGACCAGGTCGCAGGCCTTTCGCTGCAGCGCCTTGTGCATCTCGCGCGGGCCGTAGAAGTTCTCGCCGATCTGCAGCGGGGTCTTGAGCTCCTCGGCAAGGCGCGCATAGCCGTCGATATTGTCGTAGACGATCGGCTCCTCGATCCAGGCAAGCCCATGATCGTCGATCAGGTGGCAGCGCTGCAGGGCTTCGGCGAAGGTCAGGCCCTGGTTGAAGTCGACCATCAGACTCATATCGCCGCCGACAGTGCGGCGAACGGCATCGAGCGTCGCAAGATCCGCCGCCACGCTTTCGCGTCCCAGGCGCAGCTTCAACCCGGTGAATCCGCCTTCGTCGCGCAGCTCCAGCGCTTCCGCAGCGACGGCCTCGGGCTGCTGCAGCCACAGGCCGTTGCTGTTGTAGGCCTTCACCGGACCGACGGAGCCGCCGAGCAGCACGCAGAGCGGCTGGCCGGCAGCCTGTGCCAGTGCATCCCATGCCGCCATATCGAGGCCCGAGGCCGCGATCATCGTGAGACCTTCGTAGCCCACGAAGTGCAGCGACTTGCGCGCCGCGTCGAACAACTCGACCGGCGCCACGCGGCGTCCCTTCAACAGCATGCCGAAGTCGTCGAGCGCCGGCACCAGGTAGCGCAGCGACTTCACGACATAGGGCTCGAGATAGCTCCGCCCGACGATGCCCTCCTCGGTCTGCAAGTCGATCAGCACCAGCGGCCACTCGGTGATGGTGGCAATGCGGGCGACGACTGGACGCTTGAGCTTCAGCACGACCGGACGCGCGGTGATGGACCTGATTGTCAGCATGGGGGCACCTCCCGGACGCTCATCCTGAGCCGCGGGCTGGCAATGTAAATTTACTACCCGGTATACATACGGACCATGCCGCGCTCGTCCGAACAGACCCGCCAGCGCATCCTGGACGCCGCGTACCGGCTGTTCCGCCGCCAGGGCTACAGCCGGGTCAGCATGGACGAGATCGCGGTCGCCACGCGCGTCACCAAGCGCACGCTCTACTACCATTTCGAGAGCAAGGACCAGCTTCTCGCCGATGTGCTGCAGGCGCAGCATCGGCTCGCCCTAGCCGCCTTCAAGACATTCGGCGACCGGTTGTCGGGTTCGCCCGAGGCCATCGTTGACGGCTTGTTCCGCGAGCTCGCGGTCTGGGCCGACCGGCCGCGCTGGGCAGGGTCAGGCTTCACGCGCCTGGTCATCGAGCTGGCCGACCTGCCCGGCCATCCGGCGCGGCTGATCGCCCGTCGCCACAAGGCGATGCTCGAGGCACAGCTCGCCGAGCTGTTCGCGCGCACCGGCATCGAACGTTCAGCCGAAATCGCCCGGGAGATCTGGCTGCTGTCGGAAGGCGCCATTTCCCTGATGCTCGTCCACGGCGACCGCGGCTACTCGGCTGCGGCCGCGGGCGCGGCACGAAAACTCCTCTATCGCGCACGCAAGCGGCCATGAAGGTCCACCAAATGCCCAGGATGACCCAGGAATCCTTCGCCAGCGTCGATGGGCCGCCAAAGACGACGTGCTACCCCGGCCGCTGGCGCAGGGCGTCGACGATGGTGACCAGCCGCTGGCCTTGAGGCGTCGCCAGATCGAGCAGCTGCTCGCGCGGGGTCGTTTCGGCAAGGCGGCTGAGCTCCATCAGGGCGCGCACATGCTGGCGCCGCGTCAGGCGGTGCTGGCTGGAACGATGGCGGAAGAACAGGCGGAACATTTGGCCCTCGCCCAGCAGATAGCCGAGCTCGGTCGCCGTCACGTAGAGCAGGAAGCAGACGAAGATCCAGATCTGGACGGCCGCGAACCGCCGCCAGCTGAAGTCCTGCACCGCGGTTTCGAAGGCGACCGCAAAGCCCCGGTCGTCGATGGTGAAATGGACGAAGCGTTCGGCGAGGCGAACGAAGAAGACGATCACTGCGTAGAAGATCGTCTTGTAGAGAATCGGCTGGATCAAGGGCGCGCCGCGGAAGCGGTCAATCAGGCGGATCTTGTCGGCCACCAGCACCGACTTGCCAACGATGAGGGCTGTGGTGCTGGCCACGATGAAGCTCGCGGCGTGGAACCAGTAGTCGCGGATCATCAGGTTGGTGGTGAAGGCGATCAGGTTGAAGGCGATGAAGAAGTAGAGCGTCGGCGGAAGGATGTGCCAGAAGAAATGCTCGAGGCGGCGACACACGTCCGCCAGCAGCGAAGGAGGCCTCGCCGTAGCCGAGCCCGCGGCACCCGGTCGCGCCAGCTCGCTCTTCCCACTCCCGGTTTGCCGAGGTGACAATCTCCACTCCGTCACAGCGTCAATGAGCGCACGAGATCGGCATCGATGGCATTCACCAGAACGATCTCCTGGCAAAAGCCGCTATCGCCCGTCACTCGCGCACCTGCCGGCGAAGGCTCGATAGACGCGCAATCGTGCGGCCGGCCGAGGGCGCGCAGGCACAAGGACAGTCCCACGAGGTGCGACGGTATGATGCCGTCATGACCCTTACGCAAGGGAACGAGGCGCATAGCCTCGGCCGCGGGAAACCAGCGGCCCTGCTCCGCCGAAACCGGCTCGCCCGACAGCGTACACAGGAACAGGACGCTCAGGATATCGGAGCGGCGACTGTGGATCGGATAGATGGACGCCACGTGCCGGCAGGTCTGCAGCTCGGCGCCGCCCAGCTCGCGATCGAGGACCCGGCGTATGCCGCCGATCAGGTAGTCGCCGGTTCGATCGACGGTGCCGGTATAGTGCCACATGCCGTTGAACGGATCGGCCTCGTCCACCGCCCGCAGCGTCAGCCAGAAAAAGACCTCGCCGCCATCGACCTTGTGCACGATGACCTCGGGAGAGCAGGACGGACGCAGGCGGATCAGCGCATTGAAGATCCTCTCCGGGAATACACCGCCCCGCGCCTCGCGGTAGCGCAGCAGCCATTGCAAGGCCGCCTCGCAAGTCGCGAGCGCGGTTTGCTCGTCGGCGGGCATTTCCGAGTTAGCTTTGCTGCCGTGATCACCGGTATTCGTCATGGCGGTCGGCGTGCTCGGCAAACCATTGGTGGGTCGCGCGTAGTCCCTCGCGAAGGCTCGTCGTCGCCGCAAAGCCGAGATCCTTTGTCTGCCGTGTCGTATCCGCCAACCAGCGCGGCGAATCCCAAGGCTGTCGCGCGACGGCCCCCCAGCTCAAGTCGAGCGGTCGTCCATGGATCTCCTCCAGGGTTTGCGCGACTTGGCGGATGGTGTGCTCGACGCCTGTGCCCAGGTTGAAAACCGTCTGTTCGCCGCCGGGCGGACGTCGCATGCAGTGCTCCACGGCACGGACAACATCGTCGACGAAAATGAAATCGCGGCTGACCTCGGGAGAGGAGAGGTTCATGGGTCGCCCCTTCAGCGCCGACAACATCAAGCGAGGGATCAACCGGCGGCCCTGCTCCCAGGGACCATACACCGAGAACAGGCGCAAGGTCACGAGCGGTATCCCCTTGAAGCGCGCGGCGTAGGTGCCGTAGAGCGTCTGGGCGAGCTTGGCGATGTCGTGCACCCGCGTCGGGTTGGGCAGGGACGTCTCGGCCATGGGCTGCGTCTGGTAACCGTATTCCGACGAGCTGCCGGCATTGATGAAGAGCTCGCAGCCAACGCTCGACGCCGCGAGATTGACCAGCGGCTGCACCGTGTTCAGGAGGATCTCGGTCTCGTCAGTCTCCTGCGGCAGCGCCGCGTGCGCCGCGAAATGTAGCACGACCTCGGGCCGCGCCGCCTTCACGACCTGTCGCGTGGCCTCGCCGTCGCAGAGATCCGCGTGATGGACCCGTACGTCGTTCGCCAGGTCGCCGATGCGCCACATCGCTTTCGAAGCGCGGTCCGCCGGTTGTGTCCTGGCGGGGCGGACGATCACGTGCACGTCGTGCCCGCGCTCGACCATCCTGCGCACCAGATTGGCGCCGACGAAGCCCGTGGCGCCGCTGATCAGGAGGCGACGCCCGTCAGCCGGCAATGTCACGCCTCATGGCAGAACTCCACATAGCGTGCGAAGCCCTCGGCGAGCATCGTGCGCGGCTCGTATCCCAGCATGCGGCGCGCCTTGCCGACATCGAGCGCGCCCCGGCGCGGGCGCCGCACGGGGTCGGCGCTATCGCGGTTCACCACCTCGAGGTCCGGGAAGTGCTTCCGGGCGATATCGGCGAGCTCGCGCAGGGTGTGCGCGGTGCCACTCGTGATGTTGAAGGTGTCGTTGACGGCCGCGGAATGGGTAGCCGCGAGGTAGAACCCCTCGACCGCATCCTCGACCCAGGTGAAATCGAGCAGCTGGTTGCCACCGTCAAACAGCTGTATTTGGCGGCCCTGCATGCCGCACTCGACGAAGCGCTGGACGATGCGCAGGTTGCTATCGGTCGGACCGTAGACCGAACACGGCCGCACGATCACGAAGTCGAGCCCGAACATCTCGTGATAGGTGCGCACGTAGACTTCGCCGCACAGTTTGGAGGCGCCATAGACCTCCAGCGGCATGGTCGGATGGTCCTCGCGCGCGGGGAAATGGACGAAGTCGCCGTAGGCGGTGCTGGAAGAGGCGTAGACGAAGCGCCCGACGCCGGCGTGGTGCGCGGCGCTCAGCACGTTCGTGGTGCCCGTCTGATTGATGGCGAGCGCCTCGTCGAAGTAGCGCTTCGAGGCGTCGGCAATGGAGATGGCGGCCAGATGAACCACGACATCGGGCTTGGCGTCCCGCATGCTGCGCTCCAGCAGGCCGGCATTGCAGATGTCGCCCTCGATCAGCTGGAACTGCGCGCGCCCGTTACTTTCCGCCTCGGCGTCGCGGATGCGCCGCAGCCGCCGCTCGACCTGGACCGTATAGGGCGCGCGCTCGTGTGGAGCCACGAAAGTCCGAAGCGCGTCGTAGGCCACGACGTCCCAGCCGCTGCGGATGAACTTGACGGCAAGCAGCGAGCCGATGAAACCCGCGCCGCCCGTGATTAGAACCTTCTGCTTCATTTGCGTGGCCCCCAAGCCTGCAGGATTGTTCTGACGATACCGTCAGGCGTCAACCCACACTGCTCCCGATAGAACGCCTGCGATCCGGAGACATGGACGAACCTGTCGGGAATGCCGATGCGATGGACGGTGCAACGGGTCGGCACCTCGGCCACGGCCTCGCATACCGCGCCACCGAGCCCGCCCAGCACGGAGTGCTCCTCCACCGTGACGATCGCCCGGCAGCGCTTGCTGAGCTCCCTCACGTAGCCCACGTCGAACGGCTTGACCGTGTGCATGCTGACGACCGTCGGCCGGATCCCGTGTTCCGCTTCGAGCCGGCGCGCCGCCTCCGCCACCATGGACAGCGTGTTGCTCGTCGCCAGCAGCGCAACCTCGCTGCCTTCCTGGACGACGAGAGCCTGCCCAAGGCGAAACTCAGGACGCGTCTCGGGCTTGTGCACCGCGGGCTCGCCGCGCTTGCCCAGGCGCATGTAGGCTGGCCCTTCGCTCGACGCCAGCGCGCGCGTGGCGCAGCGGACTTCCCACGGATCGCCCGGACAGACTACGCAGAGCGCGGGCAACGAGCGCGCCACGGCGATGTCCTCCACGGCATGATGCGTGGCGCCCATGTCGCCATAGCTGTAGCCCGCCCCCAGACCCACGATGGTCACTGGCAGGTTGTGATAGCAGATGTCGACGCGGATCTGCTCGAGGGCACGGAAGATTGCGAACGGGATGAACGAGTAGACGAACGGCCTGAAGCCCTCCCGGGCGAGCCCCGCCGCGGTCCCCATCATGTTGGCTTCGGCCACGCCGCAATTGAAGTAGCGCGCCGGGAACTCGGCCTGGAACGGCTCGAACACCGTGTAACCGAGGTCGCCCGTGAGAAGCATCACCTCGGGATTCTCCCGTGCCAGGGAGACCAACTCCTCCACGAAGGCGGTCCTCATGACAGCAATTCCAGGCGGGCCGCCGCGACATCATCCGCCGAGGGCGTCTGATAGTGCCACTTCAGCTGATCCTCCATGAAACTGACGCCCTTGCCCTTCACGGTGTGGGCGATCAGCACGCTCGGTCGCCCGGGCTCGAAGGGCGCCGCGGCCAGCGACTGGACAAGCGCCGACATGTCGTGGCCATCGACGTTACGCGCGGCCCAGCCGGCCGCCTGCCATTTCGCATCGAGCGGCGCCAGGCCGAAGACCTCGTCCACGCGTCCGAAATTCTGGATCTTATTGTGGTCGACGATGGCCACCATCGACGACAGCCGATGATGGCCGGCGAACATCGCCGCTTCCCATGTCGAGCCTTCCTGGCAGTCTCCTTCCGAAAGGACGGTGAAGACCCGGCGCGACTGCCCTCTTGTCCTGGCGGCCAGGGCGATTCCGTTGGCCACGCTGAGGCCATGGCCGAGTGACCCGGTCGAGAACTCGACGCCCGATATGCCGAAGGTATTGGTGTGCGCGATGAAGGGCGAGCCGTCCTTCAGATAGCCCTCGAGATCGGCCGCCGGGAAGTAACCGTACTCGGCGAGCACCGCATATAGCGCCGCCGCGGCATGCCCCTTGCTGAGGATCATCCTGTCGCGCTGGCCGGCGTCGCCGCCGCGGGTCATCACGCCCCCATAGAGGGCGACCAGGATGTCCATCACCGACAGGCAGGAGCCGACATGGCAGCTATGGGCACGCGCAATCATTTGCGTCACCTCGAAACGCAATCGATTGGCGACCCTGCTCAGCTCCGCAGACCGCGCGGTGACGTCGCGACCGCTCATGGCGCCCTCGCTGCCGGATCGGCGACCCCGGGCAAGGCAGCGGTGCGGCCGAGATAGAATACCTTGAAGTGCTCGATGACCTCGTTGTCCGCCTCGTCAGTATTCTCACAGCCGGCGTGAATGTTTCCTTCGGCGCTCGCCACGATGTCCAGGCTGCAACGGACGGGCTCCTTGCGCGCATTCTCGGATGGGCAGACGAGGTGGATCGTTCCATCGTCGTCCAACGACCAGCGGCAGGTCCACGACTTCTCTACGCTGAACATGTGCCGCTCGGTCACCGTGCCGTCGCCGTGAAAATGGACGAGATAACCGCCGCACAGTTCGCCAAGCTTGAGCATGTAGGAGCCGACGATCTCGTCGCGGGTGAAAGGCCGCTTGGATTTCATCCAGGCCCGATAGACAGCGTCGGTCGAACTCTCTGGCCGCTGCCCGGACTCGAGCATGCAAAGCCGCTGAAGTCTGCTGAACTCTTCCATGTCGTGACTGCCCCCAATTGGCTGACCAAGAACCTAACGCATGCCGCGACCGGCCCCCACCGGTCCGGGTGCGAAACCGGCCGCGACCGGCGATGCCGCGATGGAAGTGGATACGACCGCGGCGGCAAGCTGCCCGAAGCGGTCTGGGCTGCGCCAGTTGAACCAGTGTGCGTAGCTGTCGAGTCCCGTGCACGGCGGGTGACGATGGTCACGGTCGCGGGGGCATTGCCGAAAGGACTCCGTATTGGACGGCCGCCAGGAGAGCAGCCGGAAAACCTCCTGCTGGCTGGCATAGGCCTCGGCCATCGATACCTTGCAGCGCAATGCAACCTCGTCCAGCGCTATGTGCTCGACTCCCGGCAGTTCGGCGGGAAAGGCGCCGAGCCGCAGGCCGTTTGGAGCGTAAGGATCTGGAGCATAGCAGGGGTATTCGAACAGGGGAGCGCTGCAACCGGCTCGGCGACATGCCTCGGCGGTGGCGAAGCTGGTGGCGTCGTGGTCGGCGTGACCGCCTTCGAATGCAGGACCGATGATCATCCGCGGCCTCAGCTCGCCGACCAGGCGGCAAAGCATCGCCGACGCCTCTTCCAGCGCCCCGATCAATCCGCCATCCGGCAAGCGAAGCAGGTGACGCCGCTCGATGCCCGCGACGTCCATGGCCCGACGCATCTCGTTCTCACGCAACCTATCCAGGCCGTCATAGCCGCCCGAAGTCATCCAGGCGGCCTCGACCTTCACACCCGCGCGCACCAGCAGGGAAAGAGTTCCACCGACGAACACGTCGTCGTCCGGATGGGGAAACACGAAGAGGACAGGTCGCCCGTTTCCTTGCGAGGAGCTCGACGACCCGTTCGCCAGGGAAAGAAGATCCATCAATGCGTGCCGTCCAGATAGGCCCAGCGATAGAAGTCCTCTGCGCTTGCTTGGGCGCGGCACACCACCTCGTGGAACGGCAGGACCGGCGGAACGCCCGACACGAAGTGCTCGCGGATGCGCATCAGCGTGGCGACCGCCTGCTCGGCAGACTGATTCCAATCGACGATCCAGCTCCATGGCCGGCCGCTCACACGCTCGGGGAATGCACCGAGGCGCGGCACCGCGACAGGCAGGCCGGCCTCGAGCCCTTCGGAGAGAGTGTAAGAATAGGTTTCGGGAACCTGGGCGGTATACCACAGGAGATGCGGGCGGCGGTCGGCCAAAAGGCGCTGAAGGTCTCTGGTTTCATAGCGACCGGTCACGGTCAGGCCGGGCGGCGTATCACCATCAATGGTGCCTATGACCTCGATGCGAAGGGGGAGCGCTCTGTCCGTTGCGATGCGCGCGCTGCTGAGGACCCGGGCCGCTCCCTTGAACGCCGTGACCCAACCCAGCACGGCCACGCGCATCGCCTCCGACGGATCGATCGCTGTCATGGAGACGGTCGGATGGCTCGTTCCGGGGCGTGGATGGGGCGCCACGATGAGGCTTCGCCGCGGATTGTAACGCTCGATACGCGCGGCAACATCGCGTGACGGGCAGATGATGCGGCTCGCGTGTCGATAGACCCAGCGATAACGGTCACGATACTCGACGATGTCCCGCTCGTCCGGCAGATGCCAGTCACTCAGGCATGACGTGCAACCGGCTTCGTCGGGCTCACCGCAATATGCATTGTCCCTCGTCTTGAAGTGAACGCGCGGGCAAAGCGTATGGTAGTCGTGGACCGTAAAGTCGAACGCGACGCCGAGCTCATCGATCAGCCGGCGAACATCCACGGGAACGGTGAACAGCTGGTGCACATGGACACGTGTCACACCGAGCTGACGCAGACGGTCGACGAGCTCGGGAAACTGGTCGAGCGGATGATAGACTCGGTCAGCCTGCCCCGGCACACTGAGGACGACGAGGCCGTCGGCCCGACTATGGAGCACCACGTGCACGGCCACATCGCCCAGGTACTCGACGACCTCCTGAACATGCTGTTCGGTCCCGCCGCCCCAGTGATGCGTGACGTGAAGAAGGACGTTCTGGTCGAGGAGACGTCTGTCCGCAGGCGCGTTGGCTTCTGAAGTCGCGTTCAGCATCAATATCACTGCCCCCAGTTGACCGGACCGACGCCCAGAATTCCAGGCGGGGTCCGTTCACTTTGTCTCCCCTGAGGACCGTCAGCCCTACCGTACATGGGTGAAATCGTCAATCCGAAGCCCGAGATGCCTCCGCCGAGCCCTCGCCCAGAGCACCGCGAGCGTCTGCTCGACCCGTCTCCTCGCGGCGCAGCACCCGCCACGGCCCGATCCACAGGCTGTCCACCCAGCCTTGGCGAAGGTGGTGCAGCGCATCCTCCGGAGAACCAACGATCGGCAGGCCATGACGGTTGAAAGAGGTATTGAGAACCACGCCGACGCCCGTCAGCTCACGGAAGGCGACAATCAGCGAATGCAGCAAAGGGTTGTCGGCGGCCCCCAGGACTTGAGGCCGCATGCTGCCATCGACATGAACCACTGCAGGAACCTTCTCGCATGCGTAGTCGCTGGCCTCGACGGCGAACGTCATGTGGCGGTAGTCGATGGATCCCGACCAATAGCGCGACGCTTCGTCCTCCAACACGATGGGAGCAAACGGCACGAACGGCTCGCGTCCCTTCAACAAGCCGTTGATGCGATCCTTGATCGACGCGTCGCGCGGGTCCGCGAGCACCGAACGGTTCCCCAGCGCGCGCGGGCCCGCCTCCATGCGTCCCTGGAACGAACCGATGACTTCCCCCCGGGTGAGCGCGCGGGCAATGTCGACCGGATCTGCTCTCGTGACCTCGAGATCCGTGCACGACATCAACAAGGCTTCGACCCGGTCCGGGTCGAAGCCGTTTCCGAAATACGGCATCGGCAGCCTCAGCCGGGCGCCTAGTGCGCCCTCGAGGTGCAACGCCATCAGAGCGGCTCCCGCCGCGTTGCCGCTGTCGGCGGCATCCGGGAATACGAAGAAGTGATCCGGCCTCAGCTCGTCGAGAATGCGTCGGTTGGCTTTGACGTTCAGAAAGCCGCCACCTGCCGCGGCCAACGACCTGCAACCGGAAATCGTCATTGCGTCTCGCACGAAGGCGAGCATGTTCTCCTCGAAATGGAGCTGAGCCTCGTGGGCAAACTGAGCCTGCGTCATGTCCGCGAGATGGCGGGCATAGGATACGGACTGCACCACCGAGTTCATGGGATTGGGAAGCCGGCGGTCGGGATTGGCACGGTTGTAACAACGAAACTGCCATTTGTCGGCCGCGCTGAACACGCCGTCCGTGCACCGCACCGTGCCGTCGAACAGGCCACGGCCGCCATCCGCATCGGCCAGCGCGGCCAAACCCATGGTTTTGTACTCGCTGTCGATAGGCACGAAGCCGAGCGCCTCCGTGACGGCCTGATAGAAACAGCCGAGGCTGTTCCTCGAGCTCGAGGCGCGCAACAGTCGCAGCCCGTCCGCGCTGCCGCGAAAGATCGTGGCGCTGGTCCTGTCGCCCTTGCCATCGAGCGTGAGGACACAAGCCTCGCTCAGCCCCGACGTCAGAAAGGCCGATGCCGCATGCGAGAGGTGGTGATGCACGTAATAGTGTCGCAGATGCCCGCGAAAGAAACCGAGCTCCGACATCTCGTCGAGGCGCGCCAACGGATGGCGATCGCCGAACCCGGCCCAGATGTCTCCGAGCGACCGCTCGATCGAACCGACAGGATCGGCGGCCTCCGGCTCGAAGGCCATGTGCTCGGATGACGGCGTGCGCGGGCGAGCATCGAGGCCAACCACAAGGTTGTCATGATGCCGGGCGATAACGCCATACTGGCTGGAGAATGCGATGATATCGACATCGTCGATGGTCAGGCCGCATTGGTCGAGAACAGCGGACACGGCCAACGACGGGAAGCCACAGAAGTGCTTGATCCTGTTCAACCGCTCTTCGGCAATGCTGGCAAGAATGCCGGTCGAGTCGCACAGTGTGGCTGAAGCATCGTGGGCACAGTTGATTCCCAGCGCGATCCGTCGCTGCTTCACGCGCCATCTCCGAGCAAACGCACGATCGTAGTGCCACTCTGTCCAAGCCGCCCGATAGCGGTCCTTGATTGACGATACTATATGTCTCCTGCCAGCTTCACGCAGCACAAAAGAGCGGGGAATGAGATCGGTGTTGGGAAGTCCGGGGCTGCGAAGACATGTTCTTGCAGCCATCGCGTCGACGGGCGGACTGCTGTTCGGCTTCGATACCGGCATCATCTCGGGGGCGCTGCCGCTCATCCAGCGCGAATGGCACCTCGACACGTTCGCGTCCGGGCTCCTGGTCGCCGTCCTTCTCGGCGGCGCGGTGATCGGCGCGCTGGTTGCCGGTCAGGTGTGCGACCGGCTCGGACGCCGCGAGATCATCACGGCGACCTCGGCGACCTTCGCGCTCGGTGCGTTCGGCAGCGGTCTGGCGCCATCGATCGACTGGCTGATTGTGAATCGAGCGGTGGTCGGCCTGGCCCTTGGCGCCATTTCCGTGAGCGTTCCGCTGCATATTGCTGAAATTGCCCCGGCAAAATCGCGCGGCGCTCTGGTCTCGTGCAATCAGCTCGCGATCACGATCGGCATCCTGCTCGCCTACATCATCGCGGCCATGCTGGGCAACCACCATGAAGCCTGGCGGCACATGTTCATGGCAGGCTCGGCCTTGGCAGTGCTCCTCGGTATCACCAGCGTCGCCCTGTTGGAATCGCCGCGATGGCTGCTGTGGCAAGACGACGAGCAGGAGGCGCGCCGCGTCCTGGGAGAGCTGATCGCACGACCGCAAGATGTCGATCGCGAGATAGACCGCATCAAGCGCGGTCTGGCGGCCGAGTCCGAGAGCAGCCTTGGAAGGTTGATCCTCGGTCGAGGCCGCCCGGCGATGGTCACCGGCATGGGCTTGTACTTCTTCCAGCAGTTCGTTGGGATCAACGCGATCCTCTATTTTGCGCCCTCCATCTTTGCCAAGGCGGGCTTCGACAGCCAAACCGCCGCTCTCCTCGCGACCGTGGCGATCGGTATCCTCAACGTGCTGATGACGGTGCTTGCCATGCGCCTGCTCGACCGCGTCGGCCGCCGGCCGCTTCTGTCGATCGGTTTTGCTGGCATGGCGTTGAGCTTGCTGGCTGTCGGGCTCACTTTCGCGGCATTCGAGGGGGAGTCTGGGCCACAACGATGGTTGGTGCTGCTGGCGCTCATGACGTTCATCGCATGCTTCGCCGTCAGTATCGGACCGATCGGCTGGCTCATGATCTCGGAAATCTACCCGACGACCCTGCGCGGCCGCGCGATGAGCATCCCGAGCGCGGCCCATTGGTTGTTCAACGCCGCCATCTCGTTCTCCTTTCTGCCGCTCCTGCTGCATCTGGGAGATGGTCCGACCTTCGGGCTGTTCGCATTGTTTGCCGTGACAGGATGGTTCTTCTGCCGGTTCCTCGTGCCCGAGACCAAGGGCCTGACACTCGAGGAGATCCAGGAGCCACATCCCGAACGCCCACCGACATGACATGCCGGCTAGATCTTCCATGACGGGTCGGGCTGCCACGACGGCCGCGAGCAACCGCCGCATCGTGCTGATCGCCAGCGTCGGTGCGATCGGCGGCTTTCTGTTCGGGTTCGACACGGCCATCATCTCGGGCGCCATCGTCCAGCTGACCAAGGAATGGTCGCTCGCCCCCCTGACGGTCGGAACGGTCGTCACCGGCGTGCTGTGGGGGGGCCTGGTCGGCGCTGCGATCGCTGGAAAGGCTGCGGATGTGCTGGGGCGCGAAGCGATGATCAGTGCGACGGCCGCCGTCTTCGTGGTGGGATCGTTCTGGTCGGGCCTTGCCGACTCTCCCGGGTCGCTCATCGCTGGCCGCATCGTGGTCGGCATGGCGGTCGGCGGTGTCTCAGTTGCCGTACCCCTGTACCTGTCGGAAATCGCTCCTGCCAGCATTCGCGGGGCGGTGGTCACGCTCAATCAGCTTGCGCTCGTGATCGGCGTCCTCAGTTCCAATGCCGTGGGTGCATGGTTCGCGGCAACTCCCGAGGGATGGCGATACATGTTGATGGCCGGAGCGGCCCCGGCGGTCATTCTCGGCTACACAATGTTGTTCCTGCCTGCATCGCCCCGCTGGCTGATGGTTCGGCAACGGGAAGGCAGCGCACGACGCATGTTGCGCCGCCTGGGCGTGCCGGACGTCGATGCATCGATTGCGGAGATCAAGCAGAGCCTGGAGGTGTCCGCGACGAACAACTCGTGGCGGGAGCTTCTTCGACCGAAGACGAGCTACATGCTGTTCGTCGGCCTCGGACTGATGTTCTTCCAGCAGTTCAGCGGGATCGGCATCGTTATCAACTACGGAACGACGATCTTCGGGATGACCGGAATCGCCGGACCGACCGGCAGTGCGCTACTGACCCTCGGGATCGGGGCAACCAACGTGATCGCGACTGTAGCGGCGATCATCCTCCTCGATCGGTTCGGCCGCAGACCTCTGTTCCTGTACGGTGTCGCCGCCACGGTCGTTTGCCTTCTTGTCCTCGCCTTCAGCTTCTCGGACGGCGGCCCACATACGAAGGTCGACCAGTTGCTCGCAGTGTTCAGCCTGTTCATCTATATCGGGGCGTTCTCGCTGAGCTTGGGACCGGTCTGCGGATTGATCGTATCGGAGATCTACCCACAGCGCATACGCGGCATGGCGATGGCCGTGGTGACGGTCGGGAATTGGGTGTCCCAGATCGTCATCGCGCTGACGTTTCCGAGCCTCATTGCGTATATCGGACCGGCGGTGACATTCTCGATCTATGCCGCCATCGGGGTCGCTGGCTTCCTGTTCTGCTACTTCCATGTTCCGGAGACCAAGGGTCTCACGCTGGAGCAGATCGAAGAGCATTGGCGTGCCGGCGACCCGCCTCGGCGATGGTAGGCCGCCCGCAGCGCCGCCGCGCCATCGTCGCTCCGAGCGCTCGCCCATTGACGACGTCATGCGGCAGGCTACGCTCCAACCGTCGGATCAGCATGCAACCTCGACTCAGCATCATCACTCTCGGTGTTCAGGATCTCGATCGGTCGATCAGGTTCTATCGCGACGGGCTGGGCTTTGAACTCTCCCCCCAAAGCAACGAGTTGATCGCTTACTTTCCGCTCCGCGGCCTGTGGCTTGCGGTCTTTCCAATGGAGCTCCTGTCACTCGATACGCGCATTCCGATTCGCGAGTTTGGCCGCTCGCGTATCGTCCTTGCCCACAACGTCGCGGAACGTGCCCTTGTCGACCAGACACTTGCGGAGGCCGTGGCTGCAGGAGGCAAGATCACCAAACCCGCAGCCGACACTGACTGGGGCGGCTACGCCGGGTTCTTCGCCGATCCGGACGATCACTGGTGGGAGATCGCGTGGGATCCCAAATTGCCGGTTTGACGGCCACAGGACCGGGCGATGGGCAAGCACCCACCGCTGGCTGGCGGCCCTGTGACCCGGGGCCCGTGCCCGCCGACGACGGCCGGTTTCTGCTCGATCGTTTCCTAGGTGCGTTCTGCAACCCGTTCTATCGGATCAAGTCGGAAGCGGATCTCTACGACAAGACCATCGATGTCGCGACAGGACGTCCGCTTTCCCTGGGCGATTTCAAGGCATTGGAGTCCGGTGCGGATGCGCCCGACGAGTTGCAGCAAGAGCTTGGGCGGTTTCTCGCCGAATACCTGATGGGCGTTTGCGAGGCCGATCTTCGCCGGTCGACTGCAGACCCGGCTTCCGGTGCTTCGGATTTCCCGACTGCATTGGCAATGGCGCGACGGACACGAGCGCTGGATCCGTTCTGGCCGCGAACCTCGCCCGAGCTGGAGCGGCACTTGCTGCAAGCCGCCGCCGCCCGATGTGGTCTGGAGATCCGTCCATCGGTCTTGTCCTCTCTGGACGTCGGGCTCCCACAGGACGAGCCGCCGACTCCACGGTCCAAGGCGGAGCACGAGGAGCGCTTCCACCAGCACGTCGAGAACCTGCGAGCCGTGCGCGACCTCAATCTTCGCGCGCGTGTTGACCGGATCGATGCTCCCGTTCTGATCGTCGGGGCGGGGCCGGCCGGCCTGATCCGCGCCATCGCTGCAACGATTAACGGCATGAAGACGGTGGTGCTGGAGTCGCGAGCTGAGCACGCGGCCAGGCGGCCGCAGATCGTCGTGATCCGCTCGCACACAGTCATCTCGCTGCTCGAGAGATTGGGTGTGATCGACTTTCTTTTCAAAGAGGACCGCATCTTTCCGCTTGGCCATCTCCAGCTGGAGGTCAGCCTCGCCGATCTCGAGCTTGCCTTTCTGAGCGTTCTGCATGCCGTGGTGGCCGACGCATCCGCGCTGTCGGTGCATTGCGGGATCGCGATCGAGCGGATCGACCAGGTCGACGGCTTCGCGCGCATCGTTGCACGGCAGCCCGGACGGCAGACCCCTCTGTCCTTCTCACCGCAAATTGTCGTCATTGCCGACGGCCGGCACAGCGTCACCTCCGCCTTGCTGGGAATATCCCGACGCGACCGACTGCACTCGCATACCGGGATCATCGCGATTTTCCGGGCTGCCGGCTCGGTTATCCCGCGATGGCGCCGGCTGCTCGGGCACATGACGTCGAAACTGAACTACGCATTTCATCGCCATGTGTCCGGCAGGGGGCGCCGGCTCTTGGCCGGGACGATCCTGCAGGTGCCAGGGCATCACTACCTCGGGCTCGACCTCACCCGCGAGGAGGAGATGAGCCTGCGCGATGCGGTCGAGCGCGCGAGAAAGCCGAACGCACATGACGACCCGGCCGGTTCGAAGGAGCTGCGCCGGCTGGTCGGCTTCTGGTGCAAGTATGGGTTTGAAGCCATCCGGACCCATCCCGCGGGATCGGCGCCGCATACCGGGGGAAGGCCCATCGCGTGGCTCCCGCTCGAGTCGCAGTTCGCAACGCCGATCGAGGTGATCACCGATCGGGCGGATGCGTTCTGCGGATACGTCGGCGAGACGTTCGTGATGATCGAGGGCGACGCGCAGTTCACCATTCACCCGGGCAGCGCCTACGGTTGCACGAAGGCATTCCTCTCGGCTCGCCTGTTCGGGTTCCTGCTCAGCGCCCGCTTCCTCGCCCCCGATGCGCGGCATGCCCGGCAGGCCGACCGGATGTTTCTCTTCAACGCGGAGGCGATGGCTCGTGCCTGCGCCAAGATCACGCGTTTCTTCAGGGTGACGACGTAGCGGGACCGGCGGCGGGGATCAGTAGGGGGGCGACTTGCCGACGCTCGACGGCGCCCTGTCGACGATCGGATTGTAGCGGAAAATATGCTTCGCGCGGCTCGACATTTGTTCCCAGACGGAGCGCGGAATCTCGATCAGTTCCGTCGCACTGATATAGGCGTTGAGGAACGGCCGATCGTAGATCAGGGCCAGCATCGTGCGGATCTCGTCGGTATTGTTGGGCATGCCGCGATGCCACGTGCGCATGTCCCGCAGGATGATCGAACCGGCCGAGACCGTGGTGCGGACAGATGGCAGCGCCTTGGCGCGTTCCTCCAAGGCTTCGCCGTCCTTCGGAAACTCGTCGACGATCAAATGGGAGCCCGGCCAGACTTCGGTCGCGCCGTTCTCCAACGTGAAGTCGGTCAACGTAATGTTCACGATGACCTGAATGATCGGCAGCGCCACCGGAAAGCCGGGAAACAGATGATCGAAGTCGCGGTGGACGTGCTGGATTCCGGAATGCGGCCATTGCGTGTTGGTGTTGTAGAACGTGCAGAAGAAATCCGGCCCGATCGCGGCCTCCGTGACCTGCACCGCAAAGGGATTCTCGAGCGCGACCGCGTCCGAGAAGGGTGGGCAGATTGGCGGAAACATCGCCGTATGCGTGCCCTTGTAGTACTCGCGCTTCTCCGGATTCGACGTCTTCAATGCCTTCATGTAGTCGCGGAGGGTGCTGTCGCAAACCTCCCGCGTCCTGTCGATCCAGTCGCGCGCCACCACCTCCTCGAGGACGACGAACCCGCTCTCTTTCAGGGTCCGGACCGCGAGCCTGAGGTTCTCCTCGTTCATGGCCCCGGACTTGAGTTCACCCGCTGATAGTTTCATGGACGTCGCTGAACCTTAGCCTGCTCCCCACCCGATCGGAAACGTACCATAAATCTGTTGCTCGCCAACCAATGGTGCTGTGTGAGGCGGGCAAGCCGCCGCGAGCATGATGGAACGGCCACCGGGTCGTGCCATGTGGTTTGGGAAGCGTCGGAAGATGCGCTTATGTCCAGCCGGCGTCGATCACGAAATCCTGTGCCGTGACCATCCGGCTGTCGGCGGCGGCCAGCCACAGCACCATGCGGGCGAGGTCGGGCGGATAGACCTTCTCCTTGAGGCACTGCCCCTTCATCAGCTCAGCCTCGGCCGCGGGCGTCAGCCAGAGGTCGATCTGGCGCTGCGTTATGATCCAGCCCGGTGTAACGACGTTCATCCGAATCTTGTCGGGGCCGAGGTCACGCGCCAGCCCCCGGGTCATGCCGACCACGGCCGCCTTCGCCGCCTCGTAAACCGACAGGCGCGGCGCCATCGCGTGATAGCTCGTCGAGCTGAAATTGATGATCGAGCCACCGCCCGCCTTCTTCATGCCCGGAACCACGGACTGGATGGCGAAGTATTGGTGGCGAAGGTTGACGGCGATGCGCTCGTCCCAATAGGCAGGCGTCACCTCCTCGATGACGTGCCGGTCGTCGCGCGCGGCGTTGTTGACCAGAACGGTGATCGGCCCGAGCTGCGCCGCGATCTCGGCGATCGTCGCCTGATAGGCGGCGATGTCGCGCACGTCGCACATCGCGAAGTGCGGCCTTGGATGGCCGGCCTTGGCGAGCGTGTCGACCAGCGCCCGGGACGCGGCCTCGTCGATGTCGACGAAGCCAACCTTGGCGCCCTGCTCGGCGAAATGCTCGACGATCGACGCGCCGATGCCCGATCCGCCACCCGATACGAACACGACGCGATCCTTCAGGCTGGGATAGGAGGCAAATGACGACATGGCTCTCCTCACAAGGTCGAAAGGTGAAACGCGATATCGCCCGAGAGAGTAGCACCGGCCGCAAGCACAGATTTGCCTACCTGACCGTTGGCATGGCTCACGGGCTCGACGCAAAAATATGGACGATTGCCGGGTGTGTAGACCACGGTGTGCCGGAAGGGCGTCGACGCCTGCAGCTCCAGCCGCAACCGGCGACGGGGCCAGACGATCGAGGCGCGCCCGTCCCAGCCGTCGAAGCAATTGTCGAGGCCGGCCGCCACCTTGCGCAGGGTCGCATAATTCCAGTCGGCCGGCACGGCGATGCGCTTGGTGGGCAGCACCTCTTCGTCGCCCAACCATACGCTGCCGGCCTGGAAGGCAAGCTCGGTGTCGTCGTCCTTCATGAAGAAGGGATGGAGCCCGAGGCCCGCGGGCACCGCGTGGTCCTCGAGGTTGTCGATGGCCATGGTGACGAACAGCCCATCCGGCTCGAGGCGGAAGGTTTGCCGTGCCTGATAGCGGAACGGCCAGCCGCCGGTCGCCTCGTACCTGTCGATCAGCTCGGCCGAGCGCGCGTCGTCGCGCGCCACATCCCATCGCCGCGACCAGCCTTCGCCATGTATGGGATGACGCTGGCCAGGCGAGTTGGCCGGCAAGACATACTCCCGGCCATCGACCGTCAGCCGGCCATTGGCGATGCGATTGGAGAACGGCACCAGCGGGTAACAGGACGCCTGGCTGCCCAGGCCCGACGCGATCGCCTCGGGCGGCATCGGCCGCAGGAGATCACTATCGTCCACGCTGAAGCGCGCGATCGTGCCGCCGGCCTGCGGTGCCAGATCGACCGCGATGCGGCCGGCGCGAAGGGACAGGAGGGTCATGGCCTTGCCTCTAGCGGCATCCGTTGGTGCAATCCACCCTGGCGTGGTTCTTGCTGCTTATCCCTACATCCGCCCATGGTGCGATGACAGGGGTGCGGTGATAGGGTTTCGTCATCACAAGCGCCCAACGCGCGCCCGATGAGCAACATGGGGGAACAGGGAAACATGAACGACGACCTGATGGCCAAATGGGAACTGAGCCGCCGTCGCGTGCTCGCGGGGATGGCGGGTGTGGGCGCAGCGGGATTTTCCGGCGCCGCGTTCGGGCAGCAAGGCGGTCCATGGAGCGTGCCGCCGAAGACCAAGGTCGACCGCGTCAACTTTGTGGTCTGGACCTATGGCGATATCTACACGCGCATTGGCAAGCAGTTCGAGACGGACTGGGGCGTGAAGGTCGATTCGACCATCTCCTCGTTCAACGACCATCCGACCAAGCTCGCGACGATGTTCGCGGCCGGCGAGAAGATCGACGTCTCCCAGTCCTCGCCCTTCTCCTTTCCCAACTTCGTCAATCAGGGTCTGGTCGAGCCGATCGATGATCTGCCGGGGGCGGCCGACTACATCAAGGACTTCACGCCCTTCACCAAGCAGGTCGCCACGATCAAGGGCAAGACCTATGGGCTGCCCTACTTCTCCTCGGTATGGGTGTGGAACTACTACGCCGACATGCTGGAGAAGCTGAAGATCGACAAGCCGTTCGCCAGCTACGACGAGTTCATCGAGCACTGCGTCAAGGCCAAGAAGGACGGCGTGTCGCGCTATCCCATCCTGTGGGTCGCCGGCGTCGGCCTCGAGCAATTGCCCGGTACCTGGTACCAGATGACCTGGAACAAGGGCGGCGCCTTCTTCGACAAGCAGGGCAACCATCAGCTGGGACCGGGCTCGATCGCCCGCGAGACGCTGAAATGGTGGGCCAACACCTTCGAGAAGGGCCTCGACATCGCCGATCCCGAATCGCTCAAGGTCCAGTTCGTCGGCTCGGCCAAAGCTTTCGGCGCGGGCAAGAACCTCTACCGCGGGCCGAACCACCACTACACGCTCAACATCTGCAACGACCCCGCGCAGTCGCCGATCGCCGGAAAGGTCAAGGTCCATGGCTCGCCGGGCGAGGGCAAGACGATCGGTGTCACGCACGTCTATTTCCTGTGCGCGGCCAATCGTGACAAGGAGTGGGCGTGGAAGCTGCTGCAGTATCTCGGCGGCAAGACCAAGGACGGCGAGTACACGCAGGCCATCGCACTCGCCAAGGAGGCCATGCTGGGCTCGGGCTACACCTCGGTGATGAACAGCGATGCGGTGAAGCAGGGCTGGGCGCCGTGGGGCGACGTGCCGGAGATCCTCAAGATCTGGGACAAGGCGGCCTATATCGGCGAAGCCTGCTCATCGGTCTATCAGCCGTGGCACTTCCCGTGGACCGACCAGCTCAACATCGAGGTCCAGAAGTGCCTGACCGGCCAGATCACGGCCGACGTGTGCTGCGATAACCTGATCAAGGGCATCGCCGACGCCAAGCGCAAGGTCTGAGACTCTGACCAGCGAAGCCCAACATCTGGTGACCACGGGAAGCGGCCGTCGGCCGTGGTACCGGCGCGAAGTGTCGGCCGGACGTTTCGCGTTCTTCATGAACGTGCCGACGCTTCTGTTCCTCATCTTCGTGCTCGCCTACCCGGTGGCCTACGCGGGCTACCTGTCGGTGCACAAGGTCGGCGTGGCGCAGCTTCGGCGCGGCGAGTTCCCCTTCAACGGCTGGGAGAACTATGAGCGTGTCCTGGAAGATCCGCTGTTCTGGATCGGCATCAAGAACACGCTGATCTTCACCGCCATCACCGTCAGCAGCGAGATCGTGCTGGCGGTGGCGATCGCCCTCCTCATCAACCAGACCAGCGTGTGGACCTCGCGGATCACACGCCTCCTGATCCTGCTGCCCTATGCCATCCCGCCGATCTGCAACGGCCTGATCTGGTCGTTTCTCTACAGCTTCCAGTTCGGCTTCCTGAACCGCATCCTGTTCACCACCGGACTGATCGACCATCCGATCAACTGGACGGGCGATCCGTACACCGCACTCTATGCCGTCACCGTGCCGTACGTCTGGCGAACCCTGCCCTTCGCCATCATCCTCGTGCACGCGGCACTGCAGGGCATTCCGCGCGAGCTCTACGAGCAGGCCGCCATCGACGGCGCCAACGCCTGGCACCGCTTCCGGCAGATCACCTGGCCCATGCTGCAGCAGATGATCGCCATCATCCTGATCCTGCGCACCGCGTTCGCCTTCGCTGTTTTCGAGGAGATCCTGGCGATCACCCAGGGCGGACCGGGCGACGCCACCTGGGTGTCGGCCTGGTACAGCTACAAGATCACCTTCGCGCCGCCCAACAATTTCGGCATGGGGTCGGCCTCAGCCTTCATCCTTGCCTTGATGATCGGCGCGATCGCGATGGTCTACATGCGCTTCGTCTATCGCCGGGTGACGATCTGATGTTCAGGAAGACGCCCACCGAGCGGCTGCTGCTCCACGTCGCCAACTTCACGGTGATCGTCTTCATCCTGCTGCCGCTGGCGGCGGTGTTCATCGGCAGCATCCAGTCGGAGAAGACGCTGCAGGCGGATACCCGCCGCCTGCTGCCCAACGAGGTCACGCTCGACAACTTCGTCGTCATTCTCACCAAGGGCCAGCAGAGAGGTCGCATCTTCGAGCAGGCCACCTACCTGCCCGACAACATCAAGAGCTTCTATGCCGCGCTCCTGAATTCGACCGTGGTGGCGGTCTCGGTCACCTTCCTGACGCTGTTGTTCGGATCGCTGTCGGCCTACACCATCGCCCGCCAGCGTTACCGATGGACCCTGTTCCTGCTGCAGGCCAACATCGTTGCGCGGTTCGTGCCGGTGATCGTGCTGATGATCCCGCTCTACATCGTCATACGATCGTTCGGACAGCTCAACTCGCTGAGCGGCGTCATCATCGCCGAGACAGGCTTCCTGCTGCCGTACGCGATCCTGATCCTGGCGCCCTATTTCGACACCATCCCGGCCGAGCTCGAGGAGGCGGCCCGCATCGACGGCTGCACGCGGCTCCGCGCCTTCGTGCACATCGTGCTGCCGCTGGCCACGCCGGCGCTGGCGGCGTGCGGTGTCATCATGTTCATCGCCTCCTGGCACGAGCTCCTGATCCCGTTGATCCTGAACGCCCGGCCGGACTTCATGACCCTGCCGGTCATCATCGCGAGCCTGGTCGGCGACGTCTTCGTCTTCTTCAACCTGATGATGGCGATCTGCCTGCTGGCGCTGGCGCCCACCGTGATCCTGGTGATCCTCCTGCAGCGATACATCGTCGAGGGGCTGTCGGCGGGTGCGGTGAAGGGGTAGCGCCTCGCTGTCATCCCGAGCGCAGCGAGGGACCTTTCCTGTCGCTCTAAAGGCCCCTCGCTACGCTCGGGGTGACACAGTCATACCCGCACTGCGACAGGGCGCCATGGCCTCACCGTCCGAGCCTGCCTATGATCGCCGCGTCTTTGCTCCTGAAAGAGGAAACGCCGTCATGAACTCAGGAAACCCGCTGAAAAAGCGACTCAAAGAGGGCAAGGCCTGCGTCAACGCTTGGCTCGCCATCCCGAGCGGCTTCTCGGCCGAGACCATGGCGCAATGCGGCTGGGACAGCGTCACCGTCGACATGCAGCACGGCGTGCAGGACTACCACTCGATGGTCGCCTGCTTCCAGGCGATGGACAAGCATCCGGTGACGCCGCTGGTGCGCGTGCCGTGGAACGAGCCGGGCATCGTCGGCAAGGTGCTGGACGGCGGCGCCTGGGGCATCATCTGCCCGATGGTGAACAACGCCGCCGAAGCCAAGGCGCTGGTCTCCTATGCGCTCTATCCGCCCAAGGGCAAGCGCAGCAACGGCCCGATCCGCGCCGGCGCCTACGGCTCGGCGACGCCCTATCAGGCAACCGCCAACGACGAAGTGCTGATCATTCCCATGATCGAGACTCAGGAAGCGATCGACAACATCGACGCCATCCTCGACGTGCCCGGCATCAGCGGCATCTATATCGGCCCCTCGGATCTCGGCCTGTCGCTCGGCCTCGCGCCCAGGCTCGACCGCGAGGAGCCGCACATCCTTGCGATCTACGACAAGCTCGTCGCCGCCACCAAGAAGCGCGGCCAGTTCGCCGGCCTGCACAACGCCACGCCGGGCTATGCCGCCAAGATGATCGGCAAGGGCTTCCAGTTCGTCACCATCGCCAACGATTCCGGCCTGATGGCGATGGCCGCCCGCAACGCCGTCGCCCAGACCCGCAAGGAAGCCGGCGCCATCGCCGACAAATAAGGCGTGCGCTTCGCCAACGCCACGCTGCCCGACGGCAGCAAGCACGACATCGAGGTCGAGGGAGGACGCATCGCCGCCCTCCTCCCGGTCTCGGCCACCCTTGCCGATCTCGACCTTGGCGGCGCGCTCGTCCTGCCGCCGCTGGTCGACGGCCATATCCATCTCGACAAGACTCTGCTCGGCCTGCCCTGGGTGCCCAATCAGGCGACGGGCAACCGGGTCGCCGACCGCATCGAGGCCGAGCGCAAGGTCCGCGCGGCGCGGACGGTGCCGGAATCGCAAACCGGCGCCAACCTGGTGCGCCAGGTGCTGGCGAGCGGCACGCTGCACATGCGCAGCCATGTCGATATCGACAATCAGCTGGGGCTCAGGAACCTGCGCGAGATCCTGAAGGTGCGCGAGCGCTTTTCCGACCTGGTCACGATCGAGATCGTCGCCTTCCCGCAAAGCGGCATCCTGCGCTCGCCCGGCACGGTCGATCTTCTGGCCGCGGCCATGGCCGAAGGCGCCGATCTTGTGGGCGGCCTCGATCCCGTCGGCATCGACGGCGATCTCGACGGTCACCTCGCCCCGGTCTTCGCCATTGCCGAGCGCCACAGGGCGGGCATCGACATCCACCTGCACGACGGCGGCGAAGCCGGCATCGCCCAGATCGAGGCCATCGCCGAGCGCACGAGGGCCGCGGGCCTGCAGGGCAAGGTCGCCATCAGCCACGCCTTTGCCCTGGGCTCGGTGCCGCCTTTGTTGGCCGCGCGTACGGCCGACCTGCTGGCCGACACCGGTGTCGCCATCATGAGCCACGGCCCGGGCGGCGCCACCATCCCGCCGCTGCAGCTGCTGCGCGAGCACGGCGTCCGCGTGTTCGGCGGCTCGGACAACGTCCGCGATGCCTGGTCGCCCTTCGGCAATGGCGACATGCTGGAACGCGCCATGATGATCGGCTACCGCGCCAACTTCCGCCACGACGCGGAGCTGGCGCTGGCCTTCGACATGGTGACCAAGGCGGCAGCCGAGGTGCTGGGCATCGCCGACTACGGCTTCGCGCCAGGCGGGCCGGCCGACTTCGTCGTCGTCGAGGCCGAGACCCTGGCCGAGGCCATCGCCAGCCGGCCGCGGCGCAAGCTGGTCGTCAAAGGCGGTCGCATTGTCGCCCGGGATGGCGTACTGGTCCTCCCCTGATGGGGATCGACAATGGCAGCGCGTCAGGCCGTGCTCGGGATGGAGCGGGCCGCTTTCTTCTACGGCTCCAAGCCGGTGTTCCGAGGCGTCACCTTCCTGCTCGACGGCGCGCGCACCGCGCTGGTCGGTGAGAACGGGACCGGCAAGTCGACCCTGCTGAAGTGCCTGACCGGTGAGCTCGAGCTGAACGGCGGCAAGGTCGTGCGCTCGCGTGACCTGCGCATGGGCAGCGTTTCCCAGGACGTGCCATCCGGCCTGGCCGCCAAGCCGGTGCGCGACGTGCTGCACCGCTCCCTCGCCAGGGTCGGGCTGGACGACGACTGGTGGCGCATCGACGTGCTGCTCGACGAGATCGGCGTCGCGCCGGAAACCCTCGACAAGCCGTTCGGCACGTTGTCGGGCGGTTGGCAACGCCTGTTGCTGATCGCTGCCGCCGCGCGTCTGGAAGAGCCCGACATCCTGATCCTGGACGAGCCCACCAATCATCTCGACCTCGCCAACATCGCCACGCTCGAACGCTGGCTCACAGTCGATTTCCCCGTGCCCATGCTGATCGTGAGCCACGACCGCGAGTTCCTGAATCGCGTCACCGACCGGACGCTGTTCCTGCGCAGCGACGGCATGCATACGTTCAAGAGTCCCTTCAGCGAGGCCCGCGAGGAGCTGTTGCGCCACGATGCGGCGGCGGCGGCCCGCGCCCAGCTCGAGGAGAAGGAGATCCGCCGCCTGGAGCAGGCGGCCGCGCGATACAAGGTCTGGGCAGTCAAGAACCCCGATCTCAACAAGCGCAAGGCCGCGCTCGAGACGCGCATCGCCCGCATCGAGAAGGACCGCACCCAGGCCTACGTCGCCCGTGAACGCCGGCTGGAACTGGCCGATGGCGACATCGACGCCAAGGTAGCGCTGCGCCTGGCCGGACTCACGGTCACCGCGCCGGGCAGCGACCGCAAGCTGATCGCCATCGATCGTCTCGCTGTCGCCGCCGGGGACCGCATCGCGCTGCTGGGCGTCAACGGCGCCGGCAAGTCGACGCTTCTGTCGGCGCTGGCCGGCGCCTTCGACCCAGAGCTGGAGCACTATGACAGCCAGTCGCCGATTCGCTTCAACCCGGCCTGCCGCCTGGTGCACTTCGACCAGACCATGCGCGACCTGCCGCTCGACACCTCGATCCTGGACTACGTGCTCGAGGTCGCCGGCTTGAGCGAAAAGGATGCGATCCGCCAGCTCGCCGGCGCCGGTTTCCCGTTCGCCAAGACGCCGGAGCCGATCTCGATCCTGAGCCATGGCGAGCGCGCGCGGCTGGTGTTCCTCAAGATGAAACTGCTGCGGCCCAACATGTACCTCCTGGACGAGCCGACCAACCATCTCGACATCGAGGGCCAGGAAGCGCTCGAGGCCGAGCTCGACCAGAGCGACGTGTCGTGCCTGTTCGTCAGCCACGACCGCTACTTCACGCGCACCGTGGCCACGCGGTTCCTGGAGATCCGCAAGGGAAGGCTGGTCGAGATCGACGATGCGGAAGAGTTCTTCAATGCTGCGAGCCAGGAGGACCAGGCATGACCCTGCCATTGCACGATCGCCTGAGCGTCGGCATCCAGACCATCCATCGCCGCACCGAGCCTGGCATTGGCGCCTGGCTGCCGGAGATCGACGAGCTGGTGAAGCTGGTCACGCTGGTCGACCGCTGCGGTTACGATTCTTTGTGGGTTGGCGACCACGTCTCGTTCGCGCTTCCCATCCTCGATCCCTTCCTGCAGCTCGCCCAGGCGGCCGTCGTGAGCCGACGCCTGCAGCTGGGGACGGCGGTCTATCTCTTGCCGCTGCGTCACCCCGGGCCGGTCGCCAAGCAGGTCGCGACGCTCGATCACCTCTCGGAGGGCCGATTCGTCTTCGGCGTCGGCGTCGGCGGGGAGTTTCCCAAGGAGTACGAGCTTTGCGGCGTTCCGATCGCCGAGCGCGGCGCACGCCTGTCGGAGAGCCTGACGGCGTTGCGCAAGCTCTGGACCGGTGAGCCGGCGACGCATGATGGCCGCTTCTTCAAGTTCGCCGACATCACGATGCAGCCGCCGCCACGCCAGGCCGGCGGACCGCCGATCTGGTGCGGCGGCCGCTCCGATGCCGCCTTGAAACGCGTGGCGCGCATGACCGACGGCTGGATGTCGTATGTCGTCACGCCGGACATGTTCCGCGAGGGACTGGACAAGATCGGCGAAGCGGCGGCCGCCAGCGGCCGCGTGTTCGACCGCGGCTTCGCTTCCGCCCATCTTCTCTTCACTCGCGTCGACAAGACCTATGAGGACGCGCTCGAAGCCGCGACCAAGAGCCTGAGCACCCGCTACGCCATGGACTTCCGGCGTGCCGCCCAGCGCTACTGCGCGCTCGGTCCACCTCAGCAGGTCGTCGAGACCATCCGCCGGTTCCATGATGCCGGTGCGCGCCACGTGATCCTCGATTTCGTCGGCCCTTACGAGGAGCGCTTCGACGAGATCGAGCGCTTTGCCGCCGAGGCGATGCCCTTGCTGGCCAACCTGCGCGGAGGGAACTGACCATGCGACTCGGAATGCTGCTGCGCTACCACGGCCACGATCTCGCGCTCAACGAGGTCCTGGAGGCCGAGCGGCTGGGCTACGATTCGGTGTGGAGCGGCGAGGCCTACGGCACCGACGCGGTGACGCCGACGGCGTGGATCCTGGCGCGCACGACAAAGATCAGGGCCGGCACCGGCATCATGCAGATGCAGGCGCGCACGCCGGCCTGCACCGCGATGACGGCGCTCACCCTGCAGGCGCTGTCGAACAACCGGTTTCTCCTCGGCATCGGCGCTTCCGGACCGCAGGTCGTCGAGGGCTGGCACGGCGTGCCGTTCGGCAAGCCGATGGCGCGGACTCGCGAATACATCGAAATCCTGCGCAAGATCCTGAAGCGCGATGCGGCGCTGCAGCACCAGGGCGAGCTCTACCAGATCCCCTACACCGGCCCCGGCGCCACCGGGCTCGGCAAGCCGCTGAAAAGCATCCTGCATGGCGACCCGAACATGCCGATCTACGCCGCCTCGATCACGCCGATCGGCCTGCGCACGGCGGGCGAAGTGGCCGACGGCGTATTGCCGATCTTCATGTCGCCGGAGAAGACCAAAATGGTCACCGATCCGTTACGCGCCGGCATCGCCCGGGGGATCGCCAAAGGCCGGCCCGGCCGCAGCCTCGCCGACTTCGACGTGGCGCCTTACGTCCGCATCGCCATGGGCTCCGACCTGCAGGCCTGCCGCGACGCGCTGAAGCCCGAGCTCGCGCTCTATGTCGGCGGCATGGGCGCGCGATCGAAGAACTTCTACAACGATGTCACCAAGCAGCTGGGCTACGAGGAAGCCGCCGTGAAGATTCAGGATGCGTTCCTGGGCGGCCGCCGCGCCGAGGCGATCGCGGCCGTGCCCGACGCCTTCGTCGACGAGGTCTCCCTGGTCGGCAGCCCCGAACGCATCAGGGATCGCCTGCAAGCCTGGAAGGAAGCGGGCAGGACGCACGAGGTCGGCTCGATGCTGCTGAGCGGTGCCACCGTCGACTCGCTGCGCGTCGTCGCGGAAGCAGTGCTCTAGAGTACTATGACGACTGCGTGAGGGCCATGCGGCAGCACTACCTGCCGGCCTCGACCTGCCAGCCGCGATAATCCTTGCTTCGCGGGGACCCCGAACGGGGTCGGTCCCCTTCTTGCCATTCGCGAAACTGTAACCAAGTCGGCGCTACGGTTCGGCTCGGCGTTGTCCGATTGCGGGGGTTCTCATGAAGGCGGTGGATGTCATGGTCCACAACCCGATCACCATCGGGCCGGACGAGAATGTCGGCTCGGCGATCAAGCTCCTGGCCGAACATGACGTGAGCGCCCTGCCCGTCGTCGACGACAGCGGCACGGTCGTAGGCATCATCAGCGAGGCCGACCTGGTGCGCCGCGAGGAGCTGGCGACCGACAAGCGGCGACCGTGGTGGCTCGAAGCTTTCACGCCGGCTACCGCCCTGGCGGAGGAATTCGCCAAGTCGCATGGCCGGCGCGTGCGCGAAGTGATGTCCGACCGCGTGGTTTCGGCGGCCGAGGACACGTCGCTTCGGGAGATCGCCAACCTGCTGGAGCGCAACCGGATCAAGCGCGTGCCGATCCTGCGCGACGGCAAGCTGGTAGGTATCGTGAGCCGATCCAACCTGATCCAGGCGGTCGCGACCCAGCTGCCGATCCCGGATCACAGCGCGGCACACTCCGATCGCGACATTCGCCTCGAGATCCTGGAAGAGCTGGCCAAGCAGAAGTGGACCGACTTCGGCTCGCGCAACATCACCGTTCGCGATGGCGTCGTTCACATCTGGGGGCTGGTCGGCTCGGCCGAGGAACACAAGGCCCTGCTGGCGCTTGTCGAGGAAATCGAAGGCGTCAAGAGCGTGAGCGACGAGACCTTCCCGACGTTCAGCTGACGATCTTCAGCTACCGGACGTCATTCACCGACGCGAACTCGAAACCCAGCAACTCGAGCCTGTCGCGCGGATCGCCGGCATAGGGACCCCTGTCGAAGTCCCGGGGTGTCAGCCCGATCTTCAGGTCCGCACCGGGACTGGCCAGCTTCACCCTCATCGTGCAGCGAAAGACACCGTCCGGCAGCGCTTCGATCTTCGAGTCGAGCACGCCGACCGTGCGCCGGGACGACCGCGCCGATGGATCGCATTGCACGGCCGGGTAGATCACAGGTGCGGCGAGCGACTGGAACTCCAGGTACAGCTGGCGCTTGCCGACGATGCGGAAGGTCACCGACACCTGATAGACGGCGTCCGGGAGCTTCGCCAGCGCGGTCCTGAGATAGTGCCAGCCGTTGGTGGCCGTTTCGCTGGCGATGACTCCGGGGCCCTGCGCCGGCGCCGTCAGGAGCATGCCCTCGACCGACCAGTCCGGGGCCGCGAAGCTGTCACCGCTCCACAGGGTGACAAGCCTTGTCTCTGGCGCCGCTGGCGGCTCCGCCAGCGGGATGCCAAGGGCGGCGGCGACAGCGCGACCCAGACGACGGGACGCGGCGTCCTCGTGCCCTGTCCTGAGGTGGTCGGGAGTGACGAACCACTGCCGCGGCCACGGCTCCAGCAAAGCTTCGTCCGGCACCACCAGGTTGGGATAGTCGGCCTTGACGGCGGCAATCTCGGCCTTGAGGGTCGACAGGAAGGGTTCGGACATGTTCCGGCAAGGGAACGGCTGAAACATCAGGATCAGCTTCGCGCCGTGGCGAGCCGCCAGAGCCGCGAGCCGTCGCAGCTGAATGTCCGTGGGCGTTCTCGGAACGGTGAAGGCGTCGCGCACGAAGTCCCAGTCATTGTGCTGGCGATCACCGACGTCTGTTGGGCCGCACACGCGCGCCAGCAGCTCGCCCTGCTTGTCCGCCGTGTAGTTCACGTCGTTCTCGGGCAGCCATCCCCGTGAGGCCCGCAAGCTGCTCGTCAGCTCCGGCCAATAGGCGTCGATCGCCTGCATGCCGCGCTGGAAGAAGCTGCCGCCCAGGGTATAGACCGGCGGAACGATGTCCTGCCGCGCCGCCAGGGTCGGCGGCGTCATGTAGGGGGAGAGTTCGCCAAAGGCAGTACGCAGCCGATCTTCCCCGCCGACAAAGGCCAGGTCGGTGGGCGCCACGGTCCGCGGCGTGTTGAACAGGGTGATGTAGACGACCACGACCTTGATCGACGGCACGTGGCGGAGCGCAAACTCGGCGATGGTGTAGTAGCCGTCGAAGCCGGTATTGGCGCAGCAGCTCAGGTTCTCATATCTCAGGCCACCCAGATAGCTGTCGACGATGCCGGGCACGATGCCATGCAGGCCGGAGCTGTCGCCGACCTGGATGACGTCCGGCCGGTCGCGCAATGCACTCAGCAACTTCTCGCGAATGACGATCTTGTGGAACAGCTCGACGGAGTTGAAGTTCCAGTTCAGGTAGCCGGAGCGTTCGACCGGCGAGGACGGCGCCAGCGCGGCATAGCTGACCTCGATCGTCCCGATGATCGCCAGTGCGGCGATCAAGGCCTTAAAACTGGAAATATATGAATTCATTCTGCGACCTCGCGGCGAAGAACACGACCGCGTAGAACAGGGCGACATAGAGAAGGGCGCGGACCTGCCACGAGAGGCGGTCCAGCAGATCGACGAATTCGACGCCGTGACGGTAGGCGACGAGATCGGTCACCACCACCGGCAGGCCGAACAGGACCAACCCCCACAGCAGACTGTCGATCGCGGGCAGGGTCGCGAGCGACGACAGGATCGGCCAGAGCTCGGCGGGCGTCGCCCGAAAGAAGATCCAGCCGACGCAGACCAGGTTGAACATCAGGGCGATGGCGAGCAGCGAGCCGGTTCGCCCGAAGCGCTGGCGCAGCAGCTCGTCGATCGGCAGCAGCCGGTACAGAACGAGAAGCAGCCCGTGATAGAGGCCCCAGACGATGAAGCCGAAGCCCGCGCCGTGCCAGAGACCGCCGAGGAACATCGTGATGGCGAGATTGCGCAGGGTGGTCAGCCGGCCATGCTGGTTGCCACCGAGCGGAATGTAGAGATAGTCGCGCAGCCAGCGCGACAGGGAGATGTGCCAACGCTGCCAGAAGTCGGAAGGCGACCGCGACAGGTAGGGCGTGAGGAAGTTGCGGGTGAGCTCGATGCCGAACAGCTTGGCCAGCCCGCGCGCTATGTCGGTATAGGCCGAGAAGTCGCAATAGATCTGGCCGGCGAACGCATACATGTAGATCCAGCCGAGACCGCCGCCGCCCTGCTGCGCCGCCGCCGCTCCGGCCTGGCTGACGATCAGCCCGAGGTTGTCGGCCAGGCACATCTTCTTGAACAGGCCCCAGGCGATCAGGGTGAAGGCGCGCTCGCATTCCTCGGCAGACACGGCCGGCCGGCGCCGGACGATCTGCGGCAACAGCTCGGAGGCACGGGCGATCGGACCGGCGATCAGCTGGGGAAAGAAGCCGACGAACGTCACGTAGTCGACGAGGCTGCCGGTGGGCTTGAACTTCCGTTGATAGATGTCGGCCGTGTAGCTGATGGTGTGGAAGGTGTAGAACGAAATGCCGGGCGGCAGCGGCAGGGCGAGCTGCGTGACGACCAGCCCGAAGCCCAGCGCGGCGGCTGCGTTGTTGATCTCGCTGCTCAGCCATCCCGCGTACTTGAACACGCACAGCAGGGTCAGCTGGACGACAAGGCTTAGCACGAACGCCGACTTTCGCGCCCGACCATCCAGAGAACGGGCAAGGTAGGCGCCGATGACATAGTCGAACAGGCAGGTGAAGAGCAGCGGGACGAGGTAGATCGCGCCGACGGTGGCATAGATTCCCAGGCTCGCCAGCGCCAGCACCCAATTGGCCGCCCTGGAGCCTCGTGCGATCGCGTAGAGCGCGAAGGTACAAGGGACGAACAGCAGCATGAAGGGAATGGAGTTGAACTCCATCCGCAGCCTTATGCGGGGAAGCCATTCCAGGCCGGGCGTCGCAGCGAGGTTGTCGTTGAAGAACGCCCAGACCAGGAGCGTGCCGCAGACGCCCGCCACGAATGCCTTGAACAGGCGCGCAAGGGCGCCGATGCGCCCAGCAGAGTCCAGCACAACTCTATCGAAAGACATCCACGACGACCTGCACGGTTGGGCCCGCTGACCGCACTGCAACCTGCCACGACACTAAACGTCTGCGCCCGAAAACCAATAGTCCTTTTTCGGGCTAGCCGACGATCTCGCCCCTGAACGCCCAGCGCGTCATGCGCTTCTCGACCAAAGCGCAGATCGCGTACATCAGCACGCCCATGATGGCGATGGCGAACAGGCCGGCGAAGGTCGTCGGCGCGTCGTTGCGCGCACTGGCCGACAGCATCAGGAAGCCGATGCCGTTGTTGCCGCCCACCGTCTCGGAGATCACCGAGCCGATGAAGGCGAGCGTGATCGCGACCTTGAGGCTGGCGAAGAGATAGGGCATCGCCCGCGGAATGCCGACCTTGGTCAGGATCTCGGTGCGCGTGGCGCCGAGGCTGCGCAGCACGTCGCGCATCTCGGGCTCGATGGTGGCAAGCCCGGTCGCGACATTCACCACGATGGGGAAGAAGCTGATGACGAAGGCGGTGATGACCGCTGGCAGCGAGCCCACGCCCACCCAGATCATCAGGATTGGCACCAGCGCCACCTTGGGGATGGCGTTGAAGGCGATCAGCAGCGGATAGAGGCCCGAGTAGATGAACGGTGAGGCGCCGATCGCCAGGCCCATCAACAGGCCGCCCGCGATCGCCAGCAGGAAGCCGATCACGGTGGTCCACAGCGTGTCCCAGCAATAGGCCATCAGGATGTCGAAGCGGGCGACGAACACTGTGAAGATCTTGCTGGGCCTGGGCAGGATGATCTCGGGGACGTCGAAGACGATGCAGGCGATCTCCCAGATGACCAGCAGCACCGCCGTGGCGAGCCACGGCATGGCATGCTTCAGCGCCTCGCGACGCAGGTCGGTCATGCGTGCTCCTGCGAGATGCGGTCGCGCAGCTCATGCACGATGTCGACGAAATGCGGCTCGAAGGTCGTGGCGAGCGAGCGCGGCCGCGGGATGTCTATCTTGCGGGTGAGCACGATGCGGCCGGGCCGCTTGCTCATGACGTAGACGGTGTCGGCGAGGAAGACCGCCTCGCGCAGGTCGTGGGTCACCAGCACGCCGGTGAAGCGCTTCTCCAGCCACAGCGCCTGCATGACGCCCCACAGCTCCTCGCGCGTGAAGGCGTCGAGGGCGCCGAACGGCTCGTCGAGCATCAGGAGCTCGGGCTCGTGGATCAGCGCCCGGCAGAGATTGGAGCGCTGCTGCATGCCACCGGACAGCTGCCAGGGATAGCGGCGCGCGAAGTCGCTGAGGCCCACCGTCTTCAGGAGCGCCATCGCCCGCTCCTCGTACTCGGCGCGGTTGCTCCGGAAGCGGCGCTTGTGCGGCTCGACCACCTCCATGGGCAGCAGGATGTTGTCCATGGTGCTGCGCCAGGGCATCAAGGTCGGGTTCTGGAAGGCCATGCCGACGCCCTTGATCGGGCCCTTCACGACCGCGCCGGACACACGGACCTCGCCGGACGACGGCGGCAGAAGCCCGGTCACCAGCTTCATGATGGTCGACTTGCCGCAACCTGACGGCCCGACCACGGCGATGAACTCGCCCTTGTCGATGCTGAGCGTCGCATCGGCAAGGGCGAGGGTCGTTTCCTTGCCCAGCCGGTAGGTGAGACTGACGCCTTTGAGATCGACGAAGGCCATCAGCACCCCGACTCTGGCCCATCCTTCGAGACGCCCGACTTCGTCGGGCTCCTCAGGATGAGGTCAACTCTCATTGCGGACTCCCCTCACCCTGAGGAGCGAGCGCAGCTCGCGTCTCGAAGGGTGCGCCACGGTCTACTTGGTGACCATGCGGTCGGCCTTGGGCGGCAGGTACTTGCCGGTGAAGACCTTGTCGGGCGCCGGCGCCGTTGGCAGGCCGAAGGCCTCCGAGACGAGCTTTACCGACTTCGCGAAACGCTCGGGCTGGACGTCGCCCATGCCGTTGGCCTTGACGTAAGGCGTGAGCACGTTCTGCTCGAGCGACATCATCAGCCGGCGCATCTCGAGCGCCTCGTCGATCAGCGGATCGCGTTTCTTGGCGGCGGCGATGCCGACCTTGGGGTTGGCGATGACGTCCTTCCAGCCCTTCAGCGTGGCGACGATGAACCCCTTCACCGCCTTCTCGTCCTTGGCCATGTCGGCCGAAACCACGATGCCGTTGGCATAGACGTCCATGCCGTAGTCGACGTAGCGCATGGCGACGATGTCGTCGAACTTCACGCCGCGCGCCTCGAGGTCGAGAATCGAGGAGAAGTAGTGCCCCGAGATGAAGTCGACCGTGCCCTGCACCAGGCTCTGCTCGCGCAGCTGCGGGGTGAGGTTGACGTGCTCCCACTTGGTGATGCCGTTGATCTTGGCGAAGGCCGGGAACAGCCGGAAGGAGGCATCGAACACCGGCGCGCCGAGCTTCTTGCCCTCGAGGTCCTTCGGCGTCTTGATGCCGCTCTTCTTCAGCGCGTAGACGCCGAACGGCGCGTGGTCGTACGCCATGAAGACGCACATCACTTCCTTGCCGGGATTCTTGGCGTTGTACTCGATGGTGGCGTTCACGTCGGCGAAGCCGATCTGGTAGGCGCCGGTGGCGACGCGCTGCACGGCGCCGGCCGAGCCCTGGCCCGGATCCATCGTGACGTCGAGGCCTTCGGCCTTGTAGTAGCCCTTCTCCAGCGCCACCAGGAACGGCGAGGTCGGGCCCTGGAAGACCCAATCGAGGGTGAATTTTACGGGCGTCTGAGCGCTGGCCGGCAGGCCGGCCAACGCCACGGCCGCGGCCACGGCGCCGCCCAGCCATTTCGCGAACCTGTTCATGTTTCTTGGCCCCTGTCCGAGTTCCCCGTTCGCCGACTCTTAGGCGGTGAGCAACCATCCGCCAAGGGGATATCAGGCAGATTCTATGCCAGCCCCAGCATCCCGCCGATCAGGCGAAAGACATGCAATTTTGTCCAGATATCGGCCGGGCCGAAGCTCGGCCGCGCCTGCATGGCCCGCCAATAACGCGCAAGCGCCGGCCGTTTCTGAATCTCGGCGGTCATGCCGACGAATTCCATGCGCGCGAGGAACACGGTCCAGACAACGTCGGCAACGCCATAGGCCGGCGGCACGAGAACGGCGCGGCCGTCGCCAAGCGTCTGCTCAAGCCGATCCATGAAGCCGATGGCATCGGCGCGACGCTTCTCTGCCAGCCGTACGACGGACGCGGGGTCGAAGGTGCGGATGCGCCCGGCAAAGACGGCCGCGCGCGCCTCGTAGACCTTGGCAAGGTCGGGATTTTGCTTGGCACGCTCGAGCAGACGCCGGCGGGCCGCCTCGAGCCGCTTGGGGATCATGCGTCGGGCCAGCGCATTGCGGGCAAGCAGACCGCCGAAGGTCAGTTCCTCGATCGGATAGCCGTAGTGCAGGTCGAGCCAGGCCTTCGTGTCGCCATCGAGCGTCGCATCGCTGACGCCGAGCGCGTATTCGGCAATGTCCCGGCTCTGGTCGAGAAAACGGTCCGGCAGCACCAGCGTCGGCACGGTCATGTTCGGGTTGAGCCGCACATAGTCCGGCTCCTGCTGGGCCATCTTGAGATGAATATCCATCACGACCGAGTCGTAGGCGACGCCGCTTTCGATGAGCGCAAGACGCGCGATCATCGAATAGTAGGAGGACAGCGCGTGATAGAGGCGTGGCTTGCCCGCGGGTTGGGGCTCCAAAGCGGGCATCCTGTCACTCCGGCCTTATCCTGACGCACTCACACGGTTCGCAGACGATCGGGCGCTCGCCCGAACGTGTCTCCCCTTGCGTGCAGGTGACCGTGCTCTTCACAGGCCTCGTGCCGGACGGGCAAGTGCATCCTTTTTCAAAGGATGCGGCGTTCGCCGACGAAACGCCGGCAACCATACAAAGCAGAAAAACCCCCACTGCGAGACGACAGGTGGCTCTCATTTTGTCGCTCCCTCTCATGCTGCCTCGATTCCCGCCTGCTGGGTGGCGACGAGCCGGGCAAAGGCGCCGCCCTGCCCGACCAGCGCCTGGTAGTTGCCCTGCTCGACCACCCGTCCGTGCTCGAAGACCACGACGCGGTCGGCGTCGCGGATGGTCGACAGGCGATGGGCGATGATGAAGGTGGTGCGGCCCTGCATCAACACCTTCAGCGCCTTCTGGATGCGCGCCTCGGTCACCGAATCGAGGGCGCTGGTGGCCTCGTCAAGGATCAGGATCGGCGGGTTCTTGAGCAGCGCGCGGGCGATCGCGAGCCGCTGGCGCTCGCCGCCCGAGAGCGTGGTGCCGCGCTCACCCACCATCGTGTCGTAGCCGTTGGGCTGGCGCATGATGAAGTCGTGCGCCTCGGCGAGCTTCGCCGCCTCCTCGAGCTCGGCCCGCGTGGCGTCGGGCTTGCCGATGCGCAGGTTGTCGGCGATGGAGCGGTAGAACATGGTGCTGTCCTGGAACACCACGCCGATATTGCGCCGGAGCGACTCGAGCTTGATGTCGCGATGGTCGATGCCGTCGATGCGGATCACCCCTGACTGCGGGTCCCACATGCGATGCAGCAACGACAGCGCTGTGCTCTTGCCCGCGCCGGTCGGGCCGACGAACGCCACCGTCTGGCCCGCCGTCACCTTCAGCGAGAGATGCACCAGGGCCGGCCGCAGGCCGTCATAGGAGAAGTTCACGTCGTCGAACTCGACGTCGCCCTTGGCGCGGCCGATATCCCTGCCATGAGGATTGTCGGGCACGGTCGACTGCGAATCGAGCACGCGGAAGAAATCGGTCAGCGCCGGCATCTGGAAGAAGACGCGGCTGATGAAGCCCGAGGCCGTGTCGAGGCGGCTGATCAGCATGGTGGCAAAGCCCATGAAGCTCACGATCTCGCCGACGCTCGCCTGGCCCTGGGTGAAGAGCCAGGTGCCCAGCACGAAGATCAGGATCACGGTGATGCTCGAGGCGGCGCGGGTCATGACCGACAGCAACGCCCAGTAGTTCAAAACCGGATACTGCACCGCCAGGGTTTCGCGGATGATGCGGTTCAACTCGCCGGTCTCGGCCGCCAGCCGCACGAAGCTCTGGATCAGGTGGATGTTGCCCAGCGCGTCGCCGGCGCGGCTGGCGAGCTCGCTGTGGCGATCCTCGACCTCGCGCTGCAGCCGATCGGTCCGGCTCACCACCCAGGCGTTGGCGATGGCGAAGAAGATGATCAGCACGATCAGCAGCGAGCCGAGGCGCCAGTTCATGAACAGGCTGAGCGGCAGCATGACGAACAGCGCCACCAGGGTCGCAAAGCTGTCGCGGAAGAACGACAGCCAGATGCCGAACAGATGGTCGACGCCGGTCAGCATCACTTTGAGCAAACGCCCCGAATGCTGGCTGTGATGGAAGGCGAAGGGCAGCACCAGCACGTGCTCGAAGAAGGTCGCCATGGCGCCGAGCCGCCGGCGATGGGCCATGCGGTCGGCCTGCAGGGAGACGATGATGTTGGCCATGATGCCGCCGATGCCGACCGCGGCCCAGAGGATCAGAAGCTGGGTCGCCTGCTGCCACAGCACGTCGACCGGCTTGTCCCGCGCATTGCTTAGAAGGTCGACGACCCTGCCGAACAGCACCGGCTCATAGAACTGCAGCGCCGCCACCGCGACGTTGGCCAGCGCCAGCGTGATCGCAAGCTTGCGCTCGGCCCGCAGCAGCCCGATGACCCGACCGTAGACGCGGAAGAATTCCATGGGAGCCCGTCAGAGGCTCCAGCCCACCCTGTCGTCCTGAGCGTAGCGAAGGACCTCATCGCCGCTTGCCACCGGCATGAGATCCTTCGCTTCGCTCAGGATGACAGAAGGGCTCATCGGTCAGGCCGGACGCTTCTCCAGGAACCGCTCGACGGTGTTTACGAAGAAGCTGACGCCGAATGGGATCGCCATGTCGTTGAAATCGAATCGCGGATTGTGAAGGCTGGCAGAGCCGCCGTTGCCCAGCATCACCATGGCGCCCGGCACCTTCTCCAGCATGTAGGAGAAATCCTCCGCGCCCATGCTGGGCCGCGCCTTGTCGCTCACCCCGTGGTCGCCGCACACGCCCGCCGCCACCTCCAGGGCAAAGCGCACGCGCTCCTCGTTGTTCACCGTCGGCGGATAGCCCGGGCGATGCTCGAGCTCGATCGTCACGCCGTGCATCTGCTCGGCGCCGCGGCAGATCTCCTCGATGCGGCGCTTCACCAGCTCTCGGTTGGCCGGCGTCGTGGTGCGGGTGGTGCCGCCGATATGCACGTCGGCCGGGATGACGTTGTAGGCCGAGCCCGCCTTGAAGAAGCCCACGGTGACGACCGCGGCATCGTGAGGATCGACGTTGCGGCTGACGATGGTCTGCAGGGCGAGCACGATATTGGCACCGACCACCAGCGGATCGACGGCGAGATGCGGGTGCGCGGCGTGCCCGCCCTTGCCGGTGATGCGGATGTCCCAGCGATCGGCCGCCGCCAGCAGCGGGCCGGGCTTGGTGACGATGTGGCCGAGCGGCACGCCCGGCTTGTTGTGGATGGCGAACACCGCATCGCAGGGGAACTTTTCGAACAGGCCGTCCTCGATCATGGCCTTGGCGCCGCCGCCGCCCTCCTCGGCCGGCTGGAAGATGAAGTGCACCGCGCCCTCGAAGTCGCGCTTCTCGCTCAGCATCTTGGCGGCGCCCAGCAGCATCGCGGTGTGGCCGTCATGACCGCAGGCGTGCATGCGTCCGGCGTTCTGCGAGCGGTGCTCGAAATCGTTGGCTTCGTCCATCGGCAGCGCATCCATGTCGGCGCGAAGACCAATGGACTTCAACGAGTTGCCCTTGCGCAGGGTTCCGATCACGCCCGTCTTGCCGAGCCCGCGCGTCACCTCGAGGCCCCATTCGGTGAGCTTGGCGGCGACGATGTCCGAGGTCCGCGTCTCTTCGTAGGCGAGCTCGGGATGGGCGTGAATGTCACGACGGATGGAGGCAATCTCGCCCTGGATCTCAAGCGAACGCGGCAGGACAGGCATCAGCTACTCCGGTTGGAAGGCCAGTTGGACGGCCCAGTTGGACATCAGGGCATCTTAGCCCAAAGTGCCGGCATGTTGTCTCTGCAGGAAGTCGAGGACGCCCAGCCGGTCGTCTATGCCGCCATGCCGCCCACGCCACAGTACGCCTGGCCGCTGCTCGCCAAGCGCACCGGCTGCGAGGTATGGGTGAAGCACGAGAACCACACGCCGATCGGCGCCTTCAAGGTGCGCGGCGGCCTGGTCTACATGCACCGCCTCAAAGAGGCCGAGCCTGGCCTCAAGGGCGTGATCAGCGCCACGCGAGGCAATCACGGCCAGAGCATCGCCGTGGCTGCAGCCAGGGCAAGCGTTGGTGCAACCATCGTCGTCCCGCAGGGCAATTCGACCGAGAAGAACGCGGCGATGCGCGCGTTCGGCGCCGAGCTGGTCGAAGCCGGGCACGATTTCGATGCCGCGCGCGATGCCGCGCTGCACCTGGCGAAGGAGCGCGGCCTCTCCATGGTGCCGTCGTTTCATCGCGACCTGGTGTGCGGCGTGGCGACCTATGCGCTGGAGCTGTTTCGTGCCGCGCCGCCGCTCGACACCGTGTATGTGCCGATCGGGCTGGGCTCGGGCATCTGCGGCGTGATCGCCATGCGCGATGCGTTGAGCCCCACGACAAAGGTGGTGGGCGTGGTGTCGACTGAGGCGCCGGCCTATGCCCTCTCCTTCACCGCCGGCAGGGTCGTGCCGACCAACAGCGCCAACACCATGGCCGACGGCATGGCGGTACGCGGGCCCGATGCCGAAGCGCTCAGCGTGATCCTGAAGGGCGCCGATCGCATCGTTCAGGTGAGCGATGCGGAGATCGGCCAGGCCATGCGCGCCTACTACGAGGACACGCACCAGCTAACGGAAGGCGCGGGTGCCGCCTCGCTCGCCGCCCTGATACAGGAGCGCGGGCGCATGGCCGGCAAGCGCGTCGGGCTGGTGCTGAGCGGCGGCAATATCGATCGGCCGCTTTATTTACGCGTCTTGGGGGACACCTGAGGCGACGGCGCCCAGGCGAGATCGCTCTTCACCGCCTGCATGACGAAGGACGAGCGCGTGCCGCGGACGCCGGGCATGCGCAGCAGCGCCTTCAGCGCGAAGTCGCTGAAGCTCTGCAGGTCGGTTGCCAGCACATGCAGCAGGAAATCCATGTCGCCGGTCACGGCGTAGCAGGCGATCACTTCGGGGCGAGCGCGGATCTCGGCCTCAAAGGCCTCGACGACCTTTTCGGAGTGATCATCGAGCGTCACCTGCACCAAGGCCTGCAGGCCGAGCCCCACGGCTGGCGGCGACACCAGTGCGGCGTAGCGGGCGATCACACCCTCATCTTCCAGGCGCTTCACGCGGCGCTGGCAGGGCGTCGGCGACAGCCCGACACGATCCGCGAGGTCGACGATGCTGAGACGGCCATCGGCCTGCAAGGTCTCGACGATGCGTTTATCTATGTCATCCAGCTCGAACATGGATATTTTCTCTAAAAAGAGACCAATATGAGGATGATATCGCCAATCCAGGGACGGCAACAGCCCAACTTCGCTGGGATTCACTACGGCCCCCGCCCCCATATTCTCCCCATGAACCTTGCTCCTCTGGAGACCCTTCGCGGCGACTACACCAGCATGGCGTCCGACTGGACGGTGCCGCAGCATGCCGCCGACTACTCGGCCGAAAACCAGGCGGTGTGGCGGCTGCTGGTCGAGCGGCAGACCGCGCTTGCCAAGGCGCACGCCTGCGAGGAGTTCCTGCAGGGGCTCGAGGCGCTCGGCATCGGCGACACCATTCCCGACTTCGCTGCGGTGAACGCCCGTCTCGAAAAGCTGACCGGCTGGCGCATCGTTGGCGTACCGGGACTCATTCCCGATGCGGCGTTCTACGATCATCTGGCGCACCGGCGATTTCCGGTGACCGTGTGGATCCGCACCCGCGCCGAGATCGACTATCTGGTCGAGCCCGACCTGTTCCACGATTTCTTCGGCCACGTGCCGTTGCTCAGCAATCCGGTGTTCGCCGACTACATGCAGATGTACGGCCAGCGCGCCATGGAGGCCGGCGCCAAGATCGACCTGCTGGCGCGCCTCTACTGGTACACGGTCGAGTTCGGCCTGATCCGCACGCCCAAGGGCCTGAAGATCTACGGCGCGGGCATTCTCTCCTCGTCAGCCGAGGTGAAGCACGCAATCGAAAGCACGGCTGTCGAGCACCTGCCGTTCGAAGCGGCGACGGTGATGCATCGACCCTATGTGATCGACAAGCTGCAGAGCACGTACTTCGTGCTCGACGATTTCCGCCAGCTCTTCGACGCAGCGCAGACCCGCGTGGCCTGATGTCGTCCTGAGCGCAGCGAAGGACCTCATCGCCGCTTGCAATCGGCATGAGATCCTTCGCTGCGCTCAGGATGACAGCTACTTCGTCAGCAGCACCAGCCCGTCCACGGCCACGACGCCTTCGCCCTCGCGCTTCACCAGCAGCGGGTTGATCTCGGCTTCCATCACATCGGCAAACGCAGTGTGTGCCAGCGCGGAGAAGGCAGCGATTGCCTTGGCCAGCGCAGCGACGTCGCCGCGCGGCAGGTTGCGATAGCCGCGGATCGTGGCGAGACCTTTCACTTCCTCGATCATCTGTCGCGCTTCGGCCTCGTCTACCGGCGCGAGACGCGTCGCCGCGTCCTTGTAGATCTCGGCCAGCACGCCGCCCAGGCCCACCGTGATGGTCGGGCCGACCAGCGGATCGCGCCGGAAGCCCAGGATCACCTCGGCGAGGCCGCGTTCCATCTTCTGGATCAGGAAACCGTCGAGCCTGGCCAGCGGGCTGTGCGCCCTGACGCGCTTCTCGATCTCGCGCGCCGCCATTGCCGCCGTCTGGCCGTCCGGCAGGTTGAGCGCGACGCCGCCCGCCTCGGTCTTGTGCGCAATATCGGCCGACAGGATCTTTAGCGCCACCGGCGCACCGACTTCGGCGACGGCGGAGGGAATGCGCTTGGCGTCGGGCACGGCCATCGCCTTCGCCATGGGCATGCCGAGCGCGCCGAAGAAATCAGCGGCACGCCGCTCGTCGAAGCCGTTGACGCGACCGGCCTCGAGCGCATCGCGCGCCTGGCGTGACGGTTCGGCGAGCGCCGGCAGCAGCTGCGGCGCCGGCCGCATCAGGCACACCGCCATCGCCTCGGCGCAGGATTCGGGATGGCGGAAGGCCGGCACGCCGGCCGCCGTCAGCAGCGCCAGCGACTTGTCGGCCGCCGGCGTCAGCGCCACGGCGAACGGCTTGGCCGACTTGGCGAACTTCAAGAGCGGCTCGACCGCCAGCTCGGGATTGAACTGCGCCGAGGAGCCGACGACGAAGATCGCCGCATCGTTGCCGTCGTCGGCCAACAGGCGCTCGATGGTGCCAGCGACGATCTCGGGCTTGGCGCCGGCCAGGGTGAGATCGACCAGCTTGCCCTCACCCGCCGCGATGCCGAGCGGTTTCAGCCAGTCGACCAGCGCCTGCGGCGGATCGGCGATGTCCAATCCCGCCACCGCCATGTTGTCGACCACCATCGCGGCGCCGCCGCCCGTCGTGGTGGCGACGGCGACGCGCCTGCCCTTGATTGGCGGCCGATCGACCAGCAAGGCCGGCACATCGACCAGCGATTCGAACATCGACACGCGGGCGATGCCGTGACGGCGGCAGAAGGCATCGAAGGTCGCATCGGAGCCGGCGATGGCGCCGGTGTGCGATCTCGCGAGCTCTTGGCCGATGTCGGAGCGGCCGAGCTTGTAGGCGATCACCGGCTTGCCCGCCGCATGGGCGCGCCGTGCCGCGCGCGCCAGCCGATCGCCGTCACGCAAGGTCTCCATGAACAACAGGATCGCCTTCGTCTTCGGATCGTCGACCAGCAGATCGGCGATCTCGCCCACCGCAAGATCGACCTCGTTGCCGACCGAGATCAGGCGCGAGAAGCCGATGCCGCGGGCGTCGGCGCGCGACAGCAGGGCGCCGATCAGGCTGCCGCTCTGGCTCACCAGGCCCCACGAGCCGGCCCTGAGCTTGTCGACGGCGAAAGCGGCGTTGGCGGTCAGCGCGACTGCCGGATCGGTGCTGACCGTGCCGATGCTGTTGGGCCCGACCAGCCGCACACCTGTCTCGCGCACGATGCGCACGAGATCGTCCTGCATCGAGGCGCCTGCGGCGCCGGCATCAGCGAAGCCGCCGGCCAGGATCGACGCCACCTTCACGCCGCGCCGGCCACAGGCTGCCAGCGCGTCGACCGCGGCCTTGCCGTTCAGCAGGATATAGGCGTGATCGATGTCGCCGGCGATCGCATCGAGATCCTTGTAGGCCTTCTCGCCCAAAATCTCGCTGCGCGAGGGATTGACCGGCAGGATCTCGCCGGCGAAGCCGTGCTTGCGCAGGAAGCGCTGCGGCCGCGACGTTGTCTTGGTAACGTCGGCCGAGGCGCCGATCAGGGCGATGCGTTTGGGCTCGAACAGCGATGCGAAGAGCGAATGGGGACCGGTCATGTTCGCGAGTATACCCGGCGCATGATCCATCGCCGTACTCTCATCGCCGCGTCGCTGGCGATCGGGCTGCCCGCCCTCTCCTCGCCGACTTGGGCCGACACTTGGCCGAGCAAGCCCATCAAGCTCGTCGTTCCCTACGCGCCCGGCGGCACGACCGACGTCGTCGCCCGCATGGTGGCCGAGTATCTCGGCAAGCGGCTGGGCCAGAACATCATCGTCGACAACAAGCCCGGCAAGGGCGCGATGGTGGGCACCGCGCTGGTCGCCAAGTCGCCGCCCGACGGCTACACGCTCCTGATGTCGGTGATCTCGGGTTTATCGATCTCGCCCACGCTTTACGGCGGCTCCGACTTCGACCCGATGGCCGACTTCGTCCACATCTCGATCGCCTCGCGCAATCCCAGCGTGCTGGTGGTCAATCCCGACTTCAAGGCCAAGACCTTCAAGGAATACATAGAGATCGCCAAGGCCGAGCCCGGCAAGCTCGCCTACGCGACCTCGGGCGCGGGCTCGAGCAATCATCTGCTCGGTGTGCAGCTCCAGCAGGTGATCGGGGCGGAGCTGGTGCACGTGCCTTACCGTGGCGCCGGTCCGGCGATGATCGACACGATCAACGGAACCGTGCCGTCGATGTTCGATTCCCTGCCGTCGGCCGCGCCGCACATCAAGGCCGGCAAGGTGCGCGCCCTCGCCGTCAGCAGCGAGGAACGCAGCCCCGCCTTCCGCGACGTGCCGACCATGAAGGAGCTGGGCTATCCCGACCTGATCTCCTATTCGTGGTTCGGCATTTCGGTGCCCGCCAAGACGCCGCAGCCGATCGTCGATCGCCTCGCGAGCGAGATCCAGGCGGTGCTGAAGGAGCCGGCCGTCGTCAAGCGCTGGGAGGAGATCGGCGCGGAGGCCAGCACCATGACGCCGGCCGAGGTGACGCGCTTCATCCAGGCCGAGATCAACAAGTGGACGCCGGTGGTGAAAGCTTCCGGCGCCAAGCCTGAATAGGGAAACGAGGAGACGACCATGACCATCCGCCGCGTGACATCGCCCCATGTGCCCGAGCCGCCGCCCGAGCGTTGGTCGAACTGTCTGGTGTCCGACGGCATCGCCTATGTCTCCGGCATGACCGCGCGCGGCACCGATCCCGCGGTGCTGGCCAAGATGGACGAGTACGAGCAGGCCAAGCTCATCTTCAACAAGATCAAGGGCATGGTCGAAGCGGCCGGTGGCGCCATGGCCGACGTCGTCAAGGTCACGATCTACGTCACCAACATCAAGAACAACACCAAGGTGTGGAAGGCGCGCGCCGAGTTCTTCAAGGGCGACTTCCCGGCCTCGACGCTCGTCGAGGTGAGCGCGCTCGCGGCACCCGAGATCCTGGTCGAGATCGAAGCCATCGCCCACATCGGCAAGGGCAAGCGTTAAGGGAGCGCGGGCCTCCAACGTCGCGGTAAACCGCGACGCTCCCACTCATGGTCTTTGCCGGGAGCGCGCCACTCCAGTGGCGCATCTTCGTTGCCGTCGACACCGCATGAGCGGCACTGGAGTGCCGCGCTCCCGGCAATGAGCGGGCCGGAGGCCCGCGCTCCCTTACTCCAGCTTCACGCCGACGCGCTCGATCAGCGCCCGCCGGGCGACCCGCTCCTCACGCATCAAGGCGCCGAGCTCGGCCGGGCTGTTCAGCACGATCTCCGAGCCGTCGCTGCCGAGGGCCTGCCGAAACAGCGGCTCGGTTGATGCTGCAGCGAGCGTGACATGCAGCCGCGCGATGATGGCGGTTGGCGTGCCCGTCGGCGCGACAAGCCCCAGCCAGGCCTCGAGCGCGAAGCCATCGGCGATCGCCTCGAGCAGCGTCGGCACCTCGGGCATCACCGTCGTGCGTTTGGCGCTGGTCACGGCGAGCGGCCGCAACGCGCCTTGCTGGGCCTGCCGGAACGCCGTCGGCATGGTCGGGAAGCCGACCTGGACCTGCTCCGACAGCAGTCCCAGCACGATCTCCGGGGCGCCCTTGAAGGGCACGTGGACGTAGTCGATGCCGGTGGCGAAGCGGAACGCCTCGGCCGAGAGATGCGCCAGGCTGCCGGCGCCGCCCGAGCCGTAGTTGAGTTTCCCGGGCATCGACTTGGCCAGCGCCACGAACTCGGCCACGGTCTTGGCCGGCGATGACGGCGGCACGACCATCAGGGACGGGATGCGCGTGATCAGGGTGATCGGCGCGAAGTCCTTCATCGGATCGTAGTTCACCCGCGCATAGAGGAACGGATTGAGGAGATGGCTGCTGGTCAGCAGCATCAGCGTGTAACCGTCGGGAGCAGCCCGCGCCGCAACCTCGGCGCCGATGTTGCCGGCGGCACCCGGCTTGTTGTCGATGATGAACTGCTGGCCAAAGCTCGCCGTCAGCCGCTGCGCCACCTGGCGGGCGGCGACATCGGGCGCGCTGCCGGCGATGAACGGCACGACGATGTGCACCGGCTTGTCGGGATATTCAGCCCGGGCGCCGGTTGCGAGCAGGACGATCGAAAGGACAAGGAATGCCACCCTTCCCACTTCGACCTCCTTATCCCTGGAAGCGCTTCTCCAGCGCCTGCCAGCGCTCATTCTCGAACAGCGACCAGAGCTGGCCGTGGTCGAGCATCTGGTTGGCCATGGCCGCCGTGTTGCCGGTGCTCTTGAGCGAGCCCAGCAGGTCCTGGCCGACGCGGGCGAACAGGCGCGTCAACGAATTGGGATAGATCGCGACCTTGAAGCCGAGCTTCTCGAGTTGCGGGAACGGCAGGACCGGCGTGCGGCCGCCTTCCACCATGTTGGCAAGACACGGCGCCCCGAGGCGCTTCGGCACCTCCGCGAGATTGCCCTCGTTGGGCGGCGCCTCGACGAACAGGATGTCGGCGCCGGCTTCGCGATAGCGCGACGCACGCTCCAGCGCCGCCTCGAAGCCCTCCGAGGCGATGGCGTCGGTGCGGGCCACGATCATGACGTCGGCATCGACCCTGCCATCAGCGGCGGCCTTGATGCGCTGCTCCATCTCCCGCGAGGAGGCGACCTTGCGGCCGGGCTCATGGCCGCACTTCTTGGGCCATTCCTGGTCCTCGAGCTGGACCGCGCTCACGCCGGCGCGCTCGAACTCACGCATGGTGCGGATGACGTTGAGCGGCCCGCCGTAGCCCGTGTCGGCGTCGGCAATCACCGGGATCGAGATCGAATCGCAGATGCGCCAGACGCGGTCGAGGATCTCGCCGAAGCTCAGCGCCCCCATGTCGGGTGCGCCCAGCGCGCTCATCGAGACGCCGGAGCCGGTGATGTAGGCCGCATCGAAGCCCGAGACCTCGACCAGCCGCGCGCTGATGCAGTCGTAGCAGCCGGGCGCCACGACGATGCCCGGCGCCTCCATGCGCCGGCGCAAGGCGCCATGACGCGTTGGCGTGTCCTTCAGGCCGGTTGGATAGGCAGCATGACGATCGGGGCTCATGGAGGGGCACTCATGTGTTGCGGCAGCCACAACGCGATCTCGGGCCAGAATACCAGCATCACCAGCAGGGCGAACATCAGCAGATGGAACGGGATGGTGCCCCAGACGATGTCCGAGAGCTTGCCGTCCCAGATGCTCTGGATGACGAACAGGTTGATGCCGATGGGCGGCGAGATCTGGCCGAGCTCGATGAACAGCACCAGGATGATGCCGAACCACACCGGGTCGATGTTGTACTTCAGCAGCACCGGATAGAGCAGCGGCACGGTGATCACGATCATGCCCAGGCTTTCGACCAGGCAGCCCAGGATCGTGTAGAGGATGAACAGCGCGAAAAAGAACTCCAGCCGCGACAGGTTCAGCGCCACCATCCATGATGTCAGCTGCTCGCCCACACCCGCCACGCTGATCGCATAGGAGAAGACGAAGGCGGTGTAGACGATCAGCAGGATGTTGCCGCTGATCATCACCGCCGAGGTCATGGCAAGCCGCATCTCCTTCCAGCCGAGCCGGCCCCAGATCGCCGACACGATCACGGCCGTGAGGCAGCCGACGGCGGCGGCTTCGGTCGGCGTCACCCAGCCGAAGTAGAGGCTCCCCATGGTGCCCCCGATCACCACCACGAACGGCAGCAGGTCGGCCAGCGCCTGGCCGAGCTCGGCGAGGTTCTGCGGGCCCTTCTCGCGCGGCGCGATCTCGGGCCGCAGCAGGGCATGCACGAACACATAGAGCATGAACAGGCCGGTCAGAACGAGGCCCGGCACGACGCCCGCCATGAACAGCTTCGAGACCGAGGTCTCGGTGAAGGTGCCGTAGACGATCATGGCGATCGACGGCGGGATCAGGATGCCAAGCGTGCCGCCAGCCGCCAGCGAGCCTGCCGCCAAGGGCCGGTGATAGCCGCGCTGGATGAGCTGGGGCAGCGCCACGGTGCCGATCGCCGCCGCGGTCGCCACCGAGGAACCGGAGATCGCGGCGAACAACGCGCAGCCCGCGATGTTGGTCTGCAGCAGGCCGCCCGGGATGACGCACACGAGCTTGGAGAGCCCGCGATAGATGCGGAAGCTCAGGCCCGAGTGCTGCATGACCTCGGCCATCAGGATGAACAGCGGGATGGCGGTGAGCGCGAAGCTGTTCATCGAGCCCCAGCTCATCAGACCGATTCCCTTCAGCGCCGGCACGCCGCCATGCAGCAGCAGGTAAACGATCGCCGGCACGCCGATCGCGAAGGGGATGGTCATTCCCGCGGCCAAGAGGCCGAGGAAGATCACCAGGACGACGGCGACCTCGAGACCGGGGCTCACTGGGCGAGCTTCCGGACGTCGTCGACGATCGACTTCGCAAGCGCCAGCAGCAGCATGGTGGCGCCCAGGATCATCACGCTCTCGGGAATCCAGAGCGGCGTCGCCAGCACGGTGCTGGCCATGGCCTCGCGCCGGTACGAGCTCAGCACGAACTGCACGAAATACCAGTTCGTGAGACCGATATAGGCGAAGGACAGCACGTCGAAGACCAGCGCCGACAGGGCCTGGCCGCGCGGCCCGAGCCGCATCTGCACCATCTCGACGCGGTGGAAGGCGCCGCGACTCTGGCAGAGCGCCAGGCTGAGGAAGGAGACGCCGACCAGCAGGTAGCCCACCAGCTCGTCGGAATGCTCGGTCGTGCTGTTGAAGACGCCGCGCAGCAGCACCTCAGCCAGGATCAGGATGGCCATGCCGGCCATGCAGAAGCCCGACGTCCAGAGACTGGCCCGTTCCAGCAGATTGAACGGGCGCTCGCCGGCAGGATGGGCCATCAGCGACCCAGCGCCTCGCGCACCTTCTTCAGCGCCTCCTGGGTCTCCGCTCCCTTGGGCTTGGCCCACTCGTCCCAAAAGCTCGCCATGCGCTCGGCGCCGCGCTTGTAGTCGGCGGCGGTGGCCTCGGTCTGGACCATGCCCTCGGCCTTGCGCTTGGCCTTCTCCTCGCCTTCCTCGGCGAACAGCAACTCGGTCATCTTGGGCGACAGCTCGACGATCGCCTTGGTCAGCACCTCGCGTTGGCTGCCCGGAAGCTTGGCGAAGGCCTCCTTGTTCACCGCGATGTTGGCCTCGAAGTAGTTGAGGCCGATCTCGTAGCAATACTTCAGCAGATCCTTCCAGATCTTGCCGCCGCCGGCGTTGGCCGTCAGCACGCCGTCGACGACGCCACGCTCCAGTGCCGAGGGCACCTCGGCGCCGCTGACCGTGAGGCCGTTGGCGCCAAAGCGCTTCAGGAACTCGATCTGCTCGGGCGAGGTGGCGCGGATCTTCTGGCCCTTGAGGTCGTCTAGCGAAGTGAGCTTCTTGCTCGACCAGGCGATCTGCAGCGGGAAGTAATAGGTCGAAATCACGGTCGCGCCGCGCTTGTCGTAGGCCTTGTCGACGTAAGGCTTCATCACCGCCAGCGCCTTGTCGAACTCCTGGCGGTTGGTGATCAGCATGGGCAGTCGCAGGATGCCGGTGATCGGCACGTTGCCTTGCTGCATGCCGTCGTCACCGATCTGGATGACGTTGTCGCCGACCGCCGTCGTGATGTCGGTGCCCTTGATGGTGAGCGAACCGCCCAGGTGATACTTCAGTTGCAGGCCGCCGTTGGTCTCCCTGGCGACGCGCTCGACGATCTCCTGGAACACGCGCGCGGGAGCGAGCGTCGCTGCCGGTACGTAGGTGTAGACGATCCAAGTGGTGGCCGCCTGGGCGCGCAGCACGGCAGGAGCCGCGACGGTGCCCGCAGCGAGAGCGGCGAGCGTGCGACGGCGCGTGATCATCGATGCTTCCCCCAAGTCGGTGTGCTTGGGGGAAGCTTAGACCGCTGCCTTGTGCCCGAATATACGGGCCTTCCGCCTACCGGTTGGTCAGGCGGCCTTGACCTCGCGCTCGGCCTTGAGCGCGCGCACGGTCTGGCGCAACGCATGCACCGTCTTCTCGATCTCCGCGCCGCCGTGTGTCGCCGACACGAAGCCACCGGGCGCGCCCATGATGTCGACGCCGTGGCTCATCATGCCCATGCGGATCTTGCCGGTGAGCGCGCCGGACTTCGCGCCCTTCAGCTTGGCGAAGCCGAGCTTCAGCGGATCGAAGGTCGCCGGCGTCACGTCCTCGCCGGTCGGATTGGGATAGATCAGGAAGGTCGAGGAATCGCCGTAGATGCCCCACGGCACGCTCTCCTCGATCAGCACCTGGCGCAGCGCGGCGCGCAGCTCGGCGGCGGTCTTGTTGGCCTTCTCGGCCAGATCCTCGTCGCGCACCAGCGACAGCGCCGTCACCGCGGCCGCCGCCGACAGCGGATTGGCATTGTAGGTGCCGGGATGGGCGACCTTGTCGCGCTTCTTGGCCGCCGACGCCGCGAAGTCGATCTGGTCGAGGATCTCGCGCTTGCCCGCGACCGCACCACCCGGCAGGCCGCCAGCCACGATCTTGGCCAGGATGCAGAGATCGGGCGTGACGCCCAGCGCCTTCTGCGCGCCGCCCGACGACCAGCGGAAGCCGGTGATGACCTCGTCCATCAGCATCACTACGCCGCGCCTGGTGGTGACGTCGCGGATCGCCTGCACGAAGCCCGGCGGCAGCGGCACCTGGCCCCACGAGGCGCCCGACGGCTCGAACATCACAGCGGCGATGTCGTCGCGGCTTTCGATCGTCTTCACCACCGCATCGATGTTGTCGGCCGGCAGCAGGATCGAGAGATCGGTGACGCTCTGCAGCACGCCCGGCGGCGAGCCGCCGTCATAGTGCGAAGTTGCGCCGGCGGCGACGGCGTCGTGCCAGCCGTGGAAGTGGCCGATGAAGCGCACGATCTTGTCCTTGCCCGTCCAGGCGCGCGCGAGCCGAATGGCCATGTGCGAGGCCTCGGTGCCCGACGCGGTGAAGCGCACCTTCTCGGCCGACGGGATCAGCTCGCACACCAGCTCGGCCCAGCGCACCTCGAGTTCATGGCTCGAGCCGTAGTGCGTGCCGAGATCCATCTGCCGCTTCACCGCATCGATGACGGCAGGATGGGAATGGCCCAGCAGCATGGCGCCGTGGCCGCCGAAATAGTCGACGTATTCGTTGCCGTCGACGTCCCATTTGCGCGGCCCCTTGGCGCGCGAGACATGAATCGAATAGGGGTCGAGATAGCGCGCATCGTGCGTGATGCCGCTCGGCAGCACCTTGCGGGCGCGCTCAAACAGCGCACCGGAGCCCTGCGTACGGGCCTTGTAGTCGGTCACGATGGCCGAGTTGGTGGCTGAGTTCGTCGGCGCTGCGGTGCTCATTTGCCCTCACTTTGCTAATGGCTGAGCATCGCAAGCCTCGCTTGCCTCGCCAAGGGTCTAAGCCCTATGGTCCGCCACTTTTTCGCAAGCCGGAGCCTGCCTTGAACGCCCCCTCCAACGCAGTCGTGAATGCCAAGCCGCGCGGCCGTCAGTTCTTCAACAATCCCGGTCCGACCAACATTCCCGACCGCGTGCTGCGCGCCATGGACCGTCCGGTCCTCGACTTCATGTCCGACGAGTTCATGGCCATCCATCATGCCTGCCATGCCGGCGTGAAGCGGGTGCTGAAGACCGACCAGAGCCTCTACATGTATAACGCGAGCGGCCACGGCGCGTGGGAAGCCGCTCTCGCCAACCTGTTCGCCGCGGGCGACAGCGTGCTGATCGTCGAGACCGGCTACTTTTCGCTGAGCTGGGCGGAGATGGCGGTCAATCTCGGCATCAAGGTCGAGACCTTCGCCGCCGACTGGCGCCGCGGCGCCGACGTCAAGAAGCTCGCCGAGCGGCTCGCTAAGGACAAGGCGCACGAAATCAAGGCGGTGCTCTGCGTCCACAACGAGACGGCGACAGGCATGGTCCTGCCCGTCTCCGACATCCGCCGCGCGCTCGACGAGGCCAAGCATCCGGCGCTGCTGCTGTCGGACACGATCTCCTCGCTGGCCTCGATCGACTACAAGATGGATGCCTGGGGCATCGACGTCACCGTGGGCGGCAGCCAGAAGGGCCTGATGCTGCCGACCGGCATGTCCTTCACCGGCGTCAGCAACAAGGCGCTCGACGTCGCCCGCCGCAACAAGGCGCCGCGTCACTACTTCCATTGGGAGCTGATGAACGGCCGCGCGCCGCAGAAGTTCATGGGCACCGCGCCGGTGCACATGTTCTTCGGCCTGCAGGAATCGCTGCGCATGCTCGAGGAGGAAGGCCTCGACGCGGTATTCGCGCGTCATGCCCGCCTCGCCGAGGCGACCCGCGCCGCCGTGCGTGCCTGGGGGGCGAACGGCAAGGGGCCGCAGCTTTACTGCCAGTCACCCGACCGGCTCTCCAACTCGGTGACCACGGTGTTGATGCCCGAGGGTGTGAGCTCGGATCCCATGCGCAAGGCCGCCATCGATCGCTTCAACCTGTCGCTGGGCGGTGGGCTGGGGCCCCTGATGGGCAAGGTGTTCCGCATCGGCCACATGGGCGACCTCAACGAGCCCATGCTGCTCGGCGCGCTCGCCACCACCGAGCTCGCCATGAAGGCGGCCGGCGTGCCGTTCAGCCCGGGCGTGAACGCCGCCATCGATTCGCTGTCGAGCTGATCATTCGATCACGTCGTTCGCCATTGCGAGCAGCTTTGGCGACACGGCAAGGCCGAGCACCTTGGCCGTCTTCAGGTTGATGGCAAGGTCGAACTTGGTGGCCTGCTCGACCGGCAGGTCGGCGGGTTTCTCGCCCTTGAGGATGCGGGCGACGTTGGCGCCTGCCCGCTCCCACAAGCTTTCGGCATTGGCGCCGTAACTCAGCAGCCCGCCGACGGCGACGGCGTCGCTGTTGTCGAACATCGTCGGCACCGCTTGCTTCAGGGACAACGCTGCGAACTGTGCGCGCCGTACGAAGAACGACGCATCTGTCGCCACCAGCAGCGCCGTTCCCGGCTTGATCGAGGCGTAGGCCGCGTCGATCTCCTCGTCGGTCGCGGCCTGAAGCACCTGGGCTCGCATGCCGAGCACCTGTGCGCTCGCCTGCACGGCATCAGCCATGGCCTTCGCGCTGGGATGATTGGAGTGGATCAACACCGCAAGCACGGCCGCCTGCGGGGCGATTTCGCGCAGCAGCTCGAGCCGCTTAGGCACCAGTTCGACGCTCAAGTTGACGATGCCGGTGGCATTGCCGCCCGGGCGGTTCAGGCTGGCGACAAGCCCCAATTGCACCGGTGGATCGGCAATCACGAAGTAGATCGGGATGGTGTCGGTCGCGGCCTTTGCGGCGACCGCCGCTGGCGTGCTGGACAGCGTGACGATCACCGCGACGCGCTTGGCGACCAGATCCGCGGCCAGCGCCGGCAGTCGCGCGTTCTGGCCGGCGGCCCACTGGAAATCGATCGTGACGTTCTTGCCGTCGACATAGCCCGCCGCGGCCAGGCTGTTGCGAAAGGCAGCCAGGCGCCCGACGTTTTGCTCGGGCGAAGCGGAGTTGAGGAAGCCGATGATCGGCATCGCGGGCTGTTGTGCCTGCGCCGCCAGCGGCAAAAGTGCGACCGCGCCTCCCAAAAGCCTCGTCGCTTCACGACGCTTCATGTGTCCCCCAATGGAAGGATACTAGAACGCTGGCTCCCTCGCTGCGACGGCAGAAATGAAGTGCTCGGGCGCGATGTCCGACAGCGCCCTGCCCTTCACGATCGCCGGCTCGACACTCACCCCCTGCACGGCCTCGAAGGTCACCGTCGCCGGGTTGAAGGCATAGAGCTGGCCCTCGGTCATGTTGAACCACCAGGCGTGCAGGGCGAGCGTGCCCGCCTTCACCTTCTCCTCGATCCAGCGAAAGCCCATCAGGTTGCTGACGCTGTTCAGCACGGCCGCCTGCTCGACAGCGCGCGTGATCTCCTCGCGTGAGCGGCCCTTCAGCTTGGCGACGGCGAGGTCGCGAACCTCCTGGGCGATAGCCGTCCAGGTCGAGAGATAGTCGTAGCTGGCGTAGATGCTGTCGCGGCCGTCGACCAGCGCGCCGATGCCGCCGCACAGCGCATGGCCCAGCACCACGACGTGCTCGACGTTGAGCCCGCGCACGGCGAACTCGATGGCCGACGACGTGCCGTGATGGCGCGTGTCGGGCGGGTACTGCGCCGGCGGCACCATGGCCGCCACGTTGCGGACGGTGAAGATGTCGCCGGGCTGGGTCTGCGTCAGGATGCCCGGATCGACGCGCGCATCGGCGCAGCCGATGATCAGGATCTTGGGCGACTGGCCCTCGGTCGCGAGCTTCTCGAACAGGTCGAGATGCTCGCGGTAATAGCCCGTGCGGAAATCGCGGAATCCCGTGAGAAGTCGTTCCAACGCCATGACGCCTCGCCTACGATACCCGCTGGCGTTGTGGCAAGGTGAAATGACCCAAGAGTTACTCTACGACAGGCGCGGCGAGGTCGGCTGGATCACGTTCAATCGTCCGCAGGCGCGCAACGCCCTCACTTTCGCCATGTATGAGGGCGTGGCCGAGATCTGCGGGCGGGTAGCCCACACCCGTGAGGTCAAGGCGCTGGTGATCACCGGCGCGGGCGACAAGGCCTTCGCGGCCGGCACCGACATCGCCCAGTTCCAGGAGTTCAAGGGTGGCGAGGACGGCATCGCCTACGAGCGCAAGATGGACCGCATCCTCGACACGATCGAGCGCTGCAGCGTGCCCACCATCGCCGCCATCGCCGGTTTCTGCACCGGCGGCGGCGCGGCGATCGCCGCGGTGTGCGACCTCAGGCTCGCCACCACCAACGCAAAGTTCGGCTTCCCCATCGCCCGCACGCTCGGCAACTGCCTGTCGATGGCCAACTACGCCCGGCTGGCCGCCCTGATCGGCCCGCAGCGGGTCAAGGAAATGATCCTCCTCGCCAGGCTGATCGACGGACCGACCGCGCTCGCCATCGGCCTGGTGAGCGAACTCGTGCCCGACGCCGCCGCCCTGCACGCCCGCGCGGACGAGCTCGGCCGCACGGTGGCCAACCACGCCCCAATCACGCTGCAGGTCACCAAGGAGGCGCTGCGACGCCTGCAGGCCCGGCTGGGCGACGACGATATCGACGACCTGATCAGACTGGCTTACGGTAGCGCCGACTTTCGCGAAGGCATGGCGGCATTCCTGGGGAAACGGGCGCCGAAATGGTCGGGGACATGACCCGGTCCGAGACAAGGAGGACGTGATGAAGGTTTTGGGGACAACTCTGGCCGCTCTGGGACTGTGCGTTGCCGTCGCCGCCTGCGAGAGCCCGCAGCAGAAGATCGCCGGCAAGGAAGACATGATGACCGGCGCGGGCTTCAAGTTCGTGCCCGCCAACACGCCGGCGCGCCAGCAGGCGTTCCGCCAGCTGCCGCCGCACAAGTTCGCGCGCCAGATCCGCAATGGCCAGGTCTTCTATGTCTATCCCGATCCGACGGTCTGCGTGTGCCTCTATGTCGGCGACCAGAACGCCTATGCGACGTATCGCAAGAACATGTTCGACAAGCAGCTCGCCGACGAGAACGCGATGACCGCCCAGGAGATGGAGATGTACTCCTGGGATTGGGGTCCGTGGGGCGGCTGGCCATACGGCTGGTACTACTAACCGTACAACGTCGCGGCGATCGGAAGAGCAACGAATAGTGCAAATCGTGTAGATATTCCGGCAATTTCGGGACTTACACACAGCCTGTGTGCGGGGAACCCGCACACCAGGATCGGTGTTATCTCCATACGCGATTCAACGCGCGAGGAGTCCCAGCAATGTCGAACTATCGCATTGCCGCCGTCTTGCTCGGCGGTCTGTTCCTTGCCCCCGCGGCGATGGCCCAGAGCACGAACCTTGCATACGCCACGGGCGAGCCGCGATCCGAGTACCTCGTGTTCCTCGACAAGGGGAATCAGCTGCCGCCGTCGGCGACGCCGATGGTCAGCAAGGCCGTAAGCGCCGCCAAGGCCGGCAAGACCGTCATGGTCGTCGGCCGCCTCGATCAGGCGCAGGTCGTGAAGCAGGAGATGATCCGCGGCGGCGCGCCTGCGACCGCAGTCGTGGTGGCCAACGAGCCTGGCAAGGCGTTGCCCAAGGCCGATGCCTTGAGCGATGCCTCGAGCCGCAAGGTCGAGCTCAAGTTCTAGTCAGAACGAAAAATGTCCCGGGACACACGGTGTCTCGGGACAGCGAGACTGCAAATCCAAAGCACACACGCGAAGCGTATGCGTGGGAAATGTCACAGCGGCCAGCGCACGGAGTGTGCGTTCATGCGGCCTTGCCGATGACAAATTCCTGGGGGAAATCAGTTTCCCCTCTCGTGTTTTGGAGATGTTGTCCAATGCGCCGTGCGTACCTGCTACTTGCTCTGCTCCCGCTCGCTGCCTGTGAAGGAAGCTTCGTCCGACCTGAGGATTACGGCCGCAAGGTCCAGATCGAGAAGAGCTATCAGGCGCGCGACACCTGTCTCAAGAGCCACGCAACGGACGGCACGGCCGGCGAGGACCCGACCCAGCTGGCGCATGCCGCGGCGCTCGCCTGCCAGGGCGAGACCGAGAAGTATATCGCGGCCGCCAACACCGACGGCGACGTCAAGGTCACGGCGCAGATCCGCGAGGACACCGAATTCCGGGCGATGAAGTACGTCATGAAGGCGCGCGGCCTCGCCTCCTTCCAGTCGTCGACGAACTAGAACGCGATCAGAACGTCGCTTCGACGGAGCCCAATCCCGGGAACTCGCCGCGTGCCCGCGTTCCCGGCGGGAAGTAGCGCAGGCCTGTCCACGAGCCCGTGGTGATGGCCTGTCCCTTGGCGAGGCCGCCGCGCCGGCGCACCGCGTGGTCGATCATCCAGGCGAGAGGCCGTACTGGATCGACCGCCCCCAACCCGCCCTTCTGCTCGACCACGACCTTTTCGTCGATCACGAGCCTCACCGACAGGCTCGCCCAATCGAGGCTCTTCCAGTTCGCGATCGAGGAACCGACGACCAGCGCATGGTTCATCTGGTTGTCGGCCAGGAGCCATTCCGGATCGGCCTGCTGGAAATTGGCGAGGCGCGTGTCGACCACCTCCATGCCGACGAAGGCATCGCCTACCGCAGCCAGGGCCTCGTCGCGGCCCACCGGCTCGCTGCGGCTCGCGATGTCGCGCACGATGTGGAAGGAGATCTCGATCTCCACGCCGATCATGTGCATGGCCTTGCCGTCGAAGCGCGCCGGCGATGGTACCAGCGCGCCGGCAAGCAGCGGCGCCGGATTGGGCTCGGCCGTCGGCGTGCGCGCGCCGACCTTCCAGCCGGCGGCGGGGCCGGTGGCGCGCAAGACGCCGTCCTGGATGGCATAGACCGCATCGCGGTCCGGCAAGGCGAAGGGCGGCATCATCTGGATGCCGGTGCGGCGCGCTTCGAGGAGGCCGCGCACGGCATGGGAAACATCGAGCGTCATGATAAGCTCGCCTCAAGCAAGAACAGACCGGAGGGACAATGCCCTACGCCAGCGGGCGCGTCATTCACGATGCCGATGCGCACATCATGGAACTGCCCGGCTTCCTCGAGGATCATCTCGAGGCGAAGTACCGCGGCCGCATCGGCGATGACGTCCTGTTCCCGCGCCGCGAGGGCTTCCACAGCCATCTGAAGGAAGCGCGCAGCGGCCAGGCGTTCGACGATAGCCAGATCATGCTGGCCAAGAACTGGGCGGCGCTGGGCTCTTCGAGCCGCCAGGATCGCCCGCGCTCGGTCGATCTCCTGGGCTTCGCCAGCCAGCTCATGTTCACCACGGCGCTGCTGAACTATTCGTCGGTGCTCGAAGGCGGCCGCGACGTCGATCTCACCTACGCCGTGGCCCGCGCTCACACCCGCCACATGGTCGACTTCTGCTCGATCGACCGCCGCCTGCTGCCGACCGGCTACGTGCCGCTGGTCGACTTCGAGCGTACGGCGCAGGCGGCACAGGAGGCGATCGGGCTCGGCGCCAGGGCGCTGATGATCCCCTCACGCTGCCCCGACAACCATTCGCCGAGCCATATCGGTTTCGACCCGCTGTGGGCGATCGCCCAGGAAGCCGGCCTGCCGATTGTTTTTCACGTCGGCGGCGGCGGCAAGCTGCTGGAGGATGCGTGGTTCAACAACGGCCTGCCGCCGGTGCCCGACTTCCACGGCGGCGACGACAATTTCAAGTCGATCGACTACATGGCCATCGCCTATCCGCCGATGAAGGCGCTGACCGCGCTGATCGTCGACCGCGTGCTCGACCGCTTCCCGCGGCTCAGGTTCGGGGTCATCGAGCAGGGCGCGTCGTGGGTGCCGGGCTGGATGCGCAACATGGATTCCGCGCACAACGCTTTCTACAAGAACGAGGAGCGGCTGCAGAAGATGTCGCTCAGGCCGAGCGAGTTCGTGAAGCGCCAGGTGCGCGTCACACCCTATCCGCACGAGGATGCCGGCTGGATCATCGCCAACGCGGGCGACGAGGTCTGTCTCTTCTCGTCCGACTATCCGCATGTCGAGGGCGGCCGAAACCCCATCAAGCGCTTCGAAGCGTCGATGGCAGCGGCCGGCACCACCGAGCAGCAGAAGCAGCGCTTCTATTGCGACAATTTCGTCGACCTTATGGGAGCGGGACTGGCATGAGCACGTATTCTACCTTGCTGACCAAACGCACCGGAGCGGTGCTCAAGATCACGACCAACCGACCGGAGGTCCTGAACGCCCAGAGTCGTATCCTGCTGAAAGAGCTGGACGACGCCTTCCTGCGGGCCGTGGACGACGAGGCCGTGCGCGTCATCATCCTGGCGGGCGCCGGCAAGCATTTCTCGGCCGGCCATGATCTCGGCAGCCCGCAGGAGATGGAGGACCAGAAGAAGACGCCCATGGAACCGGGCTTCAAAGGCGAGTACCGGCGCGTGTGGGAGCGCTTTTTCGAGAACACCATGCGCTGGCGCGACCTGCCCAAGCCAACCATCGCCGAGGTCCAGGGCTACTGCATCATGGGCGGCCTGATGATTGCCTCGGCCTGCGACATCATCATCGCCAGCGACGATGCGCTGTTCGCCGACCGCACCGTGAAGTGGGGCGGCAGCCACGTGCAGTACTTCTCGATGCCCTGGGACTTCGGCCCGCGGAAGACCAAGGAGTATCTTTTCACCGGCCGCTTCGTCACCGCGGCCGAGGCCGAGCGCGCCGGGCTGGTGAACCGCGTCGTCCCCCGGGCGAAGCTCGAGCAGGAGACCATGGCCCTCGCCCAGGAGATCGCCGAGCGCGATCCCTATGCGCTGAAGCTTGCCAAGGCGTCGGTCAACGAGACGCTCGATGCGCAAGGCTTCAAGTCTGCGATGGAGAGCTCGTTCAAGAACTACATGCTCACCATCCCCAATCGCATTGAGTTGGAGACATACGGGCCTGCGGCGCGAGAAAAGACGCCCAGGGAGCGGTTCGCGGTGCTCAACAAGAAAGCCTCATGAGTCTTCCGGACCGCCAGCCTCCGGCTCGCTCATGATTCAGAGCGAGCCGGAGGCTCGCGGTCCAGAAGACGAAGATCAAGCCGCCCGCCGCTGCCGCTCGGCCATCTCCACGCCCATCGCCTGCACGACGGACGGGCGCTTGAGGTGCTTCTGGTGATAGGCGGCGATGGTCGGCCACTTCGTGAGGTCGAGCTTCAGGAACACTGCCCAGTTCAGCATGGTGACGAGATAGGCATCGGCCACGGTGAAGGTGTTGCCGACCAGATGGTCGCCGGTGCCGAGCTTCTTCGCGAGGTAATCGAAGGTGGGCTCGAACAGCTCGCGCGCCGCCTGCTTGGTGGCGTCGGCCGCCTTGGGATTGAGCACGTTGTAGAAGATGCGCTTGTGCAGCTCGGTCGACAGGTAGTTCAGCGTGTCGATCAGCTGGTAGCGCTCCACCGTGCCCCAGGCCGGCGCCATTCCATGTTCGGGCTTGCGGTCGGCAAGGTACTGCAGCACCGACGGACCCTCGTTCAGGATCTGGCCGTCGTCCAGCCGGAGCGCCGGGACGTAGCCCTTGGCCGAGATCTGAAAATAGTCGCCGCCGTCGTCGGTCTTCTTGTTCTCGACGAACCGGACCTTGACCGGCAGACCGAGCTCCACCGCCGTGATATGCGAGGCAAGAGAGCAGGCCATGGGTGAGGCGAACAGTTCCATCGCGTCCTCCTTGGTTTTATGCGATACGGTACAAAAATACGGATGACGGCTCCCGTCAAGGCAAATTATGCGAACTGGTACAGAATTAACGAAACGGTCGCCCGGCCGGCCTCGCGGCTTCAACCCCGAGGAGGTGCTGGAGAAGGTCCGCGGCGTGTTCCTGGCCAAGGGCTTCACCGGCGCCTCGCTCGACGAGCTGGCGGCGGCGGCCGGTCTCAACCGGCCGAGCCTGTACGCCGCTTTCGGCGACAAGGAGCAGCTCTACATCGCCACGCTGCGCTTCTATGGCGCGAAGAGCATCGAGGGTCTCGATGCGATCCTGGCGGGGCCGGGCACGATCCAGCAGCGGCTCGCCCGCGTCTACTCGGCTGCGATCGACGTCTATACCGCCCCGCCGCACCGCCCGGGCTGCATGATCGTGGGCACCGCGGCCGTCGAATCGCCGACCTATCCCAGGATCGGCGAGGCGGCCGCCGAGCTTCTGTCGGCCATCGAGAAGAGCCTGGAGCGCGGCTTTGCCGCCAGCGACCTGCCAAAGAAGCCAGCGCCGGCGGCCCGCGCCCGCATGGCCGGCGCCATCATGTACGCCATCGCCATCCGCGCCCGGCTTGGCGCCAAAGCCGCCGATCTGAAGGCTTTTGCCAGCTCCATGGTGCCGACGATCTGCGCCTGACGTGGTATCATCGCCCCGATGACGACAGACGACCATCCCTGGGCCACAGGCTTCCGCTCGCTCGAGGAAGAGCACGACTACCGCCTCGACGAGGTCGACGGCCAGGTCCCCTCCTGGCTGCGCGGCACGCTGTACCACAACTGTCCGGCCCGCAACGCCATCGGCGGCAAGTGGTTCGCCCACTGGTTCGACGGCGACGGCATGATCTCGACGGTGCGCTTTGCCGACGACGGCCTGCACTTCCGCAACCGCTACGTCGCGACCGACAACTATCGCGACGAGACCCGGGCCCAGCGTGTCGTCAATCGCGGCTTCGGCAACGCGCGGCCGGGCGGCGTGCTGGGCAACGCCTTCCGCGAACCCGCCAACGTCTCCAACACCTCGGTGGTGGTCGAGGGCGACCGGCTGCTGTCGCTATGGGAAGGCGGCCCGCCCTATGCGATGGATCCCGCCACGCTCGCCACGCATGGCGTCGAGGATTTCGGCGGCAGGGTGAAGGCCTTCTCCGCCCATCCCAAGCGCGACCCCGACACCGGCGAGCTGTTCAACTTCGGCATCGACTACGGTGCCAAGTGCACCCTCACGCCCTACCGCCTGCACAAGGGCTCGCTGACCGCGCTCCCCACCATCACGCTGCCCTATGCCGTGATGAACCACGACTTCGTCCTGACCAAAAACCATCTCGTGTTCTGCATCGGCCCCATCCTGCAGTCGCCGCTGTCGTTCCTGCTCGGCTTCAAGAGCTTCGACGAGGGCCTGCACTGGGACGGCCGCAAGCCGACCCTGATCATGCTGGTGCCACGCAACGGCAACGACAAGCCGCGCATCATCGAGACCGACGCCTTCTTCCAGTTCCACTTCGCCAACGCCTACGAGGACGACGGCGCGGTAGTGATCGATGTCTGCCGCTATCCCGAGTACGCGACCGTCGGCGAAGCCGTGCGCAATTTCTGGAAGTCGGACTGGTCAGCCGAGGGCATGGCCTTCCTGACCCGGCTTGCCGTCGACCTCGCCACCGGCAAGGTCGCGAGCCGCACCTGGAACACCGACCGGGTCAATGAGTTTCCCGTCATCAACCCGGCCTACGTCGCCAAGCGGCATCGCTACGACTATTTCCTCAGCAACCCACCCGATCAGCCGCGCGGCCTGCAACAGCACCTTTCCAAGCTCGACGTCGAGACCGGCACGGTGACGCGCCATGATTTCGGGCCCGACGGCTATCCCGGCGAGCCCTACTTCATCGCCGCCCCCAACGGTGCGGAGGACGAGGGCGTCGTGGCCGTACAGGTCTTCGATGCCAAGCGCCAGCGCACCGACGTGGTGGGTCTGGATGCGCGTGACATCGCCGGCAAGCCGCTGTTCGTGGGACGGCTCCGCCACCACCTGCCGTTCTGCCTGCACGGGACCTTCACACCGCGGACTTTCGGCTAGCGCCTCGCGCCGCTGTCATGTGCACCCTCTACACCCTGCGCCTCTCCGCCTGGGAAGTCCGGAACCTGATGCGGCACTACACGCTGATCGGGCGGGAATGGGAGGAGGTCATCGGCGCGCGCAACGATGCGCTCGAGGTCTATCCCAACCATGAAGCGCCGGTCGTCACGGTGCGCGACAGCCAGCGCGTCCTCGAGACCATGCGCTGGGGCTTCCCGCCGCCGCCTGGCGTCGCCAGCAAGGCGCCCGTGGTCAATGTACGCAACACCAACAGCGCCTATTGGCGGCCCACGCTCGCCAACAAGGCCCAGCGCTGCGTCGTGCCGGCCACCGCCTTCGCCGAGCCCGACCGCAACACCAGCAAGCCGGTGGTGATCCGCTGGTTCCGGCGGACCGACGGCGAGCCGTTCTTCTTCGCCGGGCTGTGGCGCGAATGGCACGGCGACCGCGGCACTAAGGCCAAGCCCAACGTCGGCCGGCACAAGCTCTACTCCATCCTGACGACTGCCCCGAACGGCATCGTCGCGCCGATCCATGAGAAGGCGATGCCGGTCCTGCTGATGACGCCGGCCGACGTCGATGCCTGGCTAGAAGGCACACCTGCGGAAGCGCTTGGGCTGCAGAAGCCGGCGGCCGACAACGCCATCGTCATGGACCCGACGCTGGAGAAGAAGGCGGCGTGAGAGCGGCCCCGGATTGCGTCAACTTTACGGCAAGATCCTCGCCTGTTTTTCCACCCGCCGAAATCCCATGTTTCAGGCACGGGGCGTTCAACTCGTGTAATTAGAAGGTGTGGTCATGCCAGGCGTTACAGACGTAGAGCTCGCGGCCCGCTTGGTCGCGGCGCTCTACCATGGCACCGGCGGGCAACCGCGACTTTATCGCCGAATCGACGAGTGTGCCGCTGAGGCCGGTATCGACAACCCGGTCGACATCCAGCGCGCCTTGACCGCGGCCGCGCATACCGGGTTCGTCATGGTGCATATCGAGCAATCGCTGGCGATGCTCACGCCGCAGGGTCTCGATGCCGCGCGCTGGGGCTAGGACGTCGCCCTCGCTTGCATCCCCCTAAGGGCTGCGGCAAGTACTGCTCCAGGGGGGGCCATGCCGCTGACCTGGCACATCGATCACGAAGCGCGACGCGTGGACGTCACGGTCGAGGGCACCATGACGGCAGCCGACGTGCGCGACTATCTCGTGCAGATCGCCGATGCCGGCGCCATGCCCTATGCCAAGCTGTTCGATGCCTCCGAGGCGAAGGGGATCCTGTCGATCGACGAGCTCAAGAGCCTGGGATCGATGGTCCGCCAATTCGCCGTCGAAGGGCGCGCCGCCACCGGCCCGCTGGCGATCGTCGTCGCCCACTCGGGCCTGCAGCTGCAAGCGGCACAGTTTGCCGATTCGGCCGGTTCCAACCGGCCGCTGCAGATCTTCCGCAGCCGGGCCGAGGCCGAACGCTGGCTGCGCGATCAGCGCGATCGCTCTGCCCGACGGTAAGGGGCGCCGACAACACAGCAACCTTTGGCCGACCGCGCGTTACATCGCTGCTCACTCAACAAGCAGCGGAGGACTCTCGTGAGGACCATTGTTTCGATCGCCGCATCCGCGGTGCTCGGCGCCACTGCGCTGACCAGCGCGAGTTGGGCGGCGAGCGAGGCCGACTGCCAGGACATGTGGAAGAAGGCCGACGCCAACGCTGACGGCGTGCTCTCCGATCGTGAAGCGGTGCGCTATGTCGCCCTGATGCGCATCGGCAACCGTCCGGTCGCCGCGGAAGGCCGCATCACCCGGGCGGAGTTCATGGACGCCTGCAAGGCCGACATCTACCAGCCGCGCAAGACCGACGCCGGCGCGCCGCTGAAGGGCGCCAACAGCTTCACCGAGGGCCAGGCACGCGATCGCGCCATCGCCCACGGCGGCGTCGACAACGTTTCCGACCTCAAGAAGGACGACAACGGCATCTGGCGCGGCAAGGCCACGCAGGACGGCAAGAGCGTGGAGATCGCCGTCGACTACAAGGGCAACGTCGTCACGTCCCAGCAGTAACCCCCAATTCGCAGGAGATGACATGAAGACCGTATGCCGAGTCTATGACAGCTACGCGCAGGCGCGGGCGACTGTCGAGGCGCTGGAGAGAGCGGGCTACCGCGCCTCCGACATCAGCCTTTTGGCGAACAAGCACGTCAGCAAGGAGTACGCCGACGTCCAGGAGGTTTCCGATACCGCCAAGGGTGCGGGCATCGGCGGCGCGCTGGGCGGCGGTGCCGGGCTGCTGGCCGGCCTCGGCCTGCTGGCGATTCCCGGCCTGGGTCCGGTCGTGGCCGCCGGCTGGCTCGCCGCGACGGCGGTGGGCGCCGCGGCAGGCGCTACCGCCGGCGGGATCGTCGGCGCCCTGGTCGATGCCGGCGTCGATCGCGAGCACGCCGAGGTCTACTCCGAGGCGGTGCGCCGCGGCGGCACCATGGTGACGGCGCGGGTGCGCGACGAGGATAGCGGCCGCGTCGAGAGCATCATGGACAGCCAGCGGCCGATCGATCCGTTGGGCCGGCGGGAAGATTATCGCAAGACCGGATGGCAGACGTTCGATACCGCCGCGCCGCCCTACCAGCCGAGCCAGGCGGAGATCGACCGCATGCGGGCAAACTGGCCCGGGTGAGATCACCCGCCAGCCTCACCCGCCAGCCGCCTTCACCGCCATTCGCGCCACGATCCGACTGAACGGAACCGAGCGATCCACCAGGATCGCCGGTTCCTGATCGTGACCGGCCATGGAGGACACGATCTTGAGGCCGAGGCCGGCGCTCTCCGCGGCATCGAAGCGTGCGGGGAACCCGGCCCCCTCGTCGGACACCGCGATGGCCAGGGCAGTCGGCTCACGGACCACCGACACGGTGACGTTTCCTCTCCCGTGCTTCATCGCATTGGTGACCAGCTCGACGACGATCAATCCGAGATGCGTGAGATCGTCGGCCGACAGCGTCAAGGCCTCCGTCTCGAGAACCAGCCGCCGCTCGCCCGAGGACGGCAGCAGGAGCTTGAGGTCATCGAGCAGGCCCTGCAGGTACCGGCTGGCGTCGGCCGCCACCGGCGAGCCGCCACGATAGAGACGGCGATGCACTGCGGCGATGGCCAGCACCCGGGCCGCGGCATCCTCGATCGGGCCGCGAGCGCGAGGATCGCGCAGCGCCCGCAGCTGCAGTGTCAGCGCACCATGCACGAGCTGCAGGGAGTTGGTGACGCGATGATGGATCTCGCGGGCCAGGAGGTCCTTGTCGACCAGCAGGCGCTGGTTCTCGAGCAGCAACGCCTCCTTCTCGCGCAACATCGCGGACTTGGCATCCTCGCGCTCCCGGGCACGGATGGCCGCGGACAAGGTGTTTGCCAGGGCCTGAAGAAAGGCGAGATCGGACGTGCTGAACTCGTCGCGATTGGTGCTGTCGACCTCGAGCACGCCAAAGCGTTGGTCGTCGGTGACCAGGACGTTGATGGCGCTCCTGACGCCGTGGTCACGCAGGAGCTGTGGCGTCCGGAAGCGCGGCTCGCTGCCGAGGTCGTTGGCAAGGACGGGCTCGCCCGTGCAAAAGGCGTAGCCGGCCGGGCTCTCCTTGTCGCCGCCGATGCGGGCATGACCGACGACACCCGGTTTCCAGCCGGTGCCGGCCCGCACCAGGAATTCCCCTTCCGCCGGAAGGAACTGCAGAACCTTAGCCAGTCGCACCTGCAGACCGTTCGCCGCGGTACGACTGGCCTCGTCCAGGATCGCCTGAAGATCATCGCTTTCGAGCGCAAAGCAGCTGAACGCGGCAACCAGCTCCTGCTGCCGCAGCCTGAGACCGAGTTCGGCAGCCGACAGGTCTTCCGCCTGGATACGCGCTTGCATGTCGAACGTTCCCCTTCCCCCGCGCCACAGCCGGAAAAATCAATCCCGGCTGTCGGCCCCCGTGCCGTCCGGGGTGAGCCCAGCCCGGGCACCCACGATCACAATGGCGGCGATGGCGCCGCTTACCAGCGCCACCTGCGCCAGAAGCCCGAGAAGATCGGTGCCGAAGACAAGATCGATCAGGGCGGCGGGCAGAAGAAGCACGGCTGCGCCGATTGCGGCGGCTTCGCAGATCTGAGCGTAGCTGCGGGTCACGATGCCGAGCGTTTCACGCAACGAGAGGGTCACCCGACGCTCCAATGCCAATGCAGAGTGAATACAATGGCTACGTCCCGATATGGTTGCCGTGACGCGCGAACGTTGATGCTTTCGCGTGATCTGAATCACAACGCGATCTCAGCGCTTCAAGTCGCGACAGGCGTTGCTGAAGCGAGTGGAACACTAACGTACGAAACGGCGCGTCATCGCTTGGACACTCGGTGTGTGGACCGTTCCGTGGGATGGATGCTTCCCCCATGGATGAGGTCGACTGAATGGCGCAAGCGACCAGGCGAACCGCTCCCTTGCTCGCGCTCCTGCTAGCGAGCGTCGGATTGCTGATCGGCAGCGGCACCGCTTCCGCGCAGTCCAGGACCTATGCCTGGAAGGACATCGATTGCCGGCAGTCGCGCATCGCGGCCTGGCCCGGCTTGACGTGCCGGGCGACCGACGTCGTGACCAACGACAGCAGGATCGGGCAGTTTCGCCAATGGGCCGCCTTCGGTCGCGACGCCAAGGGCTACTACGTCCACATGTTCCTGTGGGAGGCCCGCAATGGATACTCCTATGTGTCGGCCGACGACACGACGGCGGACTTCGTGAGGTGGATGTTCGAGAACGGCAAGCAGGTGAGCGACGTCTCGCCGGTGAAGCGCATCAAGGACGCCGACTACGTGACCTTCCGCGACGACAAGGTCGGCAGGGCATGTGTCGGCTTTCGTCGCCTGGGCAGGTTCCAGCGCGGAGGATACGATCAGCTGAGCGGCGGCATTCTCTGCGCACGGCCAGGCCAGTCTCTCAGCGACAACGACATCGGCCTCTTTGTCGAGAGAGTGCGACTGCAACCCGCCGGCATGGACAAATCGCAATAGGGGCTGTGCAACAGCAGGCCGGGGCTACCGTTGATAGTCGTTCGCGTAAGAGTAGGTAGCCATGCCCACGCCCAAGGTGGAACTCATCCGGCAGGCGGAAAGCCTGCGCGACACCGCGGCCCGCGCCCGCCGACTTGCCGCCACCCTGCACCAAATGTCGGAGAAGGAAGACCTGGTGCGTTATGCCGCGGAACTGGACGCGCGCGCCCTGCAAATCGAAAGGCAGGCATCCGGCGACACGCCCGACGCCCACCCGGACAGCTGAGTTCATTCATCGAGGCTATGGTTCGCGGCGCGGGTCGAGCTCCTCGAGGCGCACCTTCGCCAGAGGAGCAAACGCGCCCTCGGGATAGCGCGCCAGATAGGCCGAGTACATTTCCGGGTTCGCGCTGTCCTTCACAGTATCCCAGAAGGCGAGCTCGACGGCGCTGACCTCGGGATCGGCCACAGCCGCTTCGGCGGCTGGCTGCAGCAACGCCTGCTGACGCGCTTCGGCGAGGGCAGCGAATGTTCCCCCGGGGTAGCGCTCCAGGTAGGCCGCGAACTCCGCGGGGTCCCGGCTTTCCTTGATCGATTCCCAGAAGGCCAGCTCCAACTCCGCCGCGTCGGCCGGCGGCAGGACAGGCTGCCGCAGTTCAGGCCCTTCGGATGAGGCGTGGTCGGCGGGCGGCGCCGAGGGATCGGCCGCACGTACGCGGAAAGCGCGGATCGGCTGGGCGATGTTCTTGACGCTCTGCTCGCCCAGATCGTCGAAGGCATAACGGCCCATCTTGCGCACGTGGTCGCGCACGCCGCGCGATATGCAGATGCCGCCGGCGTCGGCGAGCGATTCGAGCCTGGCGGCGATGTTCACGCCGTCGCCGAAGATGTCGCCGCCCTTGACCATGACGTCGCCGACATTGATGCCGATGCGGAAATAGAGGCGATGCTGCTCCGGCAACGCCTGGTTCGCCGCCGCCAGCGCCTCCTGGATCTTCGCCGCGCAATCCAGTGCATCGACGACGCTGGCGAACTCCGCCAGCACGCTGTCGCCCGCCGTGCCGGTAATGCGCCCATGATGGGAAGCGATCAGGTCGTCGACGATCAGGCGGTGCGCCGAGAGGATGGCAAGCGTCGCCGCCTCGTCGCGCTCCATGTGCCGACTGTAGCCTTCGACGTCGGCTGCGAGGATCGCGACGAGCTTGCGTTCGAGGCGTGGCGCTTCCAAACGGCAATCAGCGCCAGAACAGCGCGATCAGGATGATGACGGGAATGGGAACGCCGAGCAGCCACAGCAGGATGGAACGGCCCATGACGATAACTCCTGGTTGGTTCCCTGGAAGAACGCGGCAGCCGCCGCCTCGTTGCGGGCAACCGCGATCCGGGCCCGGCGTTGTTTATCGGACACCCACCGTGAGGAGTTTTTGCCATGGGCAGCACGAGCGACAAGATCAAAGGCGCCGTAAATGAGACCGCCGGCAAGGTGAAGAAGGGCATCGGCAAGGCAACCGACAACCCGGACCTCGAGGCGGAGGGCCATCTGCAGGAAGCCAAGGGCGATCTGCAGAAGGCCGCCGGCAAGGCGAAGGACGCCGTGAAGAAGGCGGTCGACGACCTTTAGCTATCCAATGCCGTCATGAGCAGAGGGCGCCGGGAGGCGCCCTTTGTCTGTCTATGGGCGAACGACGTGACGCAGGGGGCCGGCTTGCCGCATCGGCGCGAGGGTGCTCCGCCGCCCGCTCTTGCGCATGACGACATAGAGAAGAGGCGTCGCGACAAGAACCAGCGCCATCGCTCCACCGAACGCCTCACCGATCACGCGGGTGCTTTCGGCATTCGCACCGGGCGACGCCGCGGCCAGTCCGTGGAGCCAGATCCAGCTGCCCGCCAGGATCAGCTCCAGGATGGCAACGCCGACAATCATCCGTTTGACCTTGGGCATGGGTCCGCCTCCCCAGGCCTGTATAGGCAGTTTCCGTTTCTTCGCCGTATCGCGAGCTCGCGAACTCTGTGTCGTCGGTATCGTGCGATCGACGCGCGCTCAGGCTGTTGGCTGCACGGGCCGTCGCGCGAGCAGCGCCACGCCGGCTGCCATCGCGGCCAGAACGCCGAACAGGATCAGGGAACCGGTGTAGTTGCCGCTGGCATCGCGCAGCATGCCTGACGCAACCGGGCCCACGGCCTGGGCCAGGACCTGCAGCGAGAGCGCGACACCGCGGATGGCGCCATAGCTCTCGCGCCCGAAATAGTCGGCCCACGCCATGGGCAGCAGGGTCATGACGCCGCCGATGCCGAGGCCAAACAGGCCGGCGAACAGATACGCCGTTTCGACCGCATGGACGCCGATCAGGCCCAGGGTTCCCGACGCCAGCAGCACCGCCGCCACCGACATCACGTAGCGCAACGGCCAGCGCCGCGGCAGGAAGCCGATGCCGAAGCTCGCCACCGCCGACATCGCCGAGAAGAAGCTGATCACCGTGGCGGCGAGGATCGGCGAAAAGCCGCGTTCGATGAGGTGCGGCGCCTGGTGCAGGCTGACGCCGGCCTGCACGGGGAAGACCAGCACGGTGTAGAGCGACAGCAGCCAGAAAGCGCCCGTGCGCATGGCGTTGGCGCGGCTGAAGCGCGGCTCGGCGGAGGGCGGGGTCGCGCCGCCGGTGACGATGCGGTCGGGCTGCAGGCCGACATCCTCGGGCCGGCGCACGACGAACAGCCAGACCGGCAGGAAGCCCACGGCCAGCACGGTCGTGCCGATCGCCACCCAGCCATGGCGCCATCCGCCATCGCGCATGGCGAGCTGGGCGATGATCGGCAAGGCGACCAGCCCCGACATCTGCGCCAAGGTGGCGATCGAGGTGGCCCGCGCGCGGCGCGCCACGAACCAGTTGTTGAGCGCGCCGTAGAGGCCGAGGTCGAACGGCCCCGCCCACACCATGCGGGCGAAGACGAACAGCAGGTAGAAGACCAGCAGCGACTGGGTGAGCGACAGCGCCATGGTGGCGAGCCCGGTGCTCAGCACGGCAAGGCAGAGGATCAATCGCGCACCGCGACGGTCGAGCACCGGCCCGATCATCGGCGAGACGACGGCGGCCAGCACGCCGCCCAGCGACACCGCCCCCGCGATCTCGGTGCGCGACCACCCGAAGGCGTCGGTCATGGGCACGACGAACACCGACAGCGTCGCCACCGCCGGCCCCTGGCGCGCGAAGCCCGCGAGGCAGATGCAGGCCAGCACCACCCAGCCGTAGAAGAACGGCAGGCGCGGCACGAGCAGGCGGGGAAGAAGCGGCGGGCGCATCAGGCGCATCGCTCGCTACTATGGCAGCGCTTTTTTTTCGTCATCCCGAGCGGAGCGCCTGCCCTGAGCGAAGCCGAAGGGAAGCGCAGTCGAGGGACCTGTTCTTGTCGATGCATCAACGAAATAGGTCCCTCCACTCCGCCTCGCTTCGCTCGGCTCCGGTCGGGATGACGGGACTTGGAGCCGGGCGCCATTTTAATAACATAAGTTGTTTCTGCAATCAACTACTAAAGTATAGGCACCCGACGAAGGCGTCGAACCATCAGAATCCGAAGCTGCTCAGGCCCGGATGATCGTCGGGCCGGCGGCCGAGCGGCCAGCGGTACTTGCGGTCGGCTTCGGCGATGGGATGCTCGTTGATGCTGGCGAGGCGGCGCCGCATCAGGCCGTTGTCGGCGAACTCCCAGTTCTCGTTGCCGTAGGCGCGGAACCAGAAGCCGTTGTCGTCGTGGTATTCGTAGGCGAAGCGCACGGCGATGCGGTTGCCGGCGAAGGTCCACAGCTCCTTGATCAGGCGGTAGTCGAGCTCCTTCGCCCACTTGCGGCGCAGGAAGGCCTCGATCTCGGCGCGGCCCGCGATGAACTCGACGCGATTGCGCCACTTGCTGTCGGGCGTGTAGGCGAGCGCCACGCGCGCGGGATCGCGGCTGTTCCAGGCGTCCTCGGCCATGCGCACCTTCTGGATCGCCGTCTGCTCGGTGAAGGGCGGCAGCGGCGGCCGCGCCTCGCCCGTCGTCTCGGCTTGCGTCATGTCGACACTCTCCTCTCCACGAGCGCCCGCTCGATGCATTCGATCAGGCCAGCGAGGTCAGAAACTCCTCGGCCAAGCCTTTTGCCTTGCTGCGCCGATCAGAGTCCATGGCTGCGCGAATAGGCGCTTCGCTCCGGCGGTCGCCACTGCGACAGCAGTTCGGCGCGCGGACGATGGATCTCGACCTTGAGCGGATAGCACTTCGCCGCGTCGCTCGAGTGGCTGGCGCTGCAATCGCCGCCCGGACAGGCGGAGAGCGCGCCTAAAAGGTCGATCTCGGCGAAGAACTCGATGAAGTCGCCCGGCCGCACCGGGCTCGCCTTCATGAAGTACTGGTGCGTATCGCGGGTGAAGCCGGTGCACATGAAGACGTTCAGCACGTCGTGCACGTGGCTTTCGGCGGACACGCGCGACAGACCCTGGTGCGCGGCGAGCGCACGCGTCAGGTTGGAATGGCAGCAATGGTGATAGTCGGTGCCGGCCAGCAGGCGCTGTGTATAGGGATCGCAGCGCGTGCCGATGACATCGTGCACGCCGCCGCCGTCGGCATCCCATCCATACCAGTCGAGCGTGTCGTGGGTGATGGTGGCCATCGGCCGCAGGTTGGGCAGCGTGCTCCACAGCCGGTCGCCGGTGCTGACATGCGTGGCGTGCAGCGCCCGCGTCTTGCCGCTGAAGAAGCGCTCGGAAAGATCGTGCGCGTTCCACAAATTGAGGTCGCCGACCTGCGGACCTTCGATGCTGACGATGCGGAAGAAATGCCCGGCCGGTACCTCGAAGGTGCGAGCCTCGCGCGGCGGCACGATTGTTGCGGCGATCTCGGTCAAGCCCTGGCGGGCCGCTTCGTAGAACGGACGATCGTACGGCGGTACCTTGTCGACCGAATAGCAGACGATCGCCGGCGCCTTCCGGCGCTCGGCCGCATCGGCCGGCGCCGGATTGAGAGAAGAGGATGTCACGTCACGCTCCAACTATGCAGGAGAGCCGAGTAATGGAGACCATTCCCGCCCGCCGTGGCAAGGCCGCTCATCTCAAGCGCGGCCAATCGATCCGCATCGTCAACACGCACGGCGCACAGGTGGTCGACACCTGGGCCTTCACCGCGGGCATGCTGACCGAGTTCATGTCCATGGAGCACACGCGCGCCACCTTGACCAGCATGCGCCCCAAGGTCGGCGACGGGCTCTACACCAACCGCCGGCGCAAGATCCTGACCATGACCGAGGACACCAGCACGGGCGATCACGACACGCTGATGGCGGCGTGCGACAGCGAGCGTTACATCCTGCTGGGCGTGAAGGAGTATCACGACAACTGCACCGACAACCTGTTCGCCGCAATGCAGGCGCTGGGCCTGACGCCGCCGGAGTGCCCGAGCCCGCTCAACCTCTTCATGAACATTCCCTGGACGGCGGACGGCAAGCTCTCCTTCGACCCGCCGACGACCAAGCCCGGCGACTACGTCACGCTGCGCGCCGAGCTCGACTGCATCGTGGCGATGTCGGCCTGCCCGCAGGACATCTTGCCGATCAACGGGCAGACGGGGACGACGACGGAAGCGCATTACGAGATTGTGGGTTAGCTCATTGCTGGGAGCGCGCCACTCCGTGGCGCTCATGCGATGTTGAAGCACGAAGAAAGAGCGCCACGGAGTGGCGCGCTCCCGGCAATGAATAGGCATCAGCTGTGCCGGTCGGCCGTCGTGCGGCTGCGCCGGATCAGGGCGGCCAGCAGCGCCACGCCGATGGCGGCGCCGAGCACAAGGCCGATGTGGCGCCAGACCGACGCGGCCTTCGCGGCGAACCACGTCTTGATCTGCCGCCACCAGAAAGTGCGCGCGCCGTCGAAATCCGGATCGGGGCAGGTCTGGCCGAAATCCTTGGCCCACGCCTGGTAAGCGCCGTTGGCGATATAGCGGCGGTAGAAGCCGTCGGCCTTGGCCTGATCACCGTTCTGGATGGCATATGCCGCGGCCCAGCAGAGCGTCGCGGCATAGGCCTGCGACCGCTGCGGCAGGAGGTCGGCGGCCGCGGCCGCGCGATCGGCGGCGACGCCGCGATAGTGATACCTGCTGTCGGGCCGCGGGGCGCTGGCGGCAAAGCGGCTGGGTTCGTCCGGTCCCAGCAGGGCGCTCGGCGCCTTGCGCCAGCCGTTCGGGCTGGCCTGGCCGAAGCCATAGGCGTACATGCCCGCCAGCACCTGCTCGTCGGGCGGCCCTTCGGTGCCCATCAGCCCCATGCCCTGCTGGCGGCTCAGCGTCGCCAGCTGGAACAACGCTTCGGCGCGCGAGACCTTTTGCCATGGCCATTCGAACGACGGCGCGCGCGTCGCCTCGACAGCCGCCAGATAGTCGCGCGCATCGTCCTGGTTGGCCGTGTTGCCGTCGCGCTCCTGGGTCTTCTCGCTGGGCTGTGCCGGCGGGAAGTACGGGATCGCTTCACTCACCCGCCCGAGGCGGACCAGCCGGCGCGCCAGCAACGCCCGCAACGACGGCACCGGGTCGACCCAACCGCTCCGGGCAGCGTTGTCATCGTTCGCAGCCGGCGGGCGCGGCGGTGGCAGGCCGTCGACGAAGGCCTTGAGCTCGTCGACGGTGAGCACACGTTCGGCGACGTAGATCAGGTCGCCCCAGTAGGTCGTGGCAACGGGGAACAGCAGCTGCAACGACTGGCCGTACTCGCCCTGGCTCAGCCGCATGACCGCGAGCTCGCCGCGCAGGCGCAGGTCCGACTCTTCGTCGAGCGTGCGCTCGCCGCCTGGCTGGTTCGCCGCGAAAGCCGCCGTCCAGTCGCGCACGGCCGCCGCGCGATCGCCGCGCCGCAGGGCGAGCTTTGCCCGTACCCACAGGCCGAGCGGCTGGCTGGCGTTCGCGACCAGCCGTTCCGCCTGGTCGTAGCGGCCGGCCTGGTAGGCGAACGCCGCGAGGCGATCGAGATCGGGGCCAGGTGCGGGCGCCGGTTCCGACAGGACGGCCGCCATCACCCGGACGATGGCCGGGCGGGCCGCCGCGTCGGTTCCGTCATCCGGGCCGTAATAGTAGTAGCCGCGTTCCTGCGATGTGACGTAGGCGACGAGCAGACGACGGACCAGCGGATCGCTGACCGCGAGACCGAGTGTGCGCGGGTCGGCGGCGAGCCGCCGCGCCACCTCCCCGAGCGACAGCAGCGCCATCTTTGAGCCGCGTGACGCTTGCTCGGCATAGAGGCGAGCGGCATTGGCGATGAGCCGGGTGATCGCAGCGTCGTCAGGCTTGGCCTCGGGATCCGGCCATGGCGCCTCGACGAGGCCCGCCTCGAAGATGTCGATGCGCGCCTGCTCGCCCAGACTGGCGACGGCAAGGCCCATCGGATCGGGAGCGCCCGCCTCGGCGAGGCGGCGCGTTTCCTGGAAGGCGGCGCGCGCCGCCGCGAAGTCGCCGAGCTGCTGGTTGGTGCGCCCGATCATGTAGGCCGCGGCCACCGACCGGATGCGCCGCTGTTCGGGCGGCAGGCGCTCGATCGCCTGGAAGTAGCCCAGCGCCTCCTCATAGCGCGCGGCGCCGTACTCGGCGGCGCCGGCGAGATAGTCGCGCACCGCGGCCGGCAGGCCGATCGATGCCGCCCGCGCCGTCCCACCATCGTTCGCCTGCCGCGCGCGGTCCAGCCTTGCGACCACGTCGTCGAGGGTGGCGGGCTCCATCAAGTTGCGCCACGCGCCCGATTCGGCTTCCTGCCGCTCGACCGCGGCCGGTGCGACTTCCTCGGGCTTGTCGGGCTCGACGGCGCGCGGGCCACCGGCCGGCACCTTGACCAAGCGGCCGACCTCGAAGGCGAAGTTCAGCTCGACTCTGTCCGATACCGTGCGGTCGCGATTGCCCAGCAGCTGCCAGGGGAAGTCGGGACCGCAGGCGATCGCGGTGCCGACGCCGACGGCAGCCAGCAGCGATGCCAGGATGATCCTATTGAACGACATCGAGCTCCTTCCTCGGATCGGTGCAGCGCGCCCAGCCGATGACGCGGGTGCGATGGGCGCGCAGGCGCTCGCCCGCGGTCGCCTCGAGCATCAGCGGTCGCGTGTCGGCGACGCGATAGCCGTTGGCGCCATCGGCCATCTCGCAGGCGGGATCGAGCCGAACCATATGCGGCTGCAATGCGTCGACGTCGCCGTCGTTGGACACGGCGACGGTCCACAGGCCGGATCGCTCGGCCGGCATCAAGGCCGCCCTCACGCGGGCCGGTGGCAGGTCGCCTGCGACCACGGCGCGCCAGGTCGCCGGGCTCCACGCCCGGGCATCGGCGTCGGTCGGCAATCGGAACCAGACGATGCCCAAAAGATTGTCCGGCGCGACGCGCTGCAGGGTGCGCACGAATCCCAGGACCGCGTCGGGTGCCGCGCCGAGCACCTCGCCCTCGACGGCGCCGGCGAGCAGCGGCATCTCGCCCTCGACGCTGGCCAACCGGCCGTCGGGACGCCAGGTCACGCGCACGTCGTACGCCGGCAATGCCACCCGGAACGGGCGATGGATGCGGCGACCGAACGCGCGCACCCAGCGCTCGGCCTGGTCGGCGTCGAACAAGCCGCGGCGCGGGTCATTGACCGCATGGACCTGCAGGACGATCTCGTCGAGATCGCGGGTCAGACCATCGAGCTGCGTCGAATTCATCCAAGTCGGCAGCGCCGTGATGGAGAGCGCTGTCGACCGCGGCAGGCGTTTCCGGAGCTCGGCGAGGAAGCGCGCATAGGTCGGAAGCTTGGAGGTCGGACAGTCATAGTCGATCTCGACGCCACTCAGCGGCGCCGACGAAATGCGCGCCACGATCTGGTCGAGCAGTGCGGCCATGCGCTGCTCATCGAGCCGGCCATCGATGCGAATGACGCCGACGATCGGCCGCTGGGTCGACGCGATCTCCGGCCACGGCACCGCGACCGACGTCCACCGTCCGGCCTGGTCGCTTTCGGCGAGCAGGATGCGCCAGCTGCGGACGATGTCGGACGATTGCCGGGCGGCGGCGATGACAGGAGGCGTCCAGGCGCGTTGCCAGATGTAGGCGTCGTGCGGCAGCGGCTCGCTAAGGCCGCGCACCTGCGGCACCGACCCCGACAACCCGACAACACAAAGCAACAGCGCGGCCAGCAACCGCATGACTAGGCTTCCCCCGGAAACCATCGGCAGTCTACAGGGCGGCTGCCGGTTTGACAGTGGCCGATGCCATCCTCAGGCTCGGCAGGCTTACGATGCGGGGGAATTGCCATGTTCAGGACTTGCCTGGTTGCTGCGCTTTCGATCGCAGCGGCTTGCTCCGTGGCCTACGCACAGTCGGTGCAGTTCGAGGGCAACAGAGCCGTCGCCCAGAGCACCACCAAAGAGGCGGCCTGCGAGGCCGCGAGCGCCGCCGCCAAGAGCAAGTTTCCCGGCAGGTCCACAACGTCGTGCCAGTGCACCGTGGTAACTACGAGCGCGTGGAGCTGCTTCGTTAATGCTTATTGAGGCGAAGCCCTCCCTCCCCAGCGAAGCTGGGGAGGTGCCCGCGTAGCGGGCGGAGGGGTCATGAGCATCACGACTGGTGCTCATGACCCCTCTGCCCTCGTATGACGAGGGCACCTCCCCAGCTTCGCTGGGGAGGGAAGGTGTTGCCATCACGTCTCTCCTCGCCGAGGCCGGGGAGGTTTCCGGGCGTTTCCGGCGTTTCCGGCGGACTCATTTGTGATCAGAGCCGGATTGACCCACCACCGATTGGGGGGTCGGCCGCCATAGGACGGCACGCGATAGTCGACACGCTGTACGATCCCGGCATCGCGCAGGCGATAGAGCACCTGCTCGGTATCGCTGGCATTGACGGCGCGCCGCAAAGCTTCAACGCGGATGTCCTCACGCGAGACATCGGGGCGGCCCTGTTGCCGCAGCCAGCGCACAACCTGCCGCGCTTGGCGCTCGCGCTCGCTGACGACGGTGCGGTGGAACAACGCGCGGGCGTGGCCGCGGAAGTAATCCGACCACAGCCGCACCGCGCGCTCCATCTCCTCGGCGCCGATATGGCCCGGCGGCCCAGAGGGGCCGGTCTCGGACCAGGCGAGCAACTGGAGCACGCCCGCAAGCCGCGCCACCGTCCCGCGGCCCTTGCCAAGCCACGCCGTCTCCAGCCCTTCCCGCTCCTGCACGGCGGCCTCGCGCAGCTCGGCCGACAGACCGGTCAGGAATTCGTTCAGCACGCCGAGTCCGTGCTGATCGACCACAAGCTCGAGCGGATCGTCCGGCCGTCCGATCTTGCCGGCGATGCGGCGAAAGGCAGCCAAGGCGTCGGCATCGCGCGCGGGCTCGGTGGCGCCGATCGGCGCGTGCTCCGGCGGCGTCGGCCAGGCGAACAGGAAGCGGGCCGCCAGCGCCTCGGCCGTCAGCAGCTCGGGCACGCGATCGGCGGGCAGGGCGAGCAGCAGGCTGGCGGCGAAACGCTCGACATGGCGGGCGCCGAGCGACATCGGCTGCGCCGACCAGGCCTGCAGCCACGACGCGCGGCGCGTATCGATGGCGCCGGCCAGCCATTCCGCGGAGTCCTCGCCCCACACGACGACGCCGCGGGGATTGGCGATCACGGCATCGGCGACGGCGGCGAGCGCGGTGTTGGTCACCACCGACGCGGATGATTTGCCGTCGCCGGCCGTCCGCTCCGCCTCGATGACGCCGAGCAGCTCGCGCACCGACGCCATCGCCGGCGACTTGCCGCTGGATGGCGGTCCGACCAGGGCCTGCCACAACACCAGCGGCTCGACCCAGCGCGGCGCAATGCGGACCACGGCGCCAGCGCCGCCGAGACCGGCGACGGCTGCCAGCAATGACAGCGCGACGTAGTCGACGGGTGCGCCGGCTGAGCGAGCCGTGTCGCGGACCCAGTCGCGCCAGAAAGGCGATAGCAATTCTAATGGGAAAGCCGAAACCGCGAGTCGCGTACCTTCCAGAAAGGCGGCGTCGATCTCGCCCCACTCGCTGGGCGAGAACCAGGAAGCCTGCCCTATGTCACGCGGAAGGTAGCCGACCGAACGATGGATCGGTGGAACCGCACTCGCGCTGGCTGCATCGTCACTACGGGACATGTGATCGTCTTTCGATGACCTAGGTTTATAATTACTATAGTATATGGAACAAAGAGAGAACACAAGCCCCTGTTTGAGGCTATCCCATCGCGATATGAATCCTCGCCTTGGGCTACCATAGGTGGATGCTGCGCTTCTTCGTCCGAGCAATTGCGATCCTCGGCTCTCTATCGGGAACGCTACTTCTCTGGATGGGCCAGATAGGCCCTGATGACGCGGTATCGAACTACGCCAAATGGGCTAAGAAACTTGGCATCGAACCACCGCCGGAATGGCTCGTTAATCCGCGCGTTGACGCATGGGGTATCGCGGCCGGCGCCGCCTTGCTTCTAAGTGGGCTGGTTGCGGCCATTCTTTGGTACCGAGGTGCTCCGGACCGGCATCGCGCGCCACCGCCATCGAACCACGCAACTTTGCCAAGCGACGCTTCGCTGCCGCCCACGTCGCGAGCGACGGGCACGTTCGTTGGTACCAAGGTCGCAGGCGGCAGCGGGGAAAGTGGACCAGGCGGCCACGCAGAGATCAGTTCCACCGGCGATCTGGTCGTTATAGGGGGCGAAATAAGGGGCGGCGATGGAGGCCCCGGAGGCCCAGGAGGCAACGCCACCGCTCGTGCCGGAGACGCTCCGCCGCAAAAATTCCGGGGACAGAGAACGGTTCTGCCGGATTTGGCTCTTGTAGAGTTCGTCAATAAGCGAGATGCGAGCGATGCAGATGGTCACTTGGTGTTCGTGGCAACGCTGTTCGCCAAGCTAGAACAGAAGGCGGTGCTAAGTGAGATTTCCGTATGGGGTCGGAAGGACTGCCCTAGGGGACTGAAGGTCGCACCAGTTACGCCGATCCCGGCGAGCCACTGGGAGTCAGCGCATATCGACGTTGTCGAGTATCTAGAAGCTCCGCCAACGGGCGGTCGCACTCGGCCAACGGACGCAGGCAGTACCTACTACTCCGATCTTTATCTCAACCGAACGCAAGCAGATGAGATCTTTCCACCTTCGGCTTCCACGCCGAATTGGATCAATATGCGAGACGCATTCATACAGATTTGCAATCTGAAAGGTCTTAGTGACGAGACCGACCCCACTGCGGATCGCAGAGTCGACCTTTGGCCGCAGATCAGACAGAAAGCCAGGGACGGAGAGATACTTGTTCGTGGTCGTCCGATGGCGGCCGGTCGTTTCGATGACAGCGCCCCGTCAGAGGATATTCCAAGAGTGCACTGGCGTGACTTCGATTTTGAGCCGACTCGTTATATGCCCGACGTGGACGATAACGATGTAAGATTCGGGCAAACGATTCGGCAAAACACGAACAGCAACTATGTGAACTTCGATCGGTACTGTGACTTACACGTCAACAGTAGTGCGATAGCGCACATAGAGTGGAAGGCATGACGTTCGTGAGGTTTGGAGGAAGAACAAGCTAGGTTTAGGTCATGCTTGAAATAAACGCCGGAAAGCTAGGAGAGTTTTGCGACCGCTTATCCGAGCGTGTCGCGAGGAGGGGCTAGGCGGGCCATACGACGCACCAGGATTTCAACTGCCTCAGCGGCCGAGCTTGCCGGGTCATCGCCCCAAAATCCATCCGGCGCGCAAGCGGATCAGCAAGGTGATGCCAACTAGCAGCGATCGACAAAGGCCGCCAGCTCGGCGTTGAACCGCGGCGCATCCTCGCAGAATGGCGAATGCCCGCAATCGTCGAACCACGACGCCTTGGCGTGCGGGATCGCCGCCAACGTCGCCTTCGCGGCAGCGGGCAGCACCACGGTATCCTTGGCGCCGTGCGTCACCAGCACCGGCACGCGCACCTTGCCCAGCGCAGCAATGGTCTCGGCACGGTCGGTCGACCAACCCATGATCGCCCGCCGCACGAAAGCGGGCACGCGCGCGTTGTAGGCAAGCGCGCGGCGGAAGTCCGCCTCGCTTGGCTTCTTCGCGAAGCAGCCGGCGAGGAAGCCGACGACCTTGTCGATCTCCTCGCTCAGAGTCTGGCCCTCGGGCATCGGCTGCGGCGCGCCGGGGCCGCGGCAGGCCGGGTCCTCGACCACCAGGGAGGCGACGATGTAGATGCCGGCGAGGCGCGCATCGCCGTAATTGATCAGGTATTGCCGGATCACGCGGCCGCCCATCGACCAGCCGACCAGCACGGGCCGCTTGAGTCGCTTGGCCTCGAGCACGGCGGCAATGTCCTCGGCCCAGACGCGGCTGCCCTGGTAGGCGGCCGCCTCGCGCGGCTGGTCGGAGGCGCCGTGCCCGCGAAAGTCGAAGGCGACCAGGCGGTAGCGTTCGGCGAGCGAGCTGGTGAACTGCGGCTCGAAGCAGAGATGGCACTGCGCGAAGCCGTGCACGAGCACGACCTCCGGCCCGGCCGGATTGCCCCACTCGTAGACGGCGAGACGCGTACCGTCGCTTGCCGTGACGAAGCTCACGTCTTGGCGATGTTCCACAGCACCGTGACCGGCGCCTTCAGCCAGCCCTGCAGGTTGGCGCGCGCCGCGCCGGGGCCGTACCACTGGCCGAGCCAGCCGTACTGCGCGGTCTCGAGCGCGCGGTTCTGCACGGCCGCCGCCAGCGCCTTGGCCTTGGCCGGGTCGGTCTCGAGCGCGTAGGCGTTGCGCAGCTTCTCCATCTCGGGATCGTCGGGCCAGCCGAACCAGGCATTGGCGCCGTTGGCCACCGTGAAGTTGGCGGCGATCGGGTTCAGGATGTCGGCGGCGATGGCGTAGGTGTGGAAGGCGCTCCAGCCGCCCTTGTCGGCGGGATCCTTCTTGGTGCGGCGGGTGACCAGGGTCTGCCAATCCATCGACTGCATGTCGACCTTGAAGCCGCCCTGCTCCAGCAGCTGCTTGGTGACCGGCGCCATGTTGGTCAGCACCGGCAAGGTCGTCGACTGCATCAGCACCACCGGCGAGCCGTCGTAGCCGGCCTCCTTGAGGAGCGCCTTCGATTTTTCGAAGTCGGGCCTGGTCAGCAGCGGGCCCTGGATCTCGACGCCGTTGGGCGTGCCGCAGACGAAGGCGGCGGTACAGACCTTGTAGTACTCGGGCTCGCCGACGGTGGCCTTGAGATAGTCCTCCTGGCGCATGCAGTAGAGCGCGGCCAGGCGGATCTTGGGGTTGTCGAACGGCTTGGTCAGCCAGTTGAAGCGGATGACGAACTGCTGGCCGAGCGGGTTCCAGTTCACGACCTGCACGGCCTTGTCCTTCTTGAGGACCGGGATCAGGTCGTGCGGCACCTGCTCGATCATGTCGATCTCGCCCGCGATCAGCGCGTTCACCTGCTGCTGCGGGCCGGGCATGTCGACGAACTCGACGCGGTCGACCTTGGCGATCTTGCCGCCGGCCAGGCCGTTGGCGGGCTCAGGCCTTGGCTTGTACTTGGAGTCTTTGACGTAGACGTGCTTCTCGCCAGGCTTGGACTCGGCGTTGACGTAGATGAACGGACCGGAGCCGACTTGGGAGTCGATCTGCTTGAAGGGATCGGTGTCGGCGATGCGCTTGGGCATCATGAAGGGCACGTTCGAGCTCGGCTTGCCGATCGAATCGAGCACCAGGCCGTAGGGCTCCTTGAGCTTCAAGGTGAAGGTCTTGTCGTTCGTGGGCTTCAGCTCGGCGACGAAATCCATCAGCTTCTGGCCCATCGGATCGCGCGCGCCCCAGCGCTTCAGCGAGGAGACGCAATCCTCGGCCAGCACCGGCTTGCCGTCGTGCCATTCGAGCCCATCGCGCAGCGTGAAGGTCCACAGCGTCTTGTCGGGCGAGACCTCCCACTTGTCGACCATCTGCGGCTTCACCGCGTTGCTCTCGTCGGTCGAGAACAGCGTGTCGTAGATCATGTAGCCGTGGTCGCGCGTGACGTAGGCGGTGGTCCAGATCGGGTCGAGGATGGTGAGATTGCCGTTCTGCACGAAGCGAAGGGTCTTCTTTTCCTGGGCACCGGCGATGCGTGGCGCGAGCGCAAGGGCAGCGCCACCGGCCGTGAAGGCACGGCGATTGATCGTGGCCATAGGGTTTCCTCCGATGGGCGGGCCGCTTCCCGGGCCCGTTCACTCCCCGGCGAGACCCTGACAGGACGGTCGGGAGAGTCAAATCAAGCGGAGCGCGGACCTCCAGGCTCCGCTCATTGCCGGGAGCGCGGCACTCCAGTGCCGCTCATGGTCGTTGCGGTCAACGAAAATGCGCCACTGGAGTGGCGCGCTCCCGGCAAAGACGATGAGCATGAGCGGACTGGGTCGCGGTTTACCGCGACCTTGGAGGTCCGCGCTCCAATGGCTCCTACCCAACCGCCGCCAGGGCCTGGGTCAGGTCGGCGACCAGGTCGTCCGGGTGCTCGATGCCGACGGACAGGCGGATCGTCGTGTCGAGCACGCCGATGCGGGCGCGGACGTCGGCGGGGACGCCGGAATGGGTCATGGCGGCGGGGTGGCTGGCGAGCGATTCGGTGCCGCCGAGGCTGACGGCCAGCTTGAAGATCTGCAGCGCATTCAGGAAGGCGAAGGCGTCCTTCTGGCCGCCCTTGATGTCGAAGGAGAAGGTCGAGCCGGCGCCGGTGCATTGCCGGGCGTAGACCGCTTGCGCCGGCGAACCGGGCTCGAGGAAGCCGAGATAGTGGACCTTGTCGACCTTGGGATGGTCGCGCAGGAACTCGGCGACCAGCTTGGCATTGGCGTCGGCGCGCTGCATGCGGATGGCGAGCGTCTCCAGCGAGCGGCCCAGCATCCAGCAGGAATGCGGATCGAGCTGGGTGCCGATGCTGCCGCGCAGCGCCTTGATCGGATCGATGACGGCCTTCGAACCCAGCGTCGCACCGGCGATCAGGTCGGAGTGGCCGCCGACATACTTGGTGAGGGAGTAGACCGAGACGTCGGCGCCGTGCGCCAGCGGATGCTGGAACACCGGACCGAGCAGGGTGTTGTCGCAGGCCACGATGGGGCGGAAGTTCTGGGCGGTGCCGATCTCCTCGGCGATGCGGCGCACCAGCTGAATGTCGACCAGGGTGTTGGTCGGGTTGGCCGGCGTCTCGGTCATGATGATCGACACGCGGCCCTTGCCCTGCGCCTCGCGCGCGGCGGCGCGGATGGCGGTCTCGCTGACGCCGTCGACGAAGCCCACGGCGGCAATGCCGAAATTCGCCATCGTCTTCGCCAGCAGGGTCTCGGTGCCGCCATAGAGCGGCTGGGAATGCAGGATGACGTCGCCGGGACGGGCGAACGCCAGGATGGTCGTCGAGATCGCCGACATACCGGAGGAGAACACCAGGCAGTCCTCGGCGCCCTCGTAGACGCCCAGCCGATCCTCGACGATCTCGCTGTTGGGGTGGTTGAAGCGCGAATAGACGAGGCCGGCGCTGCTGCCCTGCGGCGGCTGGCGTCGGCCCGCGGTGTAGTCGAAGAAGTCGCGGCCTTCTTCGGCCGAGCCGAACACGAAGGTCGAAGTGAGAAACACCGGCGGCTTGACCGCGCCTTCGGACAAGGCGGGGTCGTAGCCGTAGCTCAGCATCAGGGTTTCGGGCTTCAGGACATGGTTGCCGATACGGGTCTTGGAGGGGCGCGGCGCGGGCATGGCGGTACTCCTGTGACGGGGGACTCCTGCTCAACAGGTTCCCTCATGCTCCTCTCCCCCGCTAGGGGGAGAGGCTGGGAGAGGGGGTTACATCCGTCGATTCCCCCTCTCCTAACCTCTCCCCCTAGCGGGGGAGAGGAACATGAAGGAAGACTATGACGAGGAAAGCGTTGCCTCAGGCGGCTCTTAATCCAATAAATTCGCCAGGCGTTGCTTCATCTGGTCGGCGACGTAGAGGGCCAGGGCCTGGATGGTCGAGGTCGGGTTCACGCCGCCGCCGGTGACGAACAGGCTGCCGTCGACGATGAAGAGGTTCTTCACGTCGTGGCAGCGGCCCCATTCGTTGGTCACCGAGCGCTCGGGATCGCTGCCCATGCGGCAGGTCCCCAACAAATGGCCGGGATAGTTGAGCGCGGTGCGCGAGCAGGAGATGCGGGTGGCGCCGGCCGCGGCGAGGATCTCCTCGGCGCGGGCGATGCCGTGCTCCATCATGCGCCGCGTGTTCTCGCCGATCGCGTAGTCGATCCTGGGTGCCGGGATGCCGTTGCTGTCCTTCAGCACCGGATCGAGGGTGACGCGGTTGTGCTCCTCCGGCAGGTCGTCGCAGGCAACGCCGATGCCGACACGATGGTCCAGCAGCTCGCGGTAGACGCGGTGATGATCGCGGCCCCACGGCAGGTGGCCCGACGCCGCGCCGACGATCGCCTGGGTCGCCGGGCCGACGCCGCGGCCGAACTGCAGCATGTAGCCGCGCACGAAATCGCGGCTGGGATCGGTTTCGTAGAACTCCTTGCTCCACAGGCAGGTGATCGGCCCGCGGGCGCCGTCCATCAGCTCGCCGACATAGCCCGACACGACCGGCCAGGGATGCAGCATCAAATTCTTGCCGACCAGACCCGACGAATTGGCGAGGCCGTTGGGGAACTTCGCCGAGGCCGAGTTCAGCAACAGGCGCGGCGTGCCCACCCCGTTGCAGGCCAGGATCACGACCTCGGCCGGCTGGAAGTGCTCGCGACCCTCGGCGTCGTAGTAGATCGCGCCGGCCGCCATGCCGTTCTGGTCGGTGGTGATCTCGCGCACCCGGCAGCGCGTGCGCAATTCGACGCCGGCGCGCAGCGCGAGCGGCCAGTAGGTGATGTCGGTGCTGGCCTTGGCGCCCTGGGCGCAGCCCGGCGTGCAGTAGCTGAGGTTGATGCAGGCGGCGCGGCCTTCGTAGTCGCGCGTGGCGATGGCGGTGTCGGAGGGCCACCAGTGCCAACCGAGGCGATTCATCGTCCGGGCATAGTGCGTGCCGGTGCGGCCGAGCGGGATCGGCGGCATCGGCGGATGGCGCGGCGGCCCGCCGGGATCGCCGGTCACGCCCGACGAGCCCATCATGCGGTCGTTCTCCTCGAAGAACGGCTCGAGCTTCCAGTAGTCGATCGGCCAGTCGTCGGCCACGCCGTCCAGGGTCTTCACCTTGAAATCGGACGGGTGCAGCCGCGGCCAGTGCGCGGTGAAGATCAGGGTGCCGCCGCCAACGCCGTTGAAGTTGGCGATCTTCATCGGCGAGTTGTCGTCGTTCACCGGATAGTCGGCGTCGCGGCCGCGGATGTTGGGGCTGATATGGAAGTCGCTGAAGCGGCGCGCCTCCCAGTCGCGCTCGCCGCTGGGGAACTCGGTCGACTTCATCCAGTCGCCCTGCTCCAGGCAGAGGATGCGCATCCTGGTTTCGGCCAGGCTCCAGGCCACCGCCGCGCCCGAGGCGCCCGAGCCGATGATCAGGACGTCGACCTTTTCGTTCATGTCACGCTTTCCGCCTCATACCTTGCGGTCGTCGCGCCAGAAAGGCGGCCGCTTGCGCACGACCTCGAGCAGCGACCAGTCGCCCTGCTCCACCTCGTGGCCCTTGGGGTACGGCGCCCGCGCCTCGAGCTTCAGCGCCAGCAGGACGCGATCGTCGCGGTAGTAGGCGCTGGCGATCACGCGCCCCAAGGTCATGATCGATGGCGCGCCGCCGGCATGGAAGCCGTTGATCAAGGCTTCACGCTTGTCGCGATCGAGGGCGCCGAACGCGCTGCCGGATCGGGCAGAGATCTCGGCCACCGCCTCGCGGACGTGCGGCAGGTCGCGGCCGATGGACTTCACGATATCCTCGAAGATGGCTGGATCGTCGGCACCCGGCATGCCGAACTCGGCGCTGGCCGGGATCATCGTTCCGGCGACGTCGCGGAGCGTATCGATGTCGATATCGGTGGCGGACATGACAACGGGTCTACACGAATGTGCTCGGGGCTGACAGAGTGAGCCTATGAGCCGACGCATCGTCATCTGCGGCGGCGGCGCAATCGGCGTCGCCATTGCCTGGTTCCTCAGCCGGCGCGGGGCGGTGCCCATCGTGGTCGAGCGCCATGCCGTGGCCGGCGCGGCCTCGGGCAAGTCGGGCGGATTCCTGGCGTTCGACTGGTGCCGCGGCACGGCGCTCGACCGGCTGGCGAGGCGCAGTTTCGAGCTGCACGCCGAGCTCGCCGAGGAACTCGGCAATCCGTGGGGGTATCGGCGGCTCGAGACCTATGCGGGATACGCTGCCGAGAACGAGGGCGACTCCGGGCCGGGTCAGCGGCCCTGGCTGTCCGACTCCGTCTCGCTGAGCGGCCAGCTTGGCTCGCCGCAGACGACGGCGTTGGTCGAGCCGTATGGCTTCACAACGGGCCTGATGCGAGCGGCCGAGACGCACGGCGCGGAGCTGCGCCACGGCACGGTCGCCGATCTGCTGCACGACAAGAGCGGCGCGGCGCGCGGCGTCGTGCTCGAGGACGGCGAGACGGTCGAGGGCGACGGCGTGGTGATCGCCATGGGGCCATGGTCGATCCTGGCGACGCGCTGGCTGCCGCTGCCCGCGGTGTACGGCTACAAGGGCCATAGCCTGATCTTCCGGACCGACGACGCCATTCCCGGCGAGGCGCTGTTCCTCGAATACCAGGAGGCGAGCGGCGAGGTTCTTACGCCCGAGCTGTTCCCGCGCGCCGACGGCACGACCTGGGTGTGCGCGGTGTCGAGCACGTCGCCGCTGCCGGTCGATCCGGCCAGCGTCATGGGCGACGAGGGCGCGCATGCGCGACTCGAGGCGATGTGCCGGACGATCTCTCCGGCGCTGGCCGCCGCGCCGATCACCGCACGCCAGGCCTGCTTCCGCCCCGTGACCGACGATGGCCTGCCGCTGATCGGCCGCGTGCCGGGCGTCGGGGGCGCCTATGTCGCGACGGGCCACAGCGTGTGGGGAATGCTGAATGCGCCGGCGACCGGCGAGGCGATGGCCGAGCTGATCCTCGACGGCGCCGCACGGCGGGTCAACCTGAGGCACTTCGATCCGGGGCGGCTGAAGGCATTCGACCCGGCGCGGCTGCGGGGTGCGTAGACTCGTGTCCGTTCATGAGTCTTTGCTGGGAGCGCGCCACTCCGTGGCGCTCATGGGTTGTGATCAACAAAAGATGCGCCACGGAGTGGCGCGCTCCCAGCAATGAGCCCTCTTAACGCCGCTTGACCGTGATCCCTGCCGCCTCGCGATCCCAGGTGCGCTCGGTCGTGCCGCGGTCGCGCAGCTTGTATTTCTGGATCTTGCCGTTCTCGGTCGTCGGCAGGGTGTCGACGAATTCGAGGAAGCGCGGCACGGCGAAGTACGGCATGCGCGTCTCGCAGAAGCGGATGATCGCCACCTCGTCGAGCGCACTGCCGGGCTGGCGCACGATGGCGGCCATCACCTCGTCCTCGGCGAGCTCGGAGCGCACGGGAAAAGCCGCGGCGGTGGCGATCTCGGGATGGCTCAGCAGGACCTGCTCGACCTCGAAGGAGGAGATGTTCTCGCCGCGCCGGCGGATCGCGTCCTTCAGGCGGTCGACGAACTTGTAGTAGCCGTCGGGCTCGCGGATGACGCGATCGCCGGTGTGGAACCAGAGATTGCGCCAGGCCTCGACCGTCTTCTCCGGCGTGCCGAAATAGCCGGTGGCGAAGGCGAACGGCGCCTCGGCGCGCAGCATCAGCTCGCCCGGCGTGCCGTCGGGGACCTCGTTGTCCTCGCCGTCGACCACGCGCGCGGCAAAGCCTTCGAACAGGCGGCCCATGGTGCCGGGCCGGCCCTCGCTGGCCGGCGAGCCGATCACGAAGTTGGTCTCGGTCGAGCCGTAGCCGTCGAGCAGGGCGATGCCGGTGCGTTTGGCGAACTCAGCATGGAAGTGGCCGGGGACGCCGGGCGCCAGAGCGATGCGCACCTTGTGGCTGCTTTCCTCCGGACTTTGCGGGCGCGACAGCAGGATCGGGACCATGGCGCCCAGGAGATACGTGACGGTGGCCTTGCGTGCCGCCAAGGTCGCGAAGAAGCCCGAGGCGGAAAAACGGCTTTCGAAGATCGCGGTCGCGCCGGCGAGCAGCGCCTGGAAGAAGGTGTTGAGGGCGTTGGTGTGGAACAATGGCAGCGGCGTGCAGAGCACGTCGCCCTCGACGACGCCCAGCAGGTGCGCGGTGTTGAGGCCCCACCAGAAGAACTGCGCGTGCGGGCAGCACACGCCCTTGGAGGGCCCGGTCGTGCCGGAGGTGTAGAGGATGGCGAGCGTGTCGCCGGGCCGCGTCGCCGCCGGCGCGATCGCCTCGCCGAGCGGCGGCAGCGACTTGGCGATCGCCGGCTGAGGCACATTGTCTCCCGCGCGATCGATGACCCAGATCGTCTCGACCTTCAGCGTCTCCAGCCCGACATGCTCCAGCGCACCGAGCAGCGCCGCCTCGATCACCAGCAGGCGGGCGCCGGAGTTCTCCAGCACGTGGCGCAGCTGCAGGCCGCGCGAGGCGGTGTTGATGGGCACCAGGATGGCGCCGCGCCAGGCGGCGCCCAGGAAGACGTCGATGAACTCCGGCCGGTTCTCGCAGATCAGCGCCACGCGATCGCCCGGCTCGATGCCGGCGGCCTGCAGCCGGCCGGCCGAGCGCGCCGCAAGGTCGACCGCCTCGGCGAACGTCCAGCTCCGGTCGCCGGACTGCACCAGCGTCTTGCCGGCGAATTTCTTCGCCTGCGCCTGCAGCATGACGGCGACGCTGCGGTCGGCGGGCGCGAAAACACGGCTCGCGTTCAAGGGTTCGCGAATGAGGGGTTCGCGAATGAGGGGTTCGCGCATGAGGTCAGGCCCGGCCGTGCAGGTCGATGTTCCGCTGCAGCAGGGTGAGATTCTGCAGCAGCTCGGACTGGGCCTCCGAACTCAGCTCGCCCAGGATCGACACCACCCACTCCTCGTGACGGCGCGCCATGCGCAGGAAATTGTCACGGCCCTTGCGGGTCAGCCGCACGATCGTGCTGCGACGGTCCTTGGGATCCTCGCGCCGCGTCACCAGGCCGCCGGCGGCGAGCTTGTCGACCAGGCCGGTGATGGCGCCGTTGGACACGATCAGCCGGCGCGACAGCTCGGACATGGTGAGCCCGTCGGGGAAGCGCTCGAGCTGGGACATCACGTCGAAGCGCGCCATCGAGGTCTTGAACTCCTTGCGCAGGCGCTGGCTCAGGATGCTCTCCATGCGCATCGAGCAGGAGATCATGCGCAGCCACAGCCGCAGCTCGAGATGGCCCCTGCCGTCGATCGGCGTCTCGCCGTTCATACGGTTGCTCATGGCAATTCCTTCAAATAACCAGCGTGCCGACGCTGGCACCGCCGCAGACATAGAGAACCTGACCGGTGACGAACGAGGACTCGTTCGACGCGAAGAACAGGACGGCGTTGGCGACGTCCTCCGGCCTGCCCAGCCGCTTCATGGGGATGGCGTTGGCCAGCGCCGTCTCGCGCTCGCTGCCGGCCGGCACGATCTCGTGGAACATGTGCGTGCCCTGGATCGGGCCCGGCGCCACCATGTTGACGGTGATGCCGTGCGGCGCCAGCTCCAGCGCCCAGGTGCGGCCCATGCCGATGATGCCGGCCTTGGTCGCCGAATAGGCGGTGCGGCCCTGCGCGCCCAGCGCCGCGCGCGAGGAGATCAGCACGATGCGGCCGAAGCCGGCGGCCTTCATGTTGGGCAGGGCGGCGGTAAGAAGAGTGAGCGGCGCGGCGAGATGGAGTTGCGCCAGCGCCGTTATGTCGGCGGCCTTGGCCTCGCCGAGCGGATTGGGGCGGATGACGCCGGCGTTGTGGACGATGTGCGTGACGCGATGCCGGCGGGCGACATCTTCGGCGACGGCGGCCGTGGCCTTGGCGTCGAACAGGTCGACGGCGCGGCTTTCCAGATGGGGATGCGACCAGTCGGGCTTCTCCAGCGCCAGCGACACGACGCGATAGCCGCGGTCGAGCATCGCGTGAGCGATGGCGGCGCCGATGCCGCCGCTCGCGCCGGTCACAATGGCGGTGGCCTCACTCACGCGGCACCAGCGCCAGCACGCGCAGCGGACTGCCCGAGCCGCGGCGGATCTTGAGCGGCGCGGCCAGGATCACCGAGCCGGTCGGCGGCAGCAGGTCGAGATTGGTGAGGCACTGCAGGCCGTAGCGGCCCTTGCCGTGCATGTAGTAGTGCGCGGGATAGGGCGGATTGAAATGGAAGGCCTGGCCGGCGTCGGTGCCGATGGTCTCGGTGCCGAGCCCGTGCACGTCGCGCTCCTCGACCAGGAAGCGCACGACCTCGGGCCCCGGTCCCGGCGTGTGCTGGCCATCCTCGTGCATGTTGACGTACTCGCGGCCGGCGCGCTTGGACCAGTCGGTGCGCAGCAGCACCCAGCTGCGCGCCGGGATGCGGCCGTGCTGCTTCTCCCACGCCGACACGTCGGCGACGGTGAGCTCGTAGTCGGGGTTCTCGGCGGATTGCTTCGAGATGTCGATGACCACGGCCGGGGCGATGAAGTCGCCGGGCGGGATCGTGTCGACCGAGTTGCGCGGCAGGTCCTTGCCCGAGATCCAGTGCACCGGGGCGTCGAAGTGCGTGCCGGTGTGCTCGCCCATGGAGATGTTGTTCCAGTACCAGGCGCCGCCGCGCTCGTCGTAGCGCGACACCTCCTCCATGCGGAAGGGCGCGCACTGGCCGAGCTCGGGCGGCATGACGATGGTGGGGAACTCGGGCGTCAGCGTGTGGGTGAGATCGACGACGTCGATGGCGCCGGAGGCGATGGCGCCGGCGAAGGCCGCCAAATCGGGAGAAGCCATGTCGGTGTTCCTGCTCATGATCCCAGCTCGCGCTCGAGCGCCTTGGGGCTGACGGCGAGGCGCGCGCGGATATCCTCGGCGATGTCGCCGACGAAGAGGTCTTCCAGGCCCTGCTGCAGCGCGCGCACGGTGGCGTTGGCCAGCGCCGAGGGCGCGACCTTGGGCGGCGGCACCGCCTGATACCATTCGGTCTCGAGCGGACCGAAGAAGACGTTCAGCACCTTGACGCCGCCCGGCCGCAGCTCGGCGCGCAGCGATTGCGCCGCCGAAAGACACGCCGCCTCGGTCGCCGAGAAGGCGCCGTAGGCCGGCCAGTTGGCGAGCGCATAGACCGACAGCAGGTTGACGAAGGCGGCGGCCGAGTTGACGCCGTCGGCGCCGCGCGCGCGCAGCACCGGGCCGAAGGCCTGAGCCAGCCGCGTCAGGCCGAAGTAGCGGATCTCGAGCTCCTCGCGCGCCACGGTGAGGCCCTTGCGCTCGATGATGCCGCCAGTGCGCACGTGCTCGGCCGTGTTGATCAGGATGTCGACGCGCGGGGCGTACTCGCCGGCGCATTCGTTGACCGAGATCGTGTCGGTGAGGTCGAGCGCCACGATCTCGACGCGCTCGAGCTTGCGCAGGCGCTCCTCGCCGGGGAACGGCTTCCAGGGATCGGCGACGCCGACGAAGACGACGCTGGCGCCGGCCGCCGAGCAGGCCTCGGCCAGCGCCTGGCCGACGGCGGTGCGGCCGTCGGTGATCAGCACGCGGCGGAACTTGGGATCGCAGGTGAGCTCGCGCCACTGCGGGTCGTCGGCCATGTTCGGGGTGTCCTCCATGGGCAGCGCCATGGCGATGGCCTGACCGGATTTGTCGAGCTTCAGGGCGAGGCGCGTGCGCTCGCCCTCGCGCAGGTCGCCGTGCAGATGGGCCACGATCGAGGGACCGGCATCGAGCTGCACGGTGCCGATGCGCCAGGGCATGCGCTCGCGGAAATAGACGTCGGTAGACGTCCGGATCGTCGTCTCGGCCAAAAGCGTGCCGCGATTGTCGACGTCGCGGAACGGCAGGCGCGCCGACAGGCAGCGCGGGCAGGCATCGCGCGGCGGATAGATCACGGCGGCGCAGTCGCTGCAGACCTGCAGGCGGAAGCGGCCTTCGGCGGCGGCCTCGGTGAGGCCGAGCGCGGTGCGGCTGCGCACGCCCTGCGGCAGCAAGGGCACGCGCGTCTTCTTGAGCGGATTCTTGCGCTTGGGGCGGACCAGCGGCTCGGTCATGCGGTGCCTCTCGCCAGCAGCGCCGCACCGCTCGCCAGTCCGCGATCGTAGGTGATCATGCCGAAGCCGGAGACCACGCCGATCTTTGCGTCCGGCACCGATGCGCCAAGTGTCTCTCCCGTCAGCTGGCGGACCGCTTCGACCAGGCCCAGGAAGCCGCCGGCCGCGCCCGCCTGGCCGACCGACAGCTGGCCGCCCGAGACGTTGTGCGGGAAGCTGCCGTCGGCGGTCAGCGTGTGCGAGCGCACGAACGCGGGCCCCTCGCCCTTGGCGCAGAAGCCCAGGTCCTCCATTTGCATCATGCAGATCACCGGATAGTCGTCGTAGGTCTGCACGAAGTCGACGTCGTCCGCGGTGACGCCGGCCATGGCGTAGAACTCGTCGATGTCGAGCGCCCAGCCGCCGCGGTACTGGATGGGATCCTCGGGGAAGGCGTTGTGCCGCTCGATGGTTGAAAGCAGGCGCGCGCTCTTCAGGCCCTGCGAACGCGCCACGTCCTCGCGGCAGACCAGGAACGCTTCGGCGCCGGCGCAGGGCATGACGCAGTCGAACAGATGGATGGGATCGGAGATGGCGCGGGCGCCGAGATAGTCGTCGAGCGTCAGCTTCCTCTTCATCAAGGCGTGCGGGAACTTCAGCGCATTGTCGCGCTGGGCGACGCAGATCTTGCCGAAATCCTCGCGCGTGGCGCCATAGTGCTTCATGTAGTTGCGCGTGATCAGCGCGAAGCCGGAGTTGGGGCCGCCCGAGCCGTAGGGATAGACGGCGTCCTGGGCGAAGCGCGAGAAGGTCGAGAGCATGCGGCGGAAGGAATCGACCTGGTTGGTGTCGCCGGCGACGCAGACCACGAACTCGGCATCGCCGCACTGCACGGCCCGCGCCGCGCGACGCAACGCCACGACGCCGCTGGCGCCGCCCAGCGGCACGTGATCGAGCCAGCGCGGCGACAGGCCAAGATGCTGGGTCAGGCCGATCGCGGTGTCGGGGCCGACGGTGAAGCTCGACAGCGACAGGCCGTCGATGTCGGCGCTCTCGAGCCCCGCTTTCTTGACGACCTCGCGCACGGCGCGGCCGACCCACCAATGCGCCGTGTTGGTCGAATAGCGCCGGTAAGGCACCGTGACGGGCGCGGTGACGACGATGCCGTCGTAGGGTTGTCTTGGCGCTCTCATGGGCGACCACCCACCGCCTCACCCTGAGGAGCGCCCGCAGGGCGCGTCTCGAATGCGCGCGGTAATCCGCGCGTGGGTGGGCAATACCACGGGCGGTTCCCACCCTTCGAGACGCCGCGCTGCGCGCGGCTCCTCAGGGTGAGGCAATTGGTGGGGCCGCTGTTCGCCATGACGACCGCTCAAACAAACAGCTGGATGCTGCCCAGCGCCGCATCGCAATTGACGAGATCGACGCGCTTCAGGCGGATCCTGAGCGCATTGTCGACCACGGTGAGATGATGCGTCGCCCATGCCGCGTAGAGCGTCTGCTCGTCGGCGCGGCTTTCGACGTAGTGCAGGGGCGTCCAGGTCACGTAGTGCTTGTCGCCATCGTCGCGCGCGTCGACCTGCGGCTGTTGCAGCACGTGATGGCAGCGGCTCTTCGGGCTCTGGCTGTAGGTCGCCTTGCCCTTGAGGCGATCGACGCGGATCCGGAGCAGCAGCTTGTCCTCGTACATCAGCGACGTCGTGAGCCGGGGATCGGTCTGGCCGCTTTCGAGCGGCATCCAGTAGTGGCCGTCCTCGGTGAAGAGATTTAGCCAGTCGTCGAGGCGATGCTGGTCCAAGAGCCGCGCCTCGCCGACGACGAAATCGATCAGCTGCTGGTCGGTCGGAACGAACGCCATCGTCGTCACGCGCCCATGGTCATGAACTTGGTCCAGGCGCGGAACTGGTTGCGCATCTGCCCTTCCGACGTGCCGTCGGTCACGACGTTGCGCTGCCCCGGCTCGTCGGCCGAGTAGAGGCGCTGCACGTTCACCCATTCGTTGCCGTTGCCGGCCAGGCCCGCCTGGGCGCGCTCGTAGACTTCGAGATCGTCGTGACCGACGATCGAGGTCGGGGCATTGACCAGCCGGTTGTACATCACCGTGCGCTCCAGCAGCATGTCGGGCGCGCCAACCAGCCGGAACGCCCAGGATTCGACCAGCGTCTTGTTGGCGGCGATCGGCTTGAAGAGGCGCAGAAGCTGGATCGGCCCCTTCACCGTGACGTTGGGGAAATAGACCGTGTTGTGGCGGTTCTCGCCCAGGATCGCCCGGGCCCGCTCCTCGCCGTAGGCCGCTTTCATCTGCTCGAAGTATCCCGGCACGGCCGAATAGTCGGAATGGATGGAATGCGACACGCCGGTGTGGCCGTGGCCGTTGTCCCAGACGCGGATGCCCATGGTCTGGAAGAAGTCGTAGGGGCTGGCGAACGGCGCATAGATCTCGACGACCATCGGCTTCTTGGCGCCGGCCGGCGCCGACTTCCAGACATCGACCGCCGTGCCGGCCGAGGACTGATGGGCGATCATCGGATGGCAAGTGTCGGTCAGATTGTCGACCAGCATCTTCCAGTTGCAGTCGTGCTTGTAGCGCAGCGCGCCGCCTGCGACCTCGAGCTTCCCGACGGGCGAGCGGTCGATCATGTTGTCGAGGCTGCTCAGCGATTCGCCGAAGAACTCGTCGAAGCCCAGCCCGACGTCCGAAAGCTTGCCGAAGACGAAGCCGCGATAATTGTGGACGTGGCGCACCGGGGTCAGGCCGCGCGCGCCGTGGCTGTCGGCGAAGCCGGTGTTGTCATAGCCGCTCTTCAGCGGGATGCCGGCCAGGCTGCCGTCGAGGCGGAAGGTCCAGGCGTGGTAGGGGCAGCGAAAGAAGCGGCCGGTGTTGCCGCAGGCCTCGCCGGTCAGCCGCGTGCCCTTGTGCGGGCAGCGATTGTAGAAGACGCTGACCTTGTCCTCGGCGCTGCGCACCATGACGACGGGCTGGGTGCCGATGGTGGTGGCATAGTAGTCGCCGAGCTTGGGCACCTGGCTCTCATGGCCGACATAGACCCAGGTGTTGGCGAAGAGATGCTCCATCTCCAGCTCGAACAGCTCCTGGTCGAGATAGAGGTCGCGATGGACCTCGGTCTCGCGCACCAGCGCCGAGATCGCCTGCCGGTTGCCGCGGTACTTTCCTGGATTCTGGCCGATCATAGGAAGCTCTCGATTGTCTTGATGGTGTCGTCGAGCGCGCGGCCCTCGGCATCGGCCAGCGCGGCCTGCCGCAGGCGGCGCATCCAGTCGGCGGCATCGGCACGGCCTTCGAGCCGCGCCGCCATCACCATCAGGCGCGAGAACCGTCCCTCGCCGCGGTCGTGCGTGTCCGAATAGCCTTTGACCAGCCGGCGCGCCTCGAGGATTTCCACGCCGAGCGGCACGTCGCGCTGCGCGGCTTTCAATGCCTGGTCGAGCCAGCCCTGCAGGTGCGCCGTCTCGCGCTGATGGCGCAAGGTGCCGCGCCGGAAACGCCTGAAGCCGGCGAGAAAGTACAGCGGCAGGAACCAACCAATCGTGCCGGTCTGCACCCGCCGGCCGCGATCAATCAGCCGGCGCAACGGGCCGGGATGGGCCTCGATCCAGCGACCGAGCCCGGCGGGCAAGGTGCCGCAGACCTCCTCCAGGCGGGGATGCATGAATTCGGTGGCGTAGACGATCTGGTCGGGCCGGGCGGCCACTTCCGCGCGCACGCGGTCGAAGCGGCTGCCGCGAGTCTTGAGGTCGGCGACGCGGATCACGTCGTCATAGGCCATGGCGCGGGCGATCTGCTTGGCCGCGGCCTCGGTCAGCGCTCCCTTGTCGATATCGGCGAACGGCTTCAGGCGGTCGAGGTACTCTGCGCCATAGGCCACGTCCTGGAAATCGACGACGCGCGCGAGGCCGGCCGCAATCATGCGATGCGCCGCCTGCGGGAAGTCGCGGCGCACGCGCTCGACAAGCGCGTCGTAGGCTGCATCGCCGATGGTCTGCAGCTCGGGGAAATGTTTTAGCGTGGCACCGGTGCGAGGGGGTGGCGGAGTCGGCGTGCGCCGCTCGGCGATCGCCGCGTCATAGGCGCGGCCAAAGGCCCGCAGGCTCGCTTCGACGCCGAGGCCGGCTTCGCGGATCGCAGCTTCGTAGGCCTCGCGCGGAAAGGGCAGCGCGCCCGAGGCCGCGAGCGCGCCGAACAGGGCGGCCGAGATCACGCTCTCGCTCTGCTCGGCGATGGCCGCCATGTCGAAGGCGAGGAACTGCTTGGCCGACGCGCGCGCCGCCTCATAGACCTTGGCCGGATCGCCGGCGCCGTCGCCGGGCACGATCTTCTCGCTCACGGCATAGGCGCGGTGCGACGAGGCAATGAGGGTCGTGCGATCGGCCGAGACCAGGCCGCGCTGCATGGCGCGACCGGCCTCCATCAGCTCGGCGCCGATCACGATGTCGACCTCGCCCGGGACCGGCATCAGCGACAGGACGGGACGGCGGCCCGACCCGTCCGAGGCGATGATCTCGACATAGTAGACCGTGGCGCCGGTGCGCTGGGCGACGCCCGGCACCGAGGTCGATTGCGCCAGCCAGCCCTGGGCCTCGGCCAGCGCCACGATCCAGTCGACCAGCACCCCGCCGCCCTGCCCGCCCATCGCCATCACGGCGATGGCGATCGGCCGGCGCGTGTCGAGGCGCGAGGCGCTGACGGTCGTGGCGACGGTGTCCATGTCAGGCAAGCCGCAGCCGACGGCTGGCGCGCCGGCGCTGCAGGAAGCTGATGACGGCCGCGCGCAGCGACGCCAGCGCGCGATCCCAGCGGCTGGGATTGATGATGATGTCGGCGCGATAGAACGACGGACACAGCACGGCCGCTTCCGCGACCTCGCCGCAATTGCCGCAGCCGACGCAGGAATTGTCGATCGCCGCCACCGGATCGTCCTTCAGGGGATCGGACGCCTGCTTGACCGACAGCGAGGGGCAGCCCGAGAGGCGGATGCAGGCGTGATCGCCGGTGCAGACATCCTCGTCGACGCCGAAGCGTTGCCGGACCATGCGCTCGCCCGCCTTCACGGCCTTGTTGAACAGCGGCCGCTCGCGGCGCTGACGGTTCAGCATGCATTCGGACGAGGCGACGATGACCTTGGGACCGGGCTCCTCTGTAGTCAGCGCCTCTTTCAGGGTGTCGCGAAGGCGGGCGACATCGTAGGTGCGATCGATCTCGCGCACCCAGCCGACGCCCAGCCCCTTCACCGCCGCCGAGATCGGATGCCGGGTCGAGCGCGAGCGGTTGTTGGCACGCGAGGACGGCAGGTCCTGGCCGCCGGTCGCCGACGAATAGAAGTTGTCGACGATCATCACCACGCCGTTGCTCTTGTTGAACACGGCGTTGCCGATGCCCGACGTAAGTCCGTTATGCCAGAAGCCGCCATCGCCCATCATGGCGATCGAGCGCTTGCCCGCCTTGACGTTGAAGGCCGAGGCCGAGGCCGGCCCCAGGCCATAGCCCATGGTGGTCGTGCCGATGTTGAAGGGCGGCATGATCGAGAACAGGTGGCAGCCGATATCGGCGGCGACGTGGTGCGGCCCCAGCTCGCGCTCGACCAGCTTCATGGCAGCGAAGATCGGCCGCTCGGGACAGCCGGTGCAGAAGCCCGGCGGCCGCGGCGGCACGACCTCGGCCAGCGCCTTGGCGTGCTTCTCTTCCAGCGCCGGCGATGCATTGCTGGCGCGCACCGCGGGCGCAAGAAAGTCCGGCACCCATTGCCGCACGAAGGCGCCGATGGCGTCGCCCATGACCGCGGCCGTGTATTCGCCGGCCATGGGGAACAGATCCTTGCCGGAGAGCGGCGTGTGAATGCCGGCCTGACGCAGGATCTTGGACAGCGCCTGCTCGATGAAGTCGGGCTGTCCCTCCTCGACCAGCAGCACGGCGCGCTTGTCGCGGCAGAACTCGGCGACCTCGTCGGGCACCAGGGGATAGGTGACGTTCAGCACGTAGAGCGGGATGCGGCTGGTGCCCCAGACGTCGGCCAGGCCCAGCCCCTGCAGAGCGCGCAGCGTGCCGTTGTACATGCCGCCCTGCACGATGATGCCGACATCGCCGATGTCGCCCGGCACGAACTCGTTCATGCCGCGGTCCTTGATGAACTTCACGGCAGCCGGCCAGCGCTTCTCGATCTTCTCCTTCTCGTGCACGTAGGAGGCGGGCGGCAGCACGACGCGGTTGGTGTCGCGCCGCGGCGCCTCCAGCGCGTCCTTGACGCTCATCGTCGGCGGCTGGTTGTTGCGGGTGCGGAAGCTGCCGCGCACATGGCAGGCGCGGATGCGCACTTCCAGCATGACCGGCGTGTTCGACGCCTCGGAAAGCTCGAAACCCAGCTCGACCGAGCGCACGATGCTCTCGACGTCGGGCTTGGGATCGAGCAGCCAGATCTGCGATTTCATGGCGTAGGCGTGGCTGCGCTCCTGCATGATCGAGGAGCCTTCGCCGTAATCCTCGCCGACGATGATCAGCGCGCCGCCGGTGACGCCGCCCGAGGCCAGGTTGGCGAGCGCATCCGACGCCACGTTGGTGCCGACCGGCGACTTGAAGGTGACGGCGCCGCGGATGGGATACATGACCGAGGCGGCGAGCGTCGCCGCCGCGGCCGCCTCGCTGGCGCTGTTCTCGAAATGCACGCCGAGCTCGCCCAGGATGTCCTGCGCGTCGGCCAGCACGTCCATCAGATGGGAGATCGGCGCGCCCTGATAGCCCGCGACGTAGCCGACGCCCGACTGCAGCAGCGCCTTGGCGATGGCGAGAATGCCCTCGCCGCGGAACTCCTGCCCGTCGCCGAGCCGGAGGTCCTCGACTTCCTTCGCGAAAGATCGTTCGGCCATGGCTGATCCCGTCGCTGCGATTGCGCGATATTTAAGAGTTGAAGCTTTTGCCTGTCAATCTGGCGCGGCCAGTCTTGACTCTCGCTTTCGAGAAACTTTAGGATTGAAATATCTCGGGAGGTCCCGTGTCAGGAAAGCGTCGACAGGAACCGGTCGATCGCGTCGGCGAAGGCCTGCGGCATCTGGTCGGGCAACGGCACCATGCCGCCCTCCATTTCGATCAATCGACTGCCGGCGATGGCGGCGGCGACCTTGGACGCGTGCGGATAGGCGTGCGGATCGGCCGTCGGCGCGATCACCAGGGTCGGGCAGCGCACGGCGGCAAGGCGCGGCTCCATGACGTAGCGGCCGACGACGCGATGGCCTTCGGCGGCGCGCGGGCCTGCCTTCAGGGCGTCCGCCATGAAGCGATGCAGGAGATCGGGGCGATTCTCAGGATAGAAGGGTTTGCGGCGGCCCCACAGCTCGGCGAGATGCAGGCCGTCGGCATGCGTCTCGACGTCGTCGATAATCCGACGGGTGTGCTCGGCCTTGCGCCGGGCCTCGTCGACGTAAGGCGACGCCGACAGGACCAGCGCCGCGACGCGCTCGGGATGGAGCGCCGCCATCTCGATGGCGATCGCCGCTCCCGTGTGATGGCCGACGATCACGGCGCGGTCGTGGCCGAGCGCCGACAGCAGCTGGTGCGCCGCCTTGGCCCACGCCTCGATCGACTCCTGGCCGTCGGGCAGCGGATCGGAATCGCCAAAACCCAGCGTGTCCATGGCGATCGCACGGTATTTGCTTGCCAGCAGCGGCAGGACCTCGCGGTATTCGTCCCAGGAGCGCGGGGTCTGGTGCAGCAGCAGGATGGGTTGGCCGGCGCCGCAGGCCGCGACATGGACGCGGCCGGAGGCAAGGGTAACGAAGGATCTTTCAATCGCGGGTGTCGTCACGGGGAAGGCTTGAGAACTTGAGGAGAGGGCAATGAAGCATAGCATCATCGCGGCGACTGTCGTCGCTGCATCGTTGGCGGCGGGGGCGGCGCGGGCCGAGATCACCGTCGGCTTCGTGACGTCGCAGAGCGGGCCGGGCTCGTCGATCGGCGTTCTCTACGACCGCGGCATGAAGGCGGCGCTGGAATACGCCTCGAGCGTGGGCGAGGAGAAGGTGAAGCTGATCCAGCTCGACGACAGCTCCGATCCCTCGACCGCGACCCGCAACGCCCGCAAGCTCGTCGAGGAGAACAAGGTCGACCTGATGATCGGCACGGCGACCGCCGCCTCCACGAGCGCCATGGTTGCCGTCGCCAACGAGCTCAAGGTGCCGTTCATCGCCATCTCGCCCATCACGGTGGCGGCGAACGATGCCGGCGACCGCTGGGCGATCGTCATGCCGCAGCCGCCCAGCCTGATGGTCAAGGTCGTGGTCGACCGCATGAAGCGCGATAGCGTGAAGCAGTTCGCCTATATCGGCTTCTCCGACGCCTGGGGCGACCTGGTCTATAACGGCGCGCAAAAGCCGGCCGAGGCGGATGGGCTGAAGATCCTCACCAACGAGCGCTATGCGCGCACCGACACCTCGGTGACGGGCCAGGTGCTGAAGATGATGGCGGCCAAGCCAGATGCGGTCCTGCTGGGCGGGGCGGCGACCCAGGGCGCATTGCCGGCGCTGGCGCTGGCCGAGCGCGGCTACAAGGGGCCACTTTATGGCACGCCGGCACTGCTCAACACCGACTTCATCCGTGTCGGCGGCAAGGCGGTCGAGGGCGTGCTGGTGTCGGCCGGGCCGGTGATCGTGGCCGAGCAGCTGCCCGACGATCACTTCAGCAAGAAGATCTCGATGGCCTTCCGCGAGGCCTACCAGAAGGCCAACGGCATGGCGACCAGCGACGGCTTCTCGGCCTATTCGTTCGATGCCTGGCTGGTGTTCCTCGACGCCGCCAAGCGGGCGCTGGCCACGGGCGCCAAGCCCGGCACGCCGGAGTTCCGGGTGGCACTGAAGAACGCGATCTTCAGCACCAAGGACCTCGTCGGCACGCACGCCATCTACAACTACAAGCCCGGCGACAGCTACGGCGTCGACGAGCGCAGCCTGGTGCTGGTGCGCCTGGTGAACGGCCAGTGGAAGTACGCGCCGTAACATGAACGGTGAGATAGCGGCGATCCTGGCGATGGACGGTATCGCCAGCGGGGCGATCTATGTCCTGATCGGGCTGGGGCTGGTGCTGATCTTCGCGGTGACGCGGGTGATCTTCGTGCCCTTTGGCGACATCGCCGCTTTCACCGCCTTGAGCCTGGCCTCGCTCGAGAGCGGCGTCAGGCCGGGCACGGTCGGCCTGGTGGCCGTGCTCGCCGTGCTGGCGACGCTGATCGAGGGAGCGGCGCTCATCCGCCTGGGCGCGTTCCATCGGCTGCCGCGCGCGGTCTTCTTCTACCTCGTCCTGCCATTGCTGCCGGCGGCGGCGGTCTGGTTCCTGGCCGGCGCCGATTTGTCGATGCCGATCAGGATCGCGCTGTCGCTCGCCCTGGTACTGCCGATCGCTCCCCTACTGGATCGCATCGTGTTCCGGCCGATCGCCGACGCCTCGGTCCTGCTGCTGCTCACCGTGGCGGTGGCGCTCCATTTCGCGCTGTCGGGACTCGGCCTGATGTTCTTCGGGCCCGAGGGCGTGCGCACCAAGCCGCTGACCGATGCCGTGTTCGACGTCGCCGGCCTCGTCGTCAATGGCCAGATGCTGCTGATCCTGACGGCATCGATCGTGTTCTGCGGCCTCTTGTTCCTCTATTTCGAGTTCACCATCCAGGGCAAGGCGCTGCGGGCCACGGCGGTCAACCGCGTCGGCGCCCGCCTGGTCGGCATCCGGCCGACCTCGACCGGCACCATTGCCTACCTGCTGGCCTCGCTGCTGGCCGGCATCTCCGGCGTGCTGATCGCGCCGGTGACGACCATCTTCTACGATTCGGGCTTCCTGCTCGGGCTGAAGGCCTTCGTCGGCGCCATCATCGGCGCCATGGTGAGCTATCCCGTGACGGCGCTGGGCGCGGTCATGGTCGGGCTGCTGGAAAGCTTCACCTCGTTCTGGCTCAGCGCCTACAAGGAAGTGCTGGTCTTCAGCCTGCTGATTCCCGTGCTGCTGTGGCGCTCGCTCTCCTTCGCCGGCACCGAGGAGGAAGAGGCAGACGAATGACCCGCCAGCAGTTCCGCCTCCTGGCGGCAGGCGCGGTCGTACTGCTGGCCGCGGCCCCCGCCCTGCTCAGCCCGTTCAGCATCACGCTGATGAACTTCATCGGCATCTACGCCCTCGCCGTGCTCGGCCTGGTGCTGCTGTCGGGCATCGGCGGCATGCTGTCGTTCGGCCAGGCGGCGTTCGTCGGCATCGCCGCCTATGCCACGGCCTGGCTCACGGCGAAGGCGGGCTATTCGCCGTGGATCGGGCTGGTGGTGGGCGTCGTGCTCACCGGGTTGGTCGCCGCCATCCTGGGCGCGGTGACCTTGCGGCTGGGCGGGCACTTCCTGTCGCTCAGCACCATCGCCTGGGGGCTCGCGACCTACTTCCTGTTGGGCAACGTGCCCATGCTCGGGCAGTACAGCGGCATCGCCGAAATCCCGCCGATCTCCATCGGCGGCTATGCGCTGTCGAGCAGCGACAGCATCTACTACCTGATCTGGATCTTCCTGATCGTCTCCCTGGTGCTGTCGGCCAACCTGCTCGATTCGCGCGAAGGCCGCGCGGTGCGGGCGCTGCGCGGCGGCAACGTCATGACCGAGAGCCTGGGCATCAATCCCTTCCGGATCAAGCTCATCACCTTTGTGATCGCCGCGCTGTTGTCGGCGCTGTCCGGCTGGCTCTACGCCCATATGAGCCGCTTCGTCAGCCCGGCGCCCTTCGACGTCAATATCGGCATCCTCTACCTGCTGATGGCGATGGTCGGCGGCATGGGCTACCTGTCGGGCGCGATCGTCGGCGCCGCCATCGTCACCCTGCTGAAGAACAGCATCCAGGACTGGCTGCCGGTGGTCGCGCCGGGCGCCTCGGGCCAGCTCGAGGTCATCGTGTTCTCGGTGCTGTTCATCCTGCTGCTGCAGCGCGCCCGCGCCGGCCTCGTGCCCTTCGCGCTGCGCTGGCTGCCGCGAGTGCAGCCGATGCCCCCGATCGCCGCGGGTTCGCTCGCGCACCGCCAGCAGCCGGAGCGCGGACAGCCGCTTCTGACCGTCGCCGGCGCGACGCGCCGCTTCGGCGGCCTGGTCGCCGTCGACAATGTCAGCTTCGAGGTCAAGGCGGGTGAGATCCTGGGCCTGATCGGGCCCAACGGCGCCGGCAAGACCACGATGTTCAACCTGATCACCGGCGCGCTGTCGTTGAACCAGGGCGGGATCCGCTTCCTCGGCCAGGACATCAGCCGCCGCGCCCAGCGCCAGATCGCGCGCGCCGGCATTGCCCGCACCTTCCAACACGTGAAGCTGCGCAAGACCATGACCTTGCTCGACACCGTGCTGCTCGGCACCTACGGCCGCACCCGTTCGGGCTTCTTCGCCGGCATCCTGCGGCTCGATCGCGCCGAGGAAGCGCGCGCCCGGGCCGAGGCGCTGCGCCAGCTCGAGCGCGTCGGCCTGGTCGACCGCGCCTTCGAGCTCGCGGGCAACCTGCCGCTCGGCAACCAGCGCCTGCTCGAGATCGCCCGCGCGCTGGCGGCCGATCCGGCGCTGCTGGTGCTCGACGAGCCGGCCGCCGGGCTGCGCTCGGGTGAGAAAGCCGAGCTTGCCGGCCTCCTCAAGGCGCTGCGCGCCGAGGGCCTCAGCATCCTGCTGGTCGAGCACGACATGGATTTCGTCATGGGGCTGGTCGACCGCACGGTGGTGATGGATTTCGGCGCCAAGCTCTGCGAGGGCACGCCCGCCGTGGTGCGGCGCGATCCGCGCGTCCAGGAAGCCTATCTCGGCGGGGTGGCGTGATGGCGCTGCTCGCAATAGACGAGGTCAGCGTCGCCTACGACAAGGTCGAGGCGGTGCGCGGCGTGTCGCTGGCAATCGAGCCCGGCCAGATCGTGACCGTCATCGGCCCCAACGGCGCCGGCAAGACCACGCTGCTGGGCGCGGCGATCGGCCTGCTGCCGTGGCGCGGCCGCATGTCGTTCGACGGCGTCGATCTCAGGCGCCTCGATGTCGAGGCGCGCATCGAGCGCGGCTTCTGCCTGGTGCCCGAGACGCGCGAATTGTTCGGCAACCTGTCGGTCGCCGACAACCTCCTGCTGGGCGGCTATGCGCGCCGCCGCGATACGGCCGGCCTGAAACAGTCGCTGGACGACGTCTACAAGCGCTTCCCCCGCCTCTCCGAGCGCCGCGGTCAGCGCGCCTCGACGCTGTCGGGCGGCGAGCGGCAGATGCTGGCGCTGGGCCGTGCCTTGATGGCCAAGCCGCGGCTGCTGATGCTCGACGAGCCCAGCCTGGGGCTGGCGCCCATCATCGTCCGCGAGGTGTTCCACATCATCGCCTCGCTGCGCGAGCTTGGCGTGTCGATCCTGCTGGTCGAGCAGAATGCCCGCGCCGCCCTCGAAACAGCCGATTTCGGCTATGTGCTGGAGACCGGCGAGATCGTCCATTCCGGCGCGGCCGCCGCGCTGATGCACGATCCGCGGGTCACCGCCAGCTATCTCGGTGGACACTAGATGGTTTAGATTTGAAATTTCAGGTCTAAAGGATATTCTGGTTCGGAGTACGAAGAGGAGCCTCAGCGATGAAGGTCGCGGTTCTCGGCGCCGGCCCCGCCGGCCTCTACTTCGCGATCTCGATGAAGCGCCGCAATCCGGCGCACGAGATCACCGTGTTCGAGCGCAACCGCCCCGACGACACGTTCGGCTGGGGCGTCGTGCTGTCGGCCGAGACCCTCGACAACCTCGCCGCCAATGATGCCGTCAGCGCCGCCTGGATCCGCGACTATTTCGCCTACTGGGACGACATCGCGGTGCTGCACAAGGGCGTGCGCACCGTCTCGACAGGCCACGGCTTCTGCGGCATCGGCCGCAAGCGGCTGCTGCTGCTGCTGCAGCGCCGCGCCCAGGATCTCGGCATCGAGCTCAGGTTCGAGACCGAGATCGACGATCCCAGGCCGTTCATGACGAGCCACGACCTGGTGATCGGCGCCGACGGGCTGAACTCGCGCTCGCGCTCAGCCTTCGCCGACGTTTTCAAGCCCGATATCGACGTGCGCAAGTGCAAGTTCGTCTGGCTCGGCACCCGCCAGAAGTTCGACGACGCCTTCACCTTCATCTTCGAGGAGACCGAGCACGGCTGGGTGTGGGCGCACGCCTACCAGTTCGAGCCCGAGACCGCGACCTTCATCGTCGAATGCAGCGAGGAGACCTGGACGAAGTGGGGCTTCGGTGGGATGACCCGCGAGCAGTCGATCGCGACCTGCGAGCGCATCTTCGCCCGGCAGCTCGGCGGCCACAGCCTGATGTCCAATGCCGGCCATCTGCGCGGCTCGGCCTGGATCAACTTTCCTCGGGTGTTGTGCGAGCGCTGGTCGCACAAGAACCTCGCCCTGCTGGGCGACGCTTCGGCCAGCGCCCATTTCTCGATCGGCTCGGGCACCAAGCTTGCTCTCGAGAGCGCGGTTGCTCTCGCCGACTACCTCCATTCCGAGCCGAGCCTCGCGGCCGCCTTCGAGAAGTACGAGAGCGCGCGGCGCACCGAAGTGCTGCGTCTGCAGTCGGCGGCGCGCAATTCGCTGGAATGGTTCGAGGAAGTCGAGCGCTACCTGCCGCTCGACCCGGTGCAGTTCAACTATTCGCTGCTGACCCGCTCGCAGCGCATCAGCCATGAGAACCTGCGCCTGCGCGATCCCGAGTGGCTGGGCGGCGCCGAAGCGTGGTTCCAGCAGCGCGCCGGCAACACCGACAATCTGCGGCGCACGCCGATGTTCGCGCCGTTCCAGTTGCGCGACCTCAAGCTCAAGAACCGCGTCGTCGTCTCGCCGATGGCGCAGTACAAGGCGGTCGATGGCTGCCCCACCGACTGGCACTTCGCCCACTATGCCGAACGCGCCAAGGGTGGCGCCGGCCTGATCTACATCGAGATGACCTGCGTCAGTCCCGAAGGCCGCATCACGCCGGGCTGCCCGGGCTTCTATGCGCCCGAGCACGAGGTCGCCTGGAAACGCCTGGTCGATTTCGTCCATGCCGAGACCGAGGCCAAGATCTGTGCCCAGATCGGCCACTCCGGCCCCAAGGGATCGACCCAGCTCGGCTGGCAGCACATCGACGCGCCGCTGCCGAGCGGCAACTGGCCGGTGATGGCGGCCTCGGAAGCGGCGTGGTCGCCCGCCAACCAGGTGCCCAAAGCGATGGATCGCGCCGACATGACCCGCGTGCGCGATCAGTTCGTGGCTTCGGCCGAAATGGCGGCGCGCTGCGGCTTCGACATGCTGGAGATCCACGCCGCGCACGGCTATCTCCTGTCGTCGTTCATCACGCCGCTCACCAACCATCGCACCGACGAATATGGCGGTTCGCTCGAGAACCGCATGCGCTATCCGCTGGAAGTCTTCCATGCGGTGCGCGCGGTCTGGCCGGCCCACAAGCCGATCTCGATACGCATCTCGGCCAACGACTGGATGGGCGACGAGGGCGTGACGCCGGCCGAGGCGGTCGAGATCGCGCGGCTCCTGCAGGGCGCCGGCGTCGACATCTGCGACGTCTCAGCCGGCCAGACCTCGATCCGCGCCCGGCCGGTCTATGGCCGCATGTTCCAGACGCCGTTCTCCGATCGCATCCGCAACGAGACCGGCATGGCCACCATGGCCGTGGGAAACATCTACGAGCCCGACCACGTGAACTCGATCCTGCTGGCTGGCCGCGCCGATCTCGTCTGCCTGGCGCGGCCGCATCTTGCCGATCCGTACTGGACGCTGCATGCCGCGGTGGCCATGGGCGATCGCGACGTGAAGTGGCCCGATCCGTACCTCAATGGCCGCGACCAGCTCTATCGGCTGGCTGAGCGCAACACGACGATAGGACTAAAGGTATGATCGCGGGCAAGCATGCGCTGGTGACGGGCGGCGGTACCGGCGTCGGACGGGCGATTGCCCTGGCGCTGGCTGAAGCGGGTGTCGCCGTCACGATCTGCGGCCGCCGCAAGGAGCAGCTTGCGGCCGTGGCCGGCGAGGCCAGGGAGATTTCCGCCATCGTCGCCGATGTGACTGACGAGGCGGCCATGACGGCGCTGTACGCCGAGGCCGAAAAGGCGCGCGGGCCGTTCGACATCGTCGTCGCCAATGCCGGCGTATCGGACGCCGGCCCCGCGCATCGGACGTCGCTTGCCACCTGGCAGCGCACCCTCGACGTCAACATGACCGGCTCGTTCCTGACGGTGAAGCCCGCCCTTGCCGGCATGGCCGCCCGCAAATCCGGGCGGATCGTGTTCGTCGCCTCGACCGCCGGGCTCAAGGGCTACGCCTACGTGGCGCCCTATGTTGCCGCCAAGCACGGCGTGGTCGGGCTCATGCGCGCGCTGGCAACCGAACTGGTCAGGACCGGCGTCACCGTGAACGCCGTCTGCCCGGGCTTCGTCGAGACCGATATGCTGGAAGAATCGGTCCAGCGCATCGTCCGCACGACCGGCCGCACCGTCGAGCAGGCGCGCGCCAGCCTCTCCGCCACCAATCCGCAGGGCCGTTTCATCCAGCCGAGTGAGGTCGCGGCGGCGGTGCTGTGGCTCGTGAGCGAGGAAGCCGGCTCCGTCACCGGCCAGGCGCTGTCACTGTCGGGAGGCGAGACATGGTGAGCGGGGCGCTTTCCGCCTCCAAGGAGAAGCTTCGGCTCTGGATCCGCCTGCTGCGCGCGTCGCGCATCATCGAGAGCGAGCTGCGCGAGCGATTGAGCACGGAGTTCGACACCACATTGCCGCGCTTCGACGTCATGGCCGCGCTCTACCGCACGCCCGAGGGCATGCTGATGAGCGACCTGTCGCGCTTCCTGCTAGTCTCCAACGGCAACGTCACCGGCATCGTCGACCGGCTGGTCGCCGAGGGCCATGTGCAGCGCGGCCAGCGCAACGGCGACCGGCGCACCTCGATCGTGCGGCTCACCAAGGCGGGCCGGGATTTCTTCAAGACCATGGCGGCCGAGCACGAGCGCTGGGTCGGCGAGTTGCTGGCCGATGTCAGCAAGAGCGACGCCCGCCAACTGACCTCGATGCTGAAGGCCTTTCGCAGCAATTGGGAGGGACGCGAATGACCACGATGAAGGGTTTCAGGCCCAAGCACTTCCTCTGGCAGGTCGAGGGCAAGATCGCGCGCGTTCAGCTCGACCGGCCGGAGCGCAAGAATCCCCTGACCTTCCAGTCCTATGCCGAGCTGCGCGACACCTTCCGCGCAGTGCGCGACGCGGACGACGTCGACGTCGTGGTCTTCCTGCCCAACGGCGGCAATTTCTGCTCGGGTGGCGACGTGCACGACATCATCGGTCCTCTGGTCGGCATGGAGATGAAGGAGCTCTTGGCCTTCACGCGCATGACCGGCGATCTCGTGAAGGCGATGCTCAACTGCGGCAAGCCCATCATCACCGCTGTCGACGGCGTCGCCGTGGGCGCCGGCGCCATCATCGTCATGGCCTCCGACATCCGCATCGCCACACAAGCGGCCAAGACCGCCTTCCTGTTCACGCGGGTGGGGCTGGCGGGCTGCGACATGGGCGCCTGTGCGATCCTGCCCCGCATCATCGGCCAGGGCCGCGCGGCCGAGCTTCTATACACCGGCCGCACCATGTCGGCGGCCGAAGGCGAGCGCTGGGGTTTCTACAATCGGCTGGTCGACGCCAATGCGCTGGAGGCCGACGCCATCGACATGGCCCGTCGTATCGCCGCCGGTCCCACCTTCGCCCACGGCATCACCAAGACCCAGCTGAACCAGGAATGGTCGATGGGGCTCGATCAGGCGATCGAGGCCGAGGCGCAGGCCCAGGCGATCTGCATGCAGACGCGCGACTTCGCGCGCGCCTATCGGGCGTTCGCCGCCAAGCAGACGCCGGTGTTCGAGGGGACGTGACGCCATGCTGGGACCGAGCGCACATATCGACACCTTCGCCCGCGACAACCTTCCGCCGCTGGAGCTCCGGCCGGATTTCCTGCTGGCGGGCTTCGACTATCCCGAGCGGTTGAACGTCGCCGTCGAACTCACCGACCGCATGGTCCAGAAGGGCTTCGGCGACAACACTGCCCTGATCGGCAACGGCCGGCGCCGAACCTACAAAGAGCTGACCGACTGGACCAACCGGCTGGCCCGCGCGCTGGTCGAGAACTATGGCGTCCGGCCGGGCAACCGCGTGCTGATCCGCGCGGCCAACAATCCCGCCATGGTCGCCTGCTGGCTGGCGGCGACCAAGGCGGGCGCCGTCGTCGTCAACACCATGCCCATGCTGCGCGCCGGTGAGCTGGCGCAGATCGTCGACAAGGCGCGCATCGCGCTGGCGCTCTGCGACACGCGGCTGATGGACGAGCTGGTGGCCTGCGCCAAGGACAGCCGCTATCTCGAGCAGGTCGTGGGCTTCGACGGCACGGCTAACCACGATGCCGAGCTCGACCGTATGGCGCTGACCAAGCCGGTGCGCTTCGAGGCGGTGGCCACCGGCCGCGACGACGTGGCATTGCTGGGCTTCACCTCGGGCACGACGGGCGTGCCGAAGGCCACCATGCATTTCCATCGCGACCTGCTGATCATCGCCGACGGCTATGCGAAGGACGTACTGGGTGTGACGCCCGACGACGTCTTCGTGGGCTCGCCGCCGCTTGCCTTCACCTTCGGACTGGGCGGGCTCGCGATCTTCCCCCTGCGCTTCGGCGCGGCGGCGACGCTTCTGGAGGACGCCTCGCCCGCCAACATGGTGCAGATCATCGAGACCTATCGCGCCACTATCAGCTTCACGGCGCCGACGGCTTATCGCGCCATGCTGTCCGCCATGGACAAGGGCGCCGACCTCTCCTCTCTGAGACTCGCGGTATCGGCCGGGGAGACCCTGCCGGCGCCAGTGTTCGAGGACTGGCTGAAGAAGACCGGCAAGCCGATCCTGGATGGCATCGGCGCCACCGAGATGCTGCACATCTTCATCACCAACCGGCTCGACGACATGGCGCCCGGCTCGACCGGCAAGCCCGTGCGCGGCTACGAAGCCAGGATTGTCGACGATGACATGAAGGAGGTGCCGCGTGGCACGGTCGGAAGGCTCGCCGTACGCGGGCCCACCGGCTGCCGCTATCTCGCCGACGACCGCCAGCGCACTTATGTGCGCGACGGCTGGAACCTCACGGGCGATTCCTTCGTGCAGGACGAGGCCGGCAATTTCCATTTCGCCGCGCGTTCCGACGACATGATCATCTCGGCCGGCTACAACATCGCCGGCCCCGAGGTCGAGGCGGCGCTGCTGGCGCATCCCGACGTGCGCGAATGCGCCGTCATCGGCGTTGCCGACCCCGACCGCGGCCAGATCGTGCAGGCCCACGTCGTGCTGGTCGACGGCGTCGCCGCCGACGAGGCGACGGCAAAACGCCTGCAGGATCACGTCAAGGCCGCGATCGCGCCCTACAAATATCCGCGCTCGGTGAAGTTCACGACGGCGCTGCCCAAGACGCAGACCGGCAAGATCCAGCGCTTTCAGCTCAGGACTCAATCATGACCATGCATACGATCCTGCAGCCGGCGGGCTGGGCCAAGCCCAAGGGCTACGCCAACGGAGTCGCCGCCGAGGGAAAGCATGTCTTCGTCGGCGGGCAGATCGGCTGGAACAGCCAGAGCCGCTTCGAGTGCCACGATCTCGTGGGCCAGGTTCGCCAGACGCTGCAGAACGTCGTCGCCGTGCTGGCCGAAGCAGGCGCCGGGCCCCAGCACATCGTGTCGATGACCTGGTACCTGACCGACAAGAAGGAATATCTCGCCAACCTCGAGGGCATCGGCAAAGTCTATCGCGAGATCATCGGCCGCCATTTCCCGGCGATGGCGGTGGTCCAGGTCACGGCGCTGGTCGAGGACGAGGCCAAGGTCGAGATCCAGGCCAACGCGGTCATTCCATGAACGCGCCTGACGTCCCACTTTGCGCTCCGCGCCAGCATCTGCCGCAGGGCGAGGAATTCCTGTTTCTGCCGCCTTGGATCCAGCCCTACGCCTATCGCATTGTCGACAAGCTCTTTGCTCATCGCGTGATCCGGCGCGGCCCGAAGCCCCGTCCGTTGCCGTACGGCCGGGAGATCGATCCCCGCTGCACGCTGGGCGGCAGGGAATACGACGTCGGCACCTTCATGGACCGCAATGCCCTCGTGGGCGTACTAGCGATCCATCGCGGCCGCGTGGTGCTGGAGCGCTATGGGCTTGGCCTGCAGGAACACGATCGCTGGTCGACCATGTCGACGGTGAAGTCGATGACGGCGATGCTGGTGGGCACCGCGGTCCATGATGGCGCGATCAAGTCGATCGATGAACCTTTGACGAAGTACCTGCCGGCGCTGGCCGGCTCGGCCTACGAAGGCGTGAGCCTGCGCCATGTGCTCACCATGTCGTCGGGCACGCATTGGGTCGAGGACTATGCCGACCGCACCTCGCACGTGAACCGCTACAGCAAGTCGCTGGCTGATCGCGTGCCCGGCGGCGTCCTGAAGCTCATGGCCTCGCTGGAGCGCGCCCATCCGCCGGGCACGACGGTCCACTACAACTCGGGCGACACGTATCTCCTGGGCGCGGCGCTCACCAAGGCCGTCGCGAAGGTGGCCAGGAGATCGGCGGCAGCCGCGCCGGCATGGTGCTGCGCGACTTCGGCCGCTTCGGGCTGTTCGTGCTGAATGACGGCGTGATCGACGGCAAGCGCGTGCTGCCGGAAGGCTGGGTCGAGGCGGCGGCGACGCCCGCCTTCAAGATACCGACGCCGTCGGTGGCCGACATCACGCACTACGGCTACAGCTGGTGGCTGGGCGACGATGTGATGTCGGCGCTGGGCCATTCCGGCCAGCGCATCGACATCTTCCGCAAGCAACAGCTTGTCGTGGTGACCCTAGGCGCCTTTCCGGAGCCCGCCTTTGCGCCGCCCGGCGACCACAACCGGCGCAACGAGGTCGTGGCCTTCACGCGAGCGATCAAAGCCGCCGTCGCCTGAGTTGACACGGCAGCGGAGCCCGCATAGGTTCCGCGCCCTTTTCGACCAACCGGCGGACGGTCGCCCATGCCCCAGATCCTCGTCGAGGCACTGGCCAAGACCTATCGCGTCTCTGAACGTGCGCCCGGCCTCGGCGGCGCCCTGCGCGGCCTCGTCCGCCGGCGCTGGCGGCCGGTCCACGCCCTGGCCGACGTGTCGTTCAGCCTCGAGGCCGGCGAGTTGCTGGCCTTCATCGGCCCCAACGGCGCTGGCAAGTCTACGACGGTGAAGATTCTGTCGGGCATCCTCCGCCCGACCAGCGGCCGGGTCGAGGTCGGCGGTCTGGTGCCCTACGAGGATCGCCTGCGCCACGTGGCACGCATCGGCGTGGTGTTCGGCCAGCGCAGCCAGCTGTGGTGGGACCTGCCGGTGATCGACGGCTTCGATCTGCTGGCCGACATCTACCGGGTCGAGCCCGCACGCTATCGCAAGCGGCGTGACGAGCTCGTCGCCATGCTGCGGCTGGAACCGCTGCTCGACCAGCCGGTGCGCCAGCTCTCGCTGGGCCAGCGCATGCGGGCGGAGTTCGCCGCCGCCCTGCTGCACGATCCCGCGATCCTGTTCCTCGACGAGCCGACGATCGGCCTCGATGCGCCGTCGAAGCTCGCGGTGCGCGACTTCGTGCGCCGCCTCAACCGCGAGCAGGGCGTGACCGTGCTGCTGACGACGCACGACATGCATGACGTCGAGGCGTTGGCTGAGCGAGTCATCGTCATCGGCCAGGGCCGCCTGCTGACCGACGGCCCGTTCGAGAGCCTGCGCGCCAGCGTGCTGGCTGAGCGGCGGCTCTATATCGACTTCGCCGGGCCCGCACCCGACCTCGAGACAGCCGGCGTCACCGTCCGGTCGCGCACCGAACGCTCGCTCGAGCTCGCCTTCGATCCGGCGAAGATCCCGACGCCGAAGCTGATCGCCGACATCACCGCGCGGCACGCCGTCGAGGACATCCATGTCGACGAGCCGGCCATCGAGGAGGTGATCGCGCGCTTCTATGACCTGCACGATGCCGGTGAAGCATGACCATGATGCAGGCTGCCCTTCCCTACCTCGCGGCCTTCCGGGCGCGTTTCCAGCTGATGCTGCAGTACCGGGCGGCTGCGCTGGCGGGCTTTGCCACGCAGCTCTGGTGGGGCGCCATCCGAATCCTGGTGTTCGCCGCCTTCTATGGCGTCAACGCCGCGGCGGCGCCGATCAGCCTCGCCAACGCCGTCACCTATGTCTGGCTCGGGCAGGCGCTGCTCGCCCTGCAGCCCTGGGTCGCCGACCCCGAGATCGGTCAGGCCGTGCGCACCGGCGGCGTGGGCTATGACCGCCTGCGGCCGCTCGACGCCTACGGCTACTGGTATGCGCGCACCGTGGGATGGATGCTGGCCCGCGCCCTGCCGCGCGCCGTGCTGATGGTGCTGGCGGCGGGCTTCGTGCTGCCTCTGGTCGGCCTCGGCGACTGGGCATGGCGGCCACCCTCCGGCGTGGCAGCGGCCCTCCTGTTCCTTCCCGCCTTCATCCTCATGGTCATGCTCGGCGCCGCCGTCCTGATGCTGGCCAACATCATCGTCGCGGCGAGCCTCAACGAGCGCGGCGTGAATGCGGTGCTGACGCCGTTGGTGATCGTCCTCTCCGGCAGCCTCCTGCCGCTCAACTTCTATCCAGACGCCTGGCGGCCCTTCCTGCACGTGCAGCCGCTCGCCGGGCTGGTCGACGTCCCGTTCCGTATCTACTTCGCCGACTTGGCCGGCGCGGCCGCCCTTCAGGGTCTCGCCCTGCAGGCCGGCTGGACGCTGGTGCTGATCGGCCTTGGACGTTTCGCCATGGAGCGCATGATGCGCCGGCTGGAAATGCAGGGCGGGTGATCCATGAATGCGCTCGCCCTCTATGGCCGCTACGTCGTCACCTCGCTGCGGGCACAGGCGCAGTATCCGACATCGACCCTGATGCTGACCGCCGGCCATTGCGCGGCGACGGCGATCGAGATCCTGGGCGTGTTCGCCCTGTTCCACCGTTTCGGGTCGGTCGGCGGCTGGTCGTTCGGCGAGGCGGCGGTGTTCTATGCCCTGGTCAACATCATGTTCTCCCTCGCCGATCTGCTGAGCCGCGGCTTCGAGGTGTTCGGCACCGACTTCGTGCGCACCGGCGCCTTCGATCGCGTGCTGCTGCGCCCGCGCGCCGCCGCCCTGCAACTCGCCGGTTACGAGGTGCGCCTGTCGCGATTGGGGCGGCTGATACAGGCCTCGGTCGTGCTGGTCGTCGCGACCAACCTCGTCCCGATCGACTGGGACGCCAGGACGGTCGCGATCGCGGCGTGGGCGGTGGCCGGCGGTATCGCCCTGTTCATGGGCATTATGGTCCTGCAGGCCACGCTCGCCTTCTGGACCGTCGACAGCCTGGAGATCATGAACGTGCTGAGCTACGGCGGTGTCCAGGCGGCGCAGTATCCGCTCAACATCTACGCCGCCTGGTTCCGGCGCGTGCTGACCTTCGGCGTGCCGCTCGCCTGTGTGGCCTACTATCCGGTGCTGGCGATCCTGAGACGGCCGGACCCGCTCGGTGCGCCGGACTGGCTCCTGCCCTTCACGCCGCTTGCAGGCTTCGCGTTCCTCGCCCTGTCGTTTGTCGCCTGGCGCGCCGGCATGGCGCGCTATACGTCGACAAGCAGTTGAGCGCTCTTGCTCATGTTCTTCCGGACCGCCGGCTTCCAGCCGGCATCATGATCATGAGCCGGCTGGAAGCCGGCGGTCCGGAAGATTATGAGCCTGCCAATGATACTAGCCAAAGGTGCGGTGGTAGCTCTTGGTCATCAGCTCGTCGAGGCGGGTGCCGGGCTCGAAGTCGGCCATGTCGTCGGGCCGCTCGAGGCCGGGCAGCTGGCGCTCGCACTCCGACGGCGCGCCGATCACCTGCGTCACGGGATAGAGCGAGGACCAGGCCGGGACGCCCGCGTAATCCTCCTCCTCGTCCGCCACGTGCTTGTCGCGGATCTTGCCCGAAGCATGCTCGATCTCCATGCCCATCATGGTCGTCGCCTTGAACTCCTGCTTGTTGGGCTGGCGGATCAGCTTGGAGCGGCCCGGATAGATGCGGTCGATGAAGCGGTCCATCAGCTTCAGCTTCTTCTCGGGGTCGTCGATGATGTGCGCCGTGCCGAAGGCCATCACGGCGCGGTAGTTCACCGAATGGTGGAAGCCCGACCGCGCCATCACCAGCGCATCGAGATGGGTGACGGTGAGGCAGACCGGCACACCCTGGCCTTGCGTCCGGATCATCCGGCTGGCCGACGAGCCGTGCCAATAGAGATGATCGCCCTCGCGCCAGAACGACGTCGGCGTGCAGTAGGGCCGGCCGTCGATCACATAGGCGATGTGGCAGACCAGGGCGGCGTCGAGGATCTCGTAGACCGTCTTGCGGTCGTAGCGGCCGCGCTCGTGCACGCGCTTGACCTTGTTGACCGGAGTCACGCCGAAGGAGTCGGGTGTGTTTTCGGTGCTTTGGCCGCGCGCGATGGTCTCAGTGCTCATGACAAACTCCGGGAACGATTGCGGGCCGGACCATCGCTGCATTAAGGTCCAGACGAAAGAGCCAGTTTGGCAAATCCCGACTGAACCAGTATGCCCCGTCCGATCCGCAAGGCCGCCCCGCTCGGCCTGGTCCTCGATCCGACGGCGTCCGTGCCTCTGCACCGCCAGATCGGCGAGCAGGTGCGTCGCGCCATCCTCGAACGACGGCTGGCGCCCGGCCAGCGGCTCCCCTCCTCGCGCCTCATGGCGAGCGAGCTCGACGTCGCGCGCGGCACGGTGCTGCTGGCCATGGACCAGCTGATCGCCGAGGGCTACGTCGTGGCGCAGGCGGCATCCGGCCTCTCCGTCGCGACGGATCTGCCGGACGAGATGCTGACCGCGCCGCGGGGACAACCCGTCGGCGCATCGACGGACGAAGCGACATCCGCCGCCTTCTCGCGGCGCGCTCGGACGGCCATGCGCGACGCCACGCCGCTTTTCGCCGGCGAGGACGTGCCGCTTGCCTTCCCGACCGGGCAACCCGACCGTGATGCCTTCCCCTTCGCGCTGTGGGCGCGGCTGCTGGAGCGCGAATGGCGGCGGCCGTCCTGGACGGTCGCGGGCGCCCCGCAGCCGTTCGGCCATGGCGGACTGCGCGCCGCCATTGCCGCGTATCTTGGCGCCGCGCGCGGCTTCACCTGTGCGCCGGAGTCGATCGTGATCACCAACGGCATGCGCCAGAGCCTGTCGCTGCTTGCCTGGCTGGTGCTCGATCCCGACGAGGAGGCCTGGATCGAGGAGCCCGGCTACATCGGCACGCGCGAGGCGCTGGCGCTCGCGGGCGTGCGTGCCGCACCGGTTCCGGTCGATGAAGCGGGCTTCGCCGTCGAGCGCGCGATCGCACTGGCGCCGCAGGCCAAGCTTGCGGTCGTGGCGCCCGCGCATCAGTTCCCCCTCGGCACGATGCTCGGCCTGCAGCGCCGGCTCGAGCTTTTGAGCTGGGCCGAGCGCCACAAGGGCTGGATCGCCGAGGACGATTTCGACGGCGAATACCGCTATGCCGGCCGGCCGCTGGCGCCCTTGCGCGCGCTCGATCGCAGCGGCCGCGTCGCCTATCTCGCGAGCTTCTCCAAGCTCCTCTTCCCGTCGCTGCGGCTGAGCTATGTCGTGCTGCCGGCGGCGCTCGTGTCGGCCGCGGAAAAGCGCATGGCGGCGGTGCCGGCGCGTGCCTCGCTGCTCGGCCAAGGCGCGCTCGCCCGCTTCATTGCCGATGGCCATCTCTCGGCCCACTTGCGGCGCACGCGCCTGCTCTATGCCGGGCGCCAGGAGGCGCTGCTCGCCGCGCTCGAGCGCCATCTCGCGGGGCACCTGGAAAGCGCCCCCAGCCGGGGCGGCATGCACCTGGTCGCCCGGCCAGTCGCGGCGATCGCGCCGGGCTTCGACGATTGTGCGGTGACCTCGGCCGCCGCAGCGGCTGGAATCGCAGTGTCGCCCCTCTCGGCCTGCTATACCGGTCGGCGACGGCGGCACGGACTTATCCTGGGTTACGCCGGAACGCCGGAACACACGATCGACACCGCCTGCGCCGCCCTCGGCCGCGTCCTGGCAAAGATGAAAGGGAGCGCGTGATGGAGTATCGGCCACTCGGCAAGACCGGTCTTACCGTGAGCGTCGCCGGCCTCGGCTGTGGCGGCAACAGCCGCCTGGGGCTGGGCCGCGGCGCGAGCTTCGACGATTGCGTGGCGGTCGTGCGGACCGCCATGGACCTCGGCGTCAATCTGCTCGACACGGCCGAGGCCTATGGGACCGAGGAGATCGTCGGCGGGGCAGTGCGCGGCTGCGACCGCGACAAGCTGGTGATCTCGACCAAGGCCATCTTCAGCACGAACGATACGGCCGAGACCGTGACGCGCAAGGTCGAGGACAGCCTGAAGCGGCTCGGCCTCGACCACGTCGATGTCTTTCATTTCCACGCGGTCAATCCGACGGCCTACGAACATCATCGCGATGTCCTGGCGCCCGCCGTCGTGAAGCTCAAGGAACAGGGCAAGGTGCGCCATGTCGGCATCACCGAGACCAGCCCCAACGATCCGGAGCAGAAGATGCTGAGCCGGGCGATCAACGAAGCGCCCTGGGAGGTCATCATGCTGGCCTACAGCCTGATGAACCAGGGCGCGCGCCGCAGCATTTTTCCGACGACGCAGCGGCGCGGCATCGGCACGCTCCTGATGTTCGTCGTCCGCAACATGTTCAGCAACGCCGCCTATCGGCGCGACGTCTTCACCAAGCTGGTCGAGGAAGGCGATCTCGATGCGTCGATCATCGCCACGGGCGATCCGCTCGAGTTCGTGGTCACGGAAGGCGGCGCGCACAGCATCACCGATGCCGCCTATCGCTACGTGCGCCACGAGCAGGGCGTCGATGTCGTTCTCTTCGGCACCGGCAACAAGGCCCACGTCAAGGACAACGTGGACTCGATCCTGCGCCCACCCCTGGCGCCGCCGGCCATCGAGCGGCTGCACGCCGCATTCGGCCACCTGCGGGGCGTCGGCCTCGACCGGCCCGGCCCCGCCAAAGTGAAATGAGCTGAATCAGCCCCCTGGTCAGCTGGTCGAGCGGACCAGCTTGCCGGGCCTGGCGCCGGTCTCCTCACCCTTCTCGAAGATCGGCACGCCGGAGCAGATCGTCATGTCGTAGCCGTCGACATGCTGCACCAGACGCCGGCCGCCGGCCGGCAGGTCGAAGATCATCTTCGGCGCATGCAGGTGCAGGCGATCGAAGTCGATGACGTTCACATCGGCTTTGAGGCCCGGCTTGAGCCGGCCGCGATCGCGGAAGCCGAAGAAGTCCGCGGTCTCGCTGGTCTGGCGCTTGACCACGAACTCGAGCGGCAGGCGCGGGCCGCGGGTGCGATCGCGCACCCAGTGGCTCAGCATCGAAGTGTTGAGCGAGGCGTCGCAGATCACGCCGCAATGCGCGCCGCCGTCGGACAGGCCGAGCAGCGTGTGCGGGTGCTCGATCATCTCCCGCACCACCTCGAGGTCGCCATGCACGTAGTTGGTGACGGGGAAATAGATCATTCGGCTGCCGTCGCCGCCAACCAGGTAGTCGTAGCAGAACTCGGCCGGCTCGACGCCCGCCTTCTCGGCCATGGCGGCGATGCTGCGTTCCGGCGGCGGCTCGTAGTCGGGCGGATCGCCCAGCACGTACATGCGGTCCCAACGAGTCGCGATCTGGCGCGACAGCGGCGGCAACACCTCGAGCAATCGAGGCGACGCCTCCTGCGCCAGGATCGTGCGGCGCAGCTCGGGATCGCGCAGCTTGGCCAGCATCTCGGCCGGCGGGAGCTTGGACACCGCGGCGAAGGCCTCGCGCAGGGCGAAGGGATTGAGCGAGGTGCCCAGCCCCAGCGTCAGGCCCACCGGGCGTCCGGCGACCTGGGCGGAGAGCGGCAGGTTGTCGGCGCGGGCGGCGCTTACGCCATCCATCAGGCGGCGCCAACGCTCCGGGTCGTAGCTGCGGTCGGTGAGCAGGAACCAGACCGGCCGGCCGCTGTCCTGTGCCACCTGGCGCATCCAGCGGAACTCGGCCGCCTCGTCCTCGAAGTCGGAGAGCATGCCGAAGGCTCCGCGACCGGCGCGGCCCATGGCCTTACCGATGGCGATCAGCTCCTGATGCTCGGCATAGCGGCCGGGGACCAGGTCGCCGTCGAGCGTCTTGTGCTGATCGGTGCGGCTGGTGGTGAAGCCGATGGCGCCGGCCTTCAGGGCCTCCTCGGTGAGCCGCGCCATGGCCTCGATGTCCTCGGCCGTCGCATGCTCGCGGGCGATGGCGCGCTCGCCCATGACATAGACGCGCAAGGGGTGATGGGCGAGCTGCGCGGCGATGTCGATGGTGCGAGGCAGCCGCGCGAGCGCGTCGAGATAATCGGGAAAGCTTTCCCAATCCCATTTCAGTCCTTCGGACAAGGTGATGCCCGGGATGTCCTCGACGCCCTCCATCAGGTCGATCAGCGCCTTCTGATGCTCGCGGCGGACGGGAGCGAAGCCCACGCCGCAATTGCCGAAGGCGATGGTCGTGGCGCCGTGCCAGGAGGACGGGGCGAGCACGGGATCCCAGGTCGCCTGGCCGTCATAGTGCGTGTGCACGTCGACCCAGCCCGGGGTGACGATGCGGCCGTCGGCCTTGACCTCGCGACGAGCGGGGCCTGCCTTGCCGCCGACCTGGACGATGCGATCGCCCTCGATGGCGACGTCGCCGTTGGCGGCGGGCGCGCCGGTGCCGTCTACGATACTGCCGCCGCGGATGACGATGTCGTGCATGGCCCGTCCTGCTCGTAAGAAAACGCAACGGAACAGCATCGCAAAAAAGCCGCCCTCTTGCGAGGACGGCTTTTTCGAATTGGTTGCGGGGGCCGGCAACCACTGCCGGCATACATCGGCTAGTGCATTGATTTTCCTCGGCATCGGCAAATTCAAGAATACCCATCAGCTCGCCGCGTAGCTCGGCATGGACCTCGCCGCGTTTCTTGCCAGGAGTGAGCACGATCTTGCCGATGAGCGAGCGTAGCGCCTGGGCCGCTTCCCGGCCACCATCTGGATCGTCGAGCGCTTCGGTGAACCGGACCACGTTCTTACGGTAGATATTGGAGACGTTCGGGTGAACGTCGGGAATGTCGGCGGGAGCCTGGGCGAGGCGATTGGCAATCTCCACTCTCTGCCGTTCAAGCTCGTCCATCCGCGCCTTCATCAACGGTTGGTATAGGCCATCCTCGATCGCCGCCATGATGCCGGCAACTGCGCGTTCGATCTTCTGAAGCCCCCGGCGGTCTGTCTCTGCCAGCGCTCGCCGGTCATGGTTGAGGCGGTTCATCTCCTCCGCATAGGCGCGCACCGCTTCGGCGACAGCGTCAGAGGAGACAAGACGATCCTTCAAGCCCGCCAGCACCCGCGCCTCGATCTTCTCGCGCATGATGGTACGATTGTTGTCGCATGTGCCGCGGCGATGGTGGTTGAGGCAGCCGTAGCGGTTGGGCATCAGGATACCGATCTTGCCGCCACAGCAGCCACAGGTGAGAAGGCCGGAAAGAAGGGAGACAGGCCGGTTGGCGAGATGCAGCCGCCTCGCCCGAGCTTCCCGCGTGGTCGCCGGGTTGGGTCCGAAGATGGCCGAGATTTGCTGCTGCCGCTCCCGTGCCGCTTGCCACAGTTCCTCGTTCACGATCCTGAGGTGCGGCACCTCGGTCCTGACCCATTGGCTTTCCGGGTTCGGCCGCGACACACGCTTGCCCGTCGCCGGGTCCTTGACGAAACGCTGTCGGTTCCAGACCAGGACCCCGGCATAGAGTTCATTGTTGAGGATGCCGGTGCCGCGCGAGACGTGGCCGCGGATGCTGGTGTCGCCCCAGGCCCGGCCGAGCGGGCCGGGAATGCCTTCCCGGTTCAGCTCGACCGCGATGGCCTTCGGGCTCTTGCTGGCGGCGAAGGCGCGGAAGATGTGCCGGACGGTCGAAGCCTCGTCGGCGACGATCTCGCGATCGCCCCGGATCGGCTCGCCGCCTGCATCCAGCTTCTTCACGACGCGATAGCCGTAGCAGAGGCCACCGCCGGCCTTGCCCTTCTCCACCCGGCCGCGCAGGCCGCGATGGGTCTTCAGGGCGAGGTCCTTGAGCATTAGGGCGTTCATCGTGCCCTTGAGGCCGACGTGAAGCTCGCTGATCTCGCCTTCGGCGAGGGTGACGATGGAGACGTCCGCGAAGCGCAGATGCTTGAACAGCGTGGCGACATCCGCCTGATCTCGGGAGATCCGGTCCAGCGCCTCGGCCAGCACGACATCGAACAGACCGCGCTGCGCATCCTGCAACAGCGACTGGATGCCGGGCCGCAGGATCATGCTTGCGCCCGAAATAGCGGCGTCGTGATAGGTGCCGGTGATCTTCCATCGCTCACGCGCGGCATGCTCCCGGCAGAGGCGGAACTGGTCCTCGATCGAGCTTTCGCTCTGGTTGTCGGACGAATAGCGGGCATAGAGCGTGACGCGGGTCATGGGTGGTCTCCGTTCTGTCTATTCCTTGCCGGCTCCGTCCTCCGCGTCCTGCGCGTCCTCGGGCCTGTTGTCATTAGCGGCGCTAAGCGCCGCGAACTGTTCTCGCGCGATCCGGCGTCCGATCAGCCGTGCGATGGTCAGGGCCACCCGGTCCACCTGCTGCCGCGTCTCCTGGTTCGGTTCATCCTGTCCGCCATCCGGGCCTTGATTGTCGTTAGCCGGTATGAGGCGGTCCGGCTCGGGTTCGGTATCATTCGCCATGCTGCCGCTTCCCTTTCTATCGAGGTCAAACGGGCATGAAGCGGCGGCAGGTTCAGGATGAGAAGACCGAAAATCCCTTCATCGTGCTGTGGGACAAAGATACTTGCAGCCGGCGGTTCCGGCATAGGTATGTAAACGCTCTACGCGGCCTGCAAGGCCTTCTGAACGGCCTTCGGGGCACGCTCGATAACCAGCAGGTAGGCTCTGGTCGGCCCTTCCGGCTGTCGCGAACCTTGTTCCCAATGGCGCAGCGTGTTCACGCTGAACCCAAACCGGCCCGCGAACTCTTCCTGTGTCATGTCCAGGCGTGTCCGGATCGCCTTCACGTCGATCTTCTGGGGCACATGGATGCGATAGGCACGTTCATCCGCCTTGCCTTCGGCGTAGGCCACCGCCTCCTTGAGGCCACGCCGGATGCTGTCGGCAACCTTGCTCATGGTTTTCTCCTCTTGAATGCCTTGACCAGCAGCGCCGTCAACTGCCGGAAATCATTGCGGTCCTGCTGGCTGAGATCGGCGCGCTCGTTCTTGGCGAAGGCGGTCAGCGCAAAGAGCGGCATGCCGGCGTCGTGGTGGAAGTAGATCACCCGCGCGCCGGCGCGCTTGCCTCGGCCTTCCAATCTCCATCGCAGCTTCCGCACGCCACCCGTTCCGGAAATGAGATCGCCAGCCGTTGGGTTGTAAGCGAGATAATCCACCAGAAGACTCCGCTCGTCATCGCTCATGAGCTTGCGGGTGGCCGATAGAAATTCCGGGGTCTCGACGACACTGATTGGAACCGTCCAAGCCATCGTCGATACTACTCCAATGGATTAGTCGATGCAACTGGAATGTGATCCAATGAGTGAGGCGGCGCGGCATCGCTTTCGCGTGGCATAGGAGCATTCATGCTCCCAATCAGCCTTAACTGCTTGGCAAGCCACTGCCGGGCCGGCGACAGGCGGTCAAGGCTGGCGCGGCACGCGCCACCGCGAAGCGACTGCGGCCTTGACCGGCTGGCTCTGGTCCGGCCTCCTGCCTGCAAGCAGACAAGGCTCACAGCCCCAATCCCAACTTGCGCCCGAACGACCAGTCGACATCGCCGCCGGGCATGGCGACGCCGGAGATAACGCGGCCGATATGCTGTTCGAGCGCTGGCCGCCAAGGAACCAGGCTGAAGCCGAGACCGTCGTCGATCATGGCGAACCGGCCGCTGGAAAGCTGGGTCGAGCCGACAAGCTGGCCGGTGACATAGTTGCCGGGACTGGCGGGCCGCCATTCCCGTCCCCGCTCGGCGGCAAGCGCCTTGCCGGCGCGTTCGATGTCGCCGGCCTCCAGCCTCTGGATCAGGTCTTTTGGCGCGCGCATGCGGCCGTCGCCGAGATCGGTGGCATAGCCCTTATCAGCCAGCCATTGTCGGCGCTTGTCCAACGCCGCCGTCACCTCCTTACCGAACCCTTCATCGGCAAGGGCGGTTCGCTGGCGGGACACCAGCTCGCGGTCGAGCCAAGTCGCGCCGTCATGGCCGATCTGCTGGCCGAGGCCAGTGGGAGAAAGGATGCTGACCCGGATGTTCGCCCGATCCCGTGCGAGATCGTAGGCTTGACCGCGCTCGGAGAGGTCGGCCGGGACGCGCCAGTGGTCGGCGTCGATCCGCTCGACATGGCCGGCCCGGCGCAGCGCTTCCAGCCGGCGGACGTGGGAACGGACGAAGGCCTCGGGATCGCCGCCGATGCCCTCGATGGCGGCGGTCGCCTGCTTCAGATGCTCCGCTGGACGATAGATGCCTTCCTTCCCGGCAGCGGCCAGGATGTTGCGGTCTGCGGGGCGCGGACCGGCAGGGCCGGAGCCGGCCGCCACGACCATGCCGCGCCGGACCTCCTCGGCGTGGGTGGCGTCCATCTCGAGGTGATGCACGTGGCCGTCCACGCCGTCGATGACCAGCCGGACCCGTTCGCCCATCTCGTCGCCTCCCAAGCCCTTGTCGAGCACCCGGCCGACGATGCGTTCGGACGTCTTTTCCCGGTAGAGCACATAGCGCCCGACGGAGCGCTGCTCGGCCAGGCCCTCGCGGTCCAGTGCCCGGTGCATGGTCTTGATGATGTCGCCGCGCTCCCCAAGCTCCCGCAAGGCCGGCTCGGCCTTGCGGGAGACGGTCCAGCGCCCGACCTCGACCTCGGTGGCGAGCCCCATGCGCTCCAGCTTGCGCGCCCGCTGGAGCAGCAGCGCCCGGTTCTGCCGCAGGCTGTCGAGCATGTCCCTGCCGGGACGCAGGTCGGCGAACTCGTTGCGGCTCCCCTGCTCGGCGATCAGCATGCGGTCGAGCCGGGTGAAGCGGTCGGCGTCGACCTCCCGCTCCAGGCTGCGCGCCACCTCCTGCTCGGTCTGCCGGCCCAGCTCCCGGGTGACGCCCTCGCTCGCCCGCTCCCGGATGCCGTGGGCGATGTAGTCGCCCGCGATGTTGAGGGTCTTGGCATCGTCGGTGATGCCCCGGACGATGATGTGGGTGTGGGGGTGTCCGGTGTTGTGATGATCGACCGCGATCCAGTCGAGCGTGGTGCCGAGGTCGGCTTCCATCTGCTTCATCAGATCGCGGGTAGTGGCGCGGGGATCGGAGAGCTCGACGCCGTCCTCGGCCGACACGATGAAACGGAATTGGTGCCGGTCCTCGCGACCCCGTTCGACGAAGGCGCGGCCGTCCTCCACGTCGCGCTCGGCCGAATAGACCTGTCCCTTCTCGCCGTCCTTCGTCACGCCGTCGCGTTCGAGATAGCGCAAGTGCGCGTCAACCGCCTTGGCGCTGACGAATTGGCGCCCGCGAGCGGCTCCGCGCTGCGGGTTGAGCTTGACGACGCGGGCCTTGACCGCGACCCGCCGCGACCGCGTGCGGACCCTGCCGTCCCGGCTCCAGGGGCTCCGGTTCTTCAGCGCCGCCGCCACCGCCGTGCCCCGGCCACGCGCATTGAACCGGCCGCTTCCGTTCCCGGTCCCGCTCAGCCGGGAGGGATTGCCACCGGCCCGCCGGATGGCCTGCTGGATCTGCCCGGTGAAGCTGGTCGGACGGGCGCGCACGCCACCCGCGCGGCCTCTGCCGGGCCGTACACTCCCAGGATCGCGGATCTTGCCGGGCCGAAGTCGGAAGTCGTCATCATCGCGCGCCATAGCATGACGATCGGAGGTCGCCGCACGCGCGACAAGGAGCAAAATACGGGCGTCGTAGAGTAGCGCAGAAAAAGCTACCCTGGCGTAGAGAGCGATTGCCTGTACGTACGGAGGCGGCGCTCGGGGCGTTGAATACAAACAGTAAATCGGTTCAAGAGCCGCACGCGCATCTCAGGGAGCCGTCGCGAGCCGCTCAAGAAACAACGTGCAGACAAAGACTTAGGAGCGCAGCGACGGCAGCGGGGTCACCCGCTTTATCTTGCAGTCCTAATCGGTGGAATGACTCTGCTGTTCTTTGCCATCGTCGTCTCTCCTCCTGGCTTGTCAACGCCCTTGTTCGGATCGCGGCAAGAGCCCGTGCCACGGGCGATGAGAAGTCTGGCGCGCCGTGCAGTCCTCCGCGCTCATCGACGGGGTGGGATGGCTGCGGTCGTGCAGCGCTCGAACCGTCGCGGCGCATTTTTCCATCGGATTGACGGGGCATCATCACAGGCAGTCGAGCGTGGTCCGACACCGCAAGGTGTGCGGCCACAGGCAAGATAACGTGCGTCCCGTCGTCCTTGGTTTGCACCAGTCCTCATCCGCTGCAGCGGAGCTCCCTGTTCAATCTGCGACCGTCGAGATGACGGAACGCGGGGTTGCGCTTGTCGTGCAGGCGGTCATGCTTGCGCGCCCAGCAGCCTGCTGTCCTTGAGGGCGGCGCGCGCGGCGAGATCGCTGGCGCTGGCCGCCGCATCGCCGACGCCGCGTCGTAGAGCGCGCGCCGCACGTCCGGATCGCCGGCCTTGCTGATGCGTCCCTGCACGTCGATCGACGTGCCGGACTGCCAGCGCCGCGACGTCAGGCCGAAGTAGGCCGCCACGTCGCGCGAGCGCCGGAAGCGCGACGGATCGTCGATCGCCTTCACGAAGCTCAGCGCCGTCACCGGCCCGACGCCGGGAATCGCCATGAACCGCCGGCACAGCTCGTGGCGGGCGACGAACTTCACGACCAGTTCGTGCAGCCGGCAATACTGCTTCCACAGCATCGCCCGCGCCGCCAGCATGGCGTCCATCAGCTCGCTGGTCAGCGCATCGTCGGCCACCGCCTCGCGCACCGCTTTGTCGAAGCCGGTGCGCCCGGTGCCCTTGATGCGGATGCCGAAGGCCTTCAGCGAGTGCCGGATGGTGTTCTCGAGGTCGAGCACCTTGCGCTTCAGGTTGCGCCGCTGCGTCAGCAGAAGCCGCAGCCGGTAGCAGCTTTCCGTCTTGATATGGGCCCGACGGAACCAGCCGGTGCGCAGGATATGCGCCAGGCCGAGCGCATCCGCCGCATCCGTCTTGTTGCGCTGCGCCGACATCGCGGCGCGCACGTGCTTGGTCTCCAGGCACACTGCCGGCAGCCCGAACTTCAAGAGTTCGGGATGCAGCCACGGCGACAGCGATCCGGCCTCGTGACCGACCCGCCGCAGCCGCGGCAGGAACGGCTTGAGCGCCGCTGCGATCGTCGCCGGGTCGGTCACGACCTCGCTCTGCGCCTGCACCTGGCCCTTGTCGTCGACCACGCAGATCGCCGTCCGCTCCATCGAAACGTCCAAGCCCGAGAAGAATTCCATCGCTCGCCTCCTGCGTTGCTGCTTCACCGCAGCGACGTTAACAGCAGGCGCACCGGATAATTGCCTTTCGCCGGTACCATACGGTGCACACCGATTACGGGCCTGGGCGATGTGGAGACGCTGAGTTGGAGCGGCATGACGGTCAGGCAGTATGCTGCGGCGGCGAAGCTCTCGAAGCGCAGCCTGCGCCGCTGGCGAGATCTGATCGACAGCGGCGAGGTTGCGATGGACTGGCGCACCTGGCTTCATCCCAGTGCTCGCCCTAAATAAGCAGCGGTGTTAGAGTCGGAGGCGCCTGGTGTGAGCGTGGCTGCGGTCTGCCGGCGCCACGACATCTCCACCAGCATGGTATTCCGCTGGCGCATCCAGTTCGGCTTCGGCGCAGAGCAGCCGGCCAGGCTAGTGTCGGTCGCCGTGGCCGGGACGGAGAAGACGAGCGGCGCGGGTGTCAACGGAGGTGCGCTCGTGCTGCAGGATCTTCTCCCGGTTCCCGACGGCATGGCTGCGGTCGACCTGCCCGACGGGCGCCGTGTGTTCGCCCCGGCGGGCACCGATCCGGAGGCGGTCCGGGTGCACGTCGCCGAGCGGGAGACCAAGCGATGATGATCGTCCCCGCGGGAGTGAAAGTGCACCTGGCGCTTGGCTATACCGACATGAGGGAGGGCATGGACGGGTTTGCCGCGTTGGTTCAGGAGCAGCTGAAGCGAGACCCGTTCTCGGGCCATCTGTTCGCCTTCCGCGGCAAACGGGCGTCGATCCTGAAGGTGTTGTTCTGGGACGGGAACGGACTGTGCCTGTTCACCAAGCGCATCGATCGGGGCGGCTTCGTGTGGCCGCCCATGTACGAACCTGGCGGCGCGGTGACGCTCTCGCCGGCGCAGCTAGCCATGCTGATCGAAGGCATCGACTGGCGCTCGCCGGAACGCGTCTGGAGACCCGCGAGAGTGGGCTGAACCCATACAACTCAGGCACCAGGAAGGGAAAGTGCTTGGTCGCCGACTCGAACAAAAGTAGAATCGGGCATGCGGCTCGATCTCGACAATCTGCCGTCCGACATGGTCCTGCTGCGCGACATGGCGGCCGTCGTCGAGCATCGTGACGGCGAGATCGAGCGTCTTCAGACGATCATCAAACAGCTTCAGCGGGCGCAGTTCGGCCGCCGTTCCGAGCGCCTCGATCCCGATCAGCTCGCCCTCGCTCTGGAAGATCTCGATAGCGATATCGGACGCGGCGCGGGCCGATCCGGATGATGGGCTGTCGGACCGCCTGTCCATCCTAGTGCTGGCTGCCCTCGTGCTTGGCGTAATGGCCCGGGCAGTGTTCCTGTAGGTGCCGCGCAGCGGCCAGTTTGATGACCCCGAGGGGGCGGCCGAATGTATCTTGCTCGACGATGATTGAGGAGGAGAAGATGTCTCATTGGATCACGGGCGTTCTGGCCGCCCTGCCGGACTTGGCGGGCCTGTTCATGGCCGGCGGGCGCGGATCGCGACTTCAGCATCCGTGGCTTTCGAGCTGGTGCTGCAAAAGCCGATGACGTAGAACGCTCTTGTCCCTTGAAGTGTGGCCCTTGCGCCTCGTGCCGCTCCTGTCAGTCTTGTGCCTCTTCTGCCTCGGCGTAGCTGCTAACACAGCGCCACGCCAAGCAGCGCTAGGAGGAGTCTATCTTGAGGAGTTCACCTGGACCGAAGTGCGCGACGCGCTGAAAGCCGGCACGACCACGATCATCATCCCGGCGGGTGGCACCGAGCAGAGCGGCCCGCATATGGCGTTGGGCAAGCACAACGCGCGCGTCAAGGCGCTGGCTGGGCGCATCGCCGCTGCGCTCGGCGACACGTTGGTCGCGCCGGTGCTAGCCTACGTGCCGGAAGGGTCTATCTCGCCGCCCAGCGGGCACATGCGCTTTCCCGGCACGATCTCGATTTCCGACGCGGCCTTCAAGGGCACGCTCGAAGGCGCAGCGCGCAGCTTTAAGCGGGCGGGGTTCACCCATATCGTGCTGATCGGCGACCACGGCGACTACCAGAATCTACTGAAGGACGTGGCCAACCAGATGAACCGCGAATGGGCAACCATGCCCGTGCGGGCGCATTTCATCGACGACTACTATCGCGTTACGCAGACCGCCTATGTGCAGGCCCTGCGCGCCAAGGGACTGAGCGACTCGCAGATCGGCACCCATGCCGGCGTCGCCGATACCTCGCTCCTGCTGGCCATCGAGCCCGACCTCGTGCGCAAGGATCGGCTCGAGGGGGCCGAAGCCGCCGGTTCCGGCTCGCTCGGCGACCCGCGCGCGTCTCAGGCCGCGCTGGGCCAGCTCGGCGTCGATATGATCGTCACCAAGACCGTTGCCGCCATCCGCAAGGCACGTGGGGAGAAGCCGTAACAATGAATCCTGTCCGCATCGCCCTCACCGCCCTCGTCCTCTCCATCGGTAGTGCCGGCTGGCTGGCGATGGCACAGTCCCCCGTCGTCGTCGCCGCCATCGTGCCCGTACCAGACATGCCGCCGGTGCCCGATCCGGCCAATCTTTATAGCGAGACTGTCGCAGACCGCCTCAGCCCAGCCGTCGAGGACGCCCTGCCCCGCATCTATGTGCCCAACCGTCGCTCAAACACGGTGTCGGTCATCGATCCCGCGACGCTGCAGGTCGTCGATACGTTCAAGGTTGGACGCAATCCTCAGCATGTCGTACCGTCGTGGGACCTGCGCACGCTCTGGGTCGCCAACAACGCCGAGGGGCGCACCGACGGCAGCCTGACACCGATTGATCCGCGCACCGGCAAGCCGGGCAAGTCCGTGCTGGTCGACGACCCGTACAACGTCTACTGGTCGCCTGACGGCAAGAACGCGATCATCGTCGCCGAGGAGTTGAAGCGGCTCGATTTCCGCAATCCCAGGACGATGAAGCTCGAATACTCTATCCCGACGCCGAAATGCGACGGTATCAACCATGCTGATTTCTCGATCGACGGCACCTTCGCCTTGTTCACTTGCGAATTCGACGGCTCGGTCACCAAGATTGACCTTGTGAACCGCAGGGTCATCGATACCTTGGTCCTGAGCCCGTACTTCGCCCGCCTCGACATCATGACCCAGCTCGCTGTCTTCAGCAAAAAACCGGTGACGGTGCTCGACTTGCCCGAGCTGGGCGGCGCCATCTACACCATGCGCGGCATGCCGCAGGACGTCCGTGTCTCGCCCGACGGCAAGACCTTCTTCGTCGCCGACATGATGGCCGACGGCGTGCACGTGGTCGACGGCGCCTCGTTCAAGCAGACAGGTTTCATCAACACCGGAGTTGGGGCGCACGGGCTTTATCCTAGCCGCAACGGCAAGTTGCTCTATGTTGCCAACCGTGGCAGCAACAAGGTGTGGGACAAACGCAACGGCAAGGGCAGCGTCTCAGTGATCGACTTTGCAACTCAGAAGGTTGTGCAGGCTTGGCGGATTCCCGGCGGCGGCAGCCCCGACATGGGCAATGTCAGTGCTGACGGCAAATATCTCTGGCTGTCCGGCCGCTTCGACGACGTCGTCTACCGCATAGACACAGGCTCGGGGGCGTCGACAAGATCAAGGTCGACCGCGAGCCGCATGGGCTTGCCGTGTGGCCCCAGCCCGGCCGCTACTCGCTGGGGCACACCGGGAACCTTCGCTAGGTCATAGACCTATAAAAGGGCGGCCGGGTCTCAGAGAGTTCATTTCGTCGACCCTGAGGAGTGGCTCGGGGTTGCCGGCATGTTGTGCTGCATGTCCTGGAGTTGCTTCGTCTCGCCCGTCTTGGGAGAGGAGGAGTGTCCATGAGTGCCCGGGCCCGGCACCGTGCCGCCTCCCATGTGTCCGCCGCCCATGTTCTGTCCGCCTCCCATAGGCATTGCGGCGGAGCCGCCAGGCATTGCCATGCCCGAACTGGGGCCGGGCTGGTCACCGGGCTGGCGGACCCAGTCGTTACGTCCCATTGGCTGTCCTCCGGAGGGACTCTGCATGCCACTCGCGCCTGCGTCCGACTGCTGGGCAAATCCGATCGCCGCGAAGCTGAACATACCTATGATAAGAGCCAGACCGGTCGCAATAAACGACCTTTGAATGTTGGTCATGGGTCAAATTCCCTTCTCTACTTTCGCTGAATTATATCAGCATAAATTACCCTAGGTTTTTGATGTCGCGATACCTTGATCTATGTCAACTAATCCGATGTTCCCCGGATGCACCCGTCGAGCGGCTCAAACGTTAGCATTCCGCCGGGTTCCGAGGAGGTCATCGTCGGCCTACGCAGTTTTCCCGGTGCTTCCGCCGTGCCCGATATCCAAAACGACCTTTGATCCATATCAGCGCTGGAGGTAGTGCTCCCGGTAACAGGCCACGACCGGTTCGAGCACGTTCTTCCGGCCGTCCGGCGAATGGACGTTGCCCGGTCGCACTGTGCACCGTTCGAGGTTGCCGAACTGGCTGAACACGAACAACGGATGGTAGCAGATGCAGGCGACGTGACCGTTGTAAGCGGTGCCTTCCTGATCGCCGTAAGTCGGGTTGACATTTGAATTTGTCCCGAGCACGAGGGACCGCAGCAAGCGCCGGCCATGAACACAGTCGATCTATTGTCCGGAGAGGCCGACGAGCGCGGTGAGGTTCTCGTCAGTGGCGAGAACCTCGGTCTTGAACCGCCCTATCTGGCTGGTCGAGGCCGCGTCTCGCACGATTGCCTTGCCGCCGACGATGCCGTCGCATCGCAGGATCGCGTCCCAATCGGTCGGCGTCGTTGACCTCTTTATATCCGGCAAGACGACCGAGCATCGCCTGACGCAGCATGCCGACAAAATCGTGCCGACCATTCTTGTCGGTACCGCTATCAACCAGAGGCTGCCCCGCAATGCCCATGAGGCTAAGCGCGTCATCGAGTTCACGACAGGCCAACAGTCCGGCATCGGAGGTAACGCTGAAACCGTAAAACTCCAGCTGAAGGCGGCAGTCGAAATCAAGTCGCATGGCATCAGATTCGGCTTCACCCGCTGGCTGCGCCATCAGCGCCCTCGATCCAATGAAACAATAGCTCAAATGGATTCAGCGCGGTCCAGTTCAATGGTCCATGGGAAATGCGGGTTTAGATGGCCATCCTACGGATCGTTTGAAGAAGGCCAAAGTGCCAACTATTAGGGACGTTGACCATGTGGGATCGTCGCCAACTTCTTACCGTCCTCACCTTAATCTCCTCGATCACGATCTCCACTTGCCCACTCGCTATGCCAACGCTCAACATGCACGGACGGTGCCGGTCATGGCTCCGGGGACGATGACTTCGCACGTATGCATTGAGAGTTGTTGGCGTGTTCACGTGACCTGCCTGGAGATAGAGCGTTACTGCCTCGAGAAGGGTGGAATGCATGTCACGACATGAGCAGATGCCGATTTAATCGCAAGGGTGGAGAAATGCGATGACAAAACAAAGTTGCGTGCAGGACTATCGTCGGAACAAGGCACTCTTGTGGCCCAACGGGACGCCCCGAGGGCACTTCGCAGCCGTCGTATTGTCCGTTGCGCGGAGGAAAAGTGTTGGGCGACGCGCGTTTCTTACCGCGCTAGCGGTCGGTATGTTCGCCATGGTGCCGCATCGTGTCATGGCTGCGGATCCAGGCACGTTCCAGCAGGTGGATGGCATTGTTATTTACTTCGCCGTCGTGCCGGCTGCTTTTGTGCTTGGGCATCCCGCGGAGCACACCGGCGGCGGAATGGATGGCGGCATACCGGAAGGTCGCTACGTGCATCACCTCCTGATCGCCCTGTTCGATGCAGCCACAGGCATGCGCATCACGGATGCCAGTGTGGTGGCGGTCGTGCAGGGCGGGCGCCAACCGTCGGCGACCCGGATAGAGCTCGCGCCGATGACGATCGGGGGCGCTCAGGCCTATGGCGGCTTCGCCACGCTGCCACCGCGCGACCGTTATCATGTCGAGATCGAAGTGACGCGCCCTGGCGCCGCCGCGGTGCGGGCCGTCTTTTCGCATCAACATTTGCAACCGTAGCGGCCGGTGCGCGGCGCTCGCCGCTCGTCGGCCAAGGGTTTGGGCTCTTTGATTCAGGTCAAGGCCATGACGATCGCTTTCTCCCTAGATTACGTCGATCGAGAACCAAGGAGTTCGATATGAAAGCCATCGTGAAGACCGCCATCCTTGCTGCCTCCGTTGCTCTCATCGGCAGCGTCGGTGCTGTCTCATCGGGCTGGGCGCAGCAGCAGCCCGGCGCTGCTCCAGCACCGCAGGCCACGCCTGCGCAGCCGGGTTCTGGCACGGGCCAGCAGATGATGCAGCAGGGCATGGAGCACGGCAAAGCCGGCCAGAGCATGGGCAGGCACATGGAAGAAAAGGGTCACCAGCAGGGCGGCGAGCACGCGCCAATGGGCTCCGGAACGACGCCACAACCCTCGCAGACCACGTCCCGCCATCCTCCAAGTAGAGCTGGCGTAGGCCTTTGACGCTGTCGACCAAGGCGAGGAGGATATCGGCAGCGTCGTGGTTCTTGAGTTTGTTCATAACCCTCAACCAAAACCTTATCGCCCTCGCTCTGTGCTTGTGGCCCTCGCGATCGAGAACCCACACGCGAGGAGCACCAGGTTGTAGTGTGCGGCGGAAGACGGTGCGGCGGCTATTGCCTTCGGGCACTTTTGCAGCTTCTGGACGAAGCATAATGGTAGCCTGGTACGCGGAGTTGACGATACTCTTTCGTGGAGTCGTTCTGATTGGTTGACTTAACCACACCGCACCGTCGCATGAGCCTGGTCGCTGCCGCGCTCGTCGCGGTCGTCTTGCTGGCGGTCGGTCCACTCCCCGCCCTCGCGCAACCGCACGGGTTCGGCCCCGGAAGCATGGGCGAAAGCGGCATGGGAGAAAGCAGCAGGGGCGAAATGGGCGGCCGGATGGGGATGCGAGGCGGTGGCGGGCCGCAGCAGCTCTATCCCTCGCTCATGGCCACGCCGCCCGCCGACCCGGCCGCGCGGGAAGCGGCGCTGCACGAGGCGCACCGGCGCATGACGTCCGGCTTGCCGCTAATCAGTGCCGGCCTCGATCAAGCCACGCGCGCCCTGCAAGCCGGCGATTCGCAGAGTATGCGCGAAGCTGCGGAACGGCTCGCCGAGGGCCTGAACTTGTACCGCAGTGGCCTATCCACCCATCTTGCGCTCGGCGCGGGGCAGGCGCCGTCGCAGGCCGCGCTCGACTGGTATCGTGGCCAACTCGGGTTGCCCGTCGCAGCGGCGGTGCCGATGGCGATGGACGGCGGCGTCCTCTGGGGCCTGTCCTGGTTTCATCTGGTGACGATGGCGTTCCTGGTCGCGTTCCTGATCGGAACAGTGTCAATCCAGCATGCTCGGATGCGGAGGGTTGGCGGACTGGTCCAACGTCTCGCGACCGCCGCCCCCGGGGCCGCGCCATCGGGTCCGGCGCCCGTTGCTGCCGGAGGGCCACCTAGCCCAGGGGCGGCCGCCCCGCCTCCCCCGGGACCGGCCGCCCTCCCGACCGCTGGGCCGACCGCCGCTCCGGCTCTGGTTGCCATGCTCGCCCGGACGGCAAGCGCGGCGCCGTCGCCTGCCGCGGCTACGGCTGCCGCGAAGCGGCCGTGGTCGGGCACGCTGCGGGTCGCGGCGATTTTCCCCGAGACGCCCTCCGTCAAGACTTTTCGCCTCGTGATTCCGGAAGGCGGGGACATCCCATTCGTCTTCATGCCGGGCCAGTTCCTGACCTTCTCGGCCGAGGTCGAGGGCGAGCACGCCCAGCGCTCCTACACCATCGCCTCCTCGCCGACCCAGCGGAGCTATGTCGAGGTCACCGTCAAGCGCGAGGAACAGGGGCTCATCTCGCGGCACCTGCACGACCGGGTGGCGGTTGGCAGCCTAATCGAAGTGTCGGCCCCCTCTGGCCTCTTCACCTTCACCGGCGCGGAGTCCGACAGCATCGTCCTGATCGCGGGGGGTGTCGGCATCACGCCCATGATGAGCATCACCCGCTACCTGATCGACCGCTCTTTCACAGGCGACATCTACTTCCTCTATGGCGCGCGCACGACCCAGGACTTCATCTTCCGCGAAGAGCTCGAGTACCTTCAGAAGCGGCACGCCAATCTGCACATCGCGGCGACGATGTCGCGCGCTGAGGGCACCGCTTGGATGGGCATCACCGGGCCTATCTCGAAAGAATTCATTGCGCGAGCTGTTCCCGAGATCGCCCGGCGACGCGTCCACCTCTGCGGCCCGCCGCCCATGATGGAGGCGGTAAAGGCGGCGCTCGCGGAGCTTGGGATGCCGAAGGAGGAGATCAAGACGGAGGCGTTCGGCCCGGCTCGGGGCGTCGCGCCGGGGACCGCAGCCCCTCTGCCGGCGCCCTCGCCTGCACCCGCTACGCCCGCGACCTCCGCCAGTGCCATCCCGCGAATCGCCACGGCCGAGGTCCGATTCACCAAGTCGGGCAAGACCGCGGCGCTGGCGCCGAACCAGAGCGTCCTGGAGGCGGCCGAGGCGATTGGCGTGCCGATCGACTACTCCTGCCGAGTCGGAATCTGTGGCACCTGCAAGGTGCCGCTGCTCACGGGCGTCGTGACGATGGAGGTCGAGGAGGGACTCCCCCCCGAGGAGAAGGCGCACGGCATCATCCTGGCCTGCCAGGCGAAGTCCGTCGGCAACCTCGAGGTGGAGGCGTGAGGTGAGCGAGGCGGAGAAGCTGACGGTCGGCGCCCTAATGAGCGCCCTGGTGCTCGTCGCCCCCGGTTTCCTGCTGCACGAGGCGCCGCGCTTCCCAGGCAGCCTCGCCGGCGGCCTGCTCGGGATCGCCGGCGCCGCCCTGTTTGTGCTGCTACTCGTCTATTCCGTGGTCAAGCGCAGCGTATGGGTCCGGGTACGAGTGACAAAGTACGCCTCATTGCGCGCGATCCTCTCCTTCCATGTCTACGCAGGCGTCATCGGCGCGCTGCTCGGGATCCTGCACAGCGGCCACGCGTACCAGAGTCCGCTCGGGATCGGGCTGATCGCTGCTATGCTGACCGTCGTGTTGAGCGGCTTTGTCGGCCGCTACTACCTGGCGCAGGTCGGTGCCGACCTGCGCGAGCAGCAGGCGATGCTGGGGGTGCTCAGGACCCGCTTCGATCGGGTCGCAGCCGAAGTCTCCGGCGCTTTCGCCCAAGGCGGCGGCGCGTTCGTCGCGGCCCCGGGATCGGGGTTCCGGCCCCTGGCCCTGTTGGCGTCTAGCGCGGCCACGGGAGCCACCGAGATTCCACTCCTGCGACTGATCGGCGCCATCGCTGACCTCGAGCACGCGATCGGCCAGCGCGAGGCCCTCAAGCGGGCCCTCTCGCGGTGGACCGTGTTGCATATCGCTGCGGCGCTCGTCATGTACCCGCTCCTGGCGCTCCATATCTGGAACGGCGTCTACTTCGGACTGCGGTGGCTTCGGTGAAGGCCACAACCGCGCTCTACGCGGCCTTGGCGTTGATCGGCGCGACCGCCGCCATGCTCGTGCCGCTAGTCATGTACCGAGCGGGATCGCCCGCGCTGCCGGTTTGGCGGGTCGCGGTGATCCCAGGGCCACTTTCGGCTGCACACGCCTTTCTCGGCGCACAATGCGAGAGCTGCCACACACCAGATAGAGGGGTCGAGGCGGCGTCCTGCCTCAGCTGTCACGCGTTCGCCCCCGTGCTGCTGGCCAAACAGAACACCGCCTTCCACGCGACGATCGGCGAATGCGCGGGCTGCCATGTCGAGCATAAGGGTGGCGATCGTCCGATCCGCATGGACCACGGCACCCTCGTGACGGCCGGAGCGGCCCGTACGCCGGACCCGGCCGGGCGCGGCGCTCTCGGGGCACTGGAGCGCCTGCTTGGCGAGGCGGGCACCGCGCTCGGACCGCCTGGCGCGGCACTGCCCGCGGAGCAGGCCAGGCGGCTCGACTGCGCCACCTGCCACGCCGCTCAGGACCCGCACCGCGGCCGCTTCGGCGCCGCCTGTCAGTCCTGCCACATCACGGCCAATTGGTCGGTGGCGGGCTGGCAGCATCCTTCGCCGCGCTCGACCGACTGTGCGCAGTGCCACCAGGCGCCGCCCAGCCATTCCGGCGAGCATTTCCTGGGAACGGCGGCCCAGCGCGTCGCCATTCGGCGGCCGACACGAATCGAGCAGTGTTACCTCTGCCACCAGACCAACAGCTTCCGCGCTTTCGGTCCGGCGGGGCAGCAGAGCCAGCCGGGTGGCCAGGAGCGGCATTGAGAGCAGAGGCCGCGACTGTGCACCATCGCGCGTCAACGCCGACTTGCTCTCGCGGCGGCGGTTCGTGAGCCGCGAGGGAGTGTGCGCTCGGAGGGAAGGTCAGGTTTCGGCGCAAGCTCCGAGGTTTCGGTCAGATCTTCACAATAATCCTCACGCGGGAGGTCCTTTACAGAAGCGTCGCCAATGCCACGAGATCGGGAACTATGTGGCCGCTACAACAAGCGTGTTCACCCGCGGCAAGAGTCGGCGCGATCAGAGCGCCAGCGAGGTCGGAACGGGAGCATCCGCTCCTGCACGGGCGCGGAACTCTGTGCTTGCCCAAGTCGAAGGCCAACGAATCGTCATCCGGCTGTTGCAAAATTCGCGTGCTGCCGGCTGGCTCTGATGCCTCAGGCCAAAGCCAGCTTGGGCTCTGAAATCATCGGGGCGGCGGCTCCAGCGGCCATGTCGCGATAGAAACTCAGGTAGCGCCTCGCCGACCGTCGCCAGCCAAAATCCTGGGCCATCGCCTCGCGCTGGAGCTTACGCCACGCCAGGGGGTGACGGTAGCACGAGAGCGCCCGATCGAGGCAGCCGATCATGCCGTCAGACGTCGCGCGGGCGAACGTGAAGCCCGTCGCCGTGCCGCGCGAGACCGGTCGATCGCCCGGATCGACGATGGTGTCGGCTAGCCCGCCAGTCCTGGTCGCGATCGGCACCGTGCCGTATCGCATGGCGTAGAGCTGGGTGAGGCCGCATGGCTCGAAGCGCGACGGATGCAGAAGCATATCGGCGCCGGCCTGCAGACGATGGGCAAGTGGCTCCTGATAGCCGATATGCACGGCGAGACGTCGCGGCTGTGCCCGCGCGGCCGATTGGAAGCGCTCCTCCAGACCGTGATCGCCCTCGCCCAGAATGGCAAGTTGGATGCCGCGCTCGAGAAGCGCAGGAAACGCTTCAGCGATTACGTCGGCCATCTTCTGCCCTGTGATACGGCTCATGTAGGCGACCAGCGGTGCCTCGGGATTGATCTCGAGCCCGAACTCCTCCTGAAGCGCCTGCTTGCAGTAGCGTTTGCCCGCGAGGTCTGTGGCAGTGAAATTCGCACGCAGGTGCGGATCGGTCGCGGGATCCCAGATTCGGTAATCCGCGCCATTCAGAATGCCGACCAGATCGTCAGCGCGTTCGCGCAGCAGGCCGTCGAGGCCGCAACCGTAGGCCGGCGTCAGGATCTCACGCGCGTAACTCGGACTCACGGTTGTCAACTGGTCGCTGTAGCGGATGCCTGCCTTGAGGAACGACATGTTGCCGTAGAACTCCATCCCGTCGACGCCGAGCGCGCTGGCAGGGATGCCGAGCTCCGGGGCCAGCGCTGGCGAGAAGAGGCCTTGAAAGGCCATGTTGTGGAGCGTGAAGACGGTCGCCGGCCGGTCGGTGCCGCGCGCCGACAGGAGCATGGGCAGCAGGCCAGTATGCCAGTCGTTGGCATGCACCACGTCGGCACGCCAGCCCGATGCGGCATCGCCCAGAGCGAGCCGCGCCGCGACATGGCAGAACAGGGCGAAGCGGCGAGCATTGTCGGGCCAGTCACTGCCGTGCTCGTCCTGATAGGGCCCGCCCGGACGCTCGAAGAGCGCCGGACAATCGACCAGCCAGATCGGCAGATGCGTGTCGGGCGTGCGCGCGGCGATCACGCGAACCGATCCGGCGCCCGCAACGCAGATGCCCGCGAGGTCGATCGGCGACGCCTTGTCGACTGCGGCCTCGATCGCCTTCGGGTAGCCTGGCAGCACGACGCGCACATCGCATCCGAGAGCGGCGAGGGCCAACGGCAGCGCCGCACTCACGTCGGCCAAGCCGCCCGTCTTGGCCAGCGGATAGATCTCGGGGGAAACGAACAGCACACGCATCGCAATCCCCCCCTTTGATTTCTGTGCCTTGAAAGCTTCTTCTGCCGATAGCCCCATCACTTCGTAAATAATCGGCGAGCCAGGCAGTGCGTTCTTTGATCCAGATCAAGTTTGCATGGAAATCTTTGGCAAGAGTCGAACACTTCCCTCCCCGCAAACTGTCTTGCTGCGCAGCTCGCCAACGATCGACTCGGCTAAGCCTTGCCGATTGACCTTGATCTAGAACAAACTCGCAGCCCGTCGTCTGTCCAATAATATGCAGAGACGGCTCGCGGGGATTTCGGCCATGAAGCGAACTATCGAGCAGACGGCCAGCGCCGACGCGGCGACCATCGCTGCCGTTGTGCGTGGCGACCACGGCGATCCGTTCGCTTTCCTGGGCCTCCACGTCGACCCGACCGGAGCAGGGCTGCTCGTGCGCACCTTGCAGCCGACCGCCGAGCATGTCGCCGTGATCGACGCCGAAGACGGCGCCGTGGTTGGAACCTTGGACAAAGTGCACGATGCGGGCTTCTTCGCCGGCCGGCTCGACCGCCGTGCGTCGCGCTTCCCCTACCGCCTGCGCCTGGAGCTGGCGAGCGCGCAGCGCGATATCGACGATCCTTATCGCTTTCCGTCGGCGCTGAACGACGCCGAGCTTCGCCGCTTCGCCGCCGGCGACCATCTGCGGGCGCATGAACTGCTCGGCGCCCGGCGCGTCGAGCTCGAAGGCGTCGAGGGGGTAGTGTTCGCGGTTTGGGCGGCGAACGCGTCCCGGGTCAGCGTGGTCGGCCCGTTTAACGACTGGGATGGACGGCGCCACGCCATGCGCCTCCACCCGTCATGCGGCGTTTGGGAAATCTTTATTCCCGGCCTGCAGGATGGCGAACTCTACAAATACGAAATCAGATCAGCGGCGGGCGAGCTCCTGCCGTTGAAGGCCGACCCCTACGGAACCCGGGCGGAGCGACCGCCCGCGACTGCCTCGATCGTGTGCTCGCCTGGCAGCTTCGCGTGGGACGACCAAGATTGGATGGCGCGACGCGCGCAGGCAAGCGCGAACGCCCGCCAGCGGCCGATGGCGATCTACGAGGTCCATCTCGGCTCGTGGAAGCGCGGCGCCGATCGCCGGCCGCTCGACTACCACGCGCTCGCTGCCGAACTCGTACCTTACGTGCGCGACATGGGGTTCACCCATATCGAACTGCTGCCGATCGCCGAGCACCCGTTCGACGGTTCTTGGGGGTATCAGCCGGTCGGGATGTTCGCCCCGACCAGCCGGTTCGGCACGCCGGATGATTTCCGCTGCTTCGTGCAGACCTGTCATCAGGCGGGCATCGGCGTGTTGATCGACTGGGTGCCGGCGCATTTCCCGTCCGACCCGCACGGCCTGGCTCGCTTCGACGGTAGCCATCTCTACGAGCACGCCGATCCGCGGCGTGGTCTGCACCCCGACTGGAACACGCTGATCTACAATTTCGGCCGTCGCGAGGTCGCGGCCTTTCTGATCTCGAACGCGCTCTACTGGATCGAAGCGTTCCACATCGACGGGCTGCGGGTCGACGCCGTCGCCTCGATGCTCTATCTCGACTACAGCCGCAGGGATGGTGAGTGGCTGCCCAACGCGCATGGCGGGCGCGAGAATCTCGAGGCACTCGCTTTGCTCCGTCGGCTCAACGAGGTTGTCTATGCGGAGGGCGCCGGCGCGATCACGATCGCTGAGGAATCGACGGCATGGCCCATGGTGTCGCGGCCGACCTCTCTCGGCGGTCTCGGCTTTGGCTACAAATGGAACATGGGCTGGATGCACGACACGCTCGACTATATGAGCAAGGATCCCGTGCATCGCTGCCACCATCACGACGGCCTGACCTTTGGTCTGCTCTACGCGTTCCACGAGAACTTTGTCCTGCCGCTGTCCCACGACGAGGTCGTGCACGGCAAGGGCTCGCTGCTCGGCCGCATGCCCGGCGACCGGTGGCAGAAGTTCGCCAACCTGCGTCTCTACTACGCCTTTCTCTACACCCAGCCTGGCAAGAAGCTGCTGTTCATGGGCGGCGAGTTCGCGCAGACGGCCGAGTGGGACCATGACCGTGCGCTCGACTGGCATCTGCTCGATGACCCGGACCATCGCGGCGTCCGACGCCTCGTCACCGATCTCAATCGGCTCTATCGCGGTACGGCCGCACTCCATGAGCTCGACGGCGAGGCCGAAGGCTTCGAGTGGATCGATTGCCATGACGCCGAGCAGAGCGTGATAAGCTATGTTCGCCGTGGACAGAGGCGCGCCGACCATGCCGTCGTCGTGTGCAACTTCACCCCGGTGGTGCGCCACGGCTATCGCATCGGCGTGCCCTACGGTGGGCACTATCGCGAGCGCATTAACACCGACGCGTGCGACTATGGCGGCAGTGGCGTCGGCAACGGCGGTTTGGTCAAGGCCGAACCCGTGAGCTGGCACGGCCGGCCCTATTCGCTGGTCCTCACCCTGCCGCCGCTGGGCGCGCTTGCGCTCACGCCCGAGCCCGGCTAGGCGGGCATGACGACGCAGCAGGCGCGCGTATGGCCTGCCAGCCCGACGCCGCTGGGCGCGACCCGGGACGGCAACGGTGCCAATTTCGCGCTGTTCTCGACGCACCCGAAGGGCATGGAGCTCTGTCCGTTCCACCAAGCGGGAGAGCGCGAAACCGAGCGCCTCCGCCTGCCCAGCATCGCCAGCAGCGGGGAGACCGGCGTCGGCGACCTAGCGACCTTCGCCCCGGGCGCGCGCCATCCCGGCGAGCCGCGCGTGCTCGCACTGCTCCGTCGGCTGGGCAACGGGGCCACGGTATGAGCGCGCTCGAGCGGCTGGCGCGCCGCGCCGGTATCGAGCCGCATTATCACGACATCTGGGGACGGCGGCGTTCCCTGTCGGAGGGCACCATGCGCGCCTTCCTGGCCGCGATGGAGATTGCCGCCACGACAGAGGCTGAGATCTCGGCGAGCCTGGTGGCGCTCGAGGCGGCACCGTGGCAACGGTCGCTCGACCCGGTCGTCGTGCTCATCGAGGATGCTCGCCCCCAGCGCGTCGACGTGCGTCTCGCAGCCGCGCCTGATGCGCTGCTGGCATGGCGCATCGATACCGAGGACGGTGCACACTTCGACGGCAGCGCCCGCTTGGGCGAGTTGCCGTTGATCGAGGCCAGCACCAGGGACGGCCGCATCGTCGAGCGCCGCGCGCTCGCGCTGCCGGAGGCGCTGCCGCTCGGGTATCACCGGCTCGCCGTGGCGGGCGCCGCGCTCGGCGACGGCGGCGCGGCCGAGACGACCTTGATTGTCACGCCCCACCGCGCCCACCTGCCTGATGCGCTCGCGCACGGACCCGGGATCTGGGGTCTGGCGCTGCAACTCTACGGCCTGCAGGGCCGGCGCAGCTGGGGCATGGGTGATTTCGGCGCCCTCGCCCGCTTCGCCGCCGACACCGCGCTGCTTGGCGCCGGCGCGCTCGGCCTCAACCCGCTGCACGCGCTGTTTCCGGGCAACCCAATGCACGCCAGCCCCTACTCGCCGTCGAGCCGTCGGTTCCTCAATCCACTCTACATCGATGTCGAGGCGGTGCCGGACTGGGTCGACATTTCGCTTGCCAGCGCCGATCGTGCGGCATTGGGCGACGGCGCGCTGGTCGACTATGTCGGCGTCGCCGCCGCCAAGGCTCTCGTGCTCGAACGGCTGTTTGCTACATTCCAGCGCAATCATCTGCAGCGAGGCAGCGCCCGCGCCGCAGCGTTCCGCGCCTTCCGGCACGCCGGCGGCGCGGCGCTCGATCGCTTCGCTGCTTTCGAGGCGCTGGCCGAGCATTTCCGCAGTGGCGATCCCGGTCACTGGTCCTGGCGCCATTGGCCAGATGATTTTCGCGATCCTAAGTCGCCGGCGGTCGCTGCGTTCGCGCGCGCCCACGAGGATCGCGTGCTCTTCCACCAGTATATGCAATGGGAGGCGGAGCGCCAGCTCGCCGCCGCCGCTGCGGTCTGCGCGCAAGGCGGCATGGCAGTCGGGCTCTACCGCGACCTGGCGCTCGGCGTCGACCCGCACGGCGCCGAGGCCTGGGCCGATCAGCGCGTCTTGGCCAACGGCATCTCGATCGGCGCGCCGCCGGACGGCTTCAGCCGAGCCGGCCAGAACTGGGGGCTGCCGCCATTCAATCCGCATGCGCTGCGCGCCGCCGCCTATCAGCCGTTCATCGAATGTCTGCGCGCCAACATGCGCCACGCCGGCGCGCTGCGCATCGACCACATCATGGGTTTCGCACGGCTGTTCTGGATTCCGGCCGGCAAGGGCGCCGCCGAGGGCGGCTATGTACGCTACCCGCTCGACGAACTGGTCGCGATCACCGCGCTCGAGAGCCGGCGGGCGGGTTGCGCGGTGGTTGGCGAAGATCTCGGCACGGTGCCCGAAGGCCTGCGCGAACGCCTCGGCGCGGCGCACGTCCTGTCCACACGAGTGCTCTATTTCGAGCGCGACGACGCGGGCTTCCGGCCGCCCGACGCCTATCCCGCCTTGGCCCACGTCGCGATCGGTACGCACGATCTGCCGACCTTTCCGGGCTGGTGGCGCGCGCGGGACATAGAACTGCATGCAGCGCTCGGGGTGCTCAAGGAGCAGGATCAATTTGCGGCGCAGCAGCACGCCCGAGCGCGCGAACGCACCGAACTGGCAGCAGCGTTGCGTGCGGCGGGCCTCGAAATCTCCGGCGCGGCGCTGACGGATTCCGAGAGTGATCTCGCGGCGCTGGTCGACACGGTGTACCGGTTCCTGGCAGCCTCGCCGGGGCGGCTCCTGATAGTCCAGCTCGAGGACGTGCTGGGCGTCGAAGCGCAGGTCAACCTACCCGGTACCACGGACGAGCATCCTAACTGGCGACGGAAGCTTGCTTTCAGCGCCGAGGATTTGGCCGCGCTGCCTCGCTTGCTCCGGCTGGCCGACGCGTTGCGCGCACTCCGTCCGCTTGCCGGGCGCTAGCCTCCAGCGCTGCCGGCCTTTCTCCGAACAAACTCCCCAAAGTCGTGCATCGACGCGAGTCGGCGTCAGCCTTCCAAAGCTGCTCACCCTTGGCGTCGTTATCTACTTCGTCGCCCTGGCGCCGGCGCGGTGCGGGTCGTCTTTTCACATCAGCATTTGCAACCGTAGAGGCCGGCGGCGCAGCTCTCGCCGCTCATCGGCCCCAGGGGTTTGGGCTCTTTGATTCAGGTCAAGGCCATGATGATTGCTTTCTCCCTAGATTACGTCGATCGAGAACCAAGGAGTTCGATATGAAAGCCACCGTGAAGACCGCCATCCTTGCTGCCTCCGTTGCTCTGATCGGCAGCGTTGGTGCGGTCTCATCGGGCTGGGCGCAGCAGCAGCCCGGCGCCACTCCCGCGCCGCAGGCGACGACGCCCACTCAGCCGGGGCCGGGCATGGGCCAGCAGATGATGCAGCAGGGCATGGAGCACGGCAAAGCCGGCCAGAGCATGAGCAAGCAGATGGAAGAAAAGGGTCACCAGCAGGGCGGCCAGCATGCGCCCATGGGTTCCGGAACGACGCCACAACCTTCGCAGGGCACGTCCCCAGCACCTTCCAAGTAGGGGTAACTGCCATGGACATCGATTTAATGCCGAAGCCGGACGCTCCCATCCTCGTCGCCCGCCAAGCTCTTCCGTTCGGATTTGTTTGGGGCGTTTCAACCTCGAGTTATCAGGTCGAGGGCGCTGCACGAGAAGGTGGCCGCGGTCCCAGTGTGTGGGATGTCTTCTCTCGGGTTCCAGGGAAGATCGCCAATGGCGATACGGGAGACGTCGCGTGCGACCATTATCACCGCTATTCTGAAGATATTGCGCTCATGCACGAGATGGGGGTGAACGCCTACCGCTTCTCCGTTGCATGGCCGCGGGTGCTGCCAACGGGCAGGGGCGCCGTCAACGAAGCGGGTGTGGCTTTCTACGACCGACTCATAGACAGCTTGTTGGTGGCAGGGATCGAACCATGGCTCTGCCTCTATCACTGGGATTTGCCGCAGGCGTTGCAAGATTTGGGCGGATGGGCCAACCGCGACATCGTTAGCTGGTATGCCGACTATGCCCGGATTATCGCGCAGCGCTTCGGAGACCGAGTGAAGCGCTTCTCCACATTCAACGAACCTTCGGTGTTCAGCCTCTTCGGTTACGCCTTCGGCTGGCACCCGCCCGCCACCTCCGATCGAGCCGACCACTTCAAGACCATCCATCATATCAATCTGGCGCACGGCGCGGGCGTCGATGTGCTACGTGCCAATGTCGGGCATGCATTGATCGGCTGTATCCACAACATGCAGCCGAGCCGTCCCGTCGCACCCGGCGGCGAGGATGCGGCGGCTGCGGCGATGCTGGACGAGTACTGGAACAAGGCCTTTCCGGATCCGCAAATGCTGGGCCATTACCCGCCCGGCCTCGCTCGCTTGATCGAACCCTATCAACGCAATGGCGATCTTGCCCGCATTCAGCGGCCGGTGGACTGGCTGGGGATCAACCACTACTCGCCGATCTATGCCAGGGCCGCTCCCGATTCTCCTCTTGGTTTTGCCTGGGCGGACGCGCCGTCAGGCGGGCCGCGCTCGCCCATCGGCTGGCCGATCGACCCTGACGCGTTCCGTGAGACTCTGCTTGATGCAAGTCATCGTTACGGATTGCCAATCTACGTCACGGAGAACGGCGCCGGCAGCGACGAAAAGCTGGATAGCTCAGGCAAAGTGCTCGATTACGAGCGCATCGCGTACCTGAAGCTCTATACTGAGGCTTTGCGTGAGGCAGTGCGCAAGGGGGCGGATGTCCGAGGCTATTTTGTCTGGTCGCTGCTGGACAACTTCGAGTGGGGAGCGGGATATGCCAACCGGTTTGGCCTCGTGTATGTAGACTATCCAACGCAGCAACGCGTCCCCAAGGCATCGGCGCTGTGGTATCGACAGCTGATCAAAGAGGAAGCGCTCCGCGCGGTCGGCGCGGCATGACGACGTTGCTACTCGGCGACATCGGCGCGACACAAGCTCGCTTCGCCGTTCTCTCGAGTTCTTCGCTCGGACCTGTTAGTTCTCTCGCTGTTGTTTCATTTGCGACGATTCAAGCCGCGCTGCGCCATTTTCTTGATCTTCAGCCTGCCGCTAAGTTCGACCAGGCCATCCTGGCCGTCGCCGGGCCAGTTGAAGCCGGTCGCTGTATCATGACCAACAGCCGGTGGGTCATCGACGCGGCAGAGCTTCGGGTGCAATTCGGGTTCAACTCAGTTCGGCTGATCAACGATCTTGTAGCGGTGGCGTATGCCTTGCCACACCTCGCATCAACAGACGTGAGGGAGTTTGGCCTTGGCAAGGCAAAGGTCGGAGAGCCAGTGGCAGTGGTAGCGCCGGGAACGGGATTGGGAGTGGCGTGCCTGCTGGACGGCAAGGGAGAGCGGGTGCTGGCAAGTGAGGGCGGACATGCCACGCTTGCGGCATCCAACGTTCGTCAGGCGGCCATAATCGCCGTCCTCCAACGTCGCTTCGGGCACGTGTCGGCTGAGCGCGTGTTGTCGGGCGCCGGCATCGTCAATCTCTATGCAGCCATCGCAGAAATTGAAGGCATCGAGGCTAAACCTCTCACTCCGGCCCAAATCACGCGCGCTGCTCTCGATGGCACTTGTGCGCTCAGTTGCGAAGCACTCGATGCATTCTGCGCTTTTCTTGGTGCCGCAGCGGGCGATGCCGCTCTGATGTTCGGCGCACGCGGCGGCATGTATGTTGGCGGCGGAATCGTGCCCAGGATCATCGACTACATTGGCCAAGCCAACTTCCGCATGCACTTCGAAACCAAGGGCCGGCTCAGCGGCTATCTTGCGACCATTCCGCTCAAGGTCATTCAGCGGCCTGATCCGGCTTTTCTAGGATTGGCGACCGCCCTCGGAGGCATGGGCCATGGCTGATACCGATGCCGCGGCCTTCGGCAGCCACGGATCGATGCGCCGCTTCTGGCAAAGCGCGCGAGGCTTCTGGAGAGGAGATACGAGCTGGTATGCGTGGGGCCTGATCGGATTGCTGGTGATATGCGTATCGCTGCAAACTGTTGTGCAGTATCAGCTGAATCTATGGAACCGCGACTTTTTCAACGCTCTGGAACGTCGCGATAGCAGTGAGATCTGGCTCCAGACGCGCACCCTCCTCGTGTTGGCGACGACAAGCATCGTGTTGGCAGTCGTAGCGGTTTGGGGCCGCATGAGCTTCCAGCGACGGTGGCGTCACTGGTTAACATCACGGCTGGTGGCCATCTGGATTGCCAATCGCAAGTCCTGGGCACCCGATGCAAAGGATGGCGAAGCACAGCTCGTCGAGTATCGGATTGCGGAAGATGCCAGGATTGCAACGGATGCGCCCATCGACTTCATGGTCGGCTTGCTGGGGTCTATGCTCGCGGCCACGACGTTTGTCGTCGTCTTGTGGAATGTAGGCGGCTCGGTTGATCTTTCGCGTTTTGGCCTCGGCCAAGCGGTGCCAGGCTATCTGGTGTATGCAGCCGTGGGCTACTCAGCACTGACCACGGTGGCAATGATGAAGATGGGTGGCAACATGACATCCGTCATCGCGCAGAAGAGCCAGGCAGAGTCAGAGCTGAAATTCGCGCTTGCTGATTTGCGCGAACATTTCCATCAACGCGTGGTCACCGATGCAGCCCTGCCCGATCCTGCGCTCAGGACGGCGGTCGAGACGCGGCTTGGCGAAGTCGTGACGCAATGGCGACAACTGTGCGGCCAACACATGCGCACGACCTTGATTTCGCATGGAAATTCTATCTTGGCGCCGCTCATCGGGCTAATTCTCTGTGTGCCCAATTACATACACGGTACAATGTTGCTTGGTGAAATGACGCAGTCGGCAGCGGCCTTCGTCGCCGTTCAAGGTGCCTTCAACTGGCTGGTAGATAATTTTCCACGCATAGCGGACTGGGCGTCCTCCGCGCGTCGGGTCGGAACTCTGGTGTTAGGCTTTGGTCGACCCGATAAGAAGTGCAGTCCTCTCTAATGACACTCAAATCTTGTCATTGGATGACGCTGTTGGGACCTGGCAGGTCCGATGTTGCAACAGGCCGGTGCGCAAAGTCATCAGGCGGGTGCGGCGCCTCGGTCTGTTGCAGAACGGAGACGTTGTGAGGTGCGTACACGATCGCATCAGATTGCCGATCGCGCTGCGCGGCCGTTCGGTGTTCGGAGTCGCGGTTAGGGATCTCGAGGACGACATCGGCGTAGGCGAGCGAGACGACCAACGTCTCGTTCAGGAACTCGTCCCGCAGCCGGACCGCTACGGCAACCGACGCGCAGAGAGGACCTCCTCCCCTCGTCACCAGCGCTCCCTCGATGTCGGAGATCGGAAGGCGGCTCGGGGTCGTCACGCGAGCTCAAGCCAGTGCCGGCCGTCACGCGCCAGCAGAGCCTCGGCGGCGGCGGGGCCCTCGCTGCCCGCGGCGTAGCGTTCGACACCGGCCGGCGATGCCAGCATCGGCTGCACTGCTGCCCACCCGGCCTCCACGTTGTCGGCGCGCTGGAACAATGTCGCGTCGCCGATCAGCGCGTCGTAGAGGAGCGTTTCGTAGCCGGTGCTCGGCCCGGTCTTGAACCAGTCAGCGTACCGGAAGTCCATCCTGACATCGGCGAGGCGTACGGTTAGACCGGGCTCCTTCGCGCTCAGGCAGAGCGAGATACCCTCGCTTGGCTGGATGTGCAGCACCAGGAAATTGGGCGTCAGGCACTCAACGGGCGTGCCGCGGAACATGGCGTAGGGCGCCTGCTTGAAGTGAATGGCGATCTCGGTTCGCCGCACTGCCAGCCGCTTGCCGGTGCGGATATAGAATGGCACGCCGGCCCACCGCCAGTTGTCGATATGCAGTTTCATCGCGATGTAGGTCTCGGTGACGCTGTCGGACGCCACGTTCGGTTCCTGCCGGTAGGCGGGGACCGGCATGCCGCGCAGGGCGCCACTGTCGTACTGGCCGCGCACGACGTCGCACGCCAACTCGTCGGCGCCCATCGGCCGGATTGCCTGCACGACCTTCGCCTTCTCCGCCCGCACCGCGTCGGCGTCGAAGCCGTTGGGCGGCTCCATTGCGCTCATGGCCAGCAACTGCATCATGTGGTTGGGCACCATGTCACGCAGCGCGCCGGTCGCCTCGTAGAAGCGCCCGCGCCTCTCGACCCCGACGGTCTCGGCCGCGGTGATCTGAACGTGGTCAATGTGGTCGCGCCGCCACAGCGGCTCGAAGATGCCGTTGGCGAAGCGGAGCGCCAGGATGTTCTGCACCGTCTCCTTGCCGAGGAAGTGGTCGATCCGGAACACTTGGCTCTCCGCCACCAGACCGAGGAGGCGCCCGTCCAGCGCGCGCGCGGAGGCGAGGTCGGTGCCGAAGGGCTTCTCGATGACGACGCGGCGGAAGCCTCTCTCTTCCTCCCGCATCAACCCCGTCGCCGCCAGCCGCTCAACGATCGGACCGAAGAAGCGCGGCGCTGTGGCGAGGTAGAACACGCAGTTGCCGTGGCCCCGTATTCGCCGGATCTCGGCCAGCCGATCGGCCAGACGGTGATGGGTGCCGGGGTCCTCGAACTCGCCGGTCAGGTAGGACAGGCGGTCGCGCAGCCAACCCCAGGCACGGCCGTCGAGCACACTAGCCGATAATTCGCCGGCCTTGTCCGCCACGAAGGCGTGTATGGCCTCGGTGAGCCGCCCTCGATAGGCGTCGTCCGTTCTCTCGTTGTGGTCGATGCCGATCACGCTGAAGCCGTCGGCCAGCAGGCCGGCGACACTCAGATTGTACAAGGCCGGCATCAGCAAGCGCTTGGTGAGGTCGCCATTCGCACCGAAGATTACCAGCGTCGACGCGGGCGCCGGCGTCGCCCGTGACAGTGTGGCGGGGTCGGGACAAAAACGTGCGTCCATGGCCTTAGCTCCCAGCCTCCGGTTCGGCGATCTTGCGGTCGGGCGCATGTGGTGGTTCGAAATGGCATCGCCCGCCCGACTCGATCGCCACTTGTGCACCCAGCCGTGCGAGTCTCTCGACGACGTTTGGCACCATGGCCACGCGTTGCTCGCCGGGTCGTGTTTCCTTCAGCACCGCGATTTTGATTGCCATGGGGAAAACTCCGCGACCTTTCGACGAACGCACTCGGGCGCCACCGCGGCAGTACTGCCTGAACAGGCGAGGCCATGGGAGATGGCCCTAAAAACACCTCCCATGAGTGGCTCGGTCAGAATGCAGCGTTGATATCGACGACGTCGATGAGCTTGTGGTTGACGAACTCCTTGATGCCGAGGCCGAGAAGTTCCCGGCCATAGCCGGAGTGGCGAATACCACCGAAAGGCAGGTCGGCCTTGACCATCGTCGGATGGTTGACGAATACCATGCCAGTGGAAATTCTCCTGGCCACCTCGGCGCCGTGGCTCGGATTGGAGGTAAATACTGAACCACCTAGTCCGAACGGAGAGTCATTGGCAATTCGAACGGCGTCGTCTTCATCCTTTGCTCGAAATAGCATGGAGACGGGCCCGAAGAACTCCCAGTTGCGAGCTGGATTGTTATCCGCGACGTTGATCAGAATCGTCGGCTGCACGAAAGCTCCCTGATTGGGAACCTTAGGTCCGACTTCGGTAGCCGTGGCGCCAAGGGTGACTGCCTGTCGGATCTTCTCCTTGAGTTCGTCGGCTGCGCTCTGCGATGACAGGGGAGCTAACGTGGTCGCAGGGTCGAAGGGGTCGCCCGCGTGCAGACCGGCCACACCGGCGGTATAGCGCTTGACAAATTCATCATAGATCTTGTCATCGATGATCATCCGCTTGGACGACACGCAGACCTGCCCACCGTTCCAGTGGCGGCCGAAGACCGCCCACTTGACGGTCTTTTCCAGGTCGGCGTCGGCCAGCACCACGAACGCATCCGCGCCGCCGAGTTCAAGCGTCGACTTCTTGAGGGCCTTCCCCGCCGCGGAAGCGACGACCGCGCCGGCGCCTTCGGAACCCGTGAGCGCAACGCCACGCACAAATGGGTGATTAAGGATGAGCTCGATCTGGGAATGTGCTGCATAGAGGTTCTTGAAAGCCCCTTTCGGAAGGCCTGCCCGCAGCATGAGCTTCTCACACGCCGCCGCACTCTGCGGGACAATACCGGCGTGCTTGAGCAAGATCGTGTTGCCTGCGGACAGTTGCGGCGCAATGATGCGCGCGACTTGGTAATAGGGAAAGTTCCATGGCTCGATGGTCAGCAATACGCCGAGGGGCTCATGGACGAGCACTGCGTCACCTTCGGCCAGATTGGCTACGGGCAGTTTCTCCGGCGTGAGCAACTTCTCGGCATTCTTGGCGTAGTACTCGAAAATGGCGGCGGACAGCTCCACTTCGGCCTTTGCCTCACAAATCACCTTGCCCATTTCCAGAGTGAGAAGCTTGGCGTAGGCGTCGATATCCTTGCGCAGTAGATCCGCCGCCTTCTGCATGACCTTGGCGCGGTCGGCGAACGAGGTCTTCTTCCAGGACAGAAACGCCTTATGAGCGTTCTCGATTGCCTGAGTGACTTCGGCGTCGGTGGCGTCGGGGAACGTCTTCTCCACTTTGCCCGTGTAAGGATTCGTAGTTGCATACGGCATGACAGTCTCCTTGTTAGATATGAAGCGCATTCGTCTGGACATGATGGGACGACATACTCGCCAGTCCGGTTTGTTCTCCGAGCCGCGCAAGCGTCAGTCTGCATCCAGTCGGCGTTCGTTCCTTCCGACTTAAGCCTTCTGATTTATTGAACCACCAGCAGCTCCACAGCGGTTTGATCTCGATCAAGTGCGGGAGGCGTGGGTCCGCTTATCCTCTTCTCAAGCAATCACGCGATCACACGGAGATTCGGTTATGGCGAAGACAATGAGGGCCGCAGTGGTTCACGCTTTCGGCAAGCCGTTAAAAATCGAGGAAGTTCCGATCCCAACTCCTGGGCCGGGAGAAGTTCTCGTCAAGATCGTCGCCACGGGCGTCTGCCATACGGATCTTCATGCAGCAGGCGGCGACTGGCCCGTGAAGCCGGCGCCGCCTTTCATTCCCGGCCACGAAGGTGCTGGGATCGTGGCGGCGCTGGGTCCGGGTGTGATGGGACTTAAGGAGGGTGATGCGGTCGGCATCGCATGGCTGCACGATGCCTGCGGCGGATGTGAGTTTTGCCAGACCGGCTGGGAGACGCTCTGCGAGTCCCAGCACATGAGCGGGTACACCGTGAACGGCAGCTTCGCAGAATACGCGATCGGCGCGGCCCCTTATGTCGCGCGGCTTCCCAAAAATGTCGATTTCGCCGAAATGGCGCCAATCCTTTGCGCCGGCGTTACGACCTACAAGGGGATAAAGGAAACCGAAGCGAAACCCGGAGAGTGGATCGCCATTTCAGGTATCGGTGGCCTTGGCCATGTCGCTATACAATACGCAAAGGCGATGGGTCTCCATGTTGCAGCGCTCGACGTCACCGAAGAGAAGCTCGCTCTTGCCCGACAGCTCGGCGCCGAGGTTACGGTGAATGCCAAGGCACCGGATGCCGCAGCCCAAGTGGTCAAAGCGACAGGCGGCGGTGCGCATGGCGTGCTGGTGACGGCCGTGTCGATTCCGGCCTTCGCCCAGGCGCTGAGCTTGGTACGGCGCAAGGGCACCATCAGCCTCAATGCTCTGCCGCCCGGCGATTTTCCGACGCCGATCTTCGATGTGGTGCTGAAGCGCATCACTATTCGTGGCTCAATCGTCGGCACGCGCAAGGATCTCGCCGAGGCAATCGAGTTCGCCTCCGAAGGCAAGGTCAAGGCGCACATTCACAAGGCGAAGCTCGAAGACATCAACACGATCTTCAGCAACCTCAGTGCAGGGAAGGTTGATGGCCGCATGGTCATGACGTTGTGAGGAATTCCGATCCAGGTTTTCATGACGGAGTCGCGGTGACTACTTAATCGAGTGGGCTCCGCGCAGGCCGTCGAGAAGCGCCAGCGTGACCTTCTGGCGCTCCGAGGCGGCGCCTTGAAGGATGTCGCGCAGGCCAAATCCGACCTGGTAGCGGCGCAGGGCGATCAGCACTCGGCCGAGATCGCGCTGGGAGTATCGCGCAATCGCCTGCGCATTCTTGGCTGCTCGGAGGCCCAGATCGCTGGGCTCGAGAAGATGGATCACATCGATGCTGAGACCATCGTATCGGCGCCGATCGGCGGCACGGTG